>ERZ724526.1773-NODE-1773-length-10886-cov-7.972394_pt1 | contig 10886 bp, 9 predicted proteins | sample MGYA00376059_ERZ724526 | MGnify/ENA primary metagenome ERZ724526 (study PRJEB28724, sample SAMN07190883) | activated sludge metagenome | isolation source: activated sludge of sewage treatment plant in Hong Hong | place: Hong Kong | collected 2016-03-17 ... | reverse complement strand
CGCCATCGGGCACCTCGGCTGAACCAGCCGGTGCGGTAGCTTGCGCCAACGCGGCGGTCGAAAGCGACATCGCCAACAACGCAGCGGCACAACGATCAAGAAGGAAAAATCTGTTGGAATGATTCATCAGAACCGATTGTACCGGCCTGACCCGCCATCGAAAGCGCAGAAAGGTGCTGTCAAACGACCGTTAGCAGCGCCACGGCTTGAGCGGCAATTCCTTCACCCCGCCCGGTAAAGCCGAGCATTTCGGTGGTAGTTGCCTTGACGCTGATGCGGTCTGGCACGACGGCACAGTCTGACGCAATGTTGCGCCGCATCTGCTCAATATGCGGAGCCATTTTTGGCGCCTGAGCGATGATCGTTGCATCAACGTTGCCCACCTGCCAACCCGCCGCCCGCACACGCGCGACAACGCTGCGCAACAGTACGCGGCTGTCGGCGCCTTTGTACGCCGAATCACTGTCCGGAAAGTGCTTGCCGATATCGCCAAGCGCAGCGGCACCGAGAAGCGCATCAGCGATTGCATGCAGCAGAACGTCAGCATCCGAGTGCCCCAGCAGGCCACGCTCGTACGGGATCTTCACGCCGCCCATGATGAGATTGCGTCCCTCGACGAGCTGGTGCACGTCAAAGCCCGTGCCAATGCGGAAAGGAATGCTCATGGTTGCAGTGCAGTCAAGGGTCGGAGCTGGTTCTGGTAGCTTACTGCGAGGTTTGATCGCGCAGATAAAACGCCGCCAGTTCGGCATCGTCGGCATGCGTTATCTTGATGTTACGTGCACTGCCGGGCACCAGCCGCGGCACCAGGCCCAGCGCCTCAATCGCCTGCGCCTCGTCTGTCACGTCAGGCGATGCCGCGAGCGCGTGCACCAGCGTGTCATAGCGAAACATCTGCGGTGTTTGTGCCCGCCACATCCGTTCGCGGGAGACCGTCTCGGCCACACCGCCTGCTTCGTCTGCGCGCTTGAGTGTGTCTGATACTGGAACTGCCAGCAGCCCACCAACGGAGTGATCTCGAAGCATGGCAATCAGGCGATCAAGATCGGCTTTGCCAACACTGGGCCGAGCCGCATCATGCACCAGCACCCATGCATCACGCCGCACGAGCTTCGCAACAGCAGCCAGCGCGTTGCGCACGGTATCTGCTCTCTGCGCCCCTGCGCACCGCAAAACAGTCGCATTGTCCGCGCGGGTGACGATGGCGTCTGCGCGATCTTCCTCGGCCGGGACTACAACGAAAACATGCTCAACCGCTTCGCATTGACGCAGCGCACGCAGCGTGTGCCCCAGCACCGGCGCGCCGACAACTTCGATGTACTGCTTGGGCGTAGAAGCACCAAAGCGTGAACCACTGCCACCCGCCGGCACGATGGCGATGCAGCCATAGCGTTGCGGCCCGGCGGCAGCGGTCAACTCACCACCTTGATGGTCGGGAACTTGGCCGTGTGATCTTCACTCTTCTGCGCCACGAAGATCGCAACCTTGCGCGCGATTTCCTTGTACGTGGCGGCAACAGTGCCATCTGGATCGGCCACAACGGTCGGACGACCGCCGTCGGATTGCGCACGAATCTTCGAGTCCAGCGGCAGTCCGCCGAGGAATGGCACGTTGTAGTCGCGGCACATCGCGCGGCCGCCGCCTTCGCCAAAAATCGGTTCGGTGTGTCCGCAGTTGGAGCAGACGTGGGTGCTCATGTTCTCGACGATGCCGACGATCGGGATACCGACCTTGTCGAACATCTTGAGCCCCTTGCGCGCATCGATCACCGCGATCTCCTGCGGTGTGGTCACGATCACGGCACCGGTGACCGGCACCTTCTGCGACAGCGTCAGCTGGATGTCGCCGGTGCCCGGTGGCATGTCAATCACCAGGTAATCGAGGTCGCGCCAATTGGTATCGGACAGCAGTTGCTCCAGCGCCTGAGTGACCATCGGACCGCGCCACACCATTGGCGTGTCGGTATCGATCAGGAAGCCGATCGACATCGCCTGAATGCCATGTGCTTCGAGCGGCTCCAGCGTCTTGCCATCAGCACTTTCCGGGCGACCAGTGATGCCCAGCATTTGCGGCTGCGACGGGCCGTAGATGTCGGCGTCAAGAATGCCCACGTTGGCGCCCTCGGCCGCAAGTGCAAGCGCCAGGTTGGCCGCCGTTGTGCTCTTGCCGACGCCGCCTTTGCCTGAGGCGACAGCGATGATGTTCTTGATGCCGGGCTTGAGCTTGACGCCACGCTGCACGGCGTGCGAAATGATCTTCTGCGAAACATTCACAGTGACCTTGCCTGCACCCGGTAACCCGCGCAGATGCTGGGTCACGAGCTGGCGCAGCGCATCGTGCTGGCTCCTGGCAGGGTAGCCAAGCACGACCTCGACTGTGAGGTCACTGCCGTCGACGGCCACGCGCTTGATGGCCTTGTCCTTGACGAAGTCGCGACCGGTATTCGGGTCGATGCAACTGGCGAGATGGGAGAGCACTTCTGATTCAGTCATAGCTTGCAAGTTTAGCGGTTGACGCCCTTCGCAAGGCGCCAGATTTGATACTATCTCCCTGTTTTTCCAAGGGTTTTCACCCTTTTTGTTGCCCCGCAAAATCGTCATGACCGCATCCAGCACACCATCATCAGCGGTGACCGCTGGCGCCAACAAGCGCCGCATCTTCGTCACCACGGCCCTCCCCTATGCGAACGGCAAGTTCCATCTGGGCCACATGATGGAGTACATCCAGGCCGACATCTGGGTGCGCTTCCAGCGTATGCAGGGCCATGAGGTGCACTGGATGTGCGCCGACGACACGCACGGCGCACCGATCATGATCGCCGCCGAGAAGGCGGGCAAGACACCGCAGGAATTCGTCGCCGAGATCGCGGCCACGCGCAAGGATTATCTCGACGGCTTTCACCTGTCGATCGACAACTGGCATTCGACCGACTCGCCCGAAAACACCGAGCTGGCGCAGGACATTTACCGCAAGCTGAAGGCGGCGGGCTTCATCGCAACCAGGACCATCGAACAGTTCTTCGACCCGGTCAAGAGCATGTTCCTGCCGGACCGCTACATCAAGGGCGAATGCCCGAAGTGTGGCGCCAAAGACCAGTACGGCGATTCCTGCGAAAACTGCGGCGCGGTGTACGCGCCGACGGACCTCAAGAATCCGTACTCCACGCTCTCCGGCGCGACGCCGGAAATGCGTTCTTCGGAGCATTTTTTCTTCAAGCTGTCGGACCCGCAGTGCGTAGAGTTTCTGCGCGGCTGGACTGAAGGGCTGGACGCACACGGCAAGAAACGACTGCAGAGCGAAATCATCGCCAAGACCAAGGAATGGCTGGGCGAAGACGGCAAACTCGGCGACTGGGACATTTCGCGTGATGCGCCGTATTTCGGCATCCCGATCCCCGATGCGCCGGGCAAGTACTTCTACGTCTGGCTGGATGCGCCGGTCGGCTACCTGGCTTCACTGAAAAACTACTTCGACAGCGGCAAGGCCGCCCACAACGGCGAGACGCGCTCGCTAGCTGACTTCCTCGCCGACCCGAACACCGAGCAGATCCACTTCATCGGCAAGGACATCGTCTACTTCCACGTGCTGTTCTGGCCGGCAATGCTCAAGTTCGCGGGCTACAAGGTGCCGGACAGCGTCAACGTGCACGGCTTCATCACCGTCGGCGGTGAGAAGATGAGCAAGAGCCGCGGCACCGGCATCGACCCGCTCAAGTACCTGCAGATCGGCATGAATCCCGAGTGGCTGCGCTACTACATCGCCGCCAAACTCAACGCCAACGTCGAGGACGTCGACTTCACCGCTGAAGACTTCATGGCGCGGGTGAACTCGGACTTGATTGGCAAGTTTGTGAATATTGCGAGTCGGACTGCAGGCTTCCTGCAAAAGCATTTTGACGGCAGGATATTTGAGCGACAAGCCGTTGTCAGCGCGGGCGTGGGCGAGGATTTGGCGGGCATGGCCGCCGAAATTTCCGAACTATATGAAGCTCGCGAATTCGGCAAAGTTGTGCGCCGCGTCATGGAGGCTGCGGACTTCGTTAACGGGTACTACGACGGGAGCAAGCCGTGGGAACTCGCCAAACGTGCTCCACAAGATGAGGCCGCACGGGTTCAACTGCATGTGGTGTGCACGGTCGTGGTGGAGTCGTTCCGGATACTGGCCACGTATCTCGCTCCGATCTTGCCTCGCCTCGCGTCAGAAGCGTTTGCCTTCCTGAACTTGCCTGCACAGCAGTGGCGTGACATTCACGAGCCGCTTAAGGCAGGTCATAAGGTTTCGCCGTACAAGCACCTCATGTCCCGAGTAGAAGAAAAGCAGCTCGACGAACTCTTCGGCCTGCTCCCCGACGCCTCCGCACCGGCAAAAGCGGAAAGGCCCGCCAAGCCACAACCCGCAGCGAAAGGCGCAGCCAGCAGCAATGCCGCTGCAAAGACTGCTGCATCAGGGCCGCAGGCCGATGGCTTCATTTCGATTGATGACTTCGCCAAAGTCGATCTGCGTATCGCAAAAATCGTCAATGCCGAGCTCGTCGAGGGTAGCGACAAGCTGCTGCGCCTGACGCTGGATGTCGGCGAGACGAACGAATCCGGGCAACCGAGAACCCGCAACGTGTTCTCGGGCATCAAGTCAGCCTACGCACCGGAAAGCCTGATCGGCCAGCACACCGTGCTTGTTGCCAATCTCGCACCGCGCAAGATGAAGTTCGGCGTCTCCGAAGGCATGGTACTTGCGGCATCTGCGAAAGATGACCACAATGACGCAGGCTTGTATCTGCTTAACCCCCACGCTGGCGCCCGCGCCGGCATGAAAGTGACATGAAAACCCTTTTCGGAGCCACTCGCACCGTCTTCGAGCAGGACAAATACAAGATATTGAAGGCCAGCTCGCGCGACGCGCCGGTGGTGTCAGCATTGACCAAGGGCGACTGGTCGGAGCGTGTTGCCATTTCGCAGCGGCGCAAGAATGACAACCCGACCCAGATCGCCGACGATCTGCGCTCCGGTGGCGGACTGGTGCTCTATCGCAACAACCTGCCCGTGGCGGCGCTCTCCTATGTGAAGGCGCGCGACGGCAGCTGGGAGCTGCGCCGTCTCGGCGTGACGCGAACGTTCTCGGGCCGTGGCTTCACCACCCTGCTGCTCGACACGCTGGAGCGGCTGGCGAAGCAATCCGAAGTGCGCTCGATCCGCATCCCGGTCGAATCCTACTCACCGCAGTACAAGGCGTACTTCGAGAAGCTCGGTTTCAGCGTCGAGGCCGACCGCACGTTCTCCACCGTGTTTGCCGGCGCATTGCAGCCGATCCGCATGCGCAAGCTGGTCGCCTGACCGTGCAGGCAACGGCGCAATCTGGAGGCCCGTCGCTACCGCGATGATCAGTCTGGCGTTTCGCCCTCGCCTGCTCGGCGAACTCCGCACCTACAGTACAGAGAAGTTCCGGGCTGATCTGCTTGCCGGCGTAACGGTCGGCATCATCGCCATACCGCTGGCAATGGCGTTTGCCATCGCCAGCGGCGTTGCGCCCGAGCAGGGCCTGGTCACCGCAGTCATCACCGGCTTCATCATTTCGGCGGTAGGAGGCACGCGCCTCTGCATTGGCGGCCCCACCGGCGCCTTCATCGTGGTGCTGTACGGCATCCTGATCCGCTACGGCTGGGCAAACCTGATGATCTGCACGATGATGGCAGGCGTCATCCTGATGGTGATGGGTGCGGCCAAACTGGGGCGGCTGATCCGCTTTGTCCCCAATTCGGTGATCATTGGCTTCACCAATGGCATTGCGGTGCTGATCGCGCTGTCACAGGTTAAGGACTTTCTCGGTCTGCCAATTGCAAAAATGCCCGGCGAGTTCTTCGGCATTGTCAAGGCGCTATGGGCGGCGCTGCCCAACTTGCACGGTCCGTCGATGCTGCTGGCGATCGCCTGCCTGGCGTTCCTGCGCATGTGGCCGGCAAAATGGTCGCGCTACATTCCCTCGCCATTTCTGGTGCTGATTTTCTCCACCTTGCTCACGCTCTGGGGCAATACGGGCATTGCCACCATCGGTTCGAAGTTCGGCGAGATCAAGGCGGCGATCCCGTTCCCGGCAATGCCAGAGTTCACCATCGAACAACTCGGCAGCCTGATTCCACCTGCGGTGACCATTGCACTGCTTGGCGCCATTGAATCGCTGCTCTGCGCCGTGGTGGCGGACAAGCAGACCAATGACCGGGCGGATGCCAATCAGGAGCTGATCGCGCAGGGCATCGCCAATGTCGTGTCCCCCCTGTTTGGAGGCCTCGCCGCCACCAGCGCCATGGCGCGTACCAGTGCCAACATCAAGAACGGCGCGCAGACGCCAGTCGCCGGCATCGTGCACGCCATCACTGTTCTGGTCGTGTTGCTGGTGGCCAGTCCGCTGGCGAAACACGTTCCCCTGCCGGCACTGGCCGCGATCCTGATGTGGGTGGCCATGAACATGGGCGAATGGCGCGAGTTCAAGGCGCTGCGCCAGTACACACCGCTGCGTAACGCCACCCTGATCAGCACCTTCCTGCTCACGGTTCTGTTCGACCTGACCATCGCGGTCGAGGTAGGCATGGTGCTGGCTACGCTGCTGTTGATCAAGCGGCTGACCGAAGCTGCGGCCGTGCAGGTAGTGACCAACCTCGCCAAGGACCCTGACGCGCCGGCTCTGCCGCTGCCGGAAGGCGTGGCGGGCGTGCGTCTGCGCGGGGCCCTGTTCTTTGGTGTAGTGGACCGACTGGAGGCCGGGCTCGCGACCGTCCCGGCAGGCAGCAAGCTGGTGTTGCTGGACTTTCTCGAAGTCATCTACATCGATTCGACGGCGCTGGAAACGGTCGAACGCTACTGCGAAAACTGTCGGCGCGCCGGTATCGAAGTCATCGTCTTTGGACTCGGGCCGCAACCGCGCGGGCTTTTCGCTCGCACTGGTGCGGACAAAAAGCTGGGGTTTGACCACGTGGTAGAGACCCGACGGCAGGCGCTTGACCTGGCCATCTGGCGCCAGGTTCAGGCGAGGCTGCAGACAACACCGCCGGACTCACGCGTTTAGGGCGGTTTGCGCCGATTTCAAGCACTTTTGACGCCAAAAAGAATCGCTCAAAAAGCCCTTGAAAGTGTTATCGGCATACGCATTTTCGATGTCGTGAGCGCTGCGAATTCAGCGCACTGCAAGACGAAAGGAAAATGCAATGACTGGTTTGATTCGCTTCAATGGTGTGCCCGCAGTTCGCTGGGGTGGTCGCGGCTTTGATCGTGCGTTTGATTCGCTGGCGTCCGAGCTTTTTGGCGAACGCACCACAGCCGAGCTGCACGCCGACGTACGCGAAACGCCAAATGCCTACATCGTGCAATTCGATGTGCCGGGCGTGGCGAAGGAAGACATCGCGGTGGACGTTGACGAAAAGTCCGTTCGTGTAGAAGCCACCTTCAAGCGCGAAACCGGCGAAGGTGAGAACGTCGTGCTGACGGAGCGCGTGACTGGCGCGGTTTCACGCGCATTCAAGCTGCCGCAAGCAGTGGATGCCGATCAGGCCAGCGCAAAGCATGAGCACGGCGTATTGACGCTGACGCTGCCGAAGAAGAACGCAACCGCACAGAAGCGACTGACGATCAACTGATCATCCGGCCCAGCGCCCTAAAAACCGCCCTCATCCCAGCGCACGCGGGAATGAGGGCGTAGCCGCGTTGGTGCGCCGGCTACGCGCGCTTCGCCTTCTTGAGCATGGGCGCCAGAAACTTCGCTGTATGTGAACCCTGCACGCCGCCATCGCCAGCCACTGTTTCCGGCGTTCCCTGCACGACGACGGTACCGCCGCCATCGCCCCCCTCCGGCCCCATGTCCACCAGCCAGTCAGCCGTCTTGATGACGTCGAGGTTGTGCTCGATCACCACCACCGTGTTGCCGTGATCCCGCAACCGGTAGAGCACCTTGAGCAACAGGTCGATGTCGGCGAAATGCAGTCCAGTCGTCGGTTCGTCGAGGATGTAGAGCGTGTTGCCGGTATCGCGCTTGGACAGTTCCAGGGCGAGCTTTACACGCTGCGCCTCGCCGCCCGAGAGCGTGGTCGCGGCCTGGCCGAGCCGGATGTAGCCGAGGCCGACCTCGTTCAGCAGGTTCACTTTGGCCGCGATCGCCGGTACCGGCGAAAAGAATTCGCAGGCCTCCTCCACGGTCATCTCAAGCACTTCCGAGATGCTCTTGCCGCGATAGTGGATGTCAAGCGTCTCTCGGTTGTAGCGCTTGCCGTGACAGACGTCACACGCAACGTAAACATCCGGCAGGAAGTGCATTTCCACCTTGATTACGCCGTCGCCCTCGCAAGCCTCACAGCGCCCGCCCTTGACGTTGAATGAAAAGCGGCCGGGCTCGTAACCGCGTTCGCGCGCCTGCGGCGTCTGCGCGAACAGGTCGCGAATTGGCGTGAACAGCCCGGTGTAGGTTGCCGGATTGGAGCGCGGCGTGCGTCCGATCGGGCTCTGGTCAACATTGATGACCTTGTCGTAATGCTCAAGGCCATCAATGCCGTCGTGTGCCGCCGGGTCTTCAAGGCTACCGTAGATCTTTTTCGCGGCGGCGCGATAGAGCGTGTCATTAACCAGCGTCGACTTGCCTGAACCGGAGACGCCAGTAACGCAGGTAAACAGCCCCACCGGGATACGCACGTCCACGCGCTTCAGGTTGTTTCCACGTGCGCCACGAATGTGGATCATCCGCTTGCTGTCCGGCTGCAAACGCTTTGGTGGGATGGAGATTTCCTTGGCGCCGGAAAGATACAGACCCGTCAGGGAAGTCTTGCTCTTTTTGACATCCGTCGGTTTGCCGTGCGCCACCACTTCGCCACCATGCACCCCAGCCGCCGGGCCCAGGTCGACCACGTAATCCGCGCTCATGATTGCGTCTTCGTCATGCTCGACCACGATGACGGAGTTACCGAGATCGCGCAGGTGCTTGAGGGTTTCCAGCAGACGGTCGTTGTCGCGCTGGTGCAGGCCGATGGAAGGCTCGTCGAGCACATACATCACACCGGTCAACCCGGAGCCGATCTGCGACGCGAGGCGAATGCGCTGCGCCTCGCCACCGGACAGGGTTTCAGCGCTGCGGTCGAGCGAAAGGTAATCGAGCCCGACGTTGTTGAGAAAACCCACGCGGTTGCGGATTTCCCAGACGATGCGCTCGGCGATCTGCCGCTTGCTGCCGTCCAGTTGCAATGAATCGAAGAAATTCGCCGTCTCGTGCAGCGGCAGACGGCTTACCTCGTAAATTGCCCGACTCTGTTTGCCCGGCCCCACTTTCACAAAGCGCGCCTCGCGACGCAGCCGCGCACCGTGGCAGTCCGGGCAATCGCGCCGGCTCATGTATTTCGCCAGCTCCTCGCGAACAGCGCCGGATTCGGTCTCGCGATAGCGCCGACGGAAGTTGGGCAACACGCCTTCAAAGGTGTGTTTGCGCTTCTGCAACACGCCCTTCTCGCTGACGTAGTCGAACTCGATCACCTCCTCGCCGCTGCCGTACACCACGGCGTGTCGGGCTTCTTCCGGCAACTCGGCAAACGGCGTTTCCAGATCAAAGCCGTAGTGCGCCGCCAGTCCCTGCAGCATCTGGAAGTAGAAGATCGTGCGCCGGTCCCAGCCCTTGATCGCGCCGCTGGCGAGCGAGAGCTCGGGGTGCGCGACGATGCGGCCGGGCTCGAACTCGTCGATTTCCCCGAGTCCGTCGCAGGTCGGGCAGGCGCCCATCGGCGAGTTGAACGAGAAAAGGCGTGGCTCCAGTTCGGCCAGCGAGTAATCGCAGATCGGGCAGGCGAACTTCGACGAGAAAAGCTGCGGCTTCGCCTTTTCATCATCCATCGAAACCACAATCGCGCGACCGTTGCCCATTCGGCAGGCCGTCTCGAACGATTCCGCCAGGCGCTGCTTGGCGTCGGGCCGCACCTTGAGGCGGTCCACGACGACCTCAATTGTGTGTTTGTGATTCTTGGCCAGCTTCGGCGTCGGATCAAGCTCAACGACCTCGCCGTCGATCCGCACGCGCGTGAAGCCCTTGGCCTTGAGCTCGATGAACAGCTCGACATGCTCGCCCTTGCGGTCGGCGACGAGCGGCGCCAGCAGCATGATGCGGGTATCTGCGGGCCAGGCCAGCACGGTATCGACCATCTGCGAGATGGTCTGCGCCGACAACATGATCTCGGGGTGATTCGGGCAGTACGGGTCTCCCACCCGCGCGTAGAGCAGTCGCAGGTAGTCATGGATTTCGGTCACGGTGCCGACGGTCGAGCGTGGGTTGTGGCTGGTTGCCTTCTGCTCGATTGCAATCGCAGGTGCAAGGCCCTCGATCAGGTCCACGTCCGGCTTGTCCATCATCTGCAGGAATTGCCGTGCATAAGCCGACAGCGATTCGACGTAGCGGCGCTGCCCCTCGGCGTACAGCGTGTCAAAGGCCAGCGAGCTTTTGCCCGAGCCCGACAGACCGGTGATCACGACCAGCTTGTGCTTGGGGATGTCGAGATTGATGTTCTTGAGGTTATGCGTGCGCGCACCGCGCACCCGGAGGAAATCCATACTCACCGACAGCCGACAACGCCCGCAACGGGCAACCCGGCATTATCTCGCGGCGGCCGGATTGCAGTAAATCCCGACGGCACCCGGATCGGTATGCCGACCTGCGAGTTTGGCCGGTAACCCGTAGTAAGACTGATCGCCGTCAGTCTGGCTTTGGCGCTGCGCCGCTATGATTCAGGGCGTTTTCAGGCGGGTCGCGCATAGTGTGCGGTTCGCCCGCCTCAACTCCGCCACGCTGCCTTGTCTTCTCCCACCTTCTCCATGACTCCGTCCGAGCGCCGCGCCAGCGGCTGGCTCGCCTCCATCTTTGCACTGCGCATG
>ERZ724526.1772-NODE-1772-length-10887-cov-4.875646_pt1 | contig 10887 bp, 9 predicted proteins | sample MGYA00376059_ERZ724526 | MGnify/ENA primary metagenome ERZ724526 (study PRJEB28724, sample SAMN07190883) | activated sludge metagenome | isolation source: activated sludge of sewage treatment plant in Hong Hong | place: Hong Kong | collected 2016-03-17 ... | reverse complement strand
CTTTCTTGCCTTCAACCTGTTAGACTGACTTCACTATTAATTCACTGTACTGTTATATGTTCCACTTCACCCGTCGCCAACGCCGTCGCTGGTCGCTACCTATGGTCGCGATTCTGCTGCTGCATTGGTGTTTGGGTTTTGGTGAAGCCCTTGCCGATGTCATTTGTCTGGAACCAAACGGCCAAGCGGTTATTGAGCGTGCTGGTGAACCCTGTGATGATGCGGAAAAAGCCAAACAGAGCATCAAACACTGTATCGACTTGGCATTAGATGATGGCCATGCCAACCATGAACTGGTTCCTGGCACAGAGTTCAAGCCACTCATGGTTTACAGTGACTTTAGCCTGATCGCCATTGTCATCACCCTTCTTCCTCTCTCCGACCCTCTGCTTGTTCATTCCTGGACAGCTGATCCACCCACTAATAACCGCCCCGTGACGCTGCGGAAAACCACAGTTTTACATATTTAAGCCTTAACGCGCTGTTCTGCATGACAGGCCTATTCCTGTCTTAACCAGTTTTGCGTGGAGAGGACTCATGTTCCGTTTTTCGTTATTTTCTCTTTCCTTTATTGGAATGAATCTGCTATTTCCCGATAGTGGACATGCCGATGTGCCCTTGGCGTTGCCTACCGCAATTGAGCGTGTGCTCAGCCAGAATCCGGCGTTGCAGGCTTCAGCCCAGCAAGTAGAAGCCGCTCTTGGCCGACAGACCCAGGCCGCCGTTTTTCCGAACCCCACCCTCAGTGTCGCCCTGGAGGATTTGGGTGGACAAAGTGGGTCATCGCCCAGTCGCGCCAGTACCATCATTAATTTCAGCCAGAGCGTTGAACTGGGTCGTAAACGCGACTATCGGACAGCCATTGCTACTGTCAATACACGTGAGGCTGAACAAGCCCTGCTTCTGCGCCGACTGGATATGGTGCGCGACACCCGTCTGGCTTTTGTCGAAGTACAAGCGGCAGCTGCCCGTCTTCGGCTGGCTCAGGAGGCCCAGGCTCTGGCACTAGATTTTAAGAGTATTGTTCAAACGCGGGTGACCGCAGGCAAGGTTTCACCTATTGAAGCCTCACGCGCTCTTGTCGCATTCAAAGTCGCTGAGCAGCGAACTGTGCGAGCAGAACGTGCCCTGGCTCAAGCCCGGTATCAACTCGCTGCATTATGGGGGGGACAGCCGGCTGTGACGGAGATTTCTGTTCCTTTGGAACTGCCCGTTGTAGAAGAGTCCTTGACTGTGGATCCTCTTGTCGCCCATCCCACGATAAAACAAATGACACTGGCCGTGCAGCGTCAGCAAGTGGCAGTGCGCGCTAGTGATGCCCAGCGTATCCCCGATGTGACCGTTAGCGCAGGCGTTAAACGGGAGGCAGTGACCCAGGAGAACAGCCTGCAAGTGGGCATTTCCGTTCCTTTGCCATTCTTTGACCGTCGTCAGGGAGAGCGGCACGCCGCTCGTGCCGAGTTGGGCGTAGCAGAAGCTGAATTGGAGTCAGCACGCTTGCGCCTTGAGAGTGATATCGCCCGAGAGCGTCAACGGTTAACAGCCACACGAGCGGAAGTCATGAATCTGCGTGAGAACGTGCTAAGCCTGGCTGAGCAGACCTTCAGTTTATCTCAGGAAGGCTATCGCGCCGGGAAATTCAGCCTGCTTGATGTGCTTGATACGGAACAAGCATTGCTGGAAGTGCGTAACACGTATCTGGAAACACTGGTCGGTTATCACCATTCCGCTATTGCCTTGGATCGTCTGCTTGGACGAGAACCTATTTCTGCTGAGATTACCCCATGAATGTCAAAACCCTATGGCGCTATCTGGCCTGCGCCCTTTTCGGTGCCGTTATCGCCGTGCTGGTCATGAAGCTTACTGACACGACAGACCATCCACCCGTTACGGCTGATGAGAGTCCGCATGAAGAACACAAAGAGCACAAAGATAAAAAAGCTGATGAATCGCACGAAGAACACGAGGGACACGAGGAACACGAAGCAACAACGTCCCTCATCAAAATGAGTCCCGAGCAGTTGAAGGCCAATGGCATCCGTGTAGAAGTTGCCACGATAACTCCACTGGCTGGGTCGTTAAAACTGCCTGGACAACTGGGATTGAATGCCGATCAGGAGGCACGTGTCATTTCCCCAGTTAGCGGCGCTGTACGCGAGATCCGTGTACAAACCGGTGCACAGGTGGAAAAAGGATCCGTGCTGGCCATGATCGAAAGCCAGGAATTGGCGGAAGCCAACGCGGCCTACCTCAACGCCAAAGAACGCACTGCACTGGCTCAGCTCACCTTTAATCGAGAGCAGGAACTGTGGCAAAAGAAAATCAGTGCTGAACAGGACTATTTACAGGCCAAGCGCAATCTGGCTGAAAACCAGATTGAGGAGCGGAGCAGCCGGCAAAAACTGCTCGCCCTGGGGTTGTCCGATGGCGATCTTCAGTCACTAAAATCTGGCAGTCATCTGGCCCGCTACGCTTTGCGTGCGCCGCTTGCAGGCACTGTTCTCAGTAAGGAGCTGACGCTGGGCGAAGCCCTGGGCCGTGACAAAGTGGTATTCCGGCTGGCCAATCTCAAAACATTGTGGGTGGATCTGACTGTACCGACCGAAGCCTTGACGGCCATCAAGGCTGGGCAAGAGGTACAGGTCTATAACTCTGACCGAACACTGACCGGAACTGGCAAGGTGGTATTTATTCAGCCTGAACTCAGCACCGCCAGTCGCAGCGGGAGTGTTCGGGTCGTGATCGACAACCGGGCAGGCTTGTGGCGGGCCGGCATGTTTGTCACCGCTACATTAGAGACCGAAAAGCGTACCAATGTCCTGAATGTCCCGGCGTCGGCCGTCCAAACTGTCGAGGGTAAAAGTGTCGTTTTTGTGATAACACCACAAGGTCTGCAACTCCGCCCTGTGATCATTGGCGATAGCAATGCCAGGCGCCTGACCATCGTTTCAGGCCTACAGCAAGGCGAGCAGTATGTAGCCGACGGCAGCTTCATTCTGAAATCAGAATTACAGAAGGGAGAAGCTGAACATGAGCATTGACACTACCTTGATCCTTCAGGGAGGCACGACGCATGATTGAACGTGTGCTTAGTTTTTCCCTGAAACATCGTTACCTGGTCGTCATGGTGATCTTGCTGCTGTCTGTGCTGGGCTTATGGTCGCTACAAAAATTGCCGATTGATGCCGTCCCGGACATCACCAATAACCAGATCCAGATCAATACCACACTGTCGGGACTGTCGCCGGAGGACATGGAAAAACAGGTGACGTTTCCGATTGAAAATGCCCTTGCCGGGATTGCTGGTCTGGAAAGTACACGTTCGTTGACCCGCAATGGCTTTTCCCAAGTCACGGTTATTTTTGATGACAAGGTAGACATCTACTTTGCCCGTAATCAGGTCACTGAACGGCTCAGCGAAATACAAGAGCAACTGCCTGCTGGAGCAACACCCCGCATGGGAGCCATCTCGACGGGGCTGGGTGAAGTCTATATGTGGGCGGTGAAATACCAGCATCCAGGTGGACAGGGTGCGAAGATCAAGGATGGAGAAGCTGGCTGGCAGAGCGACGGCAGCTATCTCACGCCTGAAGGAGAGTCCCTGCGTACCGAGGTTGCCCAACTGGCTTATCTACGCACGGTTCAGGACTGGATGATCCGGCCCCAGCTCAAAAACGTCGCTGGCGTTGCCGGGGTTGATGTGATTGGTGGCTTTGAAAAGCAGTATCACATTCAGCCTGACCCCCTCAAATTACGCACGTATGGCTTGAGTCTGAGCCAGTTGGCGGAAGCCGTGGAAAAAGCCAATCAAAGCCGTGGCGCCGGGGTGATTGAGCAACAGGGCGAGGCTTATCTGGTTCGCCTTGATGGCCGTCTAAAAACATCAGTCGAGATTGCCGCAACAGTGGTGGCCACCCGTCAGGGTATCCCTGTCTATGTTCGTGATGTAGCAACCGTGACGATTGGCGAAGAACTGCGTACCGGTTCAGCAAGCGAAAATGGCCACGAAGTGGTCGTAGGGACAGCGCTGATGCGCATTGGTGAAAACTCGCGTACGGTTGCCTTGGCCGTTGACCAGAAGCTGATTGATGTTCGCCGCAGCTTGCCACCAGATATTGAAGCGCAAAGCGTTCTGGATCGCAGCAAGCTTGTAAATGCGACGATTGAGACGGTGGTTAAAAACCTGAGTGAAGGTGCATTGCTGGTCGTTTTCGTGCTGTTTGTGCTGCTTGGCAATATCCGTGCCGCGTTGATTACGGCTATCGTTATTCCATTGACCGTGCTGCTCATGAGTATCGGCATGTTTAAAGCCCAGATCAGTGGCAATCTCATGAGCCTGGGCGCTCTGGACTTCGGGTTAATCGTAGATGGTGCGGTTATTATTGTGGAAAACTGTTTGCAGCGACTGGCGGCCAGACAACAGCATCTGGGTCGTAGCCTGACCCTGAGCGAGCGCCTGAGTGAAGTCTTACACGCTAGTCGAGAGATGATTCAGCCATCCGTGTTTGGCCAGGCCATTATTATTACCGTGTACTTGCCTATCCTGGCGCTGGAGGGGGTGGAAGGAAAAATGTTTCATCCCATGGCGGCGACAGTGATGATTGCGCTGGTAACCGCCCTGATACTTTCTCTGACGCTCGTGCCAGCACTGGTGGCCATTTTCTGTAAAAATACGCTGGAGCATGAAAGTGTTCTGATCACACGCTCCAGACAGGGTTATGCGCCCTTGCTCGATAAAGCCCTCAATTCGCCAAAGACAGTGCTAACCTTGGCAGCTGTAGCGTTTGGTGTTGCCTTATTGGTGTTCACACGCCTGGGACAGGAATTTATCCCGACTCTGGATGAAAAGGACATTGCCATGCAGGCAATCCGTATACCCAGTACCGGCATTCAACAATCCACCCGAATGCAGCTAGCGATTGAAAAGAGTATCAGCACCCTGCCGGAAGTCGCTTTTATCTTCTCTAAAACCGGTACAGCTGAAATGGCGGCTGATCCGATGCCGCCCAGTATTTCCGACACCTTCATCATGTTTAAGCCGCGTGCGCAATGGCCCGATCCTGGTTTGTCCAAAGCCGAACTGAGCGAGCGTATTGAAAAGCACGTGAGCACACTCCTGGGGAACAACTATGAGTTTACCCAGCCGATTCAGATGCGCTTTAATGAACTGCTGTCTGGAGTGCGCGGTGATGTCGCCATTAAAGTGTTCGGTGATGATTTTGAAGCCCTGCAACAGACGGCCAATCGTATTGCCAGCACGCTGAAACGTGTGGATGGCGCAAGTGAGGTCAAAGTCGAACAGGTTGAAGGTCAGGCTTTGCTGGATATTGCATTTAACCGTGAGCAACTGGCGCGTTATGGCCTGCCATTGTCTGACGTACAGGATATGGTAGCTGCGGCAATTGGTGGCCGTGAAGCCGGACAGGTGTTTGAAGGTGATCGGCACTTTGCAATTGTTGTGCGCTTGCCAGAGGAACTGCGTGCCGACCTGGAGAGGTTACGAGCCTTGCCTATTCCGGTCATGAGTGACGGCAATCAGGCGTTTGTCACCTTGGGAGAACTGGCAACGCTGGAAATCAAAGCTGGCTTGAACCAGATCAGCCGCGAGAATGGCAAGCGGCGCATCGTGATTCAGTCCAATGTCCGCAATCGTGACCTGGGGTCTTTTATTGCCGATGCCCAACAAGCTGTCACCCAGGAAGTCAAACTGCCCGCCGGTTACTGGCTCGGCTGCGGTGGTCAGTTTGAAAACTTGCAGCAGGCCAAAGAGCGCCTGTCTATGGTTATCCCACTCTGTCTGGCTCTGATCTTCTTGCTGCTATTCAGCGCACTGAACAATGTACGGCAGGCAGTGCTGGTTTTCAGTGCCATTCCGCTGGGGTTAACAGGAGGCATTCTAGCGCTTTGGCTGCGGGATATGCCATTCTCGATTACGGCCGCTGTGGGCTTCATTGCCCTGTCCGGTGTAGTGGTGCTGAATGGCTTGGTCATGGTGAGTCGTATTAATCATTTGCACGAGAGTGGCATGGCACTGCAAATGGCTATTCGGGAAGGCTCGCTGTCGCGCTTACGTCCAGTCTTGATGACCGCACTTGTGGCTTCACTGGGCTTTCTGCCAATGGCTCTGGCCACTGGCACCGGAGCAGAAGTGCAAAAGCCTTTAGCGACCGTGGTTATTGGCGGGCTGATCACCAGCACGTTGCTAACCCTAGTCCTGTTACCAGCACTGTACCGGCTGTTCGAGCGTGACAACGAGGAGAGTCAAGACTGAACCAGATAGCTAACTGCTCACAGGCGAGGCTGGATGACAGTCGCAGGCCTCGCCTACGGAGGCCTGTTCCAGATTTTTCAGAATGCCACACTCACGGATTTGTTGATTGCTGTGACAGCTATCCCGAAGCGCGTGTAGTTGCTGTTCCAGCAACCGCAAGGATTCGACCTGCTGATGAATCCGCTGGATATGGCTGTCAATCAACTGATTGATGTCGTCACAGGCCAGCTCGGGATTGGCCTGAAAACGGCGTAGCGTACGCACATCGGGCAGGCTCATTCCCAGTGACCGGCAATGCCGGATGAACTTGAGATGGGTCAGCTGGAGATCCGTGTAGTTACGATAACCATTCGCTTCGCGGGCAGGCACTTCCAACAGGCCTTCCTGCTCGTAAAAGCGAATGGTTTCTACCTCACAATTGCAACGTTGAGCCAGCTCGCCGATTCTCATCACCGCCCTCCTGAAAAGACTTGACCCTATAGTAACTATAGGCTGTTTAATGGCACTAGTGTTTATAAAGGTATCTCATCATGACGCAACATGACAACCCGGCTTCATCGTCCTGCCAACCGGCGCCGCAGAAAGATGCTTGTTGCAGCTCAACGAGCTGCGGCCAACCGACCGCTTTACCAGAGCAAGTAGAAAAGTCATCTCATCAAGATCATAAAGTGGCTGATGCCTGCTGCACGCCCGCAACGGATGTCAGCAATGCGACGCTGGTGAGTACACCGGAAGGGGCAAGCCGGGTTCGGTACCGTATCGACCAAATGGATTGCCCGACAGAAGAGCGGCTGATTCGCAATCGTCTGGAAACCATGAAAGGCATTTCCCGGCTGGACTTCAATCTGCTCAACCGCGAACTGACGGTTTACCACCACTTGGATGACCCAAAAGCCATTGTCACAGCACTCAACTCACTGGAAATGGCTCCGCAATTACTGGAAGCAGGAGCGCCCGCTACGCCTGTGCGACCGGCGCTGGACAGCAAGGACAAAATATTGCTGGCCATTGGTGGGTTGGCTGCGATCAGTGCCGAAGGTATTGCCTGGGTAACTACCCAGGAAACAGGATGGTCAGTCATCGCTTTGGCGCTGGTATCCATTCTGAGCGCGGGCTTGCCGACGCTTAAAAAAGGCTGGATTGCACTTAGTAATTTGACGCTCAATATCTACTTCTTGATGTCGATGGCAGTCATGGGTGCCGTCATTATCGGGAAATGGCCGGAAGCAGCGATGGTGATCTTTTTGTTTGCGGTCGCTGAAGCAATTGAAGCTTTGTCATTGGAGCTGGCACGTAATGCCGTCAAGTCGCTGACAGCGCTTGCGCCAGAAATTGCTGAAGTACAAGTGGGTGATGGCTGGCAGGAACAGCCGGTTGCCAGTGTGAATGTGGGCAGTCGTATCCGTGTGCGTACAGGATCGCGTGTGCCACTGGATGCTCGTGTCGAGTCTGGACGCGCGGCACTGAATCAAGCGCCGATTACCGGCGAAAGTTTACCTGTAGACAAGCAAATCGGCGATTCGCTGTATGCGGGTAGCATTGTCACTGATGGTGTTGTAGAAGCGGTGGTCACTGCTGCAGCTGGTGAAAGTACGCTGGCCCGGATCGCGGCCGCCATTCAGGACGCCCAATCACAACGTGCTCCCACACAACGCTTTGTCGATCAATTTGCCCATTATTACACACCGGCCGTCATAGTCGTGGCCATTGCGCTGGCGGTGTTCGGGCCGTTAATCACCGGAGGTGCTTGGAGCGAGTGGCTCTATCAGTCCTTGGTACTGCTGGTGATTGCCTGTCCTTGCGCCCTCGTGATTTCCACACCTGTCACGGTAGTGAGTGGTTTGGCGGCTGCGGCCAAGCACGGCATCCTGATTAAAGGCGGTGTGTATCTGGAGGGTGGACGCCTGTTAAAAGTTGTCGCTCTTGATAAAACGGGTACGTTGACTCAGGGAAAGCCTGTGCTCACTGATGCGATTCCATTTGGAGACATGCCGATCGAAATGGCTTTGTTGATGGCCGCCAGCCTTGACGAACACAGTACACATCCGGTTGCCAAGGCTCTTGTCAATGGATGGAAAACGCGCCAGCCGAACGCCAACACACTGCCGGTTGCGGATTTTGGCGTACTGAATGGCCGGGGTGTAAAAGGTACTATCAATGGCCAACTCTGCTATTTAGGCAATCACCGTCTGGTTGAGGAACTGAATGTTTGCTCCAAGGAGTTGGAAGCCCAATTAGCCATACTGGAAAATGCCGGCAAGACGGTCATTATTTTGTGCGCGCCCTCTGGCCCCGTCGCCATCTTCGGCGTTGCTGATACTATCCGGCCTGAGAGCCTGCAGGCGGTTACTGCGCTCAAGGAGCTGCACATCAAACCCGTCATGCTGACAGGGGACAATCCGGCCACGGCACGATTCATCGCCGATCAGCTCGGCATCGAGGATGCGCGAGGCAATCTGCTGCCGGAAGACAAGCAGGCAGCTATTGCAGATATGAAAAATAGCTATGGCGCGGCGGGCATGGTAGGTGATGGCGTTAATGATGCGCCTGCTCTGGCGCGTGCCGATATTGGTTTTGCGATGGGTGCGGCCGGGACAGCAACCGCCTTGGAAACTGCGGATGTCGCCATAATGGATGACGATCCGCGCAAGATTGCTGACTTTGTGGTGTTGAGTCGCAGAACAAGCGTCGTCCTGAAGCAAAATATCGCCTTGGCACTGGGGATCAAAGCTGTCTTTCTGGTGCTGGCATTCACGGGCGTCGCCACGTTATGGATGGCGGTATTTGCAGATATGGGAGGCAGCCTGTTGGTTGTGTTCAACGGGCTGCGTCTGCTGAGGAGATAAGATTATGCAAGCCAAGTTAAAGGCCGCATTCAAGGAAGAGCTGGATAAAGGCAAAGGGCTATTGGCATCAGGTAAGAATGAGCAAGCCTTTTATCATCTGGAAAGAGCACACATCCTGGGACAGCGAAATTACGTACCTCACGTCATCAGTCATTACTGGATGCTCAGAGCAGGTTTGAAAACGGGCGACATTCAGGAAGTCTTGGGCCAGATCATCAGAATTATCGGGTCGGCTGGTTCACTGATTGGGAAAGTGCCGTTGGGTAATTCTGGGCGTGCGAAGGTGTCGCCAGTGAAGCCTATGCCGATTCCAGAAGACTTGAAACAGTATTTTGAGTGATGGCAGTTCAGCATATCTGTACCCAGTAATCGAGCAGCAGAAATAGAAACGGGTCGCAAAAGCGACCCGTTTAAATTCGGTAAGCTGAGTGGAACAATCGCCCAACGCTCTGCAAGTAGGTCAGCACTCCCAGCTCGACTCTAATTCTAGGATGTAGATTCTAAATTGTCTATGCATGGTTACGCACACATACTAGCGTTGTCTCAAATCATCATGTGTAGTGGTCAGTACAGACAAGAAGCTGGTCATAAAGAGCAATGTAGTGGTCAATGACTTTAGCAAAGCAGTCAACAGACAAAAATCCGTGGTCAGCGTATTTAAGAATAAATGGTCAGTGTGGTTGGAATATGCACCATTAACATTGTAAATCTGATAGCTGCCATCTAAAAGGCGTTTTGCAATGTATGCAAGTTTATTTTGATAGGGATTATAAGCATAAATAGCATAACCTTTTATCTTTATACAATATCCGCTTTGGGTTACATACCCAGCTTTTTCAAATGCTTTAGAAAGCGTTATTTTTCTTCTCATTGTTATTCTCTACACCTTGTTTGGTGCTTATAAGGCAAGCAATGCTCATTTTATTAAGCTAAAGTGCTTAACATATTAAGCACTTTAGCTTAATTCTGTTGATGTCCATAGAGGAGAGTGAACCAAAACGGGGGCTGGCGTTATTTTGACACCTCACCTGTTACGCGCATAATCGTCGCCCTTGATACTTTATACAGTCGAGCCAATGAACTAAGGGATGCACCGTTTTTTCGCAGATTGATAATCTCAGCCTGTTGACTGGCTGTCGTTTTAACAGGGCGACCCAATACCTTCCCTTCTCTTTTGGCTCTCGCCAATCCTGACTGCGTACGCTCCACTAATAAATCACGCTCCATCTCAGCAACAGCGGCCAACATTTGCAGCATCAGCTTGCCAGATGGTGAAGCCACATCCAATTTACCCAACTGTAAAATAATAACTTCAATCTTGCGTTTAGCGAGTGCTTTGATGGTCGTATTGACATCTTGAGCATCACGACCAAGGCGATCCAATTTAGCAACCACCAATATTTCGCCATCACGAATCTGGCTTAGTAAGGCTTTAAATTGTGGGCGTAAAGATGCATGGGTATTTCCACTCACGCCTTCATCGGCAAACCAATAATCAACTTTAAATCCAGCTCTTTCAATTTCGAGGCGTTGATTGTCCACTGTCTGATCTTTGGTGCTAACGCGACCGTATGCAAAGGTTGCCATCGTTGTTTTTCTACTGGATTTAAGGGATGTATCGTCTATGCTATGTTCAATAGCGTACCAAATAAATATGAACAGGCATATTAGTCTAAAAGCTAATTTATGAACATAGTTTTTTAATGTTTCAGCCACTGTTCACAAAGGGACGATTATGAATAAAAGAAAACCTAAAAAAATACTTCCTCA
>ERZ724526.1770-NODE-1770-length-10895-cov-4.654797_pt1 | contig 10895 bp, 9 predicted proteins | sample MGYA00376059_ERZ724526 | MGnify/ENA primary metagenome ERZ724526 (study PRJEB28724, sample SAMN07190883) | activated sludge metagenome | isolation source: activated sludge of sewage treatment plant in Hong Hong | place: Hong Kong | collected 2016-03-17 ... | reverse complement strand
ATCGAACCGCGCCCACTTATCCTCATCCTCGACTACAACCGGCCGCTTGATGCGAATAAAGCGCTTGGGGGCGTTTTGTTCCTCGATGCCAGCCGACTGGATCAGAAACACGAAAGGTCCAGCGCTGCCGTCCATAATTGGCACTTCAGCGGCACTCACGTCCACGTAAGCGTTATCGATGCCCAGACCAGCGAACGCAGAGAGCAAATGCTCGACCGTCGAGATCCGGGTTTTGCCCTTGGCCAGAGAGGTGGACAACTGAGTATCCCCGACATTTTGGGGACAAGCCTTGATTTCGACCGGAACGGGCAGATCGACCCGCCGAAACACGATGCCGACATCAGGTGCTGCGGGTCGCAGCGTCAAGTAGACCTTATCACCCGTGTGCAAGCCGACGCCGGTCGCCCGAATGGCATTTTTCAAGGTTCGCTGCCTAATCATGTTAGGTCCCCCAACACGTCGATTAAATTTGGAGCAGGGCGTTCCGGATCGCCGGGCGGATAACGGCTGTGCATCCCCCGAAAAACTGATCGGGTATCTTGCCGATCAGTGCTCCGTGCACCTGCGTGCGCGTCGCAATGAAGATACCACAGCTCGTAGCTACCCTGCAACTTTTGTTTCTCTTTCGCAACTAATGCTGTTGCTTGGTTGCGAAAGTCCTTGCTCCAAATCATCATCGCTGACCGAACTCCACCGGTTGGATGGCAGCCATTCCCTGGTGGAGATCGGTTATCGAGTACCCAACTCAATCATGTTTCAATCCGCTTGACGGCGCAGGAATGCCGGAATATCCAAATATTCAAGCTCATCGCCTCGCTCTCGTTCACTCAAACCCTCGCCGACCGCTTTTTGGCGAGTGCTGGGCCGATCATGACGAGCATGCCCTTCGCCATCTTGGCGCTGCAGCAGCTTGAAAGGAGGAGCGGCAACTTCTTTCTCCTTCAAGCCCGCTTGCTTGGCTGGAACGCCCTGACCAATACCAGTCGCGACAATGGTAACCCGGATCTCATTTTGCATTTCGGGATCGATCGCGGTACCGACCACCACCGTGGCGTCGTCGGCAGCCAGTTCCTTGATGGTGCTACCGACTTCCTCGAACTCACCGATGGTCAAATCCATACCCGAGGTGATATTCACTAACAGCCCCTTGGCTCCTGCCAAGTTCACATTCTCCAGCAATGGACTGGCAATCGCTGCCTCGGCCGCCTCGCGGGCACGCCCGTCTCCGACGGCCCGGCCGGTCCCCATCATCGCCATCCCCATTTCAGCCATCACCGTGCGGACGTCGGCGAAATCGACGTTGATCAGTCCAGGCCGGGTGATCAGTTCGGCGATACCCTGCACCGCGCCTAGCAAGACATCGTTGGCAGCCCTAAAAGCATCCAACAAGCTGGCGCTTTTGCCCAGCACGGTCAATAGTTTTTCATTGGGAATAGTGATGAGCGAGTCCACGGTTTCGCTCAGTTCACGGATGCCTCGCATCGCCACTTCCATTCGCTTTTTACCCTCGAACGGGAAGGGCTTGGTGACAACCGCCACGGTCAGAATCCCCAGCTCGCGGGCTAGTTGAGCCACAACCGGCGTAGCGCCGGTCCCGGTACCACCGCCCATGCCAGCGGTGATGAACACCATGTCGGCACCTTGCAAAACTTCCTTGATACGCTCGCAATCTTCCTGCGCGGCTTGCCGGCCGACATCGGGATTGGCTCCTGCTCCCAACCCTTTAGTAATGTTGGCACCCATTTGTAAGGTGAGCGGAACCGTGCAAGTCTTCAGGGCCTGCGCGTCGGTGTTGGCACAGATGAAATCGACACCCTCAACGCTGGCGCTCAGCATATGTTGCACAGCGTTGCTGCCACCTCCCCCCACACCGACCACTTTGATAACAGCGTTCTCTGGTTTCGTATCCATCAGCTCGAACATAACAGCACTCTCCTCACTCGATGGTTTCTCACAATCCCCAACCCGCTTTTCACTCATGATGCTAAAAGTTCCCCTGGAACCAACTTTTCATTCGAACCCATAATCCCCTACGGCCCGCTCGAGAGACTGGACTCGGCCGGACTGGCCGATTCTCGTTACCGAACAGCAACAATCCAACAGCAGTGGAATAGACTGGATTTCGCACCACATCTTGCAATCCCGCCACGTCATGGGGATAACCCAACCGCACCGGCAAGTGCAAAATGTCTTCCGCCAGTTCCACAACGCCATCCATCTTGGCACTGCCGCCGGTCAATACCACCCCGGCTGCGATCAGATTTTCGAACCCGCTCCGCTGAAGCTCCGCCTGCGCGAATTCGAACAGCTCCTCATAGCGAGGCTCCACGACTTCGGCCAAGGCGTGGCGGGACAAGGACCGTGCGGCACGGTCGCCGACGCTGGTCACGTCGATCCGTTCGTCCTGCCGCGCCAATTGCTTCAGGCAACACGCATGCTTGATCTTGACTTCCTCGGCCGACTGCGTCGGCGTGCGAAAAGCCACGGCGATGTCGTTGGTGACTTGATCACCGGCGATGGGAATCACGGCGGTATGGTTGATCGCGCCGTGGGTGAAAACGGCCAAGTCGGTGGTGCCACCGCCGATATCCATCAAGCAGACGCCCAATTCCTTCTCGTCCTGGGCGAGCACTGCCCGGCTGGATGCGAGCTGTTGCAGGATGATGTCGTCCACCTCCAAGCCACAGCGCTGCACGCACTTGACGATGTTTTGGGCCGCGCTGACCGCGCCGGTCACGACATGCACCCGCGCCTCCAACCGTACGCCGGACATTCCCACCGGATCCTGGATCCCTTCCTGGTTATCGACGATGAACTCCTGGGGCAGGATGTGCAGGATCTGCTGGTCGGCCGGGATCGCGATCACCCGCGCCGCCTCCATCACGCGCTCCACATCTTCCGGGGTCACTTCGTGATTCTTGATCGCCGTCACACCATGGGAATTGAGCCCCCGGATATGGCTACCGGAAATTCCGGTGTACACCGAATGGATGCGACAGCCGGCCATTTGCTCCGCGGCCTCGACCGCGCGCTGGATCGATTGCACGGTGGATTCGATATTAACCACCACGCCTTTTTTCAATCCGCGCGAAGGATGGGAGCCGATACCGACCACTTCGATACCCTCAGGGCCCACCTCGCCAACAATGGCCACCACTTTTGAAGTCCCGATGTCGAGCCCGACAATCAGGTTTTTCTCTTCTTTTCTTGACATCACCACTCCATCTATCGCCTAACCAGCCGTCGAAGCCGGTCGTTCCGTTTTCCAACGTACGGTAAAGCCGTTGACATACCGCAGATCCACCACCGCGATTTGGTCGAGTCGGGCGGCTAGGATTCGCGGATAGACTTGTGCCAGCCGCTGGAGCCGCTGTTCGAACTGCTCGCGTCCCACATACACTTCAAGGCCATTATCGAAGGTCAACCACCAGGCGCGGCGGTCATCTTGCACCAGACGCTCCAGCTTCAACCCAAGCGGATCGAATAAGGCGCGCACATCACGATAAGCCTTGATCAGCGATTTTTCGTGACCATCCGGACCCGCCAGTCGCGGCCAGGGCCCCGGCTGACGCAGCACGTTCGGCTGGAATCGAATGCCGTTGACGTCCACCATTTCCCGCTCGCCCCAGTAACCGAAAGCAGTGCGCTCGCGCAGGGTGATTTCCACGGTATCCGGCCACCAGCGCTGCACCGAAACCTCCTCGATCCACGGATTGGCGGCCAGCGTCGCGTTTAACTCATCCAGATTGGCGACAAAAAAATTCTGGCCCAGGTACTGACCGGCGACGGCGTTAAAATCCGCTTCGGCCAGGTTATGCAATTCGCCTTCGACCCGGACTTGACGTAGCGGGAATGCCCCTGGCTCGCGTAATTTCTCGCCACCGATCCGCACGCCGTAGCCGACCGCGACCAAGACCAAGACTACACCTAGCCAGCGCAGCGGCGGTCCCCAAACGGCCTTCCACCGCGCCAACCCGTCGGTTGTTTCGCGCTTGAGGGTTGTCGCTCCCCGCCGTCGGCGTTTGTTCCTGAATTGCATAGCGACTCTTTCAACCCGACCGCGTCAGGCTGGTTTCGAGAATCCGCCAGACCAGATCTCCGAAACTCAAGCCAACCGCCCGCGCCGCCATCGGGACCAAACTGTGATCGGTCATGCCGGGCACCGTGTTCACTTCCAACAACCAGGGTTGGCCCTGTTCGTCCACCAGCAAATCCACCCGTCCCCAGCCATGGCCATCGACCGCCGCGTAGGCTCGGCGCACCAATTCCCGCAATTCCAGCTCCTGTTCCGGCGGCAGACCGCAAGGACAGAGATAACGCGTGTCGTTGGCGTGGTATTTGGCTTCGTAGTCGTAAAACTCGCGCGGAGTCTCCAGCCGGATCAGCGGCAAGGCTTCGTCATGCAGCAAGGCGCCGGTGTACTCCTGCCCTTGAATCCAGGGTTCGACCAGGATCGGCGAATCGCAAGCGGCAGCACGCTCCCACGCCGCTTGAAACTGCGCGGGATCATCGACCCGACTGACCCCGATGCTGGAACCCTCGCGGGAGGGCTTGACCGCCAGCGGCAGACCCAGATCGACAGCGGCAGCGGCCAATTCAGCCTGGCTTTCGACCAAGTGGTAGGGTGGCGTCGGCAACCCCACACCTGACCAAATCTGCTTGGTGCGCAGCTTGTCCATTCCCAGCGCGGAAGCCAACACGCCACTACCGGTGTAGGGCAATCCGAGGATTTCCAATGCCCCTTGAATCTCGCCATCCTCGCCGCCACGCCCGTGCAGGACGATAAAAGCTCGATCGAATTTTCCAGCAGTCAGCACGCTCAAGACATTGCGGTCGGCATCGATGCCGTGTGCGTCCACACCGCCGGCGCGCAGGGCTGCCAGTACCGCCGCACCACTCTTGAGCGAAACATCCCGTTCGGCCGACCAACCTCCCATCAGCACGGCCACCTTGCCAAAGGCTGTTGGGTCGGTCACCACGTCACGCCGCGTCTGTTGCATCCACTCCCCCTCTGCCACTTGGCTTGAAATCGACACCGAAGCCGGCCACATTCAGCAGGCGCCTGGCAAACCGTCACGACCCAGTTGCACCGCCATCGCGCCGATGTCGCCCGCTCCCATCATGAGCAATAGATCGCCATCGCGCAGCAAATCGGGCAAGATCCCCGGCAAATCGGCCGTATGCTCGATGAAGACCGGTTCGACCTTGCCGCGAATCCGAATTGCCCGGCTGAGACTGCGACCGTCGGCTCCGGGGATGGGCTTCTCGCCAGCGGGATACACGTCCAACAGGATCAGGGTGTCCACTTCTGACAGTACTTGTGCAAAGTCGTCGAACAGATCACGGGTTCGACTAAATCGGTGCGGCTGAAACGCCAGAACCAGCCGCCGCTCCGGCCAAGCACCGCGCAGCGCCGCCAGCACCGCCTGGATCTCACGGGGATGATGGCCGTAATCCTCCATCACGGTGGCATGGCCACCACCGGGCAACGACAACTCGCCATGCTGCTGGAATCGCCGACCGATACCCTGGAAACTTCGCAGGGCACGGCGGATGGCGGTTTCCGAAACGCCCAGTTCGTGGGCGACCGCCAGCGCCGCCAAGGCGTTCAGCACACTGTGCCGGCCCGGCAGATTCAGGGTGATCGATAGCGGTGCTCCCGAATTGGGTAGATGAGCCAAAAACCGGGTTCGCAAGCCTTCCTGAACGATCTCGGTTGCCCGGACATCGCAATCCTCGCCGGTACCATAGGTCAGGACCGGCCGGCTCATCCGGGGCAAGATCGCTCGCACCTGCGGATCATCGGCGCACAGCACCGCTAGCCCATAAAACGGCAGATGGTGCAAAAACTCGATAAAAGTTTCGCGCAGCCGGTCGAAATCCCCGCCATAGGTTGGCAAATGGTCGGCATCGATGTTGGTCACTACCGCCACCATCGGCTGCAAGAATAGGAACGAGGCATCGCTCTCGTCGGCTTCGGCTACCAGATAGCGCCCCCCGCCCAACCGGGCATTGGCTCCAGCGCTGTTCAAGCGCCCGCCGATCACGAAAGTCGGATCCAAGCCACCCTCAGCCAGCAAGCTGGTGATCAGGCTGGTGGTCGTGGTTTTGCCGTGAGTGCCCGCGACGGCGATGCCATAGCGGAACCGCATCAACTCAGCCAGCATTTCGGCCCGTGGCACCACCGGCACCCGCGCTGCTCGCGCCGCCACCACCTCGGGATTGTCGGCGGCGACCGCGCTGGAGATCACCACCACGTCGCAGCCAGCAACATGTTCGGCCCGATGCCCCTGACGGATCGCCGCTCCCAACTGGGCCAAGCGCGCGGTCACTGCGCTGGCGCGCAGATCCGAACCGGAGACGGTATAGCCCAAATTCAACAGCACTTCGGCGATGCCGCTCATGCCGGCCCCACCGATGCCGACAAAATGAATATGCCGAATCCGGCGCATGTCGCGCCAAGCCTCCGGAATCGCCGCCAAGCCAGGTCTGCCCATATCCTCTTCTCGATCGATATTCATTGTGTATCCATCGGTCACAAGCGCGCCTGTTCCAGACACGCCGTCGCCACCTGTTCGGCGGCTTCAATCTTGGCTAGCCGCCGCGCCGCCTCGGCCATGGCCAGTAAGCGGGCCCGATCACCGAGCAAGCTACGCAACAGCGCTGCCAGACCTTCAGGGCTCAGTTCCGCCTGCTGATGGATCAACGCTGCCCCCGCTCGCTCCAGAAATCGGGCGTTGGCGGTTTGATGATCGTCCACTGCAAACGGAAACGGGACCAGGATCGAACCAACACCCACCGCCGCCAGTTCGGCGATGGTCAGCGCCCCGGCTCGGCATAACACCAGATCGGCCCAGCCGTAAGCGTCGGCCATCTCCTCGATGAACGGCGTCAGCCGCACCGCCACCCCGGCATCCCGGTAGGCGACTTCTGCTGCCTCATGCAACTGGCCGCCTGCCTGATGCCATACCTCCGGACGCTCATTCTCGCCCAGCAACGCCAAGGCCCGCGGCACGAGCTGGTTCAGGGCCATGGCGCCCTGACTGCCACCCAACACTAGCAGTCGAGGATGACCGTCGCGCCCCGCAAACCGCTCTGTCGGAGGCGGTAACAACGCGATGCGCGCTCGCACCGGATTACCAACGGTCATGGCCCCTCGGGCCGTTGAAAAGGTAGCGGGAAACGCTTCCAGCACTCGGTCGGCAATCCGCGCCAGCCAGCGGTTCGTCAAGCCGGCGATGGCGTTTTGCTCGTGCACCACCAGCGGAATTCCGAGGGATCGGGCCGCTATTCCACCAGGACCACTGACGAATCCCCCCATACCCAGTACCACGCGCGGTCGCAGGCGCCGCAAAATCGCACCAGCCTGCCACAAGGCTCGCCCCAGCATCGGCGGCATCGCCAGCAGGCGGCCTACCCCCTTGCCGCGCAACCCGGCAACACCGATCCACTCCATCGGAATGCCGGCTTTTGGCACCAGCGTCGCTTCCAATCCTCGCCGCGTGCCCATCCACACCACCGGCACTCCGTGCTCGCGTAGCCGCTCGGCCACGGCCAAGGCGGGAAACACATGGCCGCCCGTACCACCGGCCATGATCAGGACTGGTTGTACCGCACTCATTCGCTGCGCACGCCTCCAGCGCGGGTTTCTACATCAATGCGCATCAGAACCGCCAAGGTTACGCACATCACCACCACGCTGCTCCCGCCGTAACTCATCAACGGCAGGGTCAAACCCTTGGTCGGCAGGACACCCATGTTGACCCCCATGTTGAACAGCGACTGGATGCCGAACCACAGCCCGATGCCGTAGGCCAGCCAGGCCGAAAATTGCATATCCAGTCGTTCGGCTCGCTGGGCGACTTTGAACGCCCGCCACACCAGGGTCATGAATAACGTAATGACGAGCAGAATGCCGGCCAATCCCAGTTCCTCAGCCAGCACCGCGAACAGAAAATCGGTATGCGCTTCCGGCAGGTAAAACAGCTTCTGCACGCTCTCGCCCAGCCCTACCCCGAACAGCTCCCCCCGGCCGATGGCGATCAGCGACTGCGTGAGCTGATAACCACTGTTTTGCCAGTCGGCCCACGGATCGAGAAAGCTGATCAAGCGCGCTCGCCGCAAAGGCGAGGACCAGAGCAACACCGCCATGGCGGTGGCAGTCCCCGCTTGCAAGACCATGAATTGCCAGATGTTGACTCCCGCCAGAAATACCATACCCAGCGCGGTTGCCATCAACACAATCACGCTGCCGAAATCCGGTTCCAGCAGCAACAAGATCGCCAATACCCCAAGCACCGCTATAGGTCGGCCGAGCGCCAGGGCCGAAGTTTTGAAATGGCTCGTTTGCAATTCCGCGCCGTGGCGCTTGAGATAGTCGGCCACATAAACCAAGGCAAACAGTTTAGCAATCTCGGAAACCTGGACGTTGATGGGGCCAACGCCAATCCAGCGGATGCTACCGTTCACCTCTTTGCCGATGCCGGGAATCAACACCGCCGCCAGGAGACCAACCGCGGCCAGCAATAACAAAGGTCCAGCCCGCCGCCAGCGGGTTATCGGAATCTGAAAGACCACACCGGCCGCAAATAGCCCGATGAGCACAAAGATGCCCTGTCGGATCAGGAAAAAGAACGGCTGCCCGTTGCCGGTTTTGGGATGGGCGCCGATCGGGATCGAGGCGGAGGCCACCATCAACAATCCCAATGCCAGCAGCAGCAAAGCCGAAATGAGTATCCACGGATCGGGAAACGGCAGCGCGGTGCGACGCTCGCCCGCGCTTGGCAGCTGGCTCCGGTTTCCGTTGGCGGGAATAATGGCGCTCAGCATTCGACCAACCTCCACACGGCCGCAGCGAACACCGCGCCGCGCTCTTCGTAACCGCTGAACATGTCGAAGCTGGCACAAGCCGGGGACAACAGCACGCTATCTCCCGGCTGGGCCCATTGCGCGGCTCGCGCCACGGCCTGCTCCATGTCGGTTGCGAACTGGATCGGCACGCTGTCGCCCAGCGCGGCGGCGATCAGCGGCGCATCGCGCCCGATCAGCATCACGCCACGCGCCTTACCGGCCAAGGCCGCACACAGCGGCGAAAAATCCTGGCCTTTGCCGTCACCCCCCGCGATCAGGACCACTGGACCCGGCAGGCCACGCACCGCCGCGACTGTCGCACCAACGTTGGTTCCCTTGGAGTCGTCGAACCAGCGCACGCCATTCCGCTCCAGCACCAAGGTAGTCCGGTGTGCTAGCCCAGTGAATTCGCGCAATGCCGCCCGCATTGCCTCGCGTGGCAAGCCGAGTGCATGTCCCATGGCCAGTGCTGCCAGCGCGTTGGCGAGATTGTGGTCGCCGCTGATCCGTAATTCGGAAGCAGCGATCCAGCGCTCCGGTCCTTGTCCCAGCCAGATCTCGCCGCCCTCCTGGCGCAGACCAAACTCGCCGGCGCCCGGTTCGTTCAAAGTGAAGCGCAATACCTTGCGTTGTGGCTCAACCATCGCCATCACCGCCGGATCGTCGGCGTTGATCACCATCGTGCCGTCACCCCGGAAAATCCGGCGCTTGGCGGCAATGTAATCGCCCAAGGTCTCATAGCGGTCCATATGGTCGGGGCTGATGTTAAGTACCGTCGCCACTCGCGCGTTCAAACTGTGCGTGGTTTCTAATTGAAAACTCGAGAGTTCCAGCACGTACAACGCCGGTATCCGTTCGGGATCCGAGCTCTTTTCCTCCGCCAACCAAAAGTCCAGCGCTGGAGTGCCGAGATTGCCACCGGTCAGCGCGTGCAAACCGGCGCAGACCGCCATCTCGCCTAGCAAGGTCGTAACCGTGCTTTTACCGTTGGAACCGGTAATGCCCGCCACGGGAATTTGGGTTAACCGGGCCAGCAGCTCGATATCTCCCCAGACCGGCACGCCTCGTGCCGCTGTCTCGGCGATGATCGGCGTCGAGACAGCCACCCCTGGACTGACCAGCAAACGCGTTGCGTCCGCGAACACCATCGGGTCAAAACCGCCCAGATGGCAGGGCAGATCGGGAAACTCCGCGCGTACCGCCGACAGACCCGGCGGATCGCAACGGCTGTCGACCACCGCGACGGTCGCACCTAGCGCCATCAGTGCCCGCACCGTTGACAGGCCACTTTTGCCCAACCCGACCACCAGGGTGGTTCCGTCCAGCCGCAGCACCCGTGTCTCTCCTTTACCGGATTTTTAAGGTTGCCAGACCGACCAACACCAGAATAATGGTGATAATCCAGAAACGGACGATCACCCTTGGTTCTGGCCAGCCCTTAAGCTCGAAATGATGATGCAAGGGCGCCATGCGGAAAATGCGCCGTCCGGTGAGCTTGAACGATGCCACCTGCAAAATCACCGACAAGGTCTCCATCACGAAGATCCCGCCCATCACGAACAACACCAGCTCCTGTCGGACCGTAACCGCGACCGCTCCCAGCGCTGCCCCTAATGCCAAAGCCCCGACATCCCCCATGAACACTTGAGCCGGATAGGCGTTGAACCACAGAAAACCCAGGCCCGCCCCCATCATGGCGCCGCAAAACACTCCGACCTCGCCGACGCCGGGCACATGGGGAATACCGAGATACTCGGCAAAAATCCGGTTGCCGGAAGCGTAACAGAACACCGCCATGGCACCGGCCACCATGACAGTTGGCACGATCGCCAGCCCATCCAACCCGTCGGTGAGATTGACAGCGTTGCTGGAGCCGACGATGACGAAATAGGCCAACGGGATGAACAGCCAACCGAGATCCAAGGCCACGCTCTTGAAAAACGGCACGATCAATTCCGTCTCCACTGAAGATTGTGCGGTAAAAAACAACACCAGTGCGGCGGTCAATCCAACGCAGGATTGCCAGGAATACTTAGCCCGTGCCG
>ERZ724526.1769-NODE-1769-length-10901-cov-3.173151_pt1 | contig 10901 bp, 11 predicted proteins | sample MGYA00376059_ERZ724526 | MGnify/ENA primary metagenome ERZ724526 (study PRJEB28724, sample SAMN07190883) | activated sludge metagenome | isolation source: activated sludge of sewage treatment plant in Hong Hong | place: Hong Kong | collected 2016-03-17 ... | reverse complement strand
ATGATTTTTTTCCTGTTGTCCAATTTTGGAGTATGGGCTTCTACAGGTGCCTATCCGGTCAATTTTCAGGGGCTGATGATGTGTTACCTGGCGGGCCTTCCCTTCCTCCTCAACCAGGTGCTTGGGGATCTCTTCTATAGCCTAGTTCTCTTTGGTGTGGCGCTGCACGTATTCATGCTCAAGCCCAAACGCCATCTGGCCTGATCAGGCTCTTTTTCCAGTTATCAGTTTGATATATTATTCTCCACGAGGAAGCCACTTGACTTCTTCCACCCCTTCTTTGGCTCCAAGCCAGCGGCTCAGAACAAAGAAAAAGTCCGAAAGCCTGTTGAGATACAGCAGGATGATGTGCTCGACCTCCGAAATATGAGCCAGGCTCACGACCCTTCGTTCAGCTCTGCGGCAAATGGTACGGGCCAGGTGCGCTGTACTAATCGCCATACTTCCACCTGGCAAAATAAAATGGCGCAATGGAGGAAGTTCTTCCTGCATTTTATCAATGGCCCTTTCAATCAACTGAACATCCTCGTCCAGAAGATCTGGGGTGATCATGTCTTTGGCAGGATCACTGGCCAGATTGGATCCGACTGTAAACAAGCGGGACTGAATCGTCTGCAACAATTCAAGAACCTGCGGTTCGGTGGTGCCCGACATGAGCAGACCGATCACGGCATTGAGTTCATCTACAGTCCCATAAGCTTCAATACGGATATGATCTTTGGGGAGACGCGCACCGCCAAACAAACCGGTAGTGCCATCATCACCTGTTTTTGTATAAATCTTGGTAGCCATGATACGGAGAATGGGATCAGGAGACAGATTGAGGCTGCGCTGAAGCCGTAAGATGATTCGGATTGAGTAAATCGGATTCTACATACCCATCCCTGAGCTTGACTACACGATGGGCATAGAGTGAGATATCCTGCTCATGCGTCACCAGGATAATCGTGTTGCCTAGCGCATGAATTTTTCCAAAAATATCCATGATCTCCAACGAGGTCTTGGTGTCCAGGTTTCCGGTAGGTTCATCTGCCAGGATGATGGACGGATTGTTGACCAGAGCACGGGCGATAGCCACGCGCTGCCGCTGCCCACCGGAAAGCTCATTGGGTTTATGGTGCATGCGGTCTGTAAGACCAACTTGCTCAAGGACATGCTCAGCGATCTCTTCCCGCTTGGACCTTTTCATGCCGGCATAGACTAAAGGGAGCGCGACATTATCCAATGCGGAAAGCCTGGGAAGAAGGTTAAAAGTCTGAAAAACAAACCCGATCTCTTTATTCCGTACAGCAGCCAGATCCCCATCGCTCATGTCGCTGACCAACTGTTCGTTGAGGAAATACTTTCCGGATGACGGGGTATCCAGGCAACCTAGAATATTCATCAACGTACTTTTTCCCGATCCTGAAGGCCCCATCAGGGCTACATATTCATTTTTTTGAATCTCAAGGGTTACGGAGCGGAGTGCATGCACCTTTTCCATCCCCATGATATAGGTTCTGGAAAGCTCATGAACAGAAATAATCGGTTTTACTTCTTGCATAGGTTCAAAAATAGAGGTTTTACCCCTTGTAAGCTCAAATAATTGGATGATTCAGTGCTTTCAATCGCCGAAGGTTTTTATTTTACCATCTTATAGCATAGCCCAACAGCACTTTTCCAGATGCAAAAATCAAAATCACATATCAAACACGTAGCTGTAGCCGGAAATATCGGTGCCGGAAAAACCACCCTTTCCACCCGTCTGGCTAAACATTTTGGCTGGGAGGTGCACTATGAGGATACCACCAATAATCCTTATCTCAGTGACTTTTATGATGATATGCACCGTTGGTCTTTCAACCTGCAGATCTATTTTCTCAACAGCCGGTACCAGCAAATCCTGCAGATCCGCAACGGCGACAAAACCGTGATCCAGGATCGGACGATTTTCGAAGATGCCTACATTTTTGCGCCCAACCTGCATGAGATGGGGCTTATGGCCAGGAGAGATTTTGAGAATTATTTTACCCTGTTTAAAAATATGAGTACCCAGATCTCTCCTCCGGATCTATTGATCTATCTCCAGGCCAGTATTCCCACCCTGGTCAAGCATATCCACAGTCGTGGAAGAAGTTATGAAGGCAGCATGAGCCTGGATTATCTCAAGCGTCTCAATCAGAAATATGATGAATGGATCGAGAGCTACAAAGAAGGTCCGCTGCTGGTCATCAATGCGGATGACATTGATTTTGAGAAAAGTCCTGAAGACCTGGGAAAAATCATTGAACTCGTAGACAGCCAGATACACGGGCTGTTCTGAGCCCTGATTTAGCTTTTAGCTTTCTCCGCCTGATGATGAGCTGTAGCATGCGCTTCTGCTCCATCCGTGGCTGAAATTTCTGAGGCATCCTTTGCAGGCGATGCACTTACACTGGTCGCATCAATGGCCAGGCATCCGGCAAAAAAGATACCATGAAGCAACACGGATACAACGACACCCATGGCATTACTTGTTTTTTCACGATTGGCACTCATGTCTGATTCGTTTTAAACGTTAAGTAAGGATGGGTCATGTACCTGCTTTAAGTGATTTGGATTGGAAGAAAAACGCTGTGAATCCGCACCATATTGTCAACATCACTTAAATTGAGGCCATCACCCCTAAGGGGCAAAACATATATTATTAAAAAAATATATATCATAAACTGTGCCAATCGATACCCGGGCCTATACGTTGGTCACTGAAACCTGTCGCCTTCACCATGCAACACTGGTGGCCGTATCCAAAACACGACCCCTGGCAGATCTACAGGAACTTTATCAGATGGGGCAACGTGTTTTCGCTGAAAACCGTGTGCAGGAACTCACAGCCAAAGCCCCTCAACTGCCACAGGATATCGAATGGCACCTGATCGGCCACCTGCAGACCAATAAAGTGAGGGCGCTGTTGCCCTATGTGCATTGCATTCAATCCCTGGACAGGGAAAGCCTTTGGGAAAAATTGCAGGAAGAGGCAAGCCGGAATCAAAGCACGATCCGGTGTCTGCTCCAGATTAAAGTAGCTGCAGAAGAATCCAAATACGGATGGGATTACAAAGCTTTGTGCGAACTTCTCGAATCCGGAAAGACGGCCCAGTGGCCTCTGGTCAAGGTAGAGGGGGTGATGGGCATGGCAACACTCACTGATGATGAGGCACAGGTCAGAGGAGAGATGAGGCGACTAAAGAAATACTTCGTAGCCTTGAAGGAAAATCACTTTCGATCAGACCCGCAATTCAGGATTTTAAGCATGGGTATGTCCGGAGACTATACTATGGCCCTGGAAGAAGGAAGCAACATGGTCAGGATCGGAAGTTTGCTATTTTCCTCATCACTTGCTTGACATCTACACTTCCTTGGTCAGATACTGATCACCTTGCCTCATGGCCACAGCATCAAGTGCCCGCTCATGATTTCTGTTTATCCGCATTGTACTTGATCAGCACATCACGGATGTTGTTGTACATCGGCATTTGCAAGGTTGGAATTTCCTTTGGATCAAACCATGCTGCATCCTGAATCCCTTCCTCTTTTTGTAAAAGCAGTTGATCAGGCGTTTTGGTATGCATTTCATACCAGCGCGTGCGCTTGAGCGTCCGCTGTTTGCTCATCATGTAACAATGATAGCCGTTGTCCAGGCGATTCATTATCGTCAGATTGGACAAGCCTGTTTCTTCGCGTACCTCCCGCACGGCCGTTTGGGCCAATGTTTCTCCAGGGTCTTGTTTGCCTTTGGGCAGGTCCCAGACGCCTCTCCGAAAAATAAGCAGGACTTTACCGAAAGGATTGATCACCAATCCACCGCCGGCCTTGATATAATAGTACAGGGATTTAAAATCCTTCCACAATTTCTGTACGTCATCCGCCTGGATAATGATGCCCTCATGATGCTTGTTTTTCTCAAGCAATTCGATATAGTTGAGCAGCATTTTAGGTTTGTCCCTGTACTTTGCATGGATCAGCGAACGCTCGAACGCTGTCTCATCTCCAAGGTCAGAGGTTTGAGTCAGGAACAATGGGCTCTCGTTAATGTATATTTTATACCTTTGCATCAACGCCGATAAGTCACAAATGTTTAACAATCAAATACTTGCATCAAGCCTGCTGGAGACCGGAGCGGTTCGCATACAACCAGAGCATCCATTCACATGGGCTTCGGGTTTACGATCACCGATATACTGCGACAACAGGATCCTCTTATCCTTTCCGGAAATCCGTACAGGCATCGTGGATTTAATGGTGAAGGTGATAAAAGATTTTGAATTCTTTAATACAGTTGCAGGAGTAGCCACTGCCGGAATACCTGCTGGTGCCCTTCTTGCGGACCGGCTGAAACTGCCATTCGCATATATCCGCTCAAAACCTAAGGATCATGGTCGTCAGAATCTGATCGAAGGTCACATCGCTCCGCATGCAAAAGTACTGGTAGTGGAAGACCTGATTTCAACAGGAATGAGCAGTCTTCAGGCTGTTGAAGCCGTCAGGACCATACCGGCCGAAGTGTCCGGCGTAATCGCCATCTTTCAATATGGACTACCGAAAGCCACCAAAGCATTCGAAGATGCCCATTGTCCATACCGTACACTGACCGATTACCGGACCGTGATCCGTGTAGCCGCTGAAAAGAAGATGATCGACCCTTCGCATCTTGAACTCCTTGAACAATGGTCTGCTGACCCCCAGGCCTGGTCTGATCGCTACACTTCCATACATACACTTTAAATACGATGCTAACGTGATAGATAAGAAATCCAAGAAATTTCTGAAGGAATACCTGGGCAATGCCAGTCCAACAGGCCATGAAACCAAAGGCCAGGAGATCTGGCTAGAGTATATCAGCCCTTATGTGGATGAGTGGCACTCTGATGTCTATGGCACGGCCTACGCTGTCATCAATCCCGGAAAAAAATACCGGGTGGTGATTGAAAGCCATGCGGATGAAATTTCCTGGTATGTCAATTATATCTCCGAACGGGGTATGATCCACGTGATTCGCAACGGTGGATCGGATCAGACAATCGCAGCAAGCCGGAGGGTGAATATCCATACCTCCAAAGGAATCGTCAGAGGTGTCTTTGGCTGGCCCGCCATTCACGTCCGCAAAGGAAAGGATGCACACCTGGCCCCAACCCTTGAAAACATTTTTATTGATGTCGGGGCCAAAGACAAAAAAGAAGTTGAAGCGCTCGGCATTCATGTCGGATGTGTCATCACCTATGATGATGGATATGAGGAGATCAACAAGAATTGCTTTATCGGACGGGCTCTGGACAACAGGCTCGGTGGTTTTTGCGTGGCTGAGGTGGCTCGAAAATTACACGAAGAAAAAATAAAACTCCCCTACTCTCTTTATATCGTCAATTCTGTGCAGGAGGAAGTCGGTCTGCACGGTGCGCAGATGATCGCCCAAACCATCAAACCGGATGCTGCGCTCGTGATCGATGTCACCCACGACACCAGTACGCCATTGATTGATCCCAAACAGGAAGGGGATGTCAAACTTGGACTGGGTCCTGCGTTGGCTTACGCTCCATCGGTACACCGCAAATTGCTACAACTTATTGAAGACGCGGCACAGGCACAGCAAATTCCTTTCCAGCGTGTAGCTTCATCGAGAAGTACCGGAACAGATACAGATGCATTTGCCTATTCGAATGGCGGGATTCCGTCAGCTTTGATATCCATTCCGCTCCGCTATATGCACACCACTGTAGAGATGGCTCATTTTGAAGATGTGGATCATGTGATCCGCCTGATGACTGCATCCCTGCGCCAAATCAAATCAGGGCACAATTTCAAATATTTTGATCGGTAGCTTCGCCAGGCATACGGCCAATCTGCTGCTCTACGGCGGTTTATTTATCGGCCTTTGTGCTGCCTCGATCACTGCATTATCATTTGAACTCACCGGAAGAGTTGATCAAAACCTTTCTTACATTTTACTGGTAGGTACAGCCACAGCTGCCCTGTATAACATACACAGGATTGTAGGTCTGGCTAAAACAGAACACCTTGTACTGACCGGACGCTTTGCTATTGTGCGCCGATACCAGCGGCATATCAGAATCTACACCGTGTTTTGGATCCTGCTCAGCCTGTGGTTGGTGATGCCCTTATTGTCCTTTCGGTTCTTAATCGCCCTGCTTCCCGCGGGTCTGGTGGCTTTTGCCTATGTGATTCCTTTCCTGCCGGGCCAACAAAGACTTAGGGATTTGGGATGGGGAAAGATCGTCATGATCGGGTGGTCATGGTCCTGGTTGACCGCGGTCATGCCATTATGGTACTTTACAGATGCGTCGATACAGATGATCCTGATTCATGGCACGGAGCGATTACTCTGGATTATGCTGATCACTATTCCATTTGAGATACGTGATCTTTCCTTAGACCAATCTTTCGGACTAATCACCATGCCCGAAAAATTGGGACGGCGTACCACCTTTCGTTTAGCTTTGTTCATCACGATTGTAATCACGTTCCTGAGTTTGCTGAGTTCCTTTCACTATTTCAACCTTCCTTATGGCCTATCCATGACGCTGGTGACGTGGTCCATTCTTCCCCTGATACGTCTGAGCTATCGGATGGAGGATGACTTGTTTTTTGCCGGACTGCTGGATGGCTTAATGATCGTTGTATTGATGCTCTTCACTTTGATCCATCTGTATATTTAACCTCCGTATCCGATGCATACCCGATCAAATTATAGTTCTGGCGCACCTTGGGAACCGGTAGTCGGCTATTCCCGTGCTGTACGTATTGGAAATGTGATTGAAGTTTCCGGCACCTGTGCCGTTGGCGAGGATGGCAAACCGTATGGTCCCGGAGACCCCTATCTTCAGGCCCAACGATGCCTGGTCATCATCCGTGAGGCTATTGAGAAGTTGGGTGGCCAAATGAAGGATGTCATCCGTACAAGAATGTTGGTTACAGATATCCGTGAATGGGAATCTATTGGAAAAGCACATGGAGAAATGTTTGGAGACATCCGTCCGGCAACAAGCATGGTCGAAGTATCCAGGCTTATTGCTCCGGAGTATTTAGTGGAAATAGAAGCAACAGCTATTGTTACAGCGTAATCCATGAGTACATATAAAGTCAAAGAAATCTATTACACCTTACAGGGCGAGGGTGCTCAAAGCGGCAGACCTGCGATATTCCTTCGATTTACAGGTTGTAATCTATGGAGCGGACGGGAGGAAGACCGCAATGATGCGATATGTACCTTTTGTGATACTGAATTTGTAGGGATGGATGGTCCACTTGGTGGAAAGTATACAGCCGATGAACTGGCCTCCCAACTCGATTCCTTATGGCCAGTGGGACAAGACTACCGATATGTGGTCTGTACAGGCGGCGAGCCCATGTTACAGATCGATGCTGAACTCATTGAAGCCTTCCATGCGAAGAACTTTGAAATCGGTGTTGAAACCAACGGCACCATTGTACCTCCTAATGGCCTGGATTGGATTTGCGTGAGTCCTAAGGCCAACACAGATGTCGTGCTGAGAAAAGGCAATGAACTCAAGCTTGTGGTCAGACAGGATGGATTGGAACCCGAACAAGTTGCCGAATGGGATTTTCAACATTTCTACCTTCAGCCGATGGATGGCCCACTGGTCAAAGTACATACTGCCTGGGCTATTGAATACTGCCTGGCGCATCCCAAATGGAACCTCAGCACGCAAACTCATAAATGGCTGGGAATTCAATAGTCCAAAACAGAAGGTAAAAAGATGACTACCTGAGCAACGTGATGTCCCCTGTATTCACTTTGAGATTGGCCCTTTCATCCATCCAGGTCAGTTTATAGACGTATACGCCATTTTGTGCATCCTGACCTTTAACCGTACCATTCCAATGCAGTGGAATCTGGCTGTATTGACCATAGAGCAGGCTTCCCCAGCGATCATATATTTCAAAGGATACCAAACGATCATCCGGCAAATTAGTAACAACAATAACCTCATCGTTTATACCATCTCCGTTTGGAGAAAAGGTATTTGGAATATAAATCTTGTCTTTATCCAGAACTGTGATAAGGAGTTGGTCTTCATAGGTGCAGCCCGCGGTATCCTGAACTAAAACGGTTACTTCCGTAGTGATCTCTGGTGCAATCCAGAAAGGTTCTATTCCTGCTCCTGGCCTGTCGGGAGTCCATGAGGTAGTGACAACTGCAATATTATCGACGATCGGCAGAATATAAGTGCTATCTCCTTTAAAGATCATGACATCCGGCCCAAGGCTGAGGGTTCCAAAAGTATTGTTGGTGATGGTGGCTACCACATCAAGCACACAACCTATAATATCGGTAATGGTGATGGTATGCGAACCCAATCCAACACCCGACAATACATATGGAAAAGCATTGACGGCCTCAGCAGTACCCCCATCTAGCTGAATAAAAAAGGGCCCTGTACCACCTTCCACCGACTCGATGATCAGGCTTCCATTCTGACTGTCCGGGCAGGACGGACTTTGCGATGAGACCACCGCATTCTCAGGTCCGATAAAACGAACATTAAACGTATCCCTTTCTTCGCAATTGGCTTCATCCCTCACGATCCAGATATACTGGCCTTCTTCATAGAGAGGCAATGTCGGGCGCATCACTGTGCCATGCGGAGTGACCCAGGTGGAAAAGGCAAGCCCCTGTGCACCGGTTACAATGGGTATAAGTATAAACGTATCACCCGGGCAGAAACGGATCGTGTCTGCTATATCTTCAATCGATAGTGTGCAACTGCAATCGGGCGATAACACATCAATAGATCCGGAGCAAAAGCCCTGTGAGGACGAGAAACTAACTGTGATGTCCGTACCGGTAGGAATTCCGGAGATAAGATATTGATCCGTACCGGTGGAACTTACATTTCCTGCGCTGGAGGCAACATTTACCGCATCGCTTTGAAGGGCAACAGCATATGTGGTTTTGCTGGCATCACAATCTATGGATACAACAGTCATGACTGGCATTTCTTCAACCGCCAGGGTGATATTTGCTGAGGCCGGGCATCCTGGAACTGAATCCGTAAGTGTATAGGTAATCGTGTAATTCCCCCCCACAGCTCCAGTAGTGGAAAGTTGACTACCGGTGATCTGAGGCCAGTTGCCCGTAGGGGGACCTGACGAGATGGACCAACTTCCTGGTGCCGCAATGATAATCTGGTCATTGAGATCGACAACACTATCCTGGCACATCTGCAATCCGGCATTTGATAAAAGCAGCGATGGACATGCACAATCCTCTACAAGTACTGTAAACGTATAGAGGCTGTCCGTACATGGTGATACCGCGGTCTGTGTAGAATAAATCAACCTGTAACTGCCTGGAGCTACCCCATCAAAATCCACATTCGATGGATTGCTAAGATCTACCATGGCTCCATCTGCATCCGTCCAAAATCCTGTACCATCACCCTGAACAATAAACGACATCAGGTTGACGACAGAACCACTATCCGATTGGTTGCACACGGTATCTACTAAAGCGCTGAATGAAGTGGAAGGTGGAGTCACAATGAGAAGTAGCACCGTATCCTTGGGCACAGGACAAAAACCAAACGTATCTATGGACGTGACAATCAGACTGGCTTGTGCAGAAGCCACATCAAAAATCGAAGGGGTATAAGAGGTGTTTATAGCAGTCGGGTCAGCAAATGTTCCCGAGCCTGTGGTAGTCCATAAGACACCGATGGATGAACCTCCAACTGAAGCCTGCACTGTAAAAGATGTTTGTCCGCAGGTACTACCGTCAGCTGAAACACTGAGTGTGGGTTGATCCTGAATAAAAATCTCAATCTCCGCGCTGTCCGGGCAACCTACAATCGGGGCTGCATCGAAGGTAAACCGAACTCCATAGGTGCCCGGGTCACAACCATTGATAATAAAGGTGGATCCTGATATCGTACCTGGATTACTTCCAGGTGGTGCAGATATGATTTGCCATGTTCCTGGTGCCCCTGCCATGATGAAAGGATCCAATGGCAGACTGGCCTGACTGTTACAGATTCCACCCGGTAGATTTTGCACCACCAGGAGTGGACATTGACAATCCTTAACAGATACAAAGAAACTATAGGATGTTTCACTGCACGGAGAAACGGCTGAATTGGTGATATACTGAAATTCATATACCCCGGGAGCTATGCCATCAAAGTTGACGGAATCAGGATTGGTCATATTTACAGGTACGCCTGATATGTTAGACCACATCCCTGTTGTATCACCTGCGAAAATATAGGCATCAAAATCAAGAACCGAACCATTGGCTGCTACATTACAGATCTGGGCCGTATCATTTGAAAAGAAAGCGAAAGGAGGGCTGTTAAAGAAAAGTGTAATCGTATCACTTTGATTACCACAAATCGGATCTATCGAATGGAGAATGAGATACAATCCAGGCGCTATGGAATCCTGACTGCCTGGAATATAGATGGTATTTAGAGCAGCAGGATCCGTAAATGTGCCATCCCCAAGGGTTTCCCAAAACACCCCTGCGGGCATGACCGGTGTTACTTGTCCGGTCAGTGTCACGGCCTGAGGCCCGCAAAACGACATATCAGGTCCTGCAAATGGAAGAACCTCACTGTTGACGATTATAGTTTCACTGGTAGACGGAGGACATCCGGGTTCAACGAAACTCAAAGTATAGGTGACTGTGTAGGTGCCAGGGTCAGAAAGATTGGTGATAAAATTGGATCCCACGATGGTAGCCGGATTGGATCCGGGAGGTGTAGCTGTCACAGACCAACTCCCTGAGCCCCCCGCAGTCAGTAATGTGGAAAGATCAAGGATGTCATTGACTCCACATAGCGGCATGGCAGGCGGCACAGATTCCAGGTCAGGACAATCACACATAACGATGTTGATCGGAATATTGT
>ERZ724526.1766-NODE-1766-length-10912-cov-5.609561_pt1 | contig 10912 bp, 8 predicted proteins | sample MGYA00376059_ERZ724526 | MGnify/ENA primary metagenome ERZ724526 (study PRJEB28724, sample SAMN07190883) | activated sludge metagenome | isolation source: activated sludge of sewage treatment plant in Hong Hong | place: Hong Kong | collected 2016-03-17 ... | reverse complement strand
CCGAACGCCGGTGGCCGGGTGCAGCCCATGGTTGCCGGGCGCCTGACGCCGGGGCCGCGTGGCCTGCCCCTGCCCGGCCAGACAGTGAAGAAGGGCGAGGTGCTGGCCTATGTCACGCCGGAAGCCGGTGGCCATAGCCGCTCGCTGGCCGAAAGCCGTCTGCAGCGCCTGCGCGAACTCTCCGACACCGTGCCGCGCAAGGCCATCGAGGAGGCTGAAGCCGCCGTCGCCAACGAGCAGTTGCGGGCACCGGTGAGCGGCGTCATCGCGTCGGCCAATGCCGTTTCCGGGCAGGTCGTTGAGGCGCGGGAAATCCTGTTCGAGATCGTCGACCCGCAACGCATGCTGATCGAGGCGCTGGCCTTCGACATGGCGCTGGCAAGCAATGTTGCCGGTGCATCCATTGCTATCGGCGAGCAGAAACTGGCCTTGAAACTGGTCGGTGTCGCCCGCAGCCTGCGCGAGCAGGCGCTGCCGCTGACCTTCCGGGGCGAGGGTGGGGCGCTGGCCGCGCTGGCCGTCGGGCAGCCGGTCAAGGTCTACGTGCAGACCCGCGATGCGATCGAAGGGGTTCGCATCCCGGTGGCGGCACTGATGAAAAATCCGGCGAACCAGACTGTCGTCTGGGTCAAGGAAGCCCCGGAGCGCTTCGAGCCGCGTGTCGTGACGACCATGCCGCTCGATGGCACCCATGTCGCCGTGACCAACGGCTTGCAGCCGGGCGACCGCGTCGTCGTGCGCGCGGCGACGCTGGTCAATCAGGTTCGTTAAGAGGAACGCGGCATGTTCAAGTGGCTACTCGAAAACAGCCTGGTCAACCGGCTGCTGGTGATCATCGCCAGTGTTGTGCTGACGGCCTATGGCGCCTACACGCTGACGCGGACGCCGGTGGACGTCTTCCCCGACCTCAACAAGCCGACCGTGACGATCATGACGGAAGCCGGCGGTATGGCGGCGGAGGAGGTGGAGCAGCTGATCACCTTCCCGCTCGAATCGACGATGAACGGCCTGCCCGGCGTCGAGAGCGTGCGCTCCGTTTCCAGCGCCGGCCTCTCGTTCGTCTATGTCACCTTCGACTGGGCGACGGAAATCTTCCGCGCGCGGCAGATGGTGTCGGAGCGTCTTTCCGGCATGGAGGAAGGCTTGCCGTCGGGCGTCATTCCGCGCATGGGGCCGGTCAGCTCGATCATGGGCGAGATCATGCAGATCGCCATTCCGATCGACACGGCCAAAATCTCGCCGATGCAGGTGCGCGAATACGCCGACTGGGTGCTGCGTCCGCGCCTGATGGCCATTGCCGGCGTTGCGCAGGTGATCCCGATCGGCGGCGAGGTGCGCCAGTTCCAGGTACAGCCGAACACCGTACGCATGGCCGAGCTCGGTATTTCGCACGAGCAACTGGAAGGTGCGCTCAAGGGGTATTCGTCGAATACCTCGGGCGGCTTCCTGGAGCTGAATGGCCGTGAGTACCTGATCCGCAACCTCGGTCGCACGTCGCGGCTGGAAGACCTGCAGCATCTGGCGCTGACGGCGAAGAACGGCCAGCCAATCCTGATGCGGCAGATTGCCGAGGTTACCTTCGCGCCAGCCATCCGCCGCGGCGATGCCGGTTTCGAGGGCAAGCCGGCGGTCATCCTCGGCATCCAGAAGCAGCCGACGGCGGACACCATCCATCTCACCCGCAGCATCGAGGCGGCGCTGCAAGACCTCGGCAAGTCGCTGCCGGCCGGCATGGAGGCGCCGAAGGTGACCTTCCGCCAGGCGAGCTTCATCGAGGCGTCGATCGGCACGCTGCAGGGCAAGCTGATCGGGGCGTCGATCTTCGTCGCGGCGATCCTGTTCTTCTTCCTCGGCACGCTGCGGCCGACCGTGATTGCGCTGACCGCCATCCCGGTGTCGATCTTCGCGACGGCACTGGTCTTCAAGTATTTCGGGCTGTCGATCAACACCATGACGCTGGGCGGCCTGGCCATCGCCATCGGTGGACTGGTCGACGATGCGGTGGTCGGCGTCGAGAACGTGTTGCGGCGGCTGAAGGAGGATAGAGCCAAACATCACGACCATCGCATGCATCCGATCGAACTGGTCGGGCACGCAACGATGGAAGTACGCTCGGCGATCCTCTACGCGACGATCATCATCGTCCTCGTTTTCCTGCCGTTGTTCGCGCTGCCCGGCATGGAGGGGCGCCTGTTCGTGCCGCTCGGCATTGCCTTCATCGTGTCGACGCTGGCCTCGTTGGTGGTGTCGGTGACGGTGACGCCGGTGCTCTCCTTCTATCTGCTGCCGCGCATGAAGTCGCTCGACCATGGGGATACCAAGCTGCTGGCCTGGCTCAAGGCGGCCTACCGCAATGCGCTGCAGACGGTGCTCGACCGGCCGCGCATGGCGCTGGTGGCTGGCGCGGTCGCGGTGCTGCTGGCCGCAGTTGCCGTGCCCTTCTTCCCGAAGACTTTCCTGCCGCCATTCAACGAAGGCACCTTGCTGGTCGGCCTGCGCCTGAATCCGGGGGTGACGCTGGCTGAATCCTCGGACCTTGCCCGGCAGGCCGAGGTGCTGGTCAAGGGCGTACCCGAGGTGACCCACGTCGGCCGCCGCAGTGGTCGCGCCGAACTCGACGAGCATGCCGAGGGTGTCCATGTCAGCGAGCTCGACGTCGGCCTGAAACCGGCCGGCGAGCTGACCCGCCCGATGGGCGAGATCGCCGCCGACATCCGCGCCCGCCTGGTCAACCTGCCAGCGGCGATTGCCGTCGGCCAGCCGATCTCGCACCGCATCGACCACATGCTCTCCGGCGTGCGCTCGCAGATCGCCATCAAGATCTTTGGCGACGATCTCGATACCCTGCGCGGCCAGGCCGATGCGCTGCGCGGCAAGCTTGCCGGCATTCCCGGCATCGCCGATCTGGAAATCGAGAAGCAGGTGCTGGCGCCGCAGATCAAGGTCCGCGTCGATTACGCGGCGGCGGCGCAGTACGGCGTGCCGACGCCGCAGGTGCTGGCGACGCTGCAAAGCCTGGTCGAGGGCGAGAAGGTGGCGCAGATCGTCGAGGGCAGCCGGCGCTTCGCGCTGGTGGTGCGCCTGCCGGAATCGTCGCGCTCGCTCGAAGGCCTGGGCGACATCCTGCTGGAAACGCCGCGCGGGCGCATCCCGCTGTCGCGCATCGCGAGCATCGAGGACGGCGACGGGCCGAACCAGATCAGCCGCGACGACGGCAAGCGGCGCATCGTCATCTCGGCCAACGCCCAGGGGCGCGCGCTGTCGGCGATCGTCGCGGACATCCGCCGCGTGGTTGCCGAGAGCAAGCTGCCGGAAGGCTACTTCGTCACGCTCGGCGGCCAGTTCCAGGCGCAGGAGGAAGCCTCGCGCCTGGTCGGGCTGCTGTCGATCGTCTCGCTGGTGCTGATGTTCGCCGTGCTCTTCAGCCGCTACAAGTCGGTGCGGCTGTCGGTGCTGATCATGGCCAACATCCCGCTGGCGCTGGTCGGTGCGGTGATCGGCCTGTGGGTTTCGGGTCAGCCACTGTCGGTGGCCGCGTTGATCGGCTTCATCACGCTCGCCGGCATCTCGGTGCGCAACGGCATCCTCAAGGTCAGCCACTACATCAACCTGATGCGCATGGAAGGCGAGCGCTTCGACCACCAGATGATCCTGCGCGGTTCTCTGGAACGCCTGGCGCCGGTGCTGATGACGGCGCTGGTCACTGCCTTCGCGCTGGCGCCGCTGCTCTTCGAGGCCGAGCGCCCGGGTACCGAAATCCTGCACCCGGTGGCGGTGGTCATCTTCTCCGGGCTGATCAGCTCGACGCTGCTCGATACCTTCCTGACGCCGGCGATGTTCTGGCTATTCGGACGTAAGGACGCCGAGCGGCTGGTGAATGACCGTGATGTCGGTGCGCTTTGATTTTTATTCAGTTACTCAACGAAAGGAAAGACTATGAACCTAATTAATTTTGCTGCAGCACTCTCGATTGGCTTTGCCGGGACCGCGTTTGCGGCTGACGGCCACGATCACGGGCATGCGCATAAACCACTGCACGGCGGCATCGTGACCGAGGTGAAGGATGTCGATTACGAACTGGTCGCGAAACCTGAGCTCATTCAGTTGCACCTTCGCGACCACGGCAAGCCGGTCGATGTATCGAAGGTCAGCGCCAAGCTGACCCTGCTTTCCGGCACGGAGAAGCAGGAAATTGAACTGAAGCCAGCCGGTGCCTTTCTGGAAGCCAAAGGCAATTTCAAGGTGGTGAATGCAAAAGTCGTGGCTCTGGTGTCGCAACCGGGCAAAGCTGCGCTAACTGTCCGCTTTGCGTTGAAGTAGCGTATGCGACAGTTGCCCGGCACAGCCGTAAGAATGGTATTAGTTGGTGTGCTGCTAACGCTCACCGGCTGCGCTGGGCATGTGCACCGATTTTCTTCCGACAATGCATCAAGCCCTGTCAGTGGAATGTTCCGGCATGGCGGCGGGTCGCCGCCAGAGCTGATCGTGGATGTCGCTGGCGTTCGATACCAGAGCAAGGGATTTCAGATAGCCAAGCGGCAATCACTAACAGAATTGCGTAGGGCACTAGGAGCTGGGAAACACTTTGACCAAATCGCAAGCGGTCAGGATAGCGAACATCTGGAGTACTTTGCATCCCCGGAGTTGGTGACCGATAGCGGCTTAACGATGCAGTGCCATCTATCTTGGAGAGCGGGAAAGGTACCATCTGGAAGTTGCCGTAAAGCGAATGGAGATATGGTGCAGTTGCAATCGCTTTGATTGTTCAGCATTCAATTCGTTACCTCATCGCATTTGCGAAGGAGATACCTTCGAAAACTCCGAGCGAAGGGTGTCCGCTATGCAACTCATAGCGGTACAACGGAAAAGGTTGGCTTATTGTCTGCTTTGGCCGAATAGCAGAACTCACCCACCGTACATCCTCACCGCTCCCGCACCGCCATTCCGCCCGCTGCCCCGTTCGCGCGATAATCGCGTTCCCTTGTGCAAGGACGCTTCCATGTCGCATTTTCTCTTCCTCACTGCCAGCACCCGCGAACCAGGGCAGGTGGGCAATACCGAAACCCTCGCTCGCCGTGCCGCCGAGGCGCTGCCGGCCGATGCGAAGCAGACCTGGCTGGCGCTTGCCGGGCTCGATCTGCCGGCTTTCGTCGACCATCGCCACACCACGGGTGTCTATCCCATGCCGGAGGGCGATGCGAAACAGGTGCTCGATGCACTGCTCGCGGCCACCGATGTCGTGTTCGTGTCGCCGGTCTATTGGTTCTCGGTCCCGTCGCCACTCAAGCTCTGCCTCGATCAGTGGAGTGCCTGGCTGCGTGTGCCAGGTCTCGACTTCAAGTCCCGCATGGCCGGCAAGCGCCTGTGGGTGGTGGCGACCAGTGGCGATCGTGCCAAGGCGCAGCCGATGCTGGACAGCTGCCGTCTGTGTGCCGAGTTCATGGGCATGGAATGGAAGGGGGCGTTGTGGGGCAAAGGTGGGGCGCCGGATACGGTGCTCACCGACCAGGCGGCGCTGGCTGCGGCTGAAGCCTACTTTGCACCCATCTAAGGCACGAACTACGCTGTACGAGAGGCGCCCCGGAAATTGGTGCGCGCGTGCTGCAGCGATGGGCGCGCTTCGGTTGGTCGTCGGAGTGGGTTAAGCTAACGGGCGGTCCCGATCGGGTCCGGGGGGAATGAACGGATGGATGTAGGCGAACAACTGCCGGTCGAAGTGAGTGTGGCAACGCTGCGTCAGCAGGCGGATCGCCTGAAGGCGCTCGTTCGGCCGCTCCTCGCCGATCCGGCTGCGCCGATTCCGCCGCGCCTGACTGCCAGCCTCTTCGATTTCTACATCACGGCCCAGGAGCGGCAGACCTGCCTGCAGGCTGCCGAAACGGCCCGTTCGCTGGCAAGCCTGCTGCATGGCCGCGGTGACCGGCCCCTGCGCGAGGCAGAGCGCCTGCAGGTGGTCGTGCTGCTGGAGGCCCTGCAGCAGGATCTCGCCCCCTCCGACAGCCAGGCGACGGACGGCTATCGTCCCCTGGTGACGCCGATCGCGCCGACCGAGCCAACGGTCAATACGCGCATCGCGCTCTTCATGGACACGGCGCCGCTACAGGTGATGTTGCGTGAATCACTCACCAGCGCAGGCTTTACGCCGATGATCTTCGATTCCCTCGATGCACTGGCCGCCGTTGATGAAGCCGGGTCGCCTGCGGCCATCGTGGCCGAGATCAGCCGTTGCCGCCTTGATCCGCAAACGGCCGCCGTCTTCGCGAATCTGCGCGAGCGCTTTTCACCCTCGCCGCACCTCGTCTGCATCGCGCCCGGCGACGATATTCCGGCACGCCTCGATGCCGTACGTCTCGGCGCCACACGCTTCCTGCCATTGCCGCTCGACACGGCGAGGCTGGTGGCCATCCTCAAGGGCGTGACCGTCCAGGTCCCGCCGCGGCCCTTCCGTGTCGTTCTCGTCGATGACGATCCGTTCCTGGCCGAGGTTTGCCGCGATGGCCTGGAGGAGTCGGGGATTAGGACGCGGGTCGTTGCAGATCCCCTGCTCGCGCCGGCCGAAGTGCGGGCCTTCCAGCCCGATGTCGTGATCTGCGACATCTTCATGCCGGGCTGCAATGGCCTGGAACTGCTGTCGCTGCTTCGACAGGATGACGAGCTCATCGATACGCCGATCCTGTTGCTATCGAGCGACGCTGAACTCGAAAGACGGCTGGAGGCGCTCAATCTTGGTGCCGACGAATTCCTCATGAAGCCGATCGACATGTCGCTGCTGGTCGCAGCCGTGACGGCACGGGCGCGGCGGGCGCGTACGCTCAAGCGCAGCCGAAGCGAGCTACGCCGCCTCCATGAGCGCGTACGGGAGCTGGAGATGCGGGGATCAGACGCGTCGCGGGAGACGTCGGGGACGATCGCCGACTTCGACACTGCGAACGAAACGATCAACATGGACGACTATGTCGTCAGCGTCGTGGATGAGCACGGCAAGCGCCGCTGGGCGCGCGGCAAGCGGAAGTAATCAGGCGGCGCCGAACAGTTCGGCAAACATCCCTCTGGCCCAGGCGACATCCTCGTCGCGCGGCTGCGCATCGTAATGCTGCTTCACCGCCTGCTGGATGAGGCCGTCGCCGCGCAAGCGGTAGGCGGTTTCGATGCGGGCCATCTCCATCGGCTCGGTGCCGGCGAGGACGAAACAGGTGCTCGCCGGAAGCAGTGTCGGCGCCTCGCGCCCGGCGGCTTCGGCCGCGATGTGGGCGGCGGCGATCTGCCCCTGACGCAGCGCCATTTCGCCGGTTTTCGGATAGTGCCCGAACAAGGGCGAGACGCGGTCGATCATGTCGCCAATGACAAAGACGCGTGGATCGGTGAGTGTGCGATGGCTGGCGGGATCGACCGCGGCCCAGTCCGTTCCTGCGGCCACCAGCCCCGCCTGCCAGGCGAGGTCACCGGCCTGCTGTGGCGGCATCAGGATCGCGTCGTCAAAACGGAGCGTTTCGAAATCCGTCGTCACCGTACGCCCGAACGGATCGACGGCCTTGATCCGGGCCTGCGGTACATAGGTGATCAGATCACGGTACTGGTTGCCGAAGACGCGCGAGAAGACCTGCATCATCGGATTCGGGTCGAGCAGTACGACGCGTGCCTTCAACCGGCGCCGCCGGATGAGCGTGGCCACCATGCAGGCGCGCTCGTAAGGCGCCGGCGGGCAGCGGTAGGGCAGCGGCGGGATCGTCATCAGCAGATCGCCGCCGGAGAATGCGGCGAGACGTGCCTTCAGTGATGCGATATCGGCAGCCTGCCAGGCACTGCCGAAGCGGCGTCGGGCTTCGGCAGCCGGTGTCGGCTCATTGCCGAACCAGGGGCGGTAATCGTCGCGGATGCCCACGGCAAGAATCAGCCAGTCGTAGTCGACCACGCCGGCAGCGGTGTGCACTTGGCGGCGCTCGCGGTCGACGGCGGTGACGTCCGCCTGCAGGAATTGATAGCCGGCAGACCTGGCGGTGCCGCCGTAGTCGCGGCGGAGCAGGCGCTCATCGACCTGATCGATCAGCCAGCGGTTGGAAAGCGGCAGTGAGCGGAATTCGCTGGCGCGCTCGATCAGGAGGACGTCGATCTGCGGCGCAAGCTCGCGCAAACGGCGGGCTGCGGCAAGCCCGCCCCAGCCGCCGCCGACGATCACGACGCGTGGGACACTGCCGCGCGGCATCAGTGGCTGCGCCGCACGCACGAGTCTTGGCAGGGCTGCTGTCGTGCCGAGCGCGGCGATCGAGATCAGGGCGGCACGGCGGCTGAAGGACATCGGATCGGAGGCGTCTGCGGAGGTGCTGCGCTTGCCGCGCCAGCGTCAGGCCGGCTTCGGTGCGTCCACCGGCGGCGGCATCTGCGGCATCTGGGGCAGTTGGGCCTTTTCGTCGTCGGAGAGGCCGAGCCGCTCGATCAGCGAATCACGATTGAGATGCAGCAGGTTTTCGAGGGCCGTGAAATCGTCGGGTATTGCCGCGTTGTTCCAGCCGCTGGCCGTATGGCGGGCGAGGTCGACCGCCAGCTGCACATTGCGGATGCGCGGGTGATCCGCGTGCTCGGGGTCGATCAGGTGTGCCAGAAGCTCGGGCAGGTGCCAGGCGCGGCAGAGTGCGAGCTGCAGGTCGATCAGCTGGATGCCGAGTACCTGTTCCTGAGCGACGGCGCTGCGCAACGTCGGGTCGGCCTTCTGCATGTCGCGGATACGACCCGCGAGGGTGGGGGCGAAACACCACAGCAGAATCTCGGCGATGTCGTGCAACAGCGCCGCGATGGTGACTTCCTCGACGTTGATGTCCTGACGCCACAATGCCCATTCGCGCGCGTAGTGGGCGGCGCGCTGGACGCGGCGGATCAGCTGCAGCGTGCCGAGCATGGCCGGCGGCTCCGCCTTGAGCATGTGCTCGACGGTGATCAGTTCCTTGAATTTCTCGAAGAAGGGCTCGACGCCGATCATCATCACCGCGCTGGCGATGGTCGTGATGTCGGTGCGCAGGCGCTTGCCGGAAAACGGCTGGATGTAGGCCAGTACCTTGGCCGTCATCAGCGGATCCTGCAGCACGATGCGTGCAATGTCGCGGCCGGTGACCCGGTCGATCTTTCCCCGTGCCTCCTCGAGCTGGCGGGCTGTATGCCGGAGCACCGGCAGATCGGCGCCGCTGAAGAACAGCACCCAGGTTTCAAGATCCTGCAGAGGGTGGGTCAGCATCGTTCTACTTCACCGTAGGTATGGAAAGGTGACTCATCGATGGATTCGGATCGCCGCTGACGCCGTCGATGCGGCCGCTAGCCTGAGCGGATGGTACCCGCAGCATGCATGTGATTCAAGCCGGGAAAGCCCCGCTGCCACTGCCGTCGGGCCATGCGAGCGAAGCCAGCAATGCTGCAAGGGTACCGGAGGGCGGCGCCGTGAGGTGCAGCGGGCGGCCATCCGGAAGTGGAAGTTCGAGCGCCGCACAGTGCAGCAGCAGCCGGTTGCATCCCGTGTAGGCGGCGAATGCGCGGTTGATCGCGCCCTTGCCATGCGTTGCATCCCCGATGATCGGGTGTGCGATGTGCTTGAGATGGCGGCGGATCTGATGGCGCCGCCCCGTTTCCGGTCGAAGTTCGAGCAACGCGATGCGTGTCGCCGGGTAGCGGTCGTTCGGCAACGGCAGTTCTGCGGTGGCGAGACGTCGCCAGTGCGTCAGTGCCGGCTGCGGCGTCAGCGTCGCACGCGGGTCGATCCATTCAGCTTCGTCGGGCTGGCGACTGAGCGGGTAGTCGATGCTGCCTTGCTCGGCTGGCCACCCACGAACGACAGCAAGATAGCGTTTGCCGACATGCCCCTCGGCAAATGCTGTCGAGAGGAAACGCGCCATATCGCGGTCGAGCGCGAACACGAGCACGCCCGAGGTGCCTCGGTCGAGGCGGTGCGCGGGGAAGACCGGCTGGCCGATCTGGTCACGCAGCAGTTGCACGGCGAACTGCGTTTCATGCCGGTCGAGCACCGTTCGATGGACGAGCAGGCCAGGCGGCTTGTCGATGACGACGATCGCCTCGTCGCGATGGAGGATGTCGAGCATGGGCGCGTGATCAGTCGGCGTCGAAGTCGCCGTCGACGTAGTACCAGCGGCCGCCCTCGCGCACGAAGCGGCTGGTTTCGTGCAGGCGGTGGCCGCGCCCGTCGGCGCGGTAGCGCGCGACGAACTCGACGATGGCGTGCGTCTCGTCCTGCTGCGTGTGCCGCTTCACCTCGAGCCCCAGCCAGCGCACGGGCGCGTCGTCGAACGTTTCAGGGCGGGTGTCCGCGTGCCAGGTCTCGCGCAGGTAATCGTGAAGCGCGAGTACGTAGGCGCTGTAGCGCGAACGCATCAGGGCTTCGGCCGTTGCTGCGGCCTGGCCGAGATGGCACGGCTCGCAGCAGCGGGCATAGGCGAGGCCGCTGCCGCAGGGGCAGGGCGTCGCCGCGGGGGTTTTTGCCATCGGCTATTTCTTGCGGCCGTAGAGCCCGGTCAGCTTCGCCTTGCCGATGCTGTTGGCGTTGATCATGTAACCGGCCAGTGCCGCTGTTGCGCCGGGCGGCAGTTCGAGCTTCTCGACCTTGAGCGCGTGCAGCGTGAAATTGTAGCGGTGCGGGGTGTCGCCAACCGGCGGGCAGGGGCCGCCCCAGCCGGGGCCGCCGAAGTCGGTGTTGATCTGTATGGCGCCTGCCGGCAGGCCGCTGCCGTCGGCCTTGCCGGCACCCGAGGGCAGTTCACCGGTTGCCGCCGGAATGTTGATGACGACCCAGTGCCACCAGCCGCTGCCGCCGGTCGGGGCGTCCGGGTCGTGCACCTGCAATGCGAAGCTCTTCGTCCCCTTGGGCGCGTTCTTCCACACCAGTGCCGGCGAGATGTTTTCGCCGGTACAGCCG
>ERZ724526.1764-NODE-1764-length-10927-cov-2.988043_pt1 | contig 10927 bp, 7 predicted proteins | sample MGYA00376059_ERZ724526 | MGnify/ENA primary metagenome ERZ724526 (study PRJEB28724, sample SAMN07190883) | activated sludge metagenome | isolation source: activated sludge of sewage treatment plant in Hong Hong | place: Hong Kong | collected 2016-03-17 ... | reverse complement strand
GAGTCACAGGACAATTTTGGCGGACGGGAATAGCTGATATTCCAGTGGATGGAACTGCACACGTCTGACATCTGCGCATCACAATGATTTCCGATCCAGGATTGAAATCTGCTTTGGACGGAATCGGAACAATGGATGATTTTGGTGCTTGGAGCCCTTAACTCAAGTGGGGGATCAATATCCTGTATGGTGATGAGTTGATCCCATGTTGTGATATTGTTGCAATGATCTTCAATCTCCCAGCTTCGATAATATTTCACAAGACAGGGAGAAATTGAATCCTTTCTGGATTTAAAACGATTGAGGGGGTTTTTGTCACAGTTGTCACTGAGTTTTAAAGTTGGAACAGGTGGAACATTTGCTGTGCAAGCTACTTCCTCATCCGCCGGAGGATTCAATATAATGGGCTTCTCATCATCATGACTGCACTCATAAATTCGGATGTCATCCAGCAGCATACCGATTTGGTATGTCGGTGAACTCGGACCTGTGTCCGTAAAGGACATTTGGGCTGTAGTACCTGTTGCAACGAATGAATAGACCTTTTTAAGCCAAATGGCAGCGCCAGGATTATTGGCAGTCCAGTTGACGTTCAATAAGGCTCCACCATCTACTTTCAGGTTGGCACTAAAACTTCCTGCTGCGGTAAAGGTGGCATACCAGAATTCAATAAAGTATGTATTACCAGCGGTGAGTCCGGTCAAGGTATACGACAAAGTGCCTGCAGCACCGCCTCCGGTTGCCGGGGATCCCCAAAGATCGATAAAAGCTGAAGGTCCGTTTGGATTGCCATTTGCTAATCCTCCACAGTAGGCAGGATCTCCGTGATCAATAATCCCTTGGGTCACGGTCCAGGGGCCAAATGATCCAGGGAAATATGAATAATATCCAAAAGGCGGTGGCTGGTCAAATTCAAAGTCCAGTCCCGGAAAAATGATTTCCTTGGGGATGTCACAACAACAACTGATCTGCGCGCTGACGGGTATGATGAAGTTAAAGCAGAGCAGAATTGCAAGAATGAAGTTGTCGAGACGTATGTTAAGCCCCGGCCAAATGCATGTCGCCTGATAGAATGTAAATGGATAACCTCTACTCCTGAATTCAATAGTTGATTTCACTGGTGAAAACCGCTTTGGGCGTTTTATAAAATCAATTAATGAAGTGAACATTGATTTGTGAGGTAAGCCATAGGCACGAAAATACAAATAAAAGCCACCCTGTGTTTTTATTATTGAAATGTAGTGGCCGGCAGACTTGAATTGAGGGAATAGATTTTAAAAGACTAAAATGAAAGAACCTGAGTTCGGTTATTTATGACGTACTTCAAGCAAAAGTCAACGTGGTTTATGAGCTTCTATAATAACAGTGGATTATGCAGTATGAATAAAAAGATTTTATTATGCCTTGAAGCTTAAATAATCACGTTTGTATAAGTTGACCAGTAAACCATTTTGCTGAATCGAAACACAAAGGTCTTTCATTGATCATCAGGATGTCTAAAAATGACGAGCGTTCTATTGAGCTAATGAAGGATGCTGAACAACTGTGTCTTCAAAAATTAATCTGAAATTAGGCAAGTTTCAAACATTAAAATGAAATGTGACAAGCCTATCTATCACTTTGATTTTTATGATCGCTCGTTGTAAATGTCAATAATCTATTCTTGACAAGACGGAGTTCCTCATCAGGAAAACCGTGATCTCGCATATAGTGAAGGTATTTCATTAACATAAAGGGGTCAAACCAACGCATCATGCGTTTGTGAAATGCTGCATCCGTCGCACTGTGTTGTCGACAATGTTTGAGTTGATCCGCAATGCCTGCCGCAATAAAAAATTCAGCAGCAGTAGTCTGGATGCTTGCAATAAGTATTTGTGGGTCAGTTGTGTCTTCTCTCATTAACGGAATTAATTCAATGACCTTGCCCCAGATTCGGATTGCGTCAAAGGAATAGCTGAATCGGTGACCGTGGTCGACATAATCTTTCATGGCTTTGCCGGTGCCAAAAGGAACCCGGTCTGACAAACGTGCAGCAGGGTAGACCAAGGGTGTAGCGATCTCTCCCAGCGTGCCAAGAATGGAATATTTGTGCATAAAATAGAAATCCTCACCGGCCTGTCGTTGATTCATTCCTCCCTGTGCACAGTACGCTGCAGCCCTGACTGCCATACAGGATCCGAGTGTCTGAAAGGCAAAAGGATAGCCGACTGCTTTTTGTGCATCGATGTAATAATGAAGATGCCCTTCGTATTGATCAATTGCACTGGCCAAGAGGTCATCTTCGGGTATGCGATGTTTAAATCCGATACTCAGACAATCTTTTGAAGGATGTGTAATAAAATATTGATGAATATGATTGAGGTAGTGCTCATGAACGGTAGAATCTGCATCCAGGCATACGATCACTCCATCCGGATTGGATATGCTGACAAATCTTCGTACCGCTTCATCCATACCGGTCTTGCGCGCCAGACCGACGCCTGCATGTTTGGAATCCATTTCAAAGACAGGGCAACAGTGAAACCTGAGATTGCGGGTCTGATGTTCCGACATCCACTGTTCTACCTGTTTTTTTTGTTGATAGCTAAATTTTTCACAAGCATCTTTCTGAGCCTTTGGATAATTGATCAGAAAAATCACCTCGGTTTGAAAATTGTTCTCTTTTTGTGCAAACAAAGACTCAAGTGTTAGCTGCCATTCGTCCTCTTTGTATGAGGGGATCACCACGATCATACGTACACCAGGATCGGTTAGCGCATCTATCCATAATTTTTCTGACGCCCTTCTCAGCAAATATTTTTGCATCGCTGCGAGGGAATGTTGCTGTGCGTTCAAGTCGCAAAGATAACTGGTGGGTTGACTTGGTTGTTGGAGTTGATTTGGAGGTCGGGCTGGTCATAATTAGCTTTGCGTCGTGAGCGTTTTGCCCAAAGTTTTAATTGACTGCCAGGTTTTTCCGCCGCCGGCATTTTTTGCCTGGATGCTGGAAGGCCGGCTACTCATTGAGACCTGTGAGCATTATCAGAAACGCTCGTCACGCAATCGATTCTGGATCCGTGGGGCAGGCCGGGAGCGTTGTCTTTCCATTCCACTTTGCAAAGGAAAAAATGACCACCTGCCCATACGTGAAGTGTGTATTTCCTATGATCATTCATGGGTCAGGACAATGTTGTCAAGCCTTGCGGCGGCATATGGTCGCGCGCCGTTCTATTTATTTTATAAAGATGAGCTGGCAGAACTCTTCCACGACCGGCAGAAATATCTGTTTGATTTTAACTGCAGCACACATCAATGGCTGGCAGCACAATTGAATATTCCTTACAACGTTGAATATACCATGCAGTATCAACACCAACCGGATGAAGGAATCCTAGACCTTCGGGGCGCATCGCTGGATTGGATGGATCATTCGCAGCAAATTGAAAACGCCGAAAGACGGTACGGCGAACTGAGCAGTCTTCATCTGCTGTTTCACGAGGGTCCCGAAGCATTGGGATCTATCCTGCGTTGGCAAACAAATTACCATAACGAATATCGCAATCATCGAAGCGCATGAATTCACGCAATAGTACATTTTGCTTTAGAATGGCCATCTTGATGGGCATATTGGCAATTACGATTTTGAGTTGCAGGACGGGAGATTCTTCAGGCCATGTAACCACGACAGAGCGTCCCGACCCGCACAGCTTCAGCCTTCCGCAAGAGGCACGGACGACACATCTCAACCTGGATATACAATGTGACTTTGATCATAAAATGATCTCGGGCACGGCGGATTATACGATCGCGCATCAAAAGGCAGATCACATTATTTTTGATCTGAACGGCCCGGTGATTACAGATGTGGCCATCGCCGATGAGGCCGGCAAAACAAAGACTGCACATTATACTTTGGGTCAACAAGACAGCATGCTGGGCTCGCCGCTCATTATTGATATCCTTCCGGATACCAGGAGAGTGATCATTTCCTTTCATACATCAGACAATGCCAACGCATTGCAATGGCTGGATGCAGCACAGACCAATAATAAGAAAATGCCTTTTCTGCTGACGCAGTCTCAATCGATTTATGCGCGCTCATGGATCCCTTGTCAGGATGGTCCTGGTGTAAGATTCAGTTACGATGCGCGCGTAAAGGTGCCTGCAGGTATGATGGCCGTGATGAGTGCTTCGAATCCTGTGCGTCGTGCAGAAAGCGGACTTTATGAATTCCATATGAATAATCCCATTCCCGCATACCTGATGGCACTGGCAGTTGGGGATTTTGATTTTAAACCGATCGACCATCGTACCGGGGTTTATGCTGAACCGGAAATTCTGGACAGTGCAGCCTGGGAGTTTGCCGATCTTGGAAAAATGGTGACGACTGCGGAACAACTCTATGGTCCTTATGCCTGGGAGCGATACGACGTCATTGTGCTGCCGTCCGGTTTTCCATTTGGGGGTATGGAAAACCCCAGAATGACATTTCTGACGCCCACCGTAATCGCCGGCGACCGATCCCTTACCAGCCTTCTGGCTCATGAGCTGGCCCACTCCTGGTCCGGCAACTTGGTGACCAACGCAACTTGGGAGGATTTCTGGCTGAATGAAGGGTTTACCACGTACTTCGAAAACAGGATCATGGAATCATTGTATGGCAAGTCTTATGCGGACATGCTCAGCCTGTTGGGTTATGAGGATTTGCTCAAAAGTCTGCAGGAAATGGGTGAGGATAATCCGCTTACAAAACTTAAACTGAATCTGAAGGGTATCAATCCGGAAGAGGCTTTGACCGACATTGCCTATGAAAAAGGTAAAAACCTTTTGCGCTATCTTGAAGAACGCCTGGGAAGAGCAACTTGGGATCCTTTTCTGAAATCCTATTTCGATCGATTCCGCTTTGGTTCCAATACGACAGAAGGTTTTCTGCGGTTTTTGGACAGCACCTTTGTCAACATGCCGCAAACCATACGGGATACAGTAGACCGGTGGATTTATAATCCGGGATTGATCCGTTACCAGCCTGCCTATGATAATAGCCGCTTCTTCAGCGTCGAAGAACAGGCAAAACAATTTAAAAATAACCCTTCAACTGCATTGAAGACGAAGGGCTGGTCTACGCATGAGTGGTTGCATTTTTTGCGGAATATTGGCCCTGATTCCACGGGGCAGATCGCGTCAAGACTTCAGAAGCAGTTCGACCTGGATCATTCGCGCAATGCGGAAATTGCATTCTGCTGGCTGAACTATCTCATTGACAATGGCAGGGGACAGGAACACCTTGTACAGATTAGTCATTTTCTCCAGTCGGTCGGACGAAGAAAATTCGTACAGCCGATTTATGAGAATCTGGTCAAACATGGACTTTCAGAAGAAGCAGCGTCCGTCTATCGGGTCGCCCGCCCGTCCTATCACCCGTTGACGCGCATGTCAGTGGAGGAAATCCTTCAAAAGCGCCTGTGAGCTGTAATACGGGTCGTATATTTGCAGCGCAAAGAAATTAAATATTATAAAAAACTCTAATATGAAAAAACTTATCGCGGTACTAAGCCTGATGTTCCTACTGTTGGACTCCCGGGCCCAGACCGATATGTCTGCACCCAAAAGATTTGACTACGGCAAAATGTGGACTTTTGAATACCCGCCGAAAGATTGGTTCAAGGAAGCTTACAACTTCACTGCGGATGACAAATGGTTTGAAGGAGTCCGCATGTCGGCATTGCGATTTGCGAGCTGGTGTTCGGCCTCGTTTGTGTCTCCCAACGGCCTGATCATGACGAACCATCACTGTTCCCGCGATGTGGTGGGTGCTTTGCAGAAGGAAGGGGAAAACTTCGACAAGAACGGTTTCTATGCCGCCACATTGGCGGATGAACGCCGTGCCAAGGACTTGTTTGTTGAACAATTGGTCAAAGTCGAAGACATCACGGAGCGAATGCTGAAGATAATGGATAAAGCTTCCGATGATGTACAACGCAAACAGTTTCAGGATAGCGCGATGATGATGATCACCAAGGAATACAATGGCAAAAGTGAATGGAAAGGACTTCGTATTCAGCCCGTCACCTATTACAGCGGTGGAAAATTCAGCCTGTACGGATACAAAAAATACAGCGACATCCGACTGGTATTTATTCCCGAGACAGAACTTGGTTTTTTTGGCGGTGACCCGGATAATTTTACCTATCCGAGATATGATTTCGATTGCACCTTCTGGCGCGCTTATGATGACAATGGTAATCCATTGAATACAAGTGCCAATTATTTTAAATTTAACCCGGATGGTATAACAGAAAATGAACCGGTCTTCGTCATCGGCAATCCGGGCAACACCGAGCGATACCGCACCTTCAAGCAATTGGAATATGATCGTGACTATCGCTACCCGATGCAATATGAGATGATGACAAACCGTATCAAAATATTGCAGAAAGAATACGACAAGAATCCAAATTTCGATCTTCTCAATGAAATATTCGGTTTGAGCAACAGCCAGAAAGCATTCGGTGGAATCCTTGGAGGCCTGCGCAACCCGCAGTTACTGGCGCGCAAAAAAGCGACGGAGGACGATATTCGTAAAAAGACCAAAATCAAAAAAGAGGACTATTGGCTTGAACTGGAGAAGGCGGTAGAAGGCCTGAAGAAGTATGCTGCGACTGTGACCTTTGCAGGTCCGGGTGGTATTAAGGGCAATGCGGTCAACCTTGCATATGCATTGGGCCGTTACGAAAAGGCACTCGAAAATCCGGCAAATCTTGCTGCGTTGGACAAATTGCGCACGGAGATCCGCGCCTATTGCAAGGATCTGACGTCAGAGACTGAAAAGGCTTATTTTATCACATACCTGCAGGAACTTCAAAAATATGAGCATCCCGATTTTAAGTACGTTGGGATGATTCTGGACGGAAAATCTGCTGAAGCACGCGTCGAAAAAATTCTGAAGAAGACTGATTTCACGGACGCTGAGAAGGTTGAAAAGATTCTTGCCATGGATGCCAAGAAATTCAAGAAAGCGGATGACGAAATTCTGGAGATGTCCAGAATTCTGGTGCCAAAATACAATGAAGCAATCAGTGCTTTTCAATCCAGTACACCGCGTCGCCGCGCCCTGGAGGCCAGGATTGCCAATTCAGTATTTGGTGTCAAGGGCACCAACCTTCCTCCGGATGCTACGTTTACGCTGCGGATATCTGATGGTGTGGTCAAAGGTTACGATTACAATGGTACGATTGCGCCGTACAAAACGAGCTTCTACGGTATGTATGATCGCAATACTTCATTCAATCAGAAATACCCTTTTGCCTTGCCTGCGCGTTGGGAGAACCCACCACTGGAGTTGCTGAAAGCGCCACTTAACTTTGTCGCGACCAACGATATCATTGGAGGCAACAGCGGATCGCCGATCGTCAACCGCAACCGCGAAGCAGTTGGGCTGATCTTCGATGGTAACATCGAATCATTGCCGGGCAATTTCATTTATGATGATACGTCCAATCGTTCGGTAGCGGTTCATGCCGGCGGAATTGTGGCAGCGCTCAAATATATCTATCGCGCAGATCGTCTTTACAGCGAATTGACAGGTAAGTAATGGCAATGATGGTGAAGTTCAACACACCAAGCTTTGCGATGCAATTCAAAAAAGTTCTATCAACAAATATTTTAATCATGACCGGTCCTAACAGACGGTCATGATTATTTTTTATCTATCGCATCGAATTCATAAAATTAAATATGATGAAATACTGGATATTGACAATCATTATTTTGGCCACCCTCGCATGCAAGACCCAAAGTTCAACCATCAAGGGTATTAATAATCTGGCCCGGAGGTCGGATTGCCAGGGGCCTTGCGGCAAGGTCATGCCCTGTGAAGGCAAGGAGTACACACTGGAAGTCGGACTCAACGGTAGCAACGTTCTTTCAGGAGGAAGGACAGTCTTTGTTCGTGATCCGGATAATTATGATTACACCGTAAAAATTGAATTCGCTGAAACAGTTCCGGAGGAAACATTTTCTTCGGTCAAGGAAGGAGGATATAAATCCTTGCGCGTCACTGGAACAATTGAAGGATATGATGTCTACGTGCATGAGACCTGTACGCGCTCCTATATTTTTAAGGTCAAGAATGCTTCAGATTTTAAATTGATGCATTGAGGCGTGTAAAGATATTTTCTAAAAATCCCTCAATGAATTTCGTTGGGGGTTTTTTATTTGATTAAAATGAAAATTGCAGAATAAACGATAACTTCTCTGAAATATCCTCTGCCCGACACCCTTCTTATTTCAAGGATTACTTTATTTCAAAGTTTATAATTTATACTTCATACTTCAAACTTCAATCTTCCCTGCTCCCGTCGTCCGCCATACGCACCAACCGAGGGTAAAAGGTGCCGATAATATCCACGAGTTCTCGTTGGGCGGCCATCACCTGATGGATGTCTTTGTAGGCTTGTGGTGCTTCGTCAAGACCGGCGCCAATTAACTCTACACCTGAGCCCATGAGTATGGTCTCCAGATCCTTTCGTCGCAAATCGCGCATTGCCGCGGTGCGGCTCATTTGCCTTCCTGCGCCATGCGCTGCAGATTGCAGGCTGTCACGGTGGCCACGGCCGCGGACAATAAAGCCAGGTGCCGTCATGGAGCCGGGTATGATCCCAAGGACACCTTCGCCCGCTGGCGTCGCTCCCTTGCGGTGAACAATGACCTGGCGGTCCTCAATGCGTTCTTTCCAGGCGAAATTATGGTGGTTTTCCACCCTTGCGATCATCTCAAATCCTGTATGTGCCAGTATCTTCCGGTGAATGATCTCATGACAGGCACTGGCATAAGCACCTGCGAGGGCCATGGCTTCCCAGTAAGATTGGCCGGCGTCTTCATCAAGGCTGAGAAAAGCCAGATTCTGTGCTTCACGTGGCAACAGACATTTGGATTTTGCGATTTGTGTGAAATGGTTGGCGATGGTGGCGCCCAATCCTCGGCTTCCGGAATGGGTGAGCAAAGCAACATAACTGCCTTCCCTGACACCTGGCCAGTCAGAGGGTCCTTTGACTTCAACGATGCCCCATTCTGCAAAATGGTTACCGCCACCGGAGGTGCCGAGCTGAGACCAGGCTTTATCAATCAGTGAAGATATGAAATGCGAATGACGAAATAACGGGTGCTCAAGGACTTCATGATCACTGCGCTCTTTACCGGTAAATCCTTTGCCGGCGCCAAATAAGGTATGTTGCATGAGCGATTGTCGGAAGATATGTCTGTGCGTGTCGAGTCTTTCGGGAGATACTTCACATAGGCTCAGGCACATTCTGCATCCGATATCTACCCCAACGCCATAAGGAATCACTGCGTTTTCAGTCGCCAGCACACCTCCGATGGGTAAGCCATAACCCTGATGTGCGTCAGGCATGAGCGCTCCCGCTACGGTAACCGGCAAGCACATCGCCAATTCCATCTGTTGACGTGCCCCTGCTTCAATCTGGGGGGTGCCGAAAGTTGGGTAGAATAGTGGCGCTGGCTGCAGTGTGTAGGGCATTTTTGCTTCGTTGATCCTGGTACGGTCTATCAGGACGCGAGCCAGCTTGTCAAATGGCCTGATGTCAATATAAGCGCTGGGGTTGGCCAGGACAGCAGCGTAATGGTCGAGCATGGCTTGTCTGGTAAATCCGTGGCGTTTCTCTTTGAGCCGAAGCGCAATGCCCAGGATATCGTTTGGCGGGTAACCCAATTGGATCAGGTCGTTACCGTTGATTATCTCAGATTTTGACCGCATGGCGTAAAATTATTGGATTACGGCTAGTACGGCGGCATCTTTTGATCGCAGGATATATAACATTTTATTCTATATATGAAAATTTTTAATATTTAATGATTAGTAATAAAATAGTTTATACATTTGTACATATATTAATGTATATACATAGTTCTTTGAGAGTGTTATAGATTGAAAATATAAATAATTTGTTTATATTGCATAAACAGATTGTTTACATGTTGTAATTCAGCTGGTTTTATATTAAATATTTTTATACTTTTCTTGGGTAAAAGTGGGCAAAAGTGGAGAATTGCTTTACTTTTGAGCCATCAAACCAACCAATCCTGACTCAATGAGCAGATTTACCGGAGAATATGAAGTCCGCCTGGACGATAAGAACAGGTTGCGATTGCCGGCGGTGCTGTTGAGACAACTCGGTGAGGAGGTCAAGTTGGGATTGGTCATCAACAGAGGCTTTGACAAATGTCTCGTGTTGTACCCACAGAAGCAGTGGGAGAAAATTAGCGACGAAGTCAATCAGCTAAATCTTTATGTTACAGCAAACAGGGAGTTCGCCAGGTATTTTTTTCGCGGCGCAACACCCCTCGAGCCGGATGCATCATCGCGCATTCTGATGCCTAAGACGCTGATGGAATATGCCGGTATCCAGCAGGATGTCATCATCTATGCCTATGGCGATCAGATTGAAATCTGGGCGAAAGAGGCCTATGAGCGAATGATGGATAGTGCACCAAAAGATTTTGCCACTTTGGCTGAAAAGATCCTGGGACATAAAGATGTCTGAACAGGCAGGGCATATACCCGTACTGCTGAAAGAGTCAGTTGACTTTTTGATCGGTGACCCTTCAGGGGTGTATGTAGATCTGACGTATGGCGGTGGTGGACATTCCAGGGAGATTCTTGGAAGGCTCAGTGACAAAGGCAAGTTGATCGCTTTCGATACGGATCAGGATGCAGTTCATAAGTTGATACTTGACAAAAGGTTTCAATGGATACACTCAAATTTCAGATACCTGAAGAAGTATCTGCGGTATTATAAGATAGAAAAAGTAGATGGTGTGCTGGCAGATCTTGGCGTATCCTCTTTTCATCTGGATGAAGAAGAAAGAGGATTCTCCTTTCAGTCGGATGCACCGCTGGACATGCGGATGAACATGGAACAGGAGATGACGG
>ERZ724526.1763-NODE-1763-length-10927-cov-19.203550_pt1 | contig 10927 bp, 10 predicted proteins | sample MGYA00376059_ERZ724526 | MGnify/ENA primary metagenome ERZ724526 (study PRJEB28724, sample SAMN07190883) | activated sludge metagenome | isolation source: activated sludge of sewage treatment plant in Hong Hong | place: Hong Kong | collected 2016-03-17 ... | reverse complement strand
ATCTATAAATTTCTCCCGACCGAACAATCCCAAAAGAATTGGCGTTGGACTGAGGTCTGTAGGTCCTCGACCTTGAGGCTGTCACGCTCCGTATCTCGGCGTGTGGATAGTTTCCCGGCATTGCCCAGAAAGATGCTTGGGTATTATTGTAGGACCGCCAGTGCACTTCATAGTCGAGTCAAAGGCTAGGGGCATGCAGGAAGTGGGCAATTTGGGACCGGCTCAGTCCTGGGGATTGAACAGCCGAGGTGTCTTCACGTAATTGCTGAAAGCCCTGGGCAAGCGCACGCGGGGATCTGGAAACAAATGCGTGTGGTGAAGCGATTTGTCAGGCTCTGGATCTAGAAAGATCGGCAGGCTTGCGAACGAATGCGCATGACGGCTTTCTGGTGAAACCGTGTTTTGTAGGTTTGGATGAGGCGTTGAAGGCCGCGTTCTCGAGCCTCCCCTCCGTCGTGCGCGAGTTGCAGCAGATACGATGTTTCTGCTGCAACCGAGCCGCCCGAGTTTCTCCAGCGTCCATGCCCCGTCCAGGAGGTGAGTCCCTCAGGAAACTCCGCCCCCACTGTGTCGGTCAGGAAAGCCTGCCATTCCTGTTCCGTCACGACCCCATCCGGCGTCGTTGTGCCGAAATATAGCGAGTCGAGGACGATCGGATGTGTCCCAGGCAAACAGGTGGGTGGCGTGGATGCGCAGCCAATGCAGATCAGAAGCATGAGCAGAGTGAAAGACAGCCGAGCATGTCGCATGGAGGGGTAAGGTCCGAGCATACGGTAGTCATCTCCGCCGTTGCGTGGTGTTATGGCTTCGCGGAGCGCTGCGGCGCTTCTTTCGAATTATCGGTTTCTTTGTCACTGCCGATCATCTCGCCTAGGGTGAGGCCTTGACTGGTGTCGGTTTTGCCGCAGGTGGTTGAGTCGGATGCCGCCGAAACCGGTAGTGCGACTGCGCAGGTAAGCAGATGTATTGAGAGAAAACAAGGCGTCTGCTTCATGCGGTGTTCCTGTGTGCTTCGGCAAAGTATAGGAGAATGCCAATGTTGAACCAATCTTCTCCGATCTATGGTTTGCCTACTCAGCACTGCGGAAAACTGCGGGCCTGTTGACCAGTCGAGGCACCATGGAGTAGAGTGAACGTATTATAGCAGTGCATCGGTCCACCATTGCTGTACCTCCTCTACCGTGGACCGCGCGATCGCATCGCGACCAGGTCCAGTTTGGAGCTGACTCCGTTCGGATTCACCCTCCCCTCGGTTCTCTGATCCCGTCTTAATGCGATCCACAACGAAAGGATACCTGCGTGCAGACGACTCCGTGTACGGGTTTTGAGTCTATTGGTGTGTCTCCGACCCTGTTGCGAAACTTGACCAAGGCAGGCTTTACTGAACCAACGGCCATCCAGGCTCAGGCCATTCCCCAGGCCTTGGCGGGTCGGGATGTGTTGGGCTGTGCGCAGACCGGGACGGGAAAGACCGCGGCTTTTGTGATTCCCATGCTGGAGCGATTGAGCGGAACTCCCAAAGGGCAGCCGCGCGCACTCATTTTGGCACCCACTCGTGAATTGGCCATCCAGATTCAGGCGACGATCGATACGTTGGGCCGTGACCTGCAGCTGTTTGCCACGACGGTTGTCGGTGGGGCCGATATGCAAGCCCAGGTGCGAGGATTACGGCAACGCCCGGATATTATCGTGGCCACTCCAGGGCGCTTGCTTGATCATATGTGGAACGGCACAATCAGCTTGCTCGCCATGACCATCCTGGTACTTGACGAAGCCGATCGGATGTTGGATATGGGGTTTGCGCCGCAAATCAATCAAATCCTAGACGCCATGCCTGAAGAGCGACAGACGTTGCTGTTTTCCGCGACCATGCCGACGGATCTTGCGCGGTTGGCACAGGCCAGCGTGAAAGACCCGGTGCGGGTCATGGTGACCAAGTCAGCCACGACGGCCGACGGCGTCTCCCAGGCCGTGCATCACACCACGCACGACCGTAAAAATTCGTTGCTCATGTCACTCCTACAATCGGAAGACGACACCGTGCTGGTTTTCACGAGAACCAAGCATCGAGCGGATCGACTCGGCAACCTCCTGGGCTCCGCCGGTCATCGTGTTGCGGTGCTGCATGGAGGACGTACGCTCCCGCAACGCCGGGCGGCACTCGAGGGATTCCGGCGGGGAACCTTTCGCGTGTTGGTGGCGACGGATATTGCCGCACGAGGTATCGATGTGGCAAATATTGGACATGTGATCAATTACGATGTGCCGAATTGCCCGGAAGACTATGTGCATCGGATCGGGCGTACGGCCAGGATGAGAACGACCGGCCGTGCCACGACGTTTGTCACGGTGGAAGATCAAGACCAACTGCGGGCCATCGAACGCTTGCTCGGGCAGGCGGTGCCCCGCGCAGAAGGAAGCTCACCAACGCAGAGTGCATCGCGACCAGAGGGACATTCACCCCGAAGTGATGTGGCGCCGCGCCGCCGGCGCGGGCATTCTGCTCGAGGGTGGCGCCAGACCTCGGATAGCGGCTCCAGGGAAGGCGATGGGGAGATCAGGAACGGAAGTGACATCGGACCGGTGTCTTAACAGCACAAGCCTACGTTGCAAGGGAGGAACGAAGTGAGTGACCAGAACCAGGATGGGGCGCGGGCGGCAAGTCAGTGGGTGCGAATTCCGGACGGCACGATGGTACAGCACCGTCTCGATGGGCAGAAGGGGCACATTGATGGTTTGACGGAAATCGTCAACGGCCCGAGCCGAAACCCCGATGGGCGGACGCAATATCGGATCAATGTCGGGAAAGGGGATCGAGTTCTGATCGCAGAAGAAGATCTCCTGATCTTGACCGATTCTGAGGGGCTGGTGCGGATGGCCAAAGAGAAGGGCGAATATCGCTCCCTCGTCAGCAAGCAGTTACGTGGAGTGTTCGGAGAAGATCGTTTTATCGTGAAGTCGTCATAGTCCGGGCCGAGAGTCGTGGTTTGCCCAGGAGCCGCTGTTTAATACAGGGGCTCCTGCGGTCCCCACCGCAATCCTTCCAGATCAGGATCTTCCCCAGTCGATGTCGCCGGCCGCTCGGGTTTTTCGGCCTTCCGTTGGACGCGGCGAGCCTCTTTCTCACGCTGTTTGGCCTGTTTGGCTTTTTCTCGATCGCGTTTCGCGATGGTGGTCTTGCCTGCTCGTGCGATGGCGTCCTCCTTCTGTTTGCGCTCCGATGAGACAGCGAACTGACTTGCCTGATTACGACTGAGATGGTCGACGAGGCGTGCCGCTAGTCTTGGTTCGCGGACGAGAGCGAGCGGGACGCTCCGGCGGCTGCTCCGAACGAGCGCGGGTTTCCTCGCCGAATCCAGTACTCGCCAAGGCAGTGACCTCGCGCCGAATCTGCTCCATCGACCGCTCCTGGGAGACGGCGGATGGATCGATGAGGCCGAGCTCGGTCCAGGGAATCCTAAGCTTCGGGACGGACCGTTTCTGCTTACGATGCGATTTATTGCCACGCCAGACAGACGTCATTTTCATCATGCACTCCTTTCGACGAACGATAGAATGGCGATGTCCAGGCCATTCAACTGGTGCAGGAGGCAAGCATGCCGTGGCCCGCGATGGTGCCGATGTCCGGATCCGGAGTAAAGACACGTGTCCGTAGGAGGAGCGTACAGTAAAGACACGCTCGCAAGGCGAGCACTCGGAAACGCGAAATGTGGGGAATTCGCTCGTAGCTCGTACGGTTGATCACTTTATCATGCTTTCGACAACCGGGTCAAACGAGCGTCCTCTGTGCGGGGAGAAATCCCGAGAACGCGCGTTTCCCATGCCGACGTGACACAGTGATTCAGTTCACCACCTGTGAACGATGTGCAAGTTATCGATCGGGCATGGATTGTGATTCGGGCGAACTGGTTGCGGGCCGCCGGATGCCAAGTTTTCTCAACCGGCTTCGAAGCGTTTCCGGGTTGAGTCCCAACAGATGTGCGGCCCCCTGTTCACCATAAATTCGCCACTTTGTCCGCTGGAGGACCTCCGTAATGTGGTGTCGCTCCAGATCGCCAAGATTCACGGGCGTGACGCCATGTTGCTTGGGAGGGGTGTTGACGAGTGGAAGCAACATCTCCTCTACGGTCACTCGGGAGGAATGGGAGAGAATGATGGCTCGTTCGATGACGTTTTGCAATTCGCGCACGTTCCCCGGCCAGTTGTAGGTCAACAAGCGGGCCATTGATTGCGTGTCGAAGGTGAGATGGGGCCGTTTGAGCTTGGTGCCGATCTGCGCGAGAAAATGCTGCGCGAGGAGCGGAATGTCTTCGCGACGTTCTCGAAGCGGGGGGACCGAAATCGGGAAAATGTGAAGGCGGTAGTACAGATCTGCCCGGAAGGTACCTTGCCGGATGGCGGCCGACAGGTCGGCATTCGTGGCGGCAATGACGCGAACATCGACGGCGAGGGGGTGGGTGCTGCCGATGCGATCCACCATGCCATCCTGGAGCACGCGCAGCAGTTTGGCTTGGGTCTCCATCGGCATTTCGCCGATTTCGTCCAGGAACAAGGTGCCGGTGTGGGCCAATTCAAAGCGTCCCGGTTTCCGCAGTTGCGCCCCGGTAAATGCGCCTCGCTCATGACCAAAGAGCTCGCTTTCGATCAGACCAGAGGGAAGCGCGGCGCAGTTCACCCGAATAAACGGCTTGTCGCAGCGAGTGCTGAGGTCGTGCAGGGCTTGGGCCAACACCTCTTTTCCGGTGCCCGTTTCCCCGAGGAGGAGGACGGTCGTATCGGTAGGCGCCACGGCCTTGAGCAGGTCCACCACCTTTGTGAACGACGGGGACGTCCCCACGACGAGGCGAAGGTCGCGGCTCGCCTTCACCTCTGCGGCGAGGTACTCGTTCTCCCGTCGTAGTTGTTCGCTGAGTTGTTTGATTTGCTGATAAGCCAGCACATGGTCGATGGCATAGGCAATCTGCGTGGCCACCTGCTGGAGGAATTTGCAGTCGTCCGGGTCGGGCGTCCCCGGTTGGACGCCACCGATGTTGAGTGTGCCAAGACAATGTTCCCGAACCAGTAGCGGCAGGTTGATCATCCGTCCCAAGCCTTCACGGACGTAATAGCCATCCTCCAGAAACACCTGTTGCTGTTGTAGATCCTCTCTGATGTGCGGGCGTCGATGGTCGTACACCCACCCGACGGCGCTGCCCTTCCGCGGAATGACGCTATCGTGCGCAAGCGCCGGTGTGGCCATGTTGGTAATGACGGCGTAAAACCGGAAGGAATCGGTACTCGGTTCGTATAAGGTAATGCCGGCTCGGTCCCAGGGAATGACCTTTTGAATTTGATCGGCAATCACCCGCCACAGGCTTTCGATGTCCCGTTGCGAGTTCAGGGCATTCGTCACTTCCAGCAGCGTCTCGAAGTTGAGGGTGGCGCGTTGCATGGGTGCTTAGAAATTGGTCCAGAGTTGCACGATGCCCCAGTCCTGGTCTGTGGCTTTGCCCAGCTGTTCCCGGATGTAGGGCCCGGAAAAGAAATGGCCGTAGATGACCGCCAGTGAAATCTTCCCGTCGGCGAACATATGACTCCATGCGACATCGAGCTCGTCGCCGATGTGGGTGGTGGTATTGTCGGAGCGGGAGAAGATCAGCGGCCCTTGCGAACCACGGTACCAATTATCGCGCGCGCTTGCCAAGTACTTGCGCAACGCCCAGACTTCGAGGTGATCCCGGGCGGTCGGACGGGCTTGGAAGTTGACCTGTGGTTGGACGCTGTTGCGCCAGGCCCCGTTCAGCATGTAGCCGACGTGGAGAAAGTTGGTCGGAAAAAAATTCTCAAAGGTGTTGGCATTGCCGCCGCAGCTTCGCGCGAGAGTCCCGCCTGGCGTGACGCAATTGCTGTCGCCGTCTCCTGAGGCATAGTCGAACCCCATCGCCACGCGAGGTTTCCAGGGATGTTGATACCATGTGTGGCCTAATGAGGTACCGGAGGCCCAGGCATTGATCCTGAGGTTTCGTTGGTTGTCTCCACTGAATCCGTCGGCAATGTGGCCGAATTGGTACGCGGTCTCATGGAGGATGTCCCAGTTGCCGTGACGAACTTCGAAGCGGAGGCCGACCATATGTCGGAGTTGTGACGAGGATTTCGCGAGATATTGCCCGGGATTGGCCTGCTCAGGGAGTCGATTGGAATAGAGCACGTAGTAGGGTTCCACGACCATGTTCGGGAGGCTGCGGAGCTGGTTGTAGAACACCACCATGTCCACATCACTGCCCGCGTCAGTGGCATGTTGTGCCAATGTAGAATTGCAGGACTGGGTGGACGGGGCCGAAGTACACGTCAGGAGATTTGGTGTGAGACTTCCGCCTGGGTCGGCTTGGCCCAGATCCGTTTCCGAGTGTCGAAACCAACCGAGCTTCGTATCAAAGGCCGGTGTCGCATAACTGAGCATGATGCCGTCGTGAGAGTAGCCGGTATTGGCCCAATCAAAATGGCCGAACAGTCGTTGGTTGCCGAACACGAGGTATTGGCGTCCTACCTTCACGCCCAGCCCGTCGATGCCGCCGAGGTTGCGAATCAATCCGTACGCTGCGCGTAAGCCAAGCCGGCACTGCCCGGGACGTAGCACGGCGCAGTGATGATTGGAGGCATCCCCACCCTGGAGTGCATTGGTCGGATTGCCGCTGCCTCCCCAGGTCGCCGAATCTTGCAGCTCCACATAAAAGTTGACGTCTGGGGAGGGGTCGTAGCCGAGCCCCACGCGTGCCCATTGCTGGATGAAGAAGTCGTTTGCCTTGCTCCCGCTGAACGCGGACGTGCCGGACCCGGTCGTATTGAGGCTATTGCAGGTGCCGGCGATCGGGGGGCCGCCTCCGAAGCAGACACCGTTTCGCCATTCGGGTCTGACTCGAAGGTCTGCACGCATCCAGAAGTGCTGAAGTGCGAACAGCGATCTACCCGGCCCGGTGTGAGGGCTACTGGCCTCGTTGCCGTAGGTCTCGTACGACGAGGTAAACACCGGTGAAGGGGGCCCATAGCCGATCTGTCCGGCCTCGGCATAGACCAACGTGGCGTCGAGAACGGCCCAGAATTGGTGCATCAGGGCGAGGCACAGCAGAACCAGATTCTGCATGACGACATGAGGGCGCATCGGTAGTCACAGAACATGGAATCCTTCATCTCTCCCTGGAGGACGACGTGCGGGCCGGCGATCCACTCAGTTGGTCCCCGGCCCGTCAAGAGATTCGCTGTTCGACGCAGCGAACGATGGTTAGAAACTCATGCCGGCTCGTTCTTCCATGTTGCGCATGAATTCTTCATGCTCCTTCACAGAGTCGGCGCCTTTTGCGCGAATGTGCCGATCGCGGGCGTGAAATTCATCGGGCGTCACGCGGTAGCAGTAGTCCCACAGGGCCTCGGCGCTGTGTTCGTCGATGCCGCCCACTCGTGCCTCTAACATGACCATCAGCGCATTGACGCCATCATAGGTGGCGCGACGATTTCCGGATCGGTGCAATTCGCGGATCTTGCTGGTTTGAGCAACATAGGCGTGAAAATCACCGGGAATCAGGCTTTTTTCAGCCATGGTTTGGTAGGTGACGACCTGACCGAGCAACTCTTCGGCCCAGGCAGCGGATTTCTGTTGGCTATTCCATACGACTGGTTCAATGCTGCTGGAAAATCCGTGAGCCGATGGAAGGCTCAATAGGGCAGAGGCTCCGAGCAGCAACGCCGTGGAATAGATGGTGAGATGTCGGGTCATAGTCTCCTCCCTGAGATGTATCCGGGGCGTCATGCCGCCGGGTGAAGGTGTGCTCGCGTACTATTCAGCGTCAACGTTCATGATCCACAGAGTTAGCAATGCACATGCCGTGAGCGATAGACGAGATGTGCCTGCCAACACATTGATTTGTCGCGAGGACTTTCCGTCAACACGAGTAGGGCCCGCCGAGACCGTTTAGCGGCACGGTGGCAACGTGAAATGAAACGGTCTCCTTCGGCAGGGCAGGGCACTCCCATGCGGTCGATGGCCATCGACGCATGAGGGGGTGACGCGGGGGACCGGCGCGCGGGGATGTCGGGATCAGTGCGTGAAAAAGTGTGAAAATGATTCGCAAGTCCGGGTGTCTTCTGTAGGGTAAGGGGAGCCTCTCTCTGCGAATGAGCAGGACACGGCGCTGAAGCGAGATCAAGAAAAGAAAAGGCTCATGGGCATAGCCCACATGGGGTGGCGGTTCAGGAACGGCGAGCGTTCGGCAGGGTATGATGAATAACAGTTTGTATCCCTATCTGTTGTTCTGGGGGATCGGTCTCCTCTGTTTTGCGGCGGAGTGGCTGTATCCTGCGCGTCCCATTCTCTATCGATCGGTCCTTTGGAGAGATCTCCTGGCGTTGGGGCTCTACAATCTGTCGTTTCTGCTGGTCGTGCAGGTGACCGACCGGATACCGATTCCGCAATACCTCCCGGTGGCTTTGTACAATCTGCCTTCGGTGGCGAAACTGGTCCTGTTTTACGTTGTCGAAGATTTCGCTCTCTACTGGGTGCATCGATTGATGCATACCCGGCTGATCTGGCCTGTGCATCGATGGCACCATTCACCGACGTCCCTCTATTGGCTGGCGGGGATTCGCGCGACGATCCCACATATCGCGCTGTTCAATCTGACCTATATTGTGGCACTGCCCCTGCTCCACGAGGCTTCAGGGTGGGTGTTTCAGGTCATCATGGTCGAGCACATTGTGCGGAACAATTGGATGCATTTGAACGTGACGTGGAATTCGGCGTGGCTGGAACGGGTCTTCGTCACGCCGCGCTATCATCACATCCATCACAGCAGCGATCCAGCCCATCAGATGAAAAACATGGGCGCGCTGCTGACGATCTGGGATCGACTCTTCGGTACTTACTACGATCCCGATCAGATCCAGAGACCGCTCTCCTTTGGGTTGAACGAACAAGTCGCCCCTGCCAGGCTGATGATAGGCGTGTAGAGGGTGCTCTCTTCAAGGCTCTTCATAGAGTCCGTTACCCTGAGAATTTCTGAATACAGACGGGGTATCGCCGCCCTCCCTGCCGGACCCGGAACTCTCGAGCCTCGGTCACGGTTGCTGTTGGGGAATGTGGTACAGCGCAAACTCTTCCGCCTGCACGACGGGAATGAAGTCTGAGGGCACCGGAGGACGCAGTGTTTGGGTGCGACGCACGATTACATAGTCGTATTGGGTGCGAAACCGGTCCCACGGAATGGGGACGGCTTGCGCGAGAAACTCTTCGACCGTCAGCAGGGGGCGCATCGCCGGGGTCAGTTGCACCGGCTGTTGTCCTGGGGTTGTGAACAAATTGGACACAAAAGCGGATCGACGGATGATGCCCCAACAGGACAGGTTGACCAGTGGTCTCGTCTCGGGGATCCTCGAAGCACGTGGCGAGTTGGCGTCGTACGAAGCAAGTTTAATCGCCGACAGCAACCGGGTTCCTTCGGGGAGTTGATCGAGCGCTGCGATGAATTGACGATAGTGGCGATCCGTCTCCACCCATCCCTCCGTCACCACACCCATGCGTACCACAAAGAGCAGGCTCAGCGCGCAGGCCAGGGGAACAAACCAGCGCCGACGCCAGTCCGGCCAATCCGAACTCGCGATCGCTAGTAGAACCACGACCACAGGCATGCGGACATCAACGACCGCTGTCGTTCCGATCGATGCCGGCATTGCCAATGCGGCTCCCAGCGTCGCGGCCAATGGAAGGAACATGGAGCGGTGGAGAAACCACCGTCTCCGCCAAAGGCCCACCCCAATGAGGCCCACCAGTGACATCCCAGTCATCCGATCCAACCCCTGGTGTTCCGTGCGAAGCACTCCCTTGAAGGCTTCGATCTTGGTGTTCAGGGGGAGAAACGTCACTGCCGGCGGGGGGGGCAGTCCGCGAAGCCAGAATGGATAGTCGGCGGGAACGGTTCTGAACGTGGGTGCGAGGGCTAAGAAGATCAGCGGCAGGACGATCGTCGGCAGCGCCTTCATGAGCGAGGCTTCGCGCAAGCTCTGGCCTGCACGCCGTTGGTTCCACCAAGACGCACTTTCATATGACAACACCACAAGTGCGAATACGCCGAAGGCGAATAGATGGGCGAAGAAGAGTAGCACCGCAATTACGGAAAAGAGTGGAACCAGCAGGTGCGGGGAACGATCGCGTAACGCGATCCAGAGGGCGCAAGCAAACAGGGCCAAGCCGAGACCGAACAAGTAATTCAGGAATCCCCACAGGAACACACTGTTATAGAGAAAGAAGAACGCCAAGAGTGGCCACGGCGACCACCGTCGATGAACGGCCAGATGCAAGGCCATCGTGCCGCCTGCCAGGAATGTAAGAATCACACCGAGAAACAGCTTCCCGGCTGTTTCGATAGACACGACGGTCAACAAGGGCGGCAGGAGCAGATCGATGGCCAGATTGGGCATGAGGCCCCAGTGGATCTCGTAGTACTGCCGGAGAAAGGGGTGCTGTCCACCATCGGCCAGAATGTGGACACGAGCCATGTGGTTGGGATAGTCCACCAGCGGCGGTATCTGCACCAGCATGAGGGGGATCAGGGCGACGAGCAGCAAGGCGCCGGCCGCGCTGAGAATGCTCGAGCGGAGGTGTCTGTCGGAGGAACTGTCTATCGTGGCTCTCCCCTTTCTGGTCGATGGTTCGATTGGTGTGGCAACGAGCGGTTTTCACAGAACGGACAGGGCGTGAGAATCTAGCGGAGCCCATTCCCGCCGAGACTCACGAACTGCTTGCGAAACCCCACGACTTTAGCCAAGTAGTCCCGCGTTTCCTGGTAGGGGAGTCCGTTGTGAAGGCGTTCGTAGAGTGCCGCGGGCTGGAGGCCGTTGATTTGCTGCAATGCGGTCCGTTGATCTTTGGAGAAGGTCTTGAAGACGTTACCGGCTCCTG
>ERZ724526.1761-NODE-1761-length-10929-cov-4.340813_pt1 | contig 10929 bp, 10 predicted proteins | sample MGYA00376059_ERZ724526 | MGnify/ENA primary metagenome ERZ724526 (study PRJEB28724, sample SAMN07190883) | activated sludge metagenome | isolation source: activated sludge of sewage treatment plant in Hong Hong | place: Hong Kong | collected 2016-03-17 ... | reverse complement strand
GGTGCACAGGCGGGTGTTGCCGTCCATGTGCGGAGTGCCGATACCGGCCTTGCCGATCACGCCGAGCGTGTAATAGGCCTCAAGGAAGAGCTGGCCGGACGTGTAGAACCCGAAGTGGCCCCAGCCGGCGGGTCCGGATTCCAGCAACTCGGTCGAGCGGGCGACCAGGGCTTCCATGGCGGTGTCCCAGTCGCATTCGACGAGTTCACCGTCCCGGCGGATCAGCGGCCGTGTCAGCCGGTCGGGACTGTTGTTGGCCTGCCAGCCGTACAGGTCTTTCGGATCGACCCGGCCGTGGTTGACCCGGTCGTCCTCGCGTCCGCGGACTCCGACGATTCGCCCGCCCTCGACCGCGATATCGAGCCCGTCACCATTCGAGTGAAGGATCGAGGCGGTCTGCACCCATTCGTCCACTTCTTCCGGGTCGATCCGGTCCTCGAGAAAGGTGTCCACCCGGCGCGGCCACGCCTCCCCCCTTCCGTAGGGAGTCCTTTTCCCCCAGGGATCCGCGATCCGGTCGACCATGAGAGATCAGGTACCCACGCGACAGCGCGCCAATCACGCCGACCTTCCGCAACCCGTTACCGGTCACGCGAGTGGAGCCAGCCGGGATCGAACCGGCGACCTCCTGCTTGCAAAGCAGGCGCTCTGCCAACTGAGCTATGGCCCCAGAGTGGACGGCGATTGTACGGGTTCGGGGGCGGCCGGACCCTGCCGCAGATAGCCTGAGCCGGTGGCGATCGACGACCTTGCCTCAACCCTCGATCACCGGGACAACCGGGCAACGGGCGAATCCGTGGTCCGGGCCAGGGGGGTGAACGTCTTTCGCTGGTCAACCGCACTTCGACAGCGGGTGATGCTGCTGGAGGAAATCGAGTGGCGCGTGGACCGCGGCCAGCACTGGGTGATGCTCGGCCCGAACGGCGCCGGCAAGACGACCCTCCTCCACCTGGCCGCCGCCGATTCCCACCCTTCCGAAGGTACGGTCGAAGTGCTCGGCAAGCGGCTGGGCAACACCGACATGCGGGCGCTGAGGGAAGCCATCGGACTGGTTGACGCCCGCACCTCGCGGGCGATCCCCTCCCGCCGCCCGGTCCTCGAGACGATCGAGTCCGGAGCTTTCAACAGCATCGCTCTCCAGCACCAGCGCCTGGACGCTTCCCACCGCGACCGGGCCCGGGAATTGATGGCCGTCGTCGGTTTGAGCGACCTCGCCACCCGGGCCTTCGGCGAGTGCTCGCAGGGGGAGCGGCAGCGGATCCTGCTCGCCCGGGCGCTAATGCCGAGCCCTGAGCTGCTGCTCCTCGACGAGCCGGCTGCCGGCATGGATCTGCCCTCGCGCGAGCAGCTCGTTTCCGCGCTGGTCTCGATGGCTGAAGGAGACCCCGGCCTGACCACGGTCACCGTCACCCACCACCTGGAAGAGATCCCGCCGACCGCCACCCACGCACTGCTGATCGATCACGGCCGGATCGTCGCCCAGGGCCCGATCGACGAGGCACTCACCTCTGAATCAGTGTCTGCCGGTTTCGGCCTGCCGATCGATGTTCGCAAAGCGTCAGGCCGCTGGACGGCGGCCATAAGCTGACTGGTTCGACGGCGACCGGCAGAACCAGCTCAGTCGCCGAAGTCGAAGTCCTTCGGTTCCTTCTGCTCGAACCAGAGCTGGTCGTGCTCGGGCGTTTCTTCGAGAAAGTCCGGGGTGCCCTCGAGCACATCGTTCTGATCGTAGAACTCGCTCGAACCCTCGGCGTCTTCTTCACCGGTTTCCGGCTCGTCCTGATCGACCGGCTGATCCTCGGTGGCGCCATCCTGGTAGAGCAGCTCGGCCGAATCCTCTTCGACCGCTTCCTGCCCGGCCGATTCCGGCTCCGCTTCATGTTCGGCTGATTCCATTTCGGCCGAGTCGGGTTCATCGAACTCGAACTCGCCCGAGTCCGGTTCCGATGACATGTCGTACTCGACGGTCTCGCCCCCGGCCACGGCGGTTTCGCCGCTTTCCAGGGCCCGGTCGAGTTCATCCGAGAGTGAACTCTCGCTGAGCACGTCGATCTCGTCCTCCTCGGCGATCGCGGCATCGACGTCGTAATGCTCGGTCGGATGGCTGGCAAGGTGGTGGCGTTCGGCCTCGAGCATGTCCCCGGCATCGCCCTCCTGGGCGGGAGCCGGCGGCTCGACCGCCGCTTCGGGTTCGGTCGGTTTCGCCTCGGGTGATTCAACCGTCGCCGCTTCGCCAGCCGCCTCGGCCGGCGCCGGCGGTTCCGGAACCGGGTGCTCGGCGAAAGTCGCTTCCGGATCAACCGGTGCCGGGGTTTCCGTGCTTTCGCCCTTGGCCTTGGCTGCTTCCCTGGCGACCGCAGCCTCGGCGTCGGCTTCCCGCTGGCGGGTTGCTTCGAAGACCTTGTCGAGCTGGTCGCCTTCACCGGCCGGAGAGGTGACGCTGGAACCAGGGCTGATGACCTGGGTCTGGTCCTCCGACCCGGGGGAGGGACTTACGGCGTCGGGCCGTTCGGCCTCGCCGAAGGCCTCGTCTTCGAGTCCCTGAAGTTCGGATTCGTCGGCCCCGTGCTGTCGCTTCAGCTCGAGGTGTTCCCGGATTGCCTCGTCGAGAATTCCCATTGGTCTCTCAGTAGCTAACGGTAAGGCTTAAGATTATGCGGTTTTCGCGGACGTCGTGCATGAGCTTTCCCTACTTTGCACGCCGAGCTTCCGTATCCTTGTTTCCCCGCGGGGCTATAGCTCAGTTGGCAGAGCGCTTGGATCGCACCCAAGAGGTCGCCGGTTCGACTCCGGCTAGCTCCACTACGAGTCACTGAAGAAATGACTCTAAGAATCTCACAACTCAATATTTGGCTTGCGGAGTGGCTTTCGGAACCCCCGAAATCTCACTCAAAGAAGTTGACCCCGTTTTGCCTTGATCTCGCCCAAAATTGGTCGCGCAAGAAACCCAGCCGGGAAGCCAAATTCACCGCCCCGAAAATCGGGGTGGTCGCAATAGAACGCGGCCGCCCAGAGGCGGCCGCGCACTAACAACTAGATGTAGAGAGGGTCTACTTCTCCGACTTGTTGGAGCCGTAGGGAATGTCGCTGTAGGCGTCCACGGGGGTCGCAAGGAACTCCCGATCGATCGGGAGTTCGATCCAGTCGTTCCAGGTGGAAGGCGCGACTGGCCGGGTGTCATCCGCACGACTTCGGGAGTCCGTTTCGATTCCCTCAACCTCGAGGAATCGGTGCATCTGCTGCCGGGTGATGATGCCGGCGCTGTAGGCGTCCTTGAGGGCGGCGGCGTAGCTCCCGTCGAGGTGGACGAGCTTGCGGGCCGTCATGTTCAGGAGGGCCAGCGAAGTGAGCCAGCGCATGCCGTTGTCGGTGGCCCACCTGGCTCGGTTCGGCCACTTTGCTCCGACGCCGAGTTGCTTGAGCTGAGCGAAGAGGGACTCGGATGTGTTGCGCCTCGCCAGCAGGACTTCCCTGAGTGCGGTCCATTTGTCCTGCCCGATATGGGGCAGGAAGGTGTGGAGGATCCAATCGTCCTCCATGCGGGTGCTCTTCTCTCGGCAGACTTCCTCGTGGCACTCGAACCGAAGCCGCGGGTTCAGGCCCTTCCCGTTTGGAGGAAGGTTTCCCGGGCGAATGCCATGAGCTCTCCGCTTCGCGGCATCCCAGACCTCGCCATGTCGGGTGAACTTCATGAGGCCGTGTGCGCACCGGGGCACACCGTCGCTGTCGGCCCATTCGCTCTTCGACTTCCTGTTGGTTCTTGGGGAGACCAGGTGGATCCCGTAGTTCTTGTAGAGGGTGCTCGGGAATTCGAAGCCCCTGTTGTAGAGGCCATCTCCGACGAGGTACTCCATCGGGAAGTCAGGCCGCAGCTCGAAGAGAGCTTCGATGAGTTCCCTCGCGGCGGCGACCTCGTTTCCTGTCGCGGGCATGAGCGTCCAGATCACCGGCAGGCAGGTGTCGAGACAGCTGATGACGACGAGGTTGTAGCCGAAGCAACGCTTCCGAATTGTGAGACCGGGTTCGGGCTGATCGTCGATGGCGTCGGAGTGCTTTCCGAAGCCGTGGAAGACCATGTCGGCCATTCGCCGATGCTTACCCGCGATCTCGCGGATCAGTGTCTTCCTGGCGCGAGGGGACCTCATCCTTGGGAGTGTCTGGGGAACGTTCGCCTCGATCAGTGTTCCGTCGATGGCACAGAACCGACCGAAGTTGGGGAACCGGAGTTCGCCGGCTACCTTCGTCGCGGCGATCTGGTCGAGGAGATCCAGGTTGATGTGAATGGTCGCCCCCGGCTTTCCACAGTCAGTGACTTTCCGAAGGGCGTGGTAGTTGGCCTCGATCGTGAACGGGCCTTGGGGACTCCCGTGCGCCCAGTTGATCGAGTCGCCACTTCGGAATCTGGAGAACACGAACCGGAACTCTGGACGGACCGTGAACGCCATCTCGAAAAGAGCCGCTGTGACAAGCAATCGGTTAAGGAACGGACGGGTCCTTCCCGCGGTCAGGAGATAGGCAACGAGCCACTGAATGGCCGGAATTTTTCTGATGGCTCGCTGCTCAGCGACCGAGCAAGTCTCAGATCTCTTGACGGCTCTGAGCTCGGGCTCTGTGAGTTCCCGGATTCGTTTGCGGTGCGGGTTCTTCCTCTCTCTCGCGATGACGATCTGACGAGCTGTCTTGAGGGCTTTGACTCTTCCCAGGTTTGGGTCCTTCTTGATGAGCTCGTGAGCCTCCTGGTTGATCGCTCGCCGGAGGCGCCTGCTGAGCTGCGTTTCCCTCGTCTTCTTGTTGTGCTGAGTCATCATTTCTCCTCTGTGGGCCGCGGCATGAGCCGTGGTGCATCAGTGAGTTCAGAAACACTTCGCGATCTGTTTCTCAGAGTTCTGGCGTGGCTTCACCTCCCATCGACCGAACCTGTTGGAAGGACGGCGTTGCCGAAACTACTTCGGATTGAGAAGTACCTGCGAAATTCTTGTTGCAACGGGTGGCCGGCGTGAATAAGGCCCAACGAGCGCTGCTGGACGAAGCCGTCGCTGTTGCCGGCCGATCAAGGGAACTGTTCCCGTACGGGGGTTTCGAGGACCTGGACGGTTCTGAAATCCAGATCTTGCTTTGCGTAGTCGGATCACCCGGTGACTCGGTGCTGGCAATCTCTAAGAAGCTTCGTTTCGAACAACCAACGATGAGCCGACCGCTTTCGAAACTGGTCGACAAGCATCTGATCGAAGTCGCGGTAGACCCAAACGACGGGCGACGCAAGCTGATCAAGCCAACGCGCTCCGGTGTCAAGATCACAGAGCGGTACCTGAAGTCAGTCGCTTGATCGCAACCCCTGGCTTTAGGGATCGGATCACTTGTAGATTGCTGATGAGACGTATCGAGTCCCGCCAGTCAATAGTAGCTCTGCCCCTAATTAGTGGCACGCTGAGAACGTAATAGCCCTTTCGGATGGAAAAACCTCGAGCAGCCCAGCGACCCGACGAGCCAGAGGAGTGGCGTGTGTTCCAGAGGCGTGGAACGCCTCAAATTCTCCTATTGCTCAGCGATGGTTCGTCGCTGAGAAGCAGCGAGATCGACGCGGCGATACCAACTATCAAGCGCCAGATTCTGGGAACCAGGCTCAACGAACTAAGGGAACTCGGGATCCTCGAACGAGAGGTAGAAGAAGGTCCCCCGATGATTTCCAGATATCGCGTGACCGAGAAGGGGACAGCTTTGGCAGAAGTCGCTGAGGCGCTGAACCGCGTCGTCAGCGCCACGCCGCTCGCAGAAGAAGACGCCGGCGTTGACGTTCCCCGGCCCTAGCTTCCTCCAGATTTCACTTCTCAGTTCGAACTAAATCGCGGCATTGCTATCTCGAACTTCAGCCACTGATAGGGCGTATCCTTTGATGATGGTGGCTAGCGATAATCGACAACTTCGCCGATTCGACGAGCCCGAGATCTGGCGCGTTTTCTCGCGCCGCGGAACCATTCAGATCCTTCTAGCTCTCTCCAGAAGAGATGCCATGAGATCAAGGGACATCGATGCTGAGTTCCCGTCGATTGCCCGACAGGTGCTCGGGACTCGTTTGAACGAACTGCGGGAACTGGGAGCCGTTCAGCGACGCGTGTTTGACGGGCCACCCATGACTTCCGAGTACAGCCTCACCGACCTGGGCCGAGAGATCTCCGTCGCCGCAAACGTGCTCGAGAATGCAGCCCGCAAGTCGGGTGAGCTCGAAGCCAACGCGGCATAGTTAGACAAGACCGAGTCCGCGTCATAATCTCGACAGATGGCGCCACGATTTCCGGTTGTCCTCGAGCCCGAAGAGTGGGAACTGTTCCAGCGACCGGGTTCCGTCGAGATCCTTCGAGCGCACGGGAGATCCACTTCGCCCGATCTGACGGATGCGCAAATCATCTGTCTGATTCCGCACCTGGCCCCTTTCTTATTGAGGAAGCGCATTGTGGAAATGATTGGTGCAGGTTGGCTCGATACGAGCTTCCCGTTGAGTCTCGACCTCCACATGGAGGCGTACGAGAAATCTGTATATCGGCGAAAGTCGAGTCTGCTCCCTCGCGGCGCGAGGCTCGCTGACGTCGCGATCAAGCTCGTTGAGGCTTCTCCCGACGCGAAGCCAGTTGAGCTCGTCCAGGAACCGGGCCGCGAGATTCGCGACAACATCAAGGATCCCTACTTCGTTTTCCAGCAGTACGACTTGCCACTGGAGTTCTCAATTGACCGTCATTTCTCGAACCTGCTCGAGAAGTTGAGTGAAGAGGAGATTCGAGCCAGCCTTCGCGAGATCAGGGAGAACCTGATCGCCCGCGAGCCCGAAAGGCAAATCCGGAAAGACCCCGGACGGTGGGCCAGGAGCGTGGCCCGTCTGAGAAATCTCCCGGGATTGGTCCGACCAAACCGCGAGCGAATCTAGTCGTATCGCAGGTCGAGCTGAACCGACGTCTGAACAAAGCCAGCCTCATCGGTTTGTCTACGGACAATCCGTAGACAGCCGTAGACACCCTTAGATTTGAATTCGCCTGATCGAGTCATCAATGGGTGACCGATCCCTTGTGGCGGAGCTTTATGCGCTTTTCCGTATACGACCACATAAAGTCGTATAGAGGCTCGAATCATCGAAGTCGCCCGATCTGCGACGTGCTGTAGTAGGTCGATAGAATCGCGTCTAGATGAGCCACGACCACGATCACTCCGAAGAGGGTCACAGCCACGGGATCGGGTCCTATCGGGGAGCTGACCGTAAGGCGCTTCTGATCGCCGCTTTGTTGACGGGTGGCTTCATGGTCGCCGAGGCTGTCGGCGGAGTCATCACGGGTTCGCTCGCGCTACTTGCTGACGCGGGCCACATGCTCTCCGACAGCTTCTCGCTCTTTCTCGCCCTGTTCGCTGTATCGATTGCCGCCCGTCCCGCGACAGCGAAGCGGACCTTCGGATACAAGCGCGCCGAGATTCTGGCGGCTTTGGTCAACGGCGTGCTTCTCGTCTTGGTGTCCCTTTGGGTGGTGTACGAAGCGATTGGAAGACTCGACGATCCCGTTGAAGTGATGGGCGGCGGAATGATGGCGATCGCCGTCCTCGGCCTCATCATCAACGTGGTTGCCTTCCTGGTCCTTTGGAAGGGAGGCGGTGAGAGTCTGAACGTTCGAGCTGCCCTTCGGCACGTCTTGGGTGACCTGCTCGGTTCCGTCGGCGTGATCATTGCCGCCGGCGTCATCCTTTTGACGGGCTGGGAGCCGATCGATCCCATCGTGTCGATCCTGATCTCCATCCTCATCGTGGCGAGCGCCTGGTCAGTCTTGAAGGAGTCGGTGGATGTCTTGCTCGAGGCCGCCCCCAAGGGAATCGATACCCAGGAAGTAGGTATGGCCATGGCCGGAGTCGCGGGAGTTGAGCAAATCCACGATCTGCACATCTGGCAGATCACTTCCGGCTTTCCCTCGCTCTCAGCTCACGTGCTGGTTGGCGCCGACCTTGATTGCCATCGAGTCAGACTCGAGTTGGACTCGTTGCTCAAAGAGCAGTTCGAGATCGAGCACTCAACGCTTCAACTTGAGCACGCGGGCGATGGGAAGCCTCTGGAGATCACCCGGCCGGATGGCTTGACCGCCTCAAGCTAGAGGTAAGCCATCGGGTCGGTTGCCGCCCCATTGATCCGTACTTCGAAGTGAACGTGATCACCAAAGCTGTTGCCTGTGTTTCCGACGTACCCGATCACTTCCCCCTGCTTGACAGATGCCCCGACCGATGTTCCGAATTCGGACTGATGGGCGTAGCAGGTGGACAACCCACCGCCATGATCCACGCAGGTGAAGAGCCCGTAGCCGCCGCTCTCTGCTTCTGACTGCATGAGCACTACCGTCCCCGATGCCGCGGCGGCGATTGGTGTGCCGGCGGGGGCCGCGATGTCCAGGCCTTCATGCGTTCTGCCCCATCTTGGGCCGAACGGCGAAGTAAGAGTTCCGTCGATCGGCCAGATCATGCTGTTGGAACTGGGTGTTGACGCCGGTCCCACGGAGAACGGGACCGACGTGGCTGTACCCAGCTCCTTGGTGAGCTTCTCGCGCAGGTCCGCCGCGACTTCCTCTTCCTGAGCGATTCCGTCCTGAACCTCGTTCAGTGCCTCTTCGCTCGCGGCCTTCGCCGACGCAAGAGATGCGACCTGGGATTCGGTTTCACTTCGAGCACTCGCCAATCGCGCGGTCTCGGCGGCGATCGAGTCGCGAGAAGTTTGGATGGTTTCCTTTGAGTCGCGTCGGGCCTCCACGATCTTGCGCGCCTCGTTCTTCAGTTCCCTGACTCTCTGAACGAGAGACTCGTCTCGCGACTGGATCGCTTCGAGGTACGGTCCCATCTCGACCAGATCGCTGTACTCGTTGGCGGCCAGCACCATCGAGGCAATGCTTGGTGTACCTGAGACGTAGATGTCCACCAACCTCTGTCTGAGGACCTGAAGGGACACCTTCAGACGTCTTCGAGTTTCGCGGAGCTCTTCGAGGGAAGTCTGGAGTCGTTCGATCGCGAGTTTCAAGTCAGCTTCTGCCTGCTGGAGTTTCGCCGCCGCTTCTTGTTCGGCCTCTCGCAGTGCGTCGACCGCGGCCTGCATTGAGTCGACCCGCTCACCGAGCTGATCAAGTTTCTCGGTCAGGACTCCCTCCCGCTGTTGGCCTTCTTCGATCTTCTTCTCTGCCTTGTCCAGCTTCGATTGCGTGTCGGCTGCCGATGAACTTCCCGACATGAGCACCACGAGGAGCAGGCAGGCGGAAGCGGCGAGCAGGGGAATGTGTCGTCTCCACGGTTCGAGTGGAGAAGTGAGTTTCGAGGGAAGGGGAGCCAAGCTCCTACGGACTGTAGTAGTTAGATCTTGGGTTGAGCCGGCGAGGTGTAGCCCTGCAATGAAGCGCCCGTTCTACTGGTTCGCAAATGAGAGCAGGAAGAGGCCCAGACTCGTAAAGCAGAGCATGACCGCGAGCATCCAGTACTGGGATCTGGTCGCCAGTCGGTAGTCCGGCCAGATCAGAAGTGCGCGGTCATGAGCGAGGACGAGCGCAGTCACGTGGCCGGCGATGAGTGCCCCCACCTGGACGTACCAGACAAGTTCGGGCCCGATCAGGGTGTAGTCGATCCCCGATGTCGCTGTCCCGAACAGATTCGATCCATCCCCCAGCGGATCTGAGAGCAGAAAGGTGAACTGGGCTTGCTCCTGGAACACGAAGAGACTGAAGTAGTGGGCCACGAGGTATGCCAGCGCGATCGGAATGAGTGTGTGAGCAAAGCGGCTACGAAGCACCTTGAACGGTGGCGCCGCATCCACCCGGGTCATTCCCTTGACTCCGAGGAGGTAGATGAGTGCCACGATTCCGATCGTGATCAGCAGGAAGATGGTGTCGCCAGCCCGGACCGAGACTGTTGCCGCGAACCCCAGGTCACCGATTCGTTCCTGCGTCCACTCGATCGGAGTTTTCAGCGCACCTTCCTGCGCACCGTCGAAGGTGGTCACACCGATGGCAGAAACGACGAGCGCCAGCGATCCCGGCACGTTTGCCCAATCGGTGGTTCCCGAGAGCCAACGTCGACGCTCGAGCTTTCCTTCCCGCTTTCGAAACGACGACATCGAGGCGAACATGCCGAAGTAGACCGAGAAGAACTCTCCACGTGAGCTCCATTTCTCAACGCCGAACACGCCCATCATCACCAGGGTGTAGACCGAGTAGATGACCGTCGCCTTGGCCACGATTTCGGGGGAGAGAACCACGGCCGCGCCCGTCGCTCCGTAGATGATCTCGAGCCAGACGAAGGCGACGAGTCCGACCGCCGCCGGCCACCTGCCGACCTTCTCCGGGTACTCGACGTGCCTTACGGCTCCCGGCGCCAGTCGCTGCGCAAGCCATCCATAAGCCCTGCCGATTGCCCTCCACGGAGAGAACGCGGCGAAGACGTTCCCGAAGACCACACTCAGGACGGGGAAGCCGAGCCAGACGGTTACGAAGACGAAGGTCAGAGAGAAGTTTCGGTCGGCAGCTTCGGTTCCTTCGATGCCCGCGTAGAGGACAACCGCGAGTAGAAGGACGCCGATCAGTCCCGAGAGGAACTGAACTGACGTGGAGTTTGCTGGCGCTGAAAGCCAGGCCGCTGCGGGTCGACCCGGAGCATCTTCGAACCTAGGTTTGCGCCAGGCCGAGGCCAGCGCAAAGAATGAGACGACAAGGACTACGCCGGCGCCCCACGCGAATAGCCAAACCGGAATCGGCAGGTCACCCCGCGAGACCAGGGCATGCGCGAGGGGCAGACTGATCAAGGGTTGACCTGGAGCTCGATGATCGGGACGGCTGAGTTCTCGAGTTCGATCTCGAAGACTCCGGTGAAACTGGCTTTGAAGTCGAACCTGGCCGGCTTGCCGGGACCTACGGGTTCGCTGACATCGAA
>ERZ724526.1758-NODE-1758-length-10939-cov-3.412992_pt1 | contig 10939 bp, 9 predicted proteins | sample MGYA00376059_ERZ724526 | MGnify/ENA primary metagenome ERZ724526 (study PRJEB28724, sample SAMN07190883) | activated sludge metagenome | isolation source: activated sludge of sewage treatment plant in Hong Hong | place: Hong Kong | collected 2016-03-17 ... | reverse complement strand
TGATTAAATGCATTCTTGGTCTCGTGGTCCCCTCTAGCGGCTCAATTTCATTCAGAGGACAGAATATTCAAAAAGATACACTATACCGGCAATACCTGGGATATATGCCACAAATGGGCCGATTTCCTGATCATATGAAAGTACGGCAATTGTTTGAACTGATGCGTGACCTTCGAAGAAAAAATAAATCCGAAACTGACACTGAGATTTTTGAATTATTCCACATCAGTGATTTCGAAAATAAGGGACTGGGTGAACTCTCCGGAGGTATGCGCCAAAAGGTTAGTGCAGCACTTGCTTTTCTTTTTCATCCTGATCTGCTGATCCTCGATGAACCCACGGCAGGGCTTGATCCTATCTCATCAGAAATTCTTAAAGCCAAAATACTCAAAGAACACCAAAACGGAAAGTTGATCATTATTACATCGCATATTCTCAGCGATATAGAAGATATCACAACCCATGTGGCTTATATGCAGGAAGGTGAAATGCTGCATTACAGTAGTGTTCAGGAGTTGCAAAACATCAGTGGTCAAAATTCTCTGAGCAAGGCGATTTCATTTTTAATGACCCGACACCAGAAAAACTAAATCGCATTCATGAAAAAGCTGATAACATATATTTTCATGGACATGCTCAAAAGCAGAATCATCATTGCATATGCTTTGTTTCTGCTGATGGTTTCACTGGTTTTGTTTAGTCTGGATGATAATCCCGGCAAGTCCTTACTGAGTATTCTGAATATTGCGATCATTGTCGTGCCGCTGGTCTGCATGATATTCTCAACGATACATTACTACAACTCTTATGAGTTTCTGGAGCTATTGCTGGCTCAACCCATGAGCCGAAGCGCCATTCTCTGGTGCGAATTTGCCGCATTGTGCGCAGCACTTACCTTGGCCATTCTGACCGGACTTGGTATTCCTTCGCTGTTATATTTTAAGGGGTCAGAAAGCTTATGGATGATCGCAAGCATAAGCTTGTTGTCTTTGAGTTGTGCTGCAATTGCCTTACTGATATCTGTAAGAACAAGAGATAAAGCAAGGGGAATCGGAATATCTCTGCTTGCCTGGTTTTATTTTAGCCTCATATTTGACGGACTGATCTTATTGATTTTATTTAGTTTCAGCGATTATCCGCTTGAAAAATTTACGCTTGCCCTGATCGCCCTTAATCCCATTGATCTGTCGCGGGTTACGATTATGCTACAGCTTGATATTAGCGCATTAATGGGGTATACAGGAGCCCTACTTAAATCATTTTTTGGTACAGCCTATGGATTGGCTGCGACGACATTTGTGTTAATACTATGGATTATGATTCCTTTTTCGCTGGCGCTCAAAAGTTTTAGAAAGAAAGACATGTGAATTCTTGATTCAATTGATCATCCAACGATTATTCCGTCTTTCATTAACAGTACTTTTTCGGTACGCTCGGCTATTTTCATATCATGCGTGACCATCACACAGGTCAGATTGAATTCTTTTCTGGCATCCAGCAACAAATTCAACACATCTGCCGCATTGGACTGATCCAGATTGCCCGTGGGCTCGTCTGCCAACAATATGGGAGGCCGGTTAACCAATGCACGGGCCAGCGCCACGCGCTGCTGCTCCCCGCCTGAGAGTGTTCCAGGTTGTTGCTCCATGCGATGACCCATGCCAAGTTTTTGAAGCAATTCCGCCGCCTTGGATCTGCCCTCTTCTTCACTAAATCCCGCGATGAGCGCCGGAAGACTGGCATTTTCGATCGCGCTGAGCTCCGGTAGCAGATGATGGAACTGAAAAATGAAACCAATCTCGCGGTTTCGCAGCCTGGCTAGCTCCTTTTCTTTTTTGCCATCGATTCGTGAACCCATAAGAGATAACTCCCCGCGATCAGCGTTGTCCAATGTACCCATGATATGCAACAAAGTACTCTTACCGGCGCCGGATGAGCCGACGATGCTGACAAGCCCTCCTGCCGGAATGTCGAGATTGACCCCTTTCAGTACCTGTATCGGTCCGTATGACTTGTATATGTCCCTGCATTGTATCATCACGATCTTATGAATCGGGGGCAAAATAACGGAATTGGCTGTATTTCAGGCCAGTAAAATCAAATACTTCCCTCGAAATATTTCATTAGAATAGGCCAGAATAGCAATATTATTATACTGTGAATTCGGTTCAAAATGAGGGGCAATCCTTACATTTGCAGGAAATTAAATAAATTATATATCAGATATAGCAATTTGATGGAAATGAGCGTTATCCGTATATGCTATAAGTATTTTGGTATAATTATAGCAGGATAACTGACGAAGCCAATATGAAAGTACTCCAGCTCTGCAAGAAGTTTCCTTATCCTTTACAGGATGGAGAATCCATCGCGATTCAGCATATCAGCAGGTCTCTCCGGGACATGGGATGCGAAATGACCCTGCTGACCATGAATACCAGTAAGCATTACTACAAAACGGACGAGGCTCCCTTACCAACTGAATTAAGCCACTATAAAGAAATTTACGCGGTAGATGTTGACAACACGATCCGTTCCTGGGATGCATTTAAAAACCTCTTCTCCAAAGAATCGTACCACATCACGAGATTTCAATCTGATGCTTTTGCAGACCAGCTTTTGGCACTGCTCAAAAAGAACAATTACGACATCATCCAACTGGAGACGCTTTACCTTGCGCCGTACTATGATTTGATTAAAAATAATTCAGACGCCTTAATCGTGATGCGTGCCCATAATATCGAACATGAAATCTGGGACAGAATCACCGAACAGATCGATTTTACACCCAAGAAACTGTACCTGTCCTACCTGGCTAAAAAATTAAAGCGATTTGAAGTTGAAAGATTGAACAAATACGATTTTCTGGTCGCAATTACAGAACGCGATCTGGACAAATTCAAATCCCTGGGATACAAAAACGGATGCCTTGCAATTCCAGTTGGCTTTAATCTGAGTCAATATGAACCGGACACCGCTGCTTTTAACCGTCCGCTCGCGTTATCATTTATAGGATCTTTGGATTGGATGCCAAATACTGAAGGTCTGCATTGGTTTCTCGATGAGGTCTGGCCAAAGTTAAGAGCGAGTCATCCTGATCTTGAATTTCATTTTGCAGGAAGAAATGCATCCGCTGACCTGAGGAGCGTCAGGATTCAGGGAGTGCATTATCATGACCAGGTTGCGGATGCCAAATCTTTTATTCAAAATTATCCTATCTCGATCGTTCCGCTTTTTGCAGGATCAGGAATAAAAATCAAGATCCTCGAAGCGATGGCGCTGGGACGCGTGGTGATCAGCAGCTCGATCGGCCTGGAGGGCATTCCTGCCAAACACATGAAACAGGTCATCATTGCCAACTCCCTGGAAGATTATATTGAAAGTATCGATTGGTGCTATAATAATCAAAGCCAATTGCAAAAAATTGGGGATAATGCACGAAGCTTTGTGAAATCTCACTTTAACAATGACCGCCTCGCCGCCAAACTGGTAAATGCCTATCAGAAAGTTCTCTTAAATCACGGTCACAAACATTAAAAAAAAATGTTGCAGATGTTTCAAGTGATGCTGTTTGTCAGCCTTGGACTTCTCGTACACTCTTATCTCATTTATCCAGGTATTGTAGCGTTGCTTTATTTCATTAAGTCAAAAAAGATTTCAAAACAACCTTCTTCAAATTCACTTCCGCATCTCTGCTGTATTATTCCTGCCTATAACGAAGAAAAAGTCATTGCTTCCAAAATACAGAGCGTCCTGGATTGTGACTACCCTTTCGAAAAATTGCAGATACTGGTAGGCTCTGATCAATCTTCCGATTCAACCGCTGAAATTGTCAATCAATTCGTGCAAAGGGAGAGCAGAATAAAGTTTTTTGATTTTCAAACACGTCGTGGAAAACCACAGGTTCTCAATGATCTTGTTCAAATTGCCCTGCACGCATATCCTCATGATAGCGATTTGGTGATTGTGTTTACCGATGCGAATGTAATGCTTGAGCACCACACGCTGCAAAGGCTCGCAGCAACATTTAATGACCCACAGACAGGACTATGTGACAGCAGAATGATCTCAGTAGATACATTGGAAGATAATATCTCCGGGTCAGAAAAGCATTACCTTCAACTGGAATCACAACTGAAATACCGGGAAGGCATACTTTGGGGTTGTATGATGGGGCCTTTTGGAGGTTGTTATGCGGTGCGCGCAAACCTCGTGCCCCTCCTTCCGGATAATATTCTTGTCGATGATTTTTACGTCAGCATGAAAGTAATCGAACAAGGCTTCCAGACACGCAGTGCTCCTGACGCACTGGCTTTTGAAAAACTACCAGGCCAACTCAAAGAAGAATTCAGGAGAAAAGAAAGGATCTCTGCCGGCAACATGCAAAATCTATTCTACTTTGTGCATCTCTTAACACATTCATTTCCTGTGAGCTTCGCCTTTATTTCACACAAAATCATACGCTGGACCGGGCCGGTGTGGCTTATCATTGCAATGATCAGTTCTTTAATGCTCAGTTTAAATAATTCCTTTGCCTATTCGTGGATCTTTCTTTTCTTGCTCCTTGTATTTTTTATAGTACCCTGGGTGGATCGAGAACTTGGAAAAGCCGGCATTCACCTGAAGCCGTTCAGAAGAATTTCATACTTCGCCTGGATGAACCTTGCACTATTAATGGGGTTATTTAAATACCTTGGCGGCGTGAGATCCAGCATATGGCAGCCTACCCAAAGGGTTTAAAAACACCAGACATGTTCAACAGCATTGAAGAAGCGATTCACGATTTTAAAAACGGCAGAATACTTATCGTGGTTGACGATGAAGATCGTGAGAATGAAGGTGATTTTATCTGTGCTGCAGAACGAATAAACCCGCAGACTGTCAATTTTATGGCTACCGAAGGACGAGGCCTGATCTGCGCACCGATTTCCGAACTCAGAGCAGACCAATTGGATCTGCCCCTGATGGTTGCCCACAATACTTCACTGCATGAGACCGCCTTCACGGTATCTGTGGATTTGATAGGACACGGCTGCAGTACCGGAATTTCAACCTATGACCGCGCGTTAACCCTTAATGCCCTGGTTGACGATAATTTCTATTCTAAAGACTTTGCCCGTCCGGGACATATTTTTCCGTTAAGGGCCAAAAGCGGTGGCGTACTTCAGCGGACAGGACACACAGAAGCCACGATTGATCTGGCAAGAATGGCTGGCATGAATCCAGGCGGAGCGCTTGTCGAGATTCTGAATGAAGACGGAAGCATGGCGAGGTTGCCACAGCTGATCGAAAAAAGCAGAAGACACGGCATCAAAATTATATCCATCAATGATCTGGTACAATACAGGCTTCGCAGCGAGAGGTTAATCACGATAGAACATCAGAGTATACAGCGTTTCGGTGAACGTGAATTGGAAATAATTCAATTCGGTCAATCAGATTCCAGTGATAAACACATTGCGGTCATCCATGGCAACATTCAGTCTGATCAGGTCATACCGGTAAGAATTCAGTATTGCGACAGTCTGGCCGAGCTACTGGATGTTATTCTGAACAAGGAATCGGCCATGCTTTCGAAAGCGCTACAAAGCCTTCAGCAGGAACAATCTGGCATCCTGGTCCTGATTTCAAATCAGAATAAGCCAAAGGATCCACTCAACAGGATCATACATGACAGGCCCAGGATTATCCGACCCGATCAGGATCAACGCGAGATAGGAATTGGCAGTCAGATTTTGAGAGATTTGGGTGTACACAAGATCAAGTTGCTCACCAACAAGCCCCGTAAAAATATTGGTGTGGAAGCTTACGGTCTCGAGATTGTGGAACAGTCACCGGTATGATCGACCAACATTTATAGCCCGAAGATATCTTTACATTTTTTTTACCCGGAAAGCAACCAAATGGAAAATATAGAATTGATCAGACAAAGCGCCCGACAGTTTGCAGAAACACATATAAGGCCTCATTTTATGGAATGGGATGAATCGCAGCATTTTCCAGTTGATCTGATGCATCGCCTTGGTGAACAGGGATTTCTTGGCGTACTTGTCCCGCAGGAATTTGGCGGTGCCGGACTTGGATATCAGGAATACATTACGATCATTGAGGAAATCGCTAAAGTATGTGGTTCTATAGGACTCTCCGTAGCCGCGCATAATTCACTGTGTACCGGTCACATTCTTGGATTTGGCAATGAAGCTCAAAAAAGCAAGTACTTGCCCAGACTAGCAAGCGGGCAGTGGATCGGCGCCTGGGGGCTCACGGAAGCCAATACTGGTTCAGACGCCATCAGAATGCAATGTGTTGCACATAAGGATGGCGAATACTGGGTCTTGAACGGAACAAAAAACTGGATTACCCACGGGCTATCCGGTGATGTAGCGGTTGTTATCGCCAGAACAGGCGAATTACTGGATAGCAATGGCATGACGGCCTTAATCGTTGAAAAAGGCACTCCCGGATTCACCGGAGGCAAAAAAGAAAATAAACTTGGCATGAGGGCCTCAGAGACGGCCGAAATGATTTTTGATGAGTGCAAGGTACATGAATCCCAAGTTCTCGGAAAAATCGGAGATGGGTTCAAACAAGCAATGAAAATCCTGGATGGCGGCAGAATCAGTATCGCTGCGCTCAGTCTTGGAATAGCCAAGGGTGCTTATGAGGCCGCTGTAAAATACTCCCTGGAACGCCAACAATTTGGACAATCCATTTCGAATTTCCAGGCTATTGCATTCAAACTATCAGACATGTCAGTCAAGATTGAAGCTGCAGAAGCACTGACACGCAAAGCAGGAAATCTGAAAGATCTTGGGCAAAAACTCAGCCGTGAATCAGCGATGGCGAAATATTACGCTTCGGAGGTCGCTGTGCAGGCGTCTACAGAATGTGTTCAGATCCACGGAGGCTATGGCTATACCAAAGATTTCCCTGCGGAAAAATATTACCGCGACTCCAAACTCTGCACGATTGGGGAAGGCACCTCCGAAATCCAGAAGGTGGTTATTTCAAGGGATATTGCCAAGAATGGCGCATAATTCCATTGATTACATTGATTTAATATATAATATTCAATATACAATAAATCAATATATTATGTCAAAATAGACATTTTATGTACTCATTGACTTTTTTAAAGCTGCCGTATTTTATAACAGTTGGGCTCAGCGTATTTGAAATCCCAGAACGGCCACTACTTCCCGAGGTTCATCTGCATTATTGATTTTTGTATACTGAATCAAAGAATATTTTAAAAAAATTGATTGTTTTTTAGTTAATTCTTATCTTATTGGTAATTATTTTTAGGTATTGTGCAGCGTTTTTACACCTTACAATGCACTTTATTATGTAATAATGCAGTTTAAGGACCGGGATCTAAAAGACAAAGAATTGAGCGATGCATGTGCGGCTGGAGACCGCAAAGCTCAGCATACGCTTTTTGAACGGTTTAAGAATGTAATGTTTGGAGTTTGTATGCGCTTTGGCGATAGCCGAGCGACTGCAGAAGATCTGTTGCAAGAGGGTTTTATTCGGGTATTTCGAGACATTGGAAAGTATCGCGGAGAAGGCAGTCTGGAAGGTTGGGTTCGAAATGTTTTTGTACGAACGAGCATAGCATATCTTCAAAAGAATAAAGCTTTACCAAAATTTGTGGATGAGCATTGGCTTGATAACACATTGGCTGAACTTCCGGAAGACTTTGATCCATACGATATCAATTCGGCGATTGCATTATTACAAAAACTTCCTCCGGGATTCAGGGCAGTTCTGAATCTTTCAATATTAGAAGACAAAACGCATGAAGAGATTGCAAATATCTTAGGTATTTCAGCAAGCACCTCACGTTCACAACTCTCCAGAGCAAAAGCATATTTAAGAAAAATAATTGAAAAATCACTGATTTTTTTATGATAGACAACCCGAAGAAAAACTCTGATCCCACTGAACATTGGCTGCGTCAAAATTTCAGTGAAATATATAAGCCCGAGGCTCCTGAAAATGCATGGGAAAGGCTTGAACCACATTTAAGGCAAAAAAAGGACCGTTATCCAATATTCATTTATTGGCTTATTGCTATTTGCACCACATCAACTATGGCTTTCTCCCTATCTTGGAAAAGTGGTAAAAGTATTGACACTAACACAATAGTAAAATCTTGCAGACAAGAGTCGGATAATTTACCTAAAATAATTGTTTGGGCTCCTTCCGTAAAGTCAGGACAATATCAGACTTTGAATAAAATAAACACTCAAGAAATTCAACCTATCCGTAATATAATAAATCATGAATCAATTAAAATTATTTTTGTCGACCAACGCAACAATTCTGTTCAAACTTCGGTAACCAATAATAAATTTCAGCCGTCATTCATCTCATTTTCTGAAATCAAACTAGAATCCAGGTCCAATCTTCCTTCAACAGATAAAATACCTTCATTGAAGCCAAAACCAATAATAAATTCAAAAACCCAGAAATTTTGGCTAGGTATAGAAATTGCCCCATTTTTATTAATAAACAAACAAGATCATAGATCACTCCCTAAGTTAGCTTTCGAAGAAACACTTCTTAAACCTGTCCGAGGATTTGAAGCCGGTATACTTTTGGCATTCCAGCCAATCAAAAATTGGCGATTGCAAATTGGAATTCAAAATTTGAGATATCAATTTGAAGCGACTCACTCACCTAAACTTCGCTTAATGGATGGATTATGTCTCAATCCACAAGACCCAGGCCTCAAAGAATATGAATTTAATTATGCCTTAATCTCTGGTATTAATCAGGTTTCTGACATCACACTCAGATTGCATCAACAAGACATTAATTCCACTATGCTTCAAGATGAATCATTCGTCTTAGATATGAAAACCTTACATCAGAATTCAATATGGCGAATACCACTATTGATTGAACGTCAGTTTGATATCGAGCGATTGCATTTTTTTATTCGAAGTGGTCCTGCTATTGATCTTATCGAAAAGAACAAGATTTTAGTAACCCATTTTTCTGAAGCATGTAAAGATTTGTGCTTTTTAAATGATCATTTACCGATGATTAAAGCTCAAGATCAGCGTAAAATTAATATTGGCTGGCACACAGGTGCAGGTATTGAAAGTGAAATTTCAAAAAATCTAATTGTACGCTTTGAACCCTTTATTTTAGGCAGTTCCAAAGGTCTACAAGGCGGCTTTACAATTGGAGCTTTATTTAGTCATTGAATTTTTTAACCCAAATAATAATTATTAAACTTATGAATAAATCTACACTTTTTGTAATTCAATTTTTACTTTTTAGTTATCTGGCTTCAGCACAGCAGGAAATATTGCTATCTATTGTGCCAAGACTTGGTAATCAGCAATTTGCTCTCGATGCCCAAGTAACGCACCCTGGCGGGACATACCCGATGAAGTTTACCCGCTTCGAATACTATATTTCAGAAATTAAAATCACTCACGATGGAGGAATTGTAACACCCTGCAATGGATTGTATCTGCTAGTCCGACCAAACACAGATTCAATATTTAACCTTGGTCAACTTCCAGACGTTCAAAAAATTGAGGCCATTACCTTTTCGATTGGAGTGCCGGAAGATGTCAACCATCTCGATCCGACTACCTATCTAGCAGGTCACCCGCTTGCACCACAAGACCCTTCTATGCACTGGGGCTGGACTGCAGGCTATCGTTTTTCTGCTATAGAGGGAGATGCAGGCACCAATCTATCGCAGCATTTCGAAATTCATTCTCTTGGTGATGCAAATTATAAGACGCAAACAATTCTAGTATCTTCCGAACAAATAGCTGGCGACAAAAAAATAATTAGGCTAATAGCATATTATGACCAATCTGTAAAAAATGTAAATCTTTCTACTGGCCCAATTGTTCACGGCACATCAGGAGCTGCAGTCACTGTATTAAACAATTTTAAAAACCTAGTCTTCAAGGCCCAGGCAATGACAGCAGTGAAAGATCCGTCCTTTCAAGGCGTATTTGACATTTTATCAAATCCTATTAAATTAGGATCAATGGTCGATTTCAATTATTCCCTAACCCCTGGAAATAAATATGAAATAGGTATTTCAACATTAAGCGGTAAAAAATTAATTCGTCGCACTATTAGTTCTGGCGAAAACCAATCATTGTCAATTCAGCCATTTTCAGAAACCGGCATATATCTGATTAACTTGTATCAAAATGACCAACCAGTAGTTGTTAAAAAACTGATGGTACTGAATTAACAACACAATGAAAAAATGGGGCTCATTTTTAACTGGATTATTAATTTTTTTGGCATGCCAGAAAGAAGAAATATCTGATATTCCTCCAGAGAATGAGCCGCTTTTATTCATACCAAGAGGCTTTCCCCAACCAATTCTTCCAGCTGACAATCAGCTAACTCCAGCCCGATTTTTGTTAGGGAAAAAGCTTTTTTATGAAGTTGCTTTTTCACGGGACAGTACTATTTCTTGTGCATCGTGTCATTCTCCTCATCTTGCCTTCTCAGATTCGGTAGCCTTCTCGTTTGGTGCTGGAAGATTACCCGGAGTAAGAAATGCCCCGACATTGGCAAACGTAGCATACCAACCGTACTTCACCCGAGAAGGAGGCGTCCCAACATTAGAAATGCAAATCCTCGTTCCAATTCAGGAACATAACGAATTTGATTTCAATATTCTACTTATTGCCGATAGGTTAAAAACAGACTCTACCTATGTACGAATGAGTCGCGAGGCTTATGGGCGTGATCCGGATTTTTACATCATAACAAGAAGCATTGCCTGTTTTGAAAGAACTTTTATTTCGGGTGAAAGCCGATATGATAAATTTCTCTCTCAAGGACAAAGCAATAAATTAACCGATTCGGAAAAGAGAGGCTTGAAATTGTTTTTTTCCGAGAAAACAAACTGCTCAAGTTGTCATTCGGGTTTTAATTTTACAAACTA
>ERZ724526.1756-NODE-1756-length-10944-cov-7.326660_pt1 | contig 10944 bp, 10 predicted proteins | sample MGYA00376059_ERZ724526 | MGnify/ENA primary metagenome ERZ724526 (study PRJEB28724, sample SAMN07190883) | activated sludge metagenome | isolation source: activated sludge of sewage treatment plant in Hong Hong | place: Hong Kong | collected 2016-03-17 ... | reverse complement strand
CGGACCGACCCTGGAGGAGGGACGCAAGACACTGGTTGCGGCCCAAGCCGCACTGGCGCGGCTCGAACTCGCCGCCGATCGCGTCGCCTCTCTCGCGGCGTCGGATTCGGAGACAGTACGGAATCTTGCCCGCGCCGGTGATGAACTCGCCCGAGCCGCCGCCGCCGTGCGCACGCTGGCCAGCCAGGACGCGCCTACCGTGCAGGGCGCGAACGCCGCACTGAAGGAAATCGCGCGCGCCGCCGATGCACTGCGCCAACTGGCGGAACTGCTCGAACAGCAACCCGATGCAGTCTGGCGCGGCAAGCGGCAAAAGACCGCCCCCTGAGGGAAGGGTAACCAAGGAGATGGATCGATGAAGCTGGTTCGCTACGGAGAGAAGGGGCGGGAAAAGCCGGGTCTGATCGACGTTCGCGGTGCGCTGCGCGACCTTTCCGGCCAAATCGCCGAAATTGGATGGGACGAGATATCGGATGCCGGGCGGGCCCGATTGGCGTCCATCGACGTGCACCGCTTGCCGGTCGTACGCGGCAAGCCGCGCCTGGGCGTGCCGTTCACGGGAATCTCGAAGATCGTCGGCATCGGCCTCAACTACCGTGCGCACGCCATCGAGGCGGGCATGCCGATCCCCGCTGAGCCCGTGATGTTCATGAAGGCGACCACCTGCATCAACGGCCCGTGCGACCCGGTGGTCGAGCCGCGCGGAAGTACCAAGCTCGACTGGGAGGTCGAGCTTGCCCTGGTCATCGGCCGCGAGACGCGCCACGTCGACGAAGCCCACGCGCTCGACCATCTGGCCGGCTACTGCATCATGAACGACGTATCCGAGCGCGCTTTTCAGCTCGAGCGCGGAGGGCAGTGGGACAAGGGCAAGGGGTGCGACAGCTTCGGCCCGATCGGCCCGTGGCTGGTAACCCGGGACGAAGTTCCCGACCCCCAATCGCTGCGCCTCTGGCTCGAGGTCAATGGCGAGCGCATGCAGGATTCCTCAACGGCCGACATGATCTTTTCCTGCGCCGAAATCGTCAGCTATGTCTCGCGCTTCATGACGCTGCTGCCGGGCGATGTGATCTGTACCGGGACACCCCAGGGGGTCGGCATGGGGCGCGGCCGCTTCCTCAAGCCAGGCGACAGGCTGCGCCTGGGTGTCGACGGACTCGGCGTACAGGAGCAGAGGGTGGTCGCAGCGGACTAAGCCGCCACCAAAGAGAAGGCCCGCCGCAGGGCGGGCCTTCAAGCAGAACAGGATCGAATCAGGCGGCCTGTGCCGGAATCTGACGGCTGTGGTGCGTGATGCGGTTGCGCGCATCGACATACACCAGGTCCGGTTCGAAATTCGCCAGCTCGATCTCATTCATCATCGCGTAGGTGGCGATGATCAGCAGGTCCCCGGCCGCCGCCTTGCGGGCCGCCGCGCCGTTCACGGAGATCGTTCCACTGCCGCGCTCGGCACGAATCGCGTAAGTGGTGAAGCGCTCGCCGTTGTTGACGTTGTAGATGTCGATCTGCTGGTATTCCTTGATGTCGGCCGCGTCGAGCAGATTCTCGTCGATGGCGCACGAACCCTCGTAATGCAGTTCGGCGTGCGTCACGGTCACCCGGTGCAGCTTGGATTTCAGCATGGTACGTTGCATTGTCAGACCTTTCTCATGCAAAGGCGTCGACAAACCGGAATGCGCCGCGCTGGGCGTACCCCGTCCCTTCCGCCTCTGGCCCGCCGCCGGCATGAGCGCATCGCAGCGACCTAAACTTCCAGATTGTCGATGAGGCGCGTGCTTCCGAGACGCGCCGCCGCCAGCACCACCAATCCGGAATCGTGAGCGGACGGCCATTGTAGATCAAGTTTTTTGCGCAAGGCAACATAATCCGGCGCCCACCCGCGGGCCCGCAGTTCTTCCATGGCCCGCTGCTCGATTATTGTCAAATCATCGGCACCCGCGCGTACCGCGGCAGCCACCTCTTTCAGGATGCGAAACAGCGTCGGGGCCTCGGCCCGCTCGGCCGGCGTCAGGTAACCATTGCGCGATGAAAGTGCCAGGCCGTCCGCGGCGCGCACGGTTTCCCCGGCGACGACCTCGATCGGCAGCGCGAACTCGCGCACCATCGACGTCAACACCATCAATTGCTGGTAGTCCTTCTTGCCGAACAGCGCAACCTGAGGCTGGACGATGGCGAACAGTTTCATCACCACGGTGGCGACGCCGCGGAAATGGCCCGGCCTGAACTCGCCCTCCAGGATGTTCGCATGCTCGGACGGCGGCTCGATCGCATAGCGCTGCGGCTCAGGATAGAGCTCCGCCTCGCCGGGTGCGAACAGGTGATCCACACCGGCCGCGACGAGCTGGGCGCAGTCGGCCTCGAAGGTGCGCGGGTACTTCTCGAAGTCCTCACCGGGGCGGAACTGCAGGCGGTTGACGAAGATGGAGGCGACGACGCAATCGCCGTGTTCGCGCGCCTGGCGCATGAGGGCGACGTGACCTTCGTGCAGGTTGCCCATCGTCGGCACGAAGGCGATGCGCCGCCCCGCGCGGCGGGCGTCGTCGAGCGCCGCACGCAGTGCGGTGACAGTGTCATGGACCTGCATTTCAGTAACAGTGTTCCGGCGCGGGGAAACTGCCGTCCTTCACCGCGGCGACGTAGGCCTTGACGGCCCCCTCGATGCTTTGCGCCTCGGCCATGAAGTCCCGCACGAAGCGCCCTTTCCTGCCCGGATATATGCCGAGCATGTCGTGCAACACCAGGACCTGGCCATCGCAGTCGGGACCGGCGCCAATACCGATCGTGGCGCAGGCCTTGAGCGTGCGGGTGATCTCGGCAGCTAGCGCAGACGGAACCATCTCCAGAACCATCAGCGCGGCACCGGCCTCTTCCAGTGCGCGCGCATCCGCTTTCATGCGGGCCGCCCCGGCTTCGTCGCGGCCCTGCACGCGGTAACCGCCGAGGGCATGCACCGATTGCGGCGTCAAACCGATGTGGGCGCATACCGGCACGCCGCGTTCCACCATGAAATGGACCGTCTCGGCCATGACCGCGCCTCCCTCGAGCTTCACCATTTCGGCGCCGGCGGCGAGCAGTATCCCGGCATTGCGAATCGCCTGCTCCCTGGACTCATGGTAGGCACCGAAGGGCATGTCGGCAACCAGCATCGGACGCGACGGGAGCGCGGCAACGCAGGACGTGTGGTACGCCATCTGCTCCATCGTCACCGGCAGGGTGGAGGTCTTGCCCTGAATCACGTTGCCCAGAGAGTCCCCGACCAGCATGACGTCCACTCCGCAGCGGTCCTCGAGTGATGCAAAACTCGCGTCGTAGCAGGTGAGCATGGCAATCTTCTCGCCTTCGCGCTTCATGCGGGCGAGTTCCAGCAGCGTGATCGGCTTGTTGGATGCGAGATAGGTCATGGAGTCCTGAAAATGAAATAAACGGCGCCTAGGATACACAAAGCCGCCCACAGGTAATCGAGTTTCAGCGGCTGCTCCATGTAGAGGACCACGAAGGGAACGAATACCGTGAGAGTGATCGCTTCCTGCAGGATCTTCAACTGGGAAAGCGAAAGCTCCTGGTAGCCAATGCGGTTGCCGGGTACCTGCAACAGGTATTCAAACAGGGCGATGCCCCAGGACGCCAGCGCCGCGAGCCACCAGGCGCGGTCATTGAGGTTCTTCAGGTGCGCATACCAGGCGAAGGTCATGAAGACGTTCGACGCGGTGAGCAGCAGCACCGTCTGCCAGAGCACCGGGAAATGCGGCAGCCCGGGCATGGCTCAGGCTGCCTGCGGCACCAGTTTCTCGATGCGCTGGCCGGCGCAGTTGCGCAGCAGTGCCTCGACCGTACCGCGTCCCGGAACGATCAGTCCCGGCGCGATTTCCGCCAGCGGGGCGAGCACGAAGGCGCGCTCATGCAGGCGCGGATGCGGCAAGGTCAGGTGCGGATCGTCGCGAGCCTCGTCGCCATAGAGCAGAAGGTCCAGGTCCAGGGTGCGTGGCGCATTCCTCACGCTGCGACGGCGGCCGAAACGCGCCTCGATGGCGAAGAGCTGTTCGAGCAGGGTCGGCGCCGGAAGGGTCGCCGTAAGTTCCGCCACCGCGTTGATGAAATCCGGCTGGTGCCGAAGGCCGACGGGCGCCGTACGGTAGAGCGACGAGGCGGCGACGAATTCGGTGCCCGGCAGCGCGCGCAGGGCATCGAGCGCCGCCGCAACCGTTGCGGCTGGATCGTCGAGGTTCGCGCCAAGCGCGACAAAGCACCGGCTAGGCATCGCCGCCCCCTTCCGGCGCGCCGCCTTCCGCTGCACCTGCACCGGAAGCGCGGCGCCCGCGGCTGCGCCTGCGCTTCTTGCGCGGCGCACTTTCGGGAAGCAGCATGGCGTCCCGTGCAGCCGGGTCGCTGCGCAGGAAATCATCCCACCACTCCGGCACGTCCATCCCGATCTCGCCGCTTTCCGCCCGCAGCAGGAGGAAATCGTACCCGGCGCGAAACCGCGGGAGTTCGATCAACCGGTACGGGTACTTGCCGGCGCGCTTCTCGAAGCGCGGCTGCAATGCCCAGATGTCCTTTATGTCACCGGCGATACGGCGCGTGATGGCGAGCTTTTCGCCCTGCACCTCGAGCACTTCGTCCATGGCCTCGTACAGGGCCGGGATCGGCACCTCGCCACGCGCCTTGCGAGCCTCCCAGGCGGCAAGCACTTCGTGCCAGAGCAGTGTCGCAAACAGGTAGCCGGGCGACAGCGACTTGCCGGCGGCGACGCGGGCATCCGTGCCCGCCAGCGCCAGCATGACGAACTTCTCGCCCAGCGGCTGTTCGAGGATCACGTCGAGCAGAGGCAGCAGCCCGTGGTGCAGGCCTTCGTCACGCAGCCGATGCACCGCCTCGACGGCGTGCCCGGAAAACAGCAACTTGAGCATCTCGTCGAACAGGCGCGCCGCCGGCACGTTCTCCATCAGGTCGGCCATGCCGCGGATCGGAGCACGTACGGCTGGATCCAGGGTCAGCCCCAGCTTGGCCGAGAGGCGTACGGCACGCAGCATGCGTACCGGGTCCTCGCGATAGCGCAGGCGCGGATCGCCGATCATGCGCAGAGTCTTCTGCTGCAGGTCGGCAACGCCATGGTGGTAGTCGATCACGGTTTCCGTGGCCGGATCAAAGTAGAGCGCATTGACGGTGAAGTCGCGGCGCGCCGCATCTTCCGCCATGGTGCCGAACACGTTGTCGCGCAGCACGCGGCCATGCTCGTCCTTGAGGGTATGCTCGCCATGCGCGGCGCGGAAGGTCGATACCTCGAGCGTCTCGCCGCCCTGCATGACGTGCACGATCTGGAAGCGGCGGCCTATGATGCGCGAGCGGCGGAACAGCGAACGCACCTGCTCGGGCGTCGCATCGGTGGCGATGTCGAAGTCCTTGGGCTCGATTCCGGCAATCAGGTCGCGTACCGCGCCGCCGACCACATACGCCTTGTGCCCAGCCTGCTGCAGCGTATCGCAGGTGCGTCGGGCACCCGGCGAAACACGCTCGCGACGAACACCGTGGTGCGCCACGGGAATCATCGCGGGAGCGCCGGATGGCGCGGACTCGCCACGGCGGAACACGCGGCGCAACAGCTTGCGGATCATGGACGGGGAGGGAAACCCAGCCGGGCCTGCTTCGAGAGGCGGCAATGATAGCTGAAAGCCCCTCCCGCCGCACCCGTGCCTGCGGTTGCAGCTGCCGCTTCCGCTAAAATTGCGCTTTTGCGGATTTCCGGCATATGCCGATCCGCACCCACCGTCCTTACCGGCACACCCATGGAACTCGCCAAAAGCTTCGAGCCCGCCGACATCGAGCGGCGCTGGTACCCCGTCTGGGAATCGCGCGGCTACTTTGCCGCCGGCCTCGACACCGCGAAAACCGGCAACTTCTGCATCCTCCTGCCGCCGCCCAACGTCACCGGCACCCTGCACATGGGGCACGGCTTCAACCAGGCGATCATGGATGCGCTGACGCGCTACCACCGCATGCGCGGCGACAACACGCTGTGGCAACCGGGAACGGACCATGCCGGGATCGCCACCCAGATCGTGGTCGAGCGCCAGCTGGACGCGCAGGGCATCAGTCGCCACGAACTCGGCCGCGAGAAGTTTCTCGAGAAGGTCTGGGAGTGGAAGGAGTACTCGGGCGGCACCATCACGCGCCAGATGCGGCGGCTCGGCACTTCGCCGGACTGGACGCGCGAGCGATTCACCATGGATGCTGGCCTGTCGAAGGTCGTCACCGAAACCTTCGTCCGCCTCTACAAGGAGGGGCTGATCTACCGCGGCAAGCGCCTCGTCAACTGGGACCCGAAACTGCTCACGGCCGTCTCCGACCTCGAAGTCATCAGTGAAGAGGAAGACGGCTTCATGTGGGAGATCAACTACCCCTTCACCTGCGGCAAGGGCTCGCTGACGGTCGCCACCACGCGCCCGGAGACCATGCTCGGCGACGTTGCAGTGGCCGTTAACCCCGATGACGAGCGCTACAAGCACCTCGTCGGCAAGCAGGTCCAGCTGCCGCTGACCGGACGCAGCATCCCGGTCATTGCGGACGCCTACGTCGACAAGGAGTTCGGCACCGGCTGCGTCAAGATCACCCCCGCCCACGACTTCAACGACTGGCAGGTCGGCCACCGCCACGGCCTGGCGCCGATCTCCATCTTCACCCTCGATGCGCGCATCAACGAGCATGGCCCGGAAAAGTACCGCGGGCTCGATCGCTACGATGCACGCAAGGCGGTGATTGCCGATCTCGAGGCACAGGGCCTGCTTGTTTCGACCAAGGCGCACAAGCTGATGGTGCCGCGCGGCGACCGTACCAATGCGGTCATCGAGCCAATGCTGACCGACCAGTGGTTCGTCGCCATGTCCAAGCCCGCGAGTGGGCCAAATTCGGACGGCAAGAGCATCGCCGGCAAGGCGCTGGAATGCGTGGCCTCAGGCGAGATCCGCTTCGTGCCCGAGAACTGGGTCAACACCTACAACCAGTGGCTGAACAACATCCAGGATTGGTGCATTTCGCGCCAACTCTGGTGGGGACACCAGATTCCGGCATGGTACAGCGACGACGGTCGCTGCTATGTCGCCCACGACGAGGCCGAGGCCTACGCCCAGGCGCGCCAGGACGGCTACACGGGCGGCCTCGAGCGTGACCCCGACGTGCTCGATACCTGGTACTCCTCAGCCCTGTGGCCGTTCTCGACACTCGACTGGACGCCGGAATGGCCTGCCAAGTCGAACACCGCGCTCGACCTCTACCTGCCCTCGACCGTGCTGGTCACCGGCTTCGACATCATCTTCTTCTGGGTGGCGCGCATGGTCATGATGACCAAGCACATCACCGGCAGGATCCCGTTCCGGGATGTTTATGTGCACGGCCTGATCCGCGACGCGGAAGGCCAGAAGATGAGCAAGTCGAAGGGCAATGTGCTCGACCCGATCGACCTGATCGACGGCATCGGTGTCGACGACCTCGTCGCCAAGCGCACCACCGGGCTGATGAACCCCAAGGATGCGGCCAAGATCGAGAAGCGTACGCGCAGGGAGTATCCGGAAGGCATCCCGGCCTTCGGCACCGACGCGTTGCGCTTCACTTTTCTTTCGCTGGCTTCGCCGGGACGCGACATCAAGTTCGACATGCAGCGCTGCGAGGGCTATCGCAACTTCTGCAACAAGCTGTGGAACGCCTCGCGTTTCGTGCTGATGAACTGCGAGGGTAAGGACTGCGGCCTGGCGCCGCACGGTTCGGACGCCTGCACTGGCAGCTATCTGGATTTTTCTCAGGCCGACCGCTGGATCGTCAGCTGCCTGCAGCGCGTGGAAGCGGAAGTCGAGCAGCACTATGCCGACTACCGCTTCGACCTGCTGGCGCGCGCGATCTACGAATTCGTCTGGGACGAGTACTGCGACTGGTACCTGGAACTGGCCAAAGTGCAAATTCAGGTCGGCAGCGAGGCGCAGCAGCGCGCCACGCGGCGTACGCTGGTGCGCGTGCTGGAGGCCTTGCTGCGCCTTGCGCATCCGCTGATTCCGTTCATTACGGAGGAGCTTTGGCAGTCCGTGGCGCCCATCGCCGGCCGCGCCGATGCCACGGATGCCGGTCGTTCGATCATGCTCCATGCCTATCCTAAGGCCGACCTCTCACGCTGCGACGAGGCGGCCGAAGCCTGGGTGGCGCGGCTCAAGGATATGGTCAACGCCTGCCGCAGCCTGCGCGGCGAGATGGGCATCTCCCCTGCGCAAAAAGTCCCGCTCATTGGTGCGGGCGATACCTCGGTGCTGAAGGCGTATGCGCCTTATCTTGCCGCGCTGGCCAAGTTATCCGACGTCACGACTGGCGAGGCGCTGCCCGACTCCGATGCGCCGGTGCAGATCGTCGGCGACTTCCGCCTGATGCTGAAGATCGAAATCGACGTCGCGGCGGAAAGGGAACGCCTGGGCAAGGAACTTGCCCGCGTCGAAGGCGAGATCGCGAAGGCCGAGAAGAAGCTTGCCACCGAAAGCTTCGTCGCCCGCGCACCCGCTGCCGTGGTGGCCCAGGAGCGCGAGCGCCTGGCGAATTTCCAGGCGCTGCGCGAGAAACTGGCGGCGCAAATCTCGCGCCTGAGCTAAGCCGCATCGCCGCAAAGGGCGATGCGGCCGGTACGCGTTAGCGCGCGTCCTTCTTGCCGCCGGACGTCAGCGACAGCGCCTCGCGAATCGCTTCCGGCGACTTCATGATGTTCATGAAGCTGTTGGCGCCCATCATCGACAGGTCCGGGAAGCTGATGGCGATGCGGAAGCGTGCGTACTGGGCGTGCACGGTCTTGTCCGCAACGAGGATCTCGTAAGGCAGGTGGGCGGCCGACTTGACGTCCTTGAAGTCGATCTCACTCATCAGGTAGGTATCGTCCATCTGCTTGTTTTCCGGCGTACCCTTCATTGCGACGGCAAAGAGGACTTCCTTCTTTCCCGGCACATCGACACGCCAAGCCTTCGTCACGCCGAACTTGCCGGCCGCCAGCCCGGCTTCCACCGCCTTGACCGCCTCCTCGTGGCTGGGATAGCTGACGAAGGTATTGTCCTCGTTGAAGTACTCCATGCCGAAGGCGTAGTGGTACTTGCGCAACTGCTCGGCCGTCAGTCCCTTGGCGCCAAATTCCTCGACCTTGCCCAGCGCAGCCTGCAGCTTGGCTGACGTGTCCTTGAGATCGCCTGCCATGCGGTATGCCGCTGCCCAGTAGGGTGGGTTCGTGTAGGAAACCTGGACCTCATCCTTGACCTTGACCACGGCGACCCGCATCGCGGCTCCGTAGCCACCGTGCTCGGACTTTGCCGCGGTTGCACGCAGCTCATCGTTGGTTACGCCGATGATCGTCGTGTTGGCGTAGGGAGAATATGTTCCGGCTAACGTAAAGCCGCCCTTGCTCAGCGCCGCCTTGGTGGCGTAGACCTTTTGCGCAACGTCACCGGCGCCTTTGGAGGCGAGCACGAAAGGCTTCAACGATGCGTCCTGTGCCAAAGCGCCGGTCACGAAAAACCCGAATGCCAACAGGCCGCAAAACTTCCATACTTTGGACATATCTTCCTCCTATTTGAATTCTGGAAACAATAAGGGCTGGAGGCGTTGCCGCGTCCAGCCCCGGTGGGCCAAATTTGTACTCTAGATCAACAGCCGACTAGAACTTGATCCCGTACGCCACACCAAGCGAATCCTGTGACATGTGAAGATTTGCTTCACCTGCTCCCATACCGGTAGCAGCTACTGAGCCCGAACCATTGACGGTCTTCTTGAACGCGTGCATATAACCCACGGTCAGTTCATTCTTGTTTGCCAGGGTCCAAGTGCCCCCCAAGGTCAGGTGATTTTCCATCACTCCAGGTGCCAAGATATTGAAGAATGTCTCCCTAGCTGGAATCGGTTGCCGGTTGGTACTTACACCAGCACGCAACGTTAGATCCTTGTTGAGTTCGTAGCTGATACCAAGCTTATAAACGGTCATATCACGCCAGCCGAAACCAGATCCGCCGCTTGACCCGAGTAAGCACCCGGCACCGCCACAATTTGGATTGGCAATGGCTTTGACACCACCGTAGTTGATTTGCTGAATGTCGGCCGCCACGGTCATCTGCGGCGTTGCCTTGACGGCAATGCCAATACCATAGTTCTCCGGGATGTCAAACTGGCCGCCTTCAGCAAAAAGACCGCTATAGTCGTTGAACTTTCCCTTTATTTTGGAAGCATATGTCGCCCCCAAGGTCACGTTTTCACTGACCTGACCCGTCCAACCCAAGCGCAAACCCCAACCGGCGGAATGATCATTTCCTCGATTTGTTACGCTGCCAGGATGGGCGCTACCAGCACCATCAAACGGCTGCAGACCAGTAGCACCAAAGGTTTGATAAGCCATCACGATCGAAACCCCGATAGCGTGATCTTTGTTCAGCCTCATAGCAAATGTCGGAGCAACAAACAACTGCTCAAGATTGACTCCGGCTGGATTCTGGCCACCAAGCGGAACAAAAGGGCTAGTGTTGTACTTCGTATTCATACCGCCGTTGCCATAAACGCTAACGCCTACGGACATATCCCAGCCCAGCATCTTGTTGTAGCCAAATTCGGGAACGAGGAAGCTCGAATCGCCGTTGCCATCGTAACTGCCGTTGATGCCCACACCAGTACCAACGATCTCCGCGCCGCGATTTGGTTTGAACCAATCGACGCCGACATCCAAGCGATCACCCACCATGACCATTCCGGCAGGATTGGTCGCGGCAGCCAGACCGTCCTGAGGTAGCGCGATGCCCACGCCGGCCATGCCTTTGGCCTTCATGCCATATCCGTGCGCGAAGTAGCCATTCGTAGCCATCGCCGGTACCGACAGGGCACCCAGCGCAATTACTGCAGCGATCTTGTTGAGCTTCATTACGTCCCTCCCTTGGGAAATCTTTCGTT
>ERZ724526.1754-NODE-1754-length-10951-cov-4.227515_pt1 | contig 10951 bp, 12 predicted proteins | sample MGYA00376059_ERZ724526 | MGnify/ENA primary metagenome ERZ724526 (study PRJEB28724, sample SAMN07190883) | activated sludge metagenome | isolation source: activated sludge of sewage treatment plant in Hong Hong | place: Hong Kong | collected 2016-03-17 ... | reverse complement strand
AACGCGACGATTTTTCCCTGGACGGTTTTGAGGTCTGACGTGGCTGCTTCCAGTTGCGCCACGACCGTGCTGACAGTTGTCTTTTTCAAGTTCCACTCCATCGATGTTGTCTGAGGGGTTTGGCAACGACCGCCTTTGAACACCAAAGTGCGGCTGCCAATGACACCGACCGCTGGTAGCAGATGGGTCTGACAACGAGGTCAGGAGGGTTCTTCGCAGCGACGAAGCGTGGCTCAACTTTACCGATGGCGGGACCGAGCGGGCTTGCCGAGTTCGTCCAAGTAGCGAACCACATCGGCCCGCACAAAGTACCGCCGCCGTCCATCGTAGCGAGCGAGCTTCGCGAGTTCGGGCCGACGAGACAAGAGCTGTTGGAAGCGATGCGCCACATCATCCCGCACGGCTTGGTGCTTCACGCGCCACGTTCGCCATTCCGGGGTGCCTTTGGGTGGCTCCGAGCCGGGGTCATGTTTCGGCGTGACGCCGAGTAGGCTCGCGACCTGCCAGGTGTCAAGTAAGGCTTCGGGTTGTTCGCGACTCTCACTGCGCGCGGTGAGCGTTTCGGTCAGTCGCGTGGTGAGCACATCGAGCAGCTCGCCGAGCGTCAAGTCAATGACCCGCGTATCTCTGCTGATGACCTTGGTCCCCGACATGCCTGGCACAACTCCCCCGATTGTTAGGGATGTTACCAAAAATCACTGCATTCTCCGCACGGTACTTCATCGACGACGTGCTCCGCCGTCTGCACAATCCCAGGACACCGATGGGGCGCAGTGAAACCGCCAAGCGCCAGGCGCTTCCGTCTCGTGCGCATCCCCAACGACCGAGTGAAGCGGTCTTGAGCTCATTGACCAGGGCTCACGAACGCCCCATCGGGCCTGGACCCCAACGCGTACTTGGTTGGCGCTATCTGCCCTGCCGCTTGCGGTGTTTGGTCACCGCTTGGTCAGGCGATAGGTACTGCCACTCTCCCTTAGCGACATGGAGCGAGAGCCCCTTATCCCGTAAATCCTGAACGGTTCGGCGCACCGTCGCCTTCCAGGTCGGACAGGTGGCGAGCCGTCCTTGGGCTCTGCGCTGTACAGCTTGGTATAGCGCTCCGAGGAGCATCGTTTCGCCTCTGGCATCGGCCTCCCGCAGGATGCCGAGTACAAGGTCGGCCCACGTAGCAGGCCGACGGTTGGGTGTTCGAGTAGACATAGGGTTTGAGAGTTAGTGAGTTACAAGCCCTGGTCGGAGCTGTACTGACCGCTCCCTCGCCGTTGGTCTGCACCGAACGAAAGCGCGTTCCTTGCGCGCGTTGGGGTATCGAAATAGCGGGGTGGCCGATGGGGGTCACTGACTGGTGAAGCACCAGGCAGCCGCACGTACTCCTCACCCGTGAGTCCGGCGGGCAGAGTTCTTCCGGCAAGTCATCCCCACGCTTGCGCAGTCGAAGCTCGGCACGGTCGGACTCACCCGGTTGAGCCGGATGCAGCGGTTTCGGACTTCGTAATCCCCGGCCAGTGGACCCCCACCGGCTCCCCTCAGTAGCAGTGCCGGAACAGCACGTGGTGTCAGGAATCAGTGCTCGTTAGAACCAAGCGTACACGCCGTACCCAAGCGATGCGACGAGTCCGTACCAATCCGCTGCTTGTCGAATGAAGGCGAGTGCCTCTTCAAACGTCGAGTAGCGGTCGTAGCTGGATTCGCCCGTCTCGGCATTCATCATCAGCACCTGCCCCGCGCCTCGCGGCTTGGGGTTGTCATTCGCGTGCTTGGCTTCGATGCGGTCGGCGGCCTGGCGCAGTGTTCGCGCAAAGTCCAGCGCTGTTTCAGCCGACATGTGTTCAAACATCCGGGCGGCCACGGCGTTTTCTCCGAACGCATCCAGTTCTGCCGCCGCGACCTTGCCGCGGAGCGAACAGCAGGTGGCAAGCATCCCAATCGGAAAGTGACTGGATGCAAACGGACACGGTGCTGCTTCGAGGTGCGTGTATCCTTCTGGTTCCTTCCCAACGTTGCCGTGTAAACCACACGGACACGGTCGGGGTAAGAGGTCTAATCCCATAGACGAGTTGGTTAGAGTGAATAAAGCAGGCCGGGGCCTGAATGTCCTCACCACTACCGCCGCTCGTCCGGTGCTGTCCGCACACCGCTACCTTCTGTTGTGGTCCGCGCAACTGCGGGACCGACATCTGTGTGATTCCTGTCTCGGTCAGCTCATGGCGCGCTCTCTGTTCCCGGTTCACGTAACGGCCAGCCACGGACTGCGGGTCTGGTCGTGACACGAGTCTGCTACGGGAGAACCATGGCGTGCAGACAACACGGAGCGGAGCCCTCAACGGTCGAGTCTGGAGATGCAGGATTCTGGTCATGCGTGCATGCCATTACCCCATCTCGGCTGTCTAAGCAGTCCAAAACGCGGAGCGCTGGCGCTGGTCAGAGAGCACGTTGACGAGCGGTTACCGGGAATTCTCCTGGTTCCCACGCTCATGACTCTTTCGCGGTTCCGGCGTCCGTTCGTGCTGTTCCGTCACCCCACGATGCATCGCACGGCTCGTGCCTCGCGTACCCAAACCCGCAGTCCATGACGACCGGGGGATGCAACTCTGCGGGTGCCACCGCCCCCCTAAAGACACCTCTTTGTCCCGCTGCAAACTAGCCAATCGCCGTCGAGCGCTCGGTGCTTAAACCCCGGCCTACCGCTGGCCGCCCCGTACCTACGTCTCGGTTCACCAGTGCGTGGCAGAGCGCATCCGTCGGCTCGCGATGCGGCATGGTTGCCAATTCGGTCGCCCGCCACAGCAGAGGTTGCAGCGCTCGCCCTTCACTCAACTCTTCGGCGACCGCAATGAACGAGAATGCGCCAGCCCCTCCGTCGTGCAAAACCAAGGCGATGTTTCTGCCGCGCCGCAGGGAGGGAACCAAAACAACCAGTTCCCAATCCGTCACTCCGTAGAGCGAACGGCCATCACGCAGTGCTACGTAGGCACGCGCCTTCTCTCGCCACGTTGTCAGTCGCTCCGTTCCGCCATCGAGTTCGACGAACCAGGTGGCGTGGCGTTCGGGGGAGGTGGCGTTGCCCAGCACCACCATGGCATCCGGTACGAGCGGAATCCCCGGTTCCCAGAGCCGCCGCAGTTCTGCTTCCGTCCGAAACAGCGACAGCGCGACGGTTTCATTCTGTCGCGCAGCCAGAATCAGACTGGCCCAGAATCGATTTCTCATCGCGAGCGCACTGAGGTTTACGCGACGCAATGAGCTGAGCACGCGAAGCTCACTGACCGGACAGTTTGTTTCCGCGACCACCCAGCGGACTCCGGTGGGAGTCGCGGCATACCAGCACGGAAAAGAGGGTGCAGCCCGCGCAAAGGTACGCACCAGATGAAGCTTCATCAGCCGCGCCATCCCATGACGAGCCGTGTGCGGACTCCCATAGAACAGGTTCCCGATGGTCGGCGTGGTGACCGCTCCCATGCGAGCGATGCAGTACACCGCTTGTAGGTCACGCGGCAGGTTGAGCCGTGCGCCGCCACGTTGTTGCGTTTCGCCGGTCATGTCGCGTCTCCGAGCACAATCGAACCGCCGCAGCGAGCGCACGGGAAGTACTGCGCTCCGGCCAGGCAGAGCGCGCACCGTCCGACAAATCCCAGATACTGACCATGACAGCTGGCGCAGTTCCAGCGGGCGACCGTAGCGTTCGGCTCGCCGCACCAGGGACAGTCGAGGCTATCGCCCATGAGGCGACGAACCTGAGCGATGCGCCCTGGCAAGCCGATGAGCGCTCGCATCGTCCGATACGCACCATAGAGTGCCAGCGCGAGCGCTTTGCCAACGACCATGATCAGCGTAACTCCCAGCTTTATCGAAGACAGCATCGACATCACCCCATTCCAAAAGGTCGTGGGCCGCGACTCTTGGCTGCGCCGGTGCGACTCGTCGTATCAGGAGTGCGCACCCCTGCGGCGAGCGCGTCCAACCGGGCGCGAACATCCGCTTCGCCCCGTTCCAGTTCCGCGACCGGTCGAACAAACCGATTGCGGGAAGCCCGAGTACGTAACGCTTCGACCTCGCGTTCCTCGACATCAAGGTCCAGGTTGGCCGTGCGGATGAAGATTCCTTTGCCGACCCGACTGTCCACCATCAGCGCGGTGCGGTCAGGTGCCCGAACGAGCTGCGCTCGCAACAACTCGCGTTCCTCAGCGCGGTCCAGATAGCCGGGGCGCGGAGCTTCCCAATAGGGTCCGCGTGGTCGGGGCCGACAGCCCGTCACCGGCAGATAGTCTGTCCAGTCATCCGAGCGGGCGGCGCGGAACACGACCGACAAATGCGAATTTATCTTGAGCACCGTCGGCAGCGAGGCCGATATCTTGGTGATGCTCGCCGAGAAATCCTGGGCCATCAGGATGTGGTAGGCCCCCTTGCTCCGCGCCAGTCGCAAGCCGTCCTCGATACCGGCGGCAGCTCGTGCACCCCCGGCAGAGAGAAAGGTGGGGAACTCGTCGATACAGACGGCCACGGGTGCGGCACCGTTCGGTCTGGCCCGGATGGCGCGACTGACTTTCGACCATATCAACCCCCGCAGCACTCGGCTGATGTCGTCCGCACCACCGGGCGGCGCGAGACTCACGAGCGTAATCGAGCCATCGAGAAGCTGCCCGAAATCCATACACGAGGTGGCACCACCGAGGGCCAGTCGCGTTGATTTCAAACGCAGGATGCTCTCGATGCGGCTCGCAATACCGGCCAGCCGCTCGCGGCTCTCCGAGCGGAGTCGGGCTCCGGCGGCGCGGCACAGCTCGGGGGCGACCCCGCTACCCGCAAGCGCATCGAACAAGTCGGGATTCTGCATCAAGGGTACAAACGCCGTCAGCGGTAGCTTGGCGTGGTGCAGAACTTCGAGCAGCCGATGGACGTGCCCTTCCTGATGAATGCCCACCGTCGCGGTCAGCTCGCCCATCAAAATCGACGCCACCTCGGCGGTCAGCAGTTCGGCATCCCCGCCGTCGTCACTGAGAACTTGGAGACACGGCAGCGCTGAGCCCGAAAACAAGTCAATCCAGACCACCCGGTCGAGAAATGCTTCGCGCTGCGCTTCCGGGAGTCGGCGGGCCTGCCGGACCAGAGCGCGCAGAGCGAGTTCCACGCCCTCCGCTTTCGGGTCAAGGAAGAGCGTGCGCGGGACACCAAGCTGCCACAGCGCTTGCAGCAGGCCGACCACAAAGTAGGTCTTTCCAGCCCCCGATGGACCGACGACGAGCGTGTGACCGAGCAGCTTCGCCAAGGGAAGCCGCACCGGACGACCGGAGTCGAGACTCTCGCCGAGCGTCGGCAGCGCTTCATCATCACTGCACAGCGCCCGTTCCAGCTCGCGCTGAATCGTTTGTCGGCGAGTCCGCTCACCGGTCAGCAGCGCTGTTTCGGCAGCTCGTGCCCGGTCGATATCCGAACCGCGCAAGGAACGAAGCAAGGGAACGAGGGCCATTAGGTTTCCTCCTCCAGCGGCGGCGGTGGCGGGAGTGCTCGTCGTCGGGCGCTCAACTGCACATCCCCACGGTTCCCGTTTGTCCGACGAGTCCACAGCACGAACCCGACCAGCGCCAGACCACCGAGCGCCAGAGCGGCGCAGAGACGCCCGAGTGGAAGCGCGGCCCGACTCATGGCGAGGAGTAGTTCACCGCCCAACCGGTCGAGAATTGCGGTTCCCAGTACCAGCAGGAATGCCGCTCGGGCGAGCCACCACGCCTGCGAACGGAAGTCGAGCATCAGACAGAGCCCCGCGAGCACGAGGAGCAAGACCCCGACGGAATCAACGATGGAGCACATCTTTCCTCCTCTAGTCCGTTACATCCACAGGGTTGAGGCGCGGTTCTCGCTTCTAATCGGTCGTGTAGAGCGGATTCAGGCGCGTCGCCGTCGTGCGTTCTGAGCGCTCAATAGCCGTAGCACGCGCATGGGAAGCATCCGCGCTGCTACCGGCATCGGACTCCGGGCTCGGCAGAACATCGCGTGTCACGGCAAGCAGCCCCGTGACGCGAATGTCCCCATCGGTCAGACGCAGGCGCACCGTGTGCAGCCGGACTCCTTCGGGAGTGATTTCCGCGATGACAAAGTCTTCGCCTCGAATGAGCGGCACGGGCGGGGAAGCAACCAATTCACGGGCAAGGACCGCCGGGTCGCGCCACGCATTCCCTTCGACCACTACCATCGGTCGAGACGTGCTTCCGTCAGCTGTTGCTTCGAGTGGCCAACCGTCGGGAGGCAGTCCGGCCACCACGCGACCAAGATTCTCTTTGGTATGCGCTGCCATCCAGGCACGGAACCGCGGCTCGGCGGCAACATGAGCGCTCTCAGCTCGTTCACCCACCACAAACGATGAACCGCGCGGAGCGGTGATGTTGGCGATTGCCGTAAAGAGCCGACGTGCCATGGACCGAGCTTCGGTATCACGTGGCGCGATGGCAAAACGCAGCGCCCACAGCTCTTTCGTTGGCAGTTTGACGAGCAAATATCCGAGCGTGGTGCGTGCTGTGCCCTCGGTGGTACGCAAGACCTCGGCTATCGTATCGGCTCGGTCAAGGTTCAAGATGAGCGGCTCGGTTCCCTCGGGCAGCTCTCGCACCTCTTCTTCGATGCGACCCTCAATAGACTCGGCAGCCAGTCCACGCTCGCGCGCCCGGTCGGCCAGAGCAGTCGCACGCCCCGGCACCGGGTCGACATACCGCGGCACCAAAGCATGCCGACTCGACAGCTGATTCCAATCGAGGAGCGCATCGAGGTTACGTTCGGCTCCGCGATGCGCGCCACCATTGAGAACGGTAACGGTTGACTTGGCTTTCGGGGCGATTCGCTTGTTCGTCATGGACTAGCTCCTTCGAGCAGAAATGCCGGTAGATGAGTTCGCTGACGTGTCATCTCGCCGGTCGCCAGCGAGTCGAAATTCGATGAGGTACGCAGCTCTCAGCCGCGACGCAGCCTCATCCCAAGCGGCCTGCCGGTCAGCCAGCTTGGTCATGAATCGCTGCGCATCCAGGTAGGCTCTGCGGTCGTGTGCCAGTCGCTGTCGCAGGTTCTTCACGGCTTCGTCCAGCGAACGGGCCGGAGCGAATCGGTGGTAGAGCGTCTCGACGAAGAACGCCGGTCCGATGGAACAGCCGAGCATAATAGCCGTCTCGGCGATGAGCTCGGCGGACGACACGTCAGCATCGATAGAACCAAGCCTGACCACCGCGACTGAACCGACCAGTACGGCGTAGGCCAGCGGCAGCAACAGGCCCCGCCAACGATTCTTTGACGGCTCAACACTCGATGACTTGGCAACTGCCGCCGTGAGCAGAATCAGCAAAAACGCGAGCGCAATGCCAAGCGGCCAGCGTTCCTGCTCAGGGACATCCAACGCTCGCATCACCAAGAAGCCACCAAGTGCGTCAACACCGATGGCGGCCCCCAGCAGCAGACGAAACAACCACAGCGGATGGTGCCGACCCCGCTCATCCTCCCGGGCCATGAGGTCGCCTTGTCGCTCCTCAATACGCGGACCGAGCAGCAGGGCATCACTCACCATCGCGTGACGGTGGTTATGCGTCGGGTCGAAAACCGGACGAGGACCAAGCTCGGCGAGTATGCGTGCTTCGGCGCTCTCGACATCATGACCGCGGTCGCGACGAGCCCCGCGCTCAATGCGACGACTTGCAAGCACGCTCACGATGACACCCCCAGCCGGACGGCGGGTCCGAGGGACGGCGGACCCGCTTCAAAGACAACTGCACCACCTGACCTTCGGATGGCTGCATCCCAGAGCGCCTTCACGTCACGCTGTCGGCGAAGGTCTGTCGGACATCCCGCGACGGTCGGCATAGAGAAGAAGGCAAAACGAACCGCCACACCGGTCAGCGTATCGGCTTGGAGTGCCCCTTTCTTATCGAGCGCTGCCATCCAGCGACCTGCCGTAGGCAGCGCTCCGCACTCAAAGTTCTGTACAGCCGTCTCACGTGCATCGGAGAGGACGATGAGCAGGCGCTCAGCCGATGGCACACCAGCGTCGTAGAGGCCAATGGCCGAGATTGCCTCGGCCAGCGGTGACTTCTTGAGCGGCGGCGCGGCAAACGTTGGTGCAGCCGCGACAGAAAAATAGCGGCCTGCCGAGGTAATCCACTCTTCGACGACGCGCGCCCGTTGCTTGTTTCTTCGACCGATGAGACTGGGTGCAACCTGCTCGCCAATCGGAGACAAACTGGCACCGCTCGTACCAAGCATCCACAGGCGAACCCGGCCCGAGCGTGCGCCAACAAGTCGCAACGCTGGGTCAAGCGCAGCCGCGAGGTGTTCCGCCGTGCCGGTCGAGCCGAGGGAGTAGTCGTCAAGCACATCGACCACCATCGGACGTACTGGTTCTGTTGCCGAACACACGCCGAGCGACTGGCACTTGGCATCAAGCATCTTCAGCTTTTCTTCGCCGCAGTTGGCGGCACTCACCAGGAGCGCGAGGCTAAGTAGTATCGACAGACGATACGACGCACATCGGGAAAGCAGCATGGTCATGGTTGACTCCATCAAGAGAGTTTGGATGGCTCGGTCGTGCTCAGCTTCGAGGCGCAGGGCTACTGAGTCATCGACCGCGAACACGCCTCATCGGAGGGCCACAGACGGCAGTACCGTCGCTGAACATCCGATGAGAGCGATGGTCTACTGAGTCCGATGCTTCAGCACGCGAACGGCAACGACTTCGCCGCGCACGACCCGGATTGCAACGTTGTGTTCCCGGTCGTAAATGGTGAAGCGGCTCGCCCGGTTCACCGCATAGGGTTCCACCGCCGCCGTGAGAGCAGCCGTCCACTCCTCAGCGACCAACTGCGGGGCTACGGTGAGAGCGAAAGCAAATACCGTCAGTTCGTCAGGTGTGGCTTCAGCGTCACTCGTCACCCCGCGTTCAGCCCGTAGCACCGCCGTCAGCGCACGACGCACGGGAGCGAGGTCATAACCAAGACCCTTTTCCGCGAACGCGACCAGCGTCTCTCCGGAAAACAGTATTTCTCCTCGATGCCGGACAGCGTGTCGTTTGAACATCCTTGCACCAGCACGCGCCGTCTGCCCCATGGACTGAATGTCGTCCTCAGAGTCAGGGCGATTCGATTCCACTGACGATGCTGTCCGGTGCCGAGTGTCTGGCCTTGACCACATAGACGTTCCTCCCATGGAAGCGGGCACGCCGGGATGTCGCTGATTAGCAGCGCTCTTTCCGCGCGTCCTGACGAGTGGTCGCAGCGCCCTTCCTTTCAGAAGCCGGGTCGCGACCAGCCTAACGAAAGGGTCAAACGCAGCTCGTGGTAAAGAAATGAGCCACCTTGTTGAAAAAAGTGCGACAAGGTGGCTCACTTGACAAATGTTCAGATTTGTGGTACAATAACTTGTTGAAAAAAATGAAAAAGAAGGGCTACATTGGTCCTCCTGGGTGCGTTATTCAGATTGAGAGGAATGAACTGTTTGTAGAAAAAGCGGCCTAGAGCCAGAGTCCGACGAGTAGTGGCACCAGCGGTGCGGTCTTCAAGGAGGTGCTAGACACCATGAAGAAGCGTATCGGCCCATCGCTGAGTAAGTCTGTCGTCCTCACTGACTCCGACCGCTACTACAAGAGATTTCTGCGCAAGACTCGCAATCCGGCGGTGGCCGCAGACCTGTATCAAAAACTTTGGCTCAAAGTAGACCGTTACATCGCACGCCATGGTCAGCCCGATGACGAAAGGCGGCTCGTTGATATCGCTGCCGCCAGCGTCTTCAAGGATTGGTGGCGGCGTGAGCGACGCCGTGCAATGGAATCGCTGCCTGAAGATGAAGACCAAGAGCCCCGCGATACGTCACGCCCGTGCGATGAAGAACTCGCGCGGGCTGAGTTACACGCTGCCGTTCGGGACACCCTGAACGAGGTGGTGCCCAACGAGAAGCATCAACAACTGCTGCTAGCGGTCGTTGACGCGGCGACCCTCGCTGCGCGCTTTGGTACGACGCCAACCGCCATTCGCACCTGCCGACACAAGCTCCTCAAGCGGCTGCACCGCAATCCCCGTCTCCGTGAGCTATGGCTTGAAGCGGCCTAGCCTACGACCTCCTCCGTCCGACCTAGCGAAGTCTGCTGCATCGCCCAGATGCAGACGGCTTCGCTGCGCCTGAAGAAACCACTAGACCCGGTCGCCATTTCCTCGGTATATGAGCGAAGTGGCGTCGGGATTGGGTAGCATATCGCTACATCTTCAAGAGGCACTGTTTCCGTTGGCGAAGTACGCCAACATCATCTTCTACCAAGGCTCGTCCTTGGCTGAAGAAGCGAGGGATGGCCAACGTGGAGTTTTTCCATGTCAAAGTCCCGTCGTCGTCGACTCAAGCAGCCAAATCTGTCCACCGCTTCTGGAGGCCCGCAAGCGAAGCCGCTCACGCCTGTCAAAGTTCCGCCGCTCGATGACCCGAGCTGGAAGAAGTTTGCCGAGCGGCATGAGCGGCTTATGGCGCGTCATCCCAACTTTGAAGCGCACGCCACGGAGCAAGTCCGCATCTTTTCTCAGCCGCCGGAAACGGATGGCTCAGAAGAGTAGATTGCTTCGTCCCTTAACGCCTTGGCTCAGCCAGGGCGTTCTTTCGTTTAGAGGAAAATATGAGCACTAAGCTACCAATCGTACGGCCAGCTGCGCTCGAATTTGGCAATGTGCAAATAGGTAGCATTGCTACCCATCAGCTTGTGTTCACTAATAACACTAGCACTACGATTGAATTTTCTGCGGCCATTAATTTGAATAAATCCAGCACTGCGTTTCATGTTGAAGAACAACTCAACAGTATTTTGAGGCCATTTACAAGCAAGAAAGTGGATGTCCAGTTTAAGCCAACTGTGAATGGGGAGCACCAACAAGAAATATTTATTAGGGAAACTGAAACCAACCAAGAGCAATGCGTACTTCTACTTGGAACTGGTATATCG
>ERZ724526.1749-NODE-1749-length-10971-cov-3.453280_pt1 | contig 10971 bp, 8 predicted proteins | sample MGYA00376059_ERZ724526 | MGnify/ENA primary metagenome ERZ724526 (study PRJEB28724, sample SAMN07190883) | activated sludge metagenome | isolation source: activated sludge of sewage treatment plant in Hong Hong | place: Hong Kong | collected 2016-03-17 ... | reverse complement strand
CCTGGGCGTAGAGATACCGAAAGCAAACGGCAAAAGCCGACTGTTAGGTATTCCCAGCAGGTGAAGATATAATCCATATCTGGCATGACCGGGACAGATTCACACCATACATTCTGAAAGGCTGCTGCACCGTTGAGCACCATCATGTTGCCGCTTCCCGAGGTATGATCTTTGCAGGGTGCAAATCCAGTATGTCCTAATTGTGGATTGGTGATGACATCATAAGTGCCTTCACAATCAAGATAACCTGCCCCGTAACAGGACATGAATCCAACGATATAGTCCGTGCTGAATCCTGTCTTTCCCTGCTCAAAATCTCCGTTAATCACCAGGTTAATTCCGGAAGTACCTTTTGCAGTCAGGATATATTCCATATTCCCGTTGATGGTCACTTTGGTCGTAGGATTTTTTGGATCAGCCAAACCTGTTGTAGGTTCCCAATAAGCTTCTCTGATTTGCCCTGAAATCTTGCCCGCCATCATCTTCATATCACCTGCATTGCAGACTTTGATATCCGGTCCGGCATTGACGGTAAAATTACATTGGGCGTCTCCCGGGGACCAAGTTGCCAGCGATAATAGCCAAAAGGACCAAAATTTAAGATTTTTCATGACAGATTCCAAAGGTACGAATTAAACGCATTGGCCGAATGCACTGCAAAATTCATTTTTCACCTTAAATCAAGGGATTTGCAGTAGGACTTTCTAGCTCGAAAGATGCATGATTACAGATAGAAGTTTATCATCATTTATTTTGATCTGTTGCAATATCATAATCAGCGGGTAATAAATAGCAGTTATTATTCATATAAAGTTTGTCATTAATATAATTAACATTATCATCTTTGGAATGCTCTGCAAAGCCATCTGAATAAGACAAAATTTCAGTCAGTTGAAAAAAATTATCGTTCTCTGGTAAGCGATATAATTTGTAATCATTACAAGCATTGTTTAAAATGTAATCTGGTCATAATCACAGTAACTAACCGCATGTCATAGGGTAAAACTTTTTATAATGAGATGAATGTTTCACGAAATAGGAATAATATGTGCGCATATGTCGATCAGCTACCCAGATCCCCACCATGAATGAGAAAATGAGGGCTGGTTCCAATTTGATAACGTGTTTTGAAATACCAGGTATCAATTTGCTGAAGGCAAATGATTTTCAAAAAATATTTGACCTCGCCTTTTAAGAAATCGACATGTCCGGAATGAATTAGGCAATGTCTCCATTTCAACGAATGAATGGAATGGTCTCCGTGTGTTCAGCGTAAAATGATTCATCAAACTAAAATATGAATTTGTTCGGGCAAAAAGTATGTCATTGTTATTGATCTCAACAACCTATTGGTGAAAAAATATTTTTTCAGATGGATATTATGTCATATTTCATTGACAACAAGTCCTGCAATTTTGATGTTCTCTTAAAGTTCTGAATTATTTACAATGTTCTGATTCATTATAAAAAGGACGGTATGCAATATTCCAGCGAGTTACGTGTAAAGGACGCGCTTCCTTTGTTCTTCAAAAATAACAATCTTGGTGATGGAGGATACAAGGATACATTTTTTAAGATCAGGCTGGCTGGTGTAAATATTCCGATACCAAACATTCAATCGCGTGTAACGGTGGCAAGACTTCACGATATTCATCACTTATTGACGGGTTATCCGGCCAACTGGAAGGGGGAAGCGGAGATCGGCGCCTGGGAGTTAAGAACCGGATGCAGAAATCTCTGGGTCGCATGGGTATTGAATGCCGGGGCAGTCATGATAGGACTGTTATTGTATCCTCGGGCAGTCTATTCAGCATGGAAAAATGCTGCCAATGCCAGAACCAATATGTACTATTTTGAAGAGTCTTATGAGAAACTTCTGGAAATGGACCTTGGAAGTTTGAGAAATAGGATTTTTCAATCAACATGACGGAGCATTAATCATTGAATGTTTGCCACAAATTTGTTGCTTTTTATATTTACTATAGATTGTGATTTGTTGCATCAGTTTGGCAAATCTTATAGAAATAAAGCTTAAACTAGGCACACTATAATAATAATCTGCCCTGGTTTAAGCATTATGATGATGTAGAAAAAATGCTGCAGCATTTTTCTGGTCTTTAGATTATCCTTTAGACTTAAATTTTCAAAAATTAATGTTGTTGATCAATTAGGATGAGCAACGTCTGACATCCCTCAAAATAGTACAACCAATGCGGTATTGTTACTTACGTATTAATGCCTTTTGAAGAAGCTAAAAATATCGTCGTTAAGTCTCTCCTTGTACCCTGGAATAATGCCGATTTCTTCATAAACCTGATGACCTATTCCTTCCAGACGATAGTGAAGCACTTCCTTGCGAAGAATGCAGCGAAGACAACCGGCAAATAACGCTGGTTTGGGGCCACACCAGCTGGAGCGATTCAAGACGTGTCCATCGATCATTGCACTGCTACATAATGGGGCGATGAGGCAACCGTTGTGAGAGGCCCATTGCTGGCATGCGGAATCGGCATGGACAAAGTCAAGGCAATTAAATTCAACGCCATCATAATTGATCGTTCCGTCAAGGGCTCCATGAATCTGGAATAATGGTAACTGAGGGATGTCTTCAATACTCAGTTCACTCCAGGGATAGCACGCGATCGAAGTGATTGCGCTGACCCAATGAATTTTACGGGATAAGTCAAGGCAGAGTCCACCGCCATTGCTTGTGCCCATCCAATAGATATGCTGCGTATCAATTTTGTACAGTGAAGTCATCTGGTTGCGGATATTTTGAACATAACATTCCTCATCTACATTCTCCAGACAAGTGCTGTCGATAAACCAGGTCATATCATTGTAGGCACGACCATACACGGCGATAAATCTGTTTTCATCGATCCACGCACCGATTCTTTCTTTCCAGGCGCAGGCCTTGTTTTTGGCGCCACTGCCTTTGCCATGGAAAGCCATCAGCAGTGGATAGGTGGAATCAGGATGATATCCGACGGGTAATTGAATATAGTACTTCCTGACGACTCCGCAATCATTGAATACTTTTTCAATCAGCCCTTCTGTGGCGCAATTGTCTGCAGAGGCAACCAACTGTTGTGTCTGTACTGCACTGGATAATTCTTCATGTTCTTTTTGACAAGATGCAAATAAGAAGATGCTCAAACTAAATAATTGTAATTTTTTTTTCATGGCTTGTTTGTTTTTTATCTGAAAGCAACCCCATTTCATTCTGTAACCTCCAAAGAAGAAATATTTTTGAAAATATGAAATTTCCTTTTGTGCATGAGTACAAATTATTGTGTTGATTACTTTGTATCATTGCGTAACACTTTATTCATTTTTAATTATACTTCTTGGGCTGTAAGATTTTTAGTGATGATCATTGGCCGCAATGTGAATCAAAATCATATTCATCTTTGACAATGATTTAATAATATTCAAGCATTTCTGTTCTGCGATTATTCCATAGATGTCACTTGAATAATTCACATTGCAATTCAATAATGTCGGTCATTTTTTCTTCAATGGAAACTTTTTAAACTGACGGCATAGCAATTATTTGAGGTATTTTATTTTTCATCTTCGAAACAATGCAACGATTTGGCTGATGGTGAATCTATACAGAGTCCAGGCTTTATTTTTGTCGCGGCAATCATCCTGGATTAATAGTGTAAATGGTTGATAGACAATTTTTTATATAAGAATTGGCCTGGCAAAAATGAAGTTTATATAGTTTAAGTAATTTTTTTATAATAGTTTTGAAGGGAGTTCAATATTGTTTTTGAATTATTAAAAATGATTATTGGAACGTTGCATCTATATATTTAATAAAAAAAAATAATTGTTATGAATAAAAATTTCTACATTCTTTTCTTGTTTGTTTTTGTGACAGGTCTTTATGCCCAGCCTACGATACAGCCATCTGATCTGCCGGCGGCAGGGGACCAATGGATCGATTATGGGGATTACCGGCAGGGTGTGCATACATTGCCTTCATTGGGTCCCAATCAAACCTGGGATTATTCCAAGGAGTTCATGGTTTCCGACACATCGTTGACCAAAATCGTAGCGCCAGCAGGGGTTCCGGCATTTCTGAAGCCCGGTAGTTTTCCCAATGCGAATTTGGCGACGTATTCCGTTGTTGATTCAACGGCCAGTTACTTTTTAAAGAATAATACGGGACTTTATATCGACGGTGTTTATTCTGCAGCCGCTGGCGGTATAGACAAAATTGATTATAGTCCTGATGCTTTGGTTATTCCGGTTCCATTTACCTATAACAATACCAGAAGCGGAACGGCAAGACTGTTGATACTCACAAAAGTTGATACCATTAATGCCAAGCTAACTGTTTTTTCGAACATCAATGTTACGGCCCCCGCCTATGGCAGCCTGAAGACACCGGCCGGGCAATATGCCAATACTTTGCTTATCAAACGGCGAATGGAAAATACGGACAGTGTTTATTTTGACCTGTTTGGGAATGGCTCGTATTTTCTGGTCAATACCTCCAAAGATACGAGTATTGATTTTTATTGGCTCAGAAGTGGTAATACAAGATTGCAGTTAATGAATTTGTCAACGGATGCGTTGGGTACCAGTTCGACCAGCGCACAGTATGCTGATTTTTCTGTAACGGCGGTCAATGATAGAATACAGGAATCCAGTCATCAGGAAGTGTATCCTAATCCGGCTGCATCGGGAAGCATCATCAGTATAAGGATAACTGAAGCCAATGCGCACGAACTATCTATCACGGATTTAAACGGGAAAGTGATCCGGAAAGAAAGGGTCGGTGGCTTCGATAAGGTACTATTCAATACAATTGGAATGATGCCGGGTTATTATATGTATACGGTCACTGCGCAAGACGGATCAGTATTGAATAATGGAAGGTTTGTAATACAGTAAAGAAAATCTGTTCGCAATCTGATTAAATTAAACAGGCCTGAATCTGCACGATTCAGGCCCGTTTTTTTATACGATAATCCTTTGAAGAGGCAATTGTCAGAGAAGTATTCAAGTAACACTTTTCAAATTATTGCAACACAACTGCTCTGAAGATTTCATTTTTGACTTTGATAAAATATATTCCGGAAGCCAACTCGGTCACATTGATTTCTGATCCTGAACCTTTGGATAATGTCCGTCCAGAAAAATCAACCAATTCCCAAAATGCTGCGGCATTAGGTAAATGAATAACCGATGAGGCGGGATTTGGCCAGATAGACTGAGTGCTGTGTTGATAGTGATCGCGATTACTGTTAATAATTCCGCATCCCTGTTCAATCAGGTTTAGCGTCATGGCATTGATATCTGCTTTGAGACTATGATCTGCATAGGTCACTTCAAGTTGCTTGAGAACGGCATCACGTTGGGCGTTGGTAAGACCTATGATGACCGGAAATTTTTGTGGGTTGGCTGCAACAACAGCGACGAGTTGGTTTGGGTGGTTCGTCAAATAATTATTGCTGTCAAGGCCATTGTTCTTTTTAATTTCATTGAATATCTCAATTGAAAGCGCTTCGGAAATCAGTTCAGAACGATCAAACCGCTGCGGAAAAAGCGGTGCTTCGAGTTGTTCATGCAATACGGCGCAGGCACCACGGTTGAGATAATTCTGGACATTTATCCGGGCCATCGCATTACCTACTGGTCCTACCCCGGGATTATTGTCATTTTCGTTGATGGACACCAGATACGGAACAATGACTTTGGCATCCCTGGATAATGTATCGCTTCCGGCTGAAGTGTGATTTATTGCTGCTTTCCATCCAAGTACATTCGCAATAAACTCGGTAAATGCACCCCCGGCAGACCAGCCGATGGCGGCGTGTGGAAGGTTGGTGCGAAGGAGCTGGCGATTGATCAATGTATCGCGAATCGCACGGACATTGGCAAAATCTACCAATGTGGAATCTAATCCATAAGACCAACGGTAGACCCCATCATTATTAAAGTCTATGTCATACTCACTTTCCTCACTGGTCAGGGCGACCACAGCGTATTGATTGACCATGAGTAGATTGATCATCTGACGGGTATCCGGATCACTGATCATATTGAGCGCATTGCCATGGGTGCCGTGGAAAAACCACACCACCCCTTTGGTTTTATTGAGATCGGAAGGAGAGTAGAAATAAAAATGTTTCATACGTTGGGAACCCATCGTATTGTACGCATTCATGACCATGTCGGGTTGCAGATCTGCATAGTTGGCGGTGACGCTAACATTCCTGGTTGGCATGTAAATTACCGAATGATATTCATTGGGTGACTCGAGATAAGCCACATCTCCAGACCAGTGTGTGAATACCTTGCCATCGATCTGACGGGCCCAGATATGGATCTCAGTGCCTTCTTCATATTTTCCTCCGCCGTAGCCTTGCGTCGTGGTGAGCGTGTAAGCTGAAGAGCTTGTATTGTTCCTGGTGTACTGCTTCATCCAGTTCCAGTGTTGCGTAGGTGCCCAGTTAGGATAACTGTGATCCAGCCCTTTGACGTAAATGTATTTCAATTCATGTTTGTCCTGCGCATTGATCGGCAGATAGGTTGCAATCATGGCTGTATTGGTGTCACCGACGATGGTATGTTCGAATTTGAATTCAAAGTTTCTCGTAATGTTTTTGGCAGTGCGGTACAGTTTGCCATTAAAATAGGGAAGATCAGGTGTGGATATCAGTGAATCAAAATATGCCAGAGGAATTTCCGGACCAACATTGCCAGGTCCGTAATCGGCGTTACCCACTTGGTAAAGAACAGGAATTTTTCTGTTGGGAGTATAGGTCGTATCGAGATAGAATGAACCCGCATTCATGCACACAGCCGCCAGCAGATCACTCATTTCGATACTACATTTGGCAGCCATCTGCCCACCGTTGCTGAAGCCGTTGAGGTACATTCTGTTTTCATCAATTTTATATCCCAGGGTTACTTCTCTGAGTACCTTCCTCAAAAAACGGATGTCGTCGGCACCGGTCTGTCCCGGCTGCAGATACCAGTTGGCGTCAGGCAGGGTATTCCATTTCGTCGTTGTTTTTTCTTCTCCATCATCGACGATCTTGTAGCGCAGCGAACTGGGGAATACGGCGATGAAGTTTTCCTTTTCTGCCAGCTCAGCCCATCCGCTGCCATTATACATTTTTTCCCCATCGCCACTTGTGCCATGAAGCATAAAAACAAGTGGAACATTTTTTTGTCCGGTATAGCCCGAAGGGATGTGAAGAAAATATTCGCGGTTAATCCCGTCGACCAGGGTCGTCTTTCGAACTTTTGTTCCGGTCTGGGCCGAAGCGAGCAGCGCGGCAAAGAGTGCTACTGCTACCAAGTAAAATTTATTCATTTCAGTGGTTTTGTGCAAAGCTAACTATTTCTGATGGCTGGTTAAAATGTTCAAATTGGAGAAGGCAAATTGCCCGGTTTATTTATTAGGACCTTAGACTGAAAGACTTATAAAAAGTTAAAGGACGAGTCTGAGTCACTTCAAATATGAGGTCTTCAGCCATCCTAAATGGATACCAGGTTATACCTTTGCAGTGCGATGATTCCTCATGCTGACGCAAGTTTGACCTGTCACGCTTTAGCGTGAAACTTGTGCCTAGATGGTCCATACCAATTAAATTTTAACTAATTTACCCCAGTACAACTTCCCTTGGACTTCCAAAGAAGTGTTATAAATTCCAACGGGAAGTTGTTCCACATATACGATATGATAATAGGGACTCAGCTTTTGAAAAAGCACCTGTTCTCCTTGTTGATTATACATTCGAAGGACTCCGGGTTTATCCAACTGATCATAGGAGAAATGGTTAGCAACAGGATTCGGAGCAATTTCGTAATGATGTATTGATTCTTCCTTCGTTGAGACCAATGGTCCCAATCTGTAATTCGGGAAATTGGGAATACACCAATAGTTCAAAGTCGCCAGTTTGAAGCTGTGTTGTTTGAAATTACAAGCCAGTCCTCTTTCATCCGGATTATTAATGACGCCCCAATAATTAACAGAATTGCCAGAGCTGATATAGATCTTTCCATCGGGTGCTAATTCCTGATATTGGAAAGTGATGATAAATGGAGCGTTAAATCCATCAAATTTACGGCAATATCGGCTTGAGTTTAGCCGGCTTCAGGCATCGTTTCAATCCTTATTCTTTCTTCTTGACTCAATTGAGAAAATGTCCTATTTTTACGCCTACGAAAATATTGAAAAGGAATTACTTTTGATTTATCACCATATAGTTCCTGTTTCCTTTTTATTTTTACAATATTTCCTTGTGTATATTATTTGAACTAAGAGTATTACATAGAAATAATTAATGGATAATCGGTTTACGGATATAATTCTGCTCATAAAAAATTCACGAACTAGTGCCATAAAAGCGGTAAACGCTGAACTGATAAGCCTTTATTGGAATATCGGAGAATATATCAGTAAGAAAATTGAACAATCTGAATGGGGCGATTCTGTGGTAACAGAATTAGCCAATTTCATAAAGACACAAGAACCAGAAATAAAAGGCTTCTCCGACAAAAATATTTGGAGGATGAAGCAGTTTTATGAGACTTACAAGGACATTCCAAAACTCTCAACACTGTTGAGAGAAATTAGTTGGTCGCATAATTTAGCAATATTTTCAAGATGCAAGACTACTGAAGAAAGAGAGTTTTATTTGAAATTGGCAAAACTAGAGAGTTATAGTTTTAGAGAACTTGAACGACAAATTTCTACTAGCCTTTTCGAGCGGACAATGATTGGTAACTCAAAACTACCGACAGCGTTGAGAGAGAGTAATCATGACCTAGCAAATACTTTTAAAGACAGCTATGTATTTGAGTTTTTGAACTTACCTGACCCTCATAGTGAAAGCGATTTGCAACGTGGGCTTGTAAGACAAATGAAAATTTTTATTCTAGAGCTTGGCAAGGACTTTTTGTTTATAGGAGAAGAATATAAGTTACAAGTTGGTAACAGCGACTTTTACATTGACTTGCTGTTCTATCACCGTGGTCTTCAATGTTTAGCGGCATTTGAACTTAAAGCAGACAAATTCAAACCCGAACATTTAGGTCAGCTTAACTTTTACTTAGAAGCATTAGACAAAGATGTTAAGAAGCCGAATGAAAATCCTAGCATTGGGGTTTTGCTCTGCAAGGACAAAGACAGTGAGGTTGTAGAGTATGCTTTAAGCAGAAGCCTGTCACCGACTTTGGTTTCAGAATATAAAACACAACTGCCTGACAAAAAACTTTTACAACAAAAACTACACGAACTGTTTGACAATGAGACGGAAGGCAAATAGAGCCGTTATTGTGGCATCGATGTAGCCAAGATTTCCGCTCACATCGCCGTCGTTAGACTTGCTATAACCTGCCACGATAAATCCTCTAGTTTGCTGAATTGACCATGCTTGCTCTCCCTTGGAGCCCCCTAAGCATTTCTGCCACTGAATTGAAGGCTGTGATGTAAGCTGCAAGAGGACACCAGTCAGAATTAAAGCGGATAAAAAGAATTTTCTCATGTTGAATCGAATTAAAGAGATGAGCTTGATGCTATTTAATAATGACTCAATCATTACCCAATGCAGCCATTATCATTAATCCTAACAAATATAAGTTTTCCGGCAGAAATAGGATTGTTCATGAATGTAACAAGATTGCAGGATTAGATTGATAAAGTAATGACATCCACTCACAAGGCTACTAAAATAAACAAGGACAGGTAATGAAAATCTAAGCGTGATCCATCATCTCCAACTGGATACCAGGTTATACCTTTGCAGTGCGATGTTTCCCGAATATGATGTGATTGTGGTGGGCGCCGGACATGCCGGCTGCGAGGCTGCTGGCGCTGCGGCCAATATGGGCTGCAAGGTCTTGCTGGTCACCATGAATATGCAGACGATTGCCCAGATGTCCTGTAACCCGGCCATGGGTGGTGTGGCCAAAGGCCAGATTGTACGGGAGATCGACGCCTTGGGTGGCTATTCGGGCATCGTCACGGATGAGACCATGGTGCAGTTTCGGATGCTCAACCTGTCCAAAGGCCCTGCCATGTGGAGCCCGCGTGCGCAAAGCGACCGGATGCTCTTTGCCCGCAAATGGCGCAACATTCTCGAAGGTCATCCCAACATTGATTTCTGGCAGGACATGGTCAGCGGCCTGCTGGTCAAGGACCGCAGGATCATGGGCGTCAGCACGTCTATGGGTCACGAGATCAAAGCCAGAGCGGTCGTGCTGACGAATGGTACTTTTCTGAATGGCATCATCCATGTGGGTGATAAACAGTTTGGCGGAGGCCGCGCCGGCGAAAGCCCAGCAAGGGGCATTACCGTTCAGCTGGTCAGCCTGGGATTTGAGGCGGGGCGCATGAAGACGGGTACACCACCCCGACTGGATGGCAGGAGCATCGATTATTCGCAGACAGAAATCCAGTACGGCGATGAAAAGATCAACCGGTTCAGCTTTACGCAGACCAGAATACCGGACCGGCAGTTACAGTGTCACATTACCTATACCAACCCCGAAGTACATGACATTCTGAAGACGGGTTTTGACCGCAGTCCGATGTTCACCGGCAGGATCCAGGGCCTGGGCCCCAGGTACTGCCCGTCGATTGAGGATAAGGTTGACCGCTTTGCGGAGAGGGACCGGCATCAGCTGTTTATCGAACCCGAGGGATGGGATACCCATGAGATCTATCTCAACGGATTCTCCTCTTCGCTACCGGAGGAGGTGCAGTTTGCCGCCCTCAGAAAAATACCCGGGCTGCAGCAAGTGAAGATGTTCAGGCCCGGCTATGCCATTGAGTACGATTATTTTCCGCCGACGCAGCTTCAGTTAAGCCTGGAGACCCATCTGGTGGCAGGACTGTATTTTGCTGGACAGATCAATGGCACCACGGGGTATGAGGAAGCCGCCTGTCAGGGGCTGATCGCCGGACTCAATGCGGCGCTGAAGGTGCAGGGCCGCGACGCC
>ERZ724526.1745-NODE-1745-length-10993-cov-6.827391_pt1 | contig 10993 bp, 9 predicted proteins | sample MGYA00376059_ERZ724526 | MGnify/ENA primary metagenome ERZ724526 (study PRJEB28724, sample SAMN07190883) | activated sludge metagenome | isolation source: activated sludge of sewage treatment plant in Hong Hong | place: Hong Kong | collected 2016-03-17 ... | reverse complement strand
TTGATGCTTAACTAAGTACGATAAATCGTACTTAGGTAAGCACCCCGAAGGGTGCTTAGTTTATTTCTTTTTCTTTTTATGTGCCAATACAGCAGCACCAGTAATAACGCCAGCGCCAGCGGCACCTTTAACACCAGGAGCAGAAGCCAAAGCCTTAGCGCCTTCTTTAGTGCTTAAAAGGTTTTTAGCCTTATCAAGCATTGTGGCTTCCATTCTCTTAGTTGTTAAATGACCATTGCTGAAACGCGCAAGATGCTCTTTTAGTTTACTACCCATAAGAGCTTCTTTTGCTGCTTTGAGTGAAATTGCAGTTTTAATAATCATGGCTTACTCAGCGTGATACTGTGCAATGTAATTAGCCACGTTTTCGTTGTCCTGAGCCAGTTCAGCCAGTTCATCAAACATATCGTTATTAACAGCAACGATAGTTTCGGCAACCTTAGTGAATGTCTCGTTTTCAAACTTAGGAGCAAGAGCGGAAATGGCTTCAGCAACCTTGCTTAAACCATCCTGAGTCTGAACCATATCAACGATCATACCATCAACGTCACCACAGGCAACTTTAGAAATGCCAGTATAAAGATTAGAACCAGCATTTACTAAAGCTTCAGAAGCTTCCTTGAGGATTTCGGCTAATTCGGTTTCTTTCTCAGTTTCAGCAGCTTCAGCTACCTTATTCAGATAGTCGGCGCAAACATGAAGAGAAGAAGCGGCATCAACCGTTTCAGCCTGTGCTTCAGCAACCTCAGCAGCAAACTTTTCAAGCTCAAGTTCTTCTGCGGTCTTAGTCACTTCTGCGGTTTTGGTTTCTTCTGCGGTCTTGACTTCATCGGTTGCAGCGGGAGCGGCAACTTCAGCCGTAGTTTTGAGCGAAGCTAAAAATTCGTCGATTTTCGACATGTAAATCTCCTATTTGTTGTGATCAGCTTTTTGCTGAATGTCATGAAGGGTTTTGACGGTGTTTAAATCAACGCCACCAAAGGCGTCAAATGTTTTGAGAATGTTACCAGATGTAACGGGATCTGTTGCAACCGCTGGAGCGTGTCTCGCAATTACATCAAAATAATTAGCCATATCGACACGCTTGTTAGCGAAATCAGGATTTCGCGCCATGATAGTATCAAAACTATCACGAAGTTCCCTCTGATTCATGGTGAGCGCAATTCCCCCTCCTAGTTTACGAGCAGCTTCAGAAGTAATGCCGCCGAGAAAGCCTCCAGCAGATTTTCCGCCTTCAGCAAGAACATCAAGAACATTATGTAAAAATGAAGCAGTTTTTTCTTCAGCAAGTTTCATGATTTGAGGACCATTTCCAGCAGCACCAGCAACAGAAGTAGTTAAAGACATAAGATTCATTGCTCCCTTACCAACATTCTTGAGCATAGGAAGTGTTGCTTTGATTCCACCATCAACTAAACCAGCTTCTTTAGTCATTTTTTCAGCATAAGCCAATTTACCATAATCACCAACTAAGCTAGTGCCGCCAAAATGACCAAGGGCTTTAGAACCAGTTTCAGCCCCTTGAACAAGATTAAAGGCTCCAGTTACTTTACCATGACCTAAACCAGCAATTGTTAAAGCAGCGGGACCAAGAGCGCCGACTGTTTTTAAGCCAACTTTAGCTGCGCCTTTTGCTCCAAGAAACCCAGCACCAAGAATGGCTTTGCCAGTTGTACTAAAAGCTTTATTAATCGCTTTTCCAGGTACTTCAAACCATGCTGCATCTTTTTCTAATTCTTGAGATAATGCCATAATTCGCTTATTTAAAACCACTAAATTATCATAATCATGATCACCGTGAACTGTGGCAACTTTCCATAAACCTAAACCTTCATATTGATTGCCATATTTTAAAGAACCTTTTTCTTCGAGTTCATATGCTTCTTTTACTAATTCGCAATATTTGGCAAATTTACTAAGAAACGCTGCTTCTTCTTGAGAAAATTCAGGTTCTGCCTCTGCAACTTTTTCAAGTGGTTTTGAATGTTCGGAATTGATCGAAACTACGTCAGCATGAGAGAACCTACCGTATGTTAATTTATCAAAATGCACAGATGCTACTTTTTCAATTACTGGATTCATTTTTTCTTTAATGGTTTCAAAATTAGCTACGTCAAAAATTTGTTCACCCGTTTTTTCGAACTTAGTAAGAAAGGCGAATTTATTAGATTCCTCTACAAGTCGTTTGACTTGTTCATCATTAAGATTACGATCACTAGCCAACTTAGTAATTGCCGAATTCATATCCGCGCCGTTCTCAACGAACTTACGCGCAATGCTCTCCGCAGCAACACTAATCTCTAAATGCTTCATATCTTGCCTCAATGATTAATTCTATCACGGACGAGACTCTAGTGCATCTTCTTCTTTAATTGGATCTTCGACTTTTCGCCGCTTCGTTTTAATAAGAAATGCAACGTACATAAAAAGCAGAGCGTGGAAAGAATCGTCAGGATTAGATGGCAAATGATCATATTTCATTTGTCCTGTTCTATCACTATATTCTGATTCAATATTCAAAAAATCATCAGCAAATGTTTTCATTTGGTCCCATCGTGGGAATGAAAAAACTTGCTTTTTAATTTGATCAAATACATCTGACATTACAACTGTACGACCTAAACCATAAAATTTTGATTTTTTATTGTAATTGATATATTGTTTTGATCCAGTATGATTCATTGTTGCAATTACAAAACTAGGACCAAGAGCATTTTGTAATTGGCTGATTAAACCAAAACCAAATCCATAATCTGCGCCAATAATACGAGCATTATTAGCTTGAATAACTCTAGCCATATGAGCGATCAAATTTTCCGGTGATGCCTCTTGTCCCATATAGCGTTTAAAGTAAGTGCAAATAAATTTATTACGATTTGGATCGAAATATCCAATCGTAAGAATTGTATAAGCATTTCCGTTACCAGAAGCCCAATCAATCCCTGCAAAAACTTCTAAACCTCTATGTTGAGCATCCGTGACTTCTTCCATTTCTCTATCTGTGTCACAACAAACGGCGACCTCTGCCATTGTGATAGGTTTAACGCCAGAATCATATGAATGACCAAAAACTTCGTTCATTAATTGTGCTGTACTATAATTTTTAATTTTCCAAAATAATCTATTCCAGTTAATGAATTCTCCTGGGAGAATAATCTGAGGAAAGCGATAAGCCATAATATCGCCGTCGCCATACGATACCCAAATACCATTTTGAGTAAAAATATCCCCCTGACAACGTTCACACCATAGTCCAGGTTTATCTGGAATTACATTTTTTACACCTAACATATTCCAATGACCACAATGTAAACATTTAATTGTCCATTCGTGCTGTGCAGAACGTTGCCAATAATATTCAATACTATTAGAAAACGTTTTTGGCGTTCCCGTATACATAAATGTAGCGTGTGGTTTGTGAGCGGAACATTCTTCAATTACAGGAATACAATCCTGTAAAACATCTTGAATTTCATCGATAAAAGTTTCATCTGAAGATAGACCACGAATTGTATCGGCATCATGATAGGCCGATCTAAGATAAATTGTATGACCGTTTTTTAATCGTTTTTCCGTTACTGAAAAACCACGATATCCGGGCCAGAAGTTTCGTTTAAGTAGCGGTGATCTTTCAAATACTTCATCTAATTTCTTACGACTATACACTGAAGTCTGAATCATTGTAGGACTAACATACAATGATGATTTGTTGGGTCGCTGACAAGCACCTGCGATATGTTTACCTGAAACAGTTGTAGACTTTTCTGACTGTCGGCCAGTCATTAATAATGTCCTGTCAGGATACTCATTCACAATTGGATAGATATAAGGACGATTAGTGAACCTCCACGGCTCACCGTCTAATGACATAGTTTTTTGAATAAAATCAAAGTTATTAATCATGCAAAAAGAAGCCTTTTTTGTTATAAGAAGGATAGTAGCTATTTAGCTGCTTAAACAGACTAGACCAAATACAAGGTCTATCTAATGCTAACCGTTTTCTACAGGAGGGATCAATGATCCTCTTTGAAACTGGAAATGCCCAAACGGGCAAGGTTTCTATTGTGGCTCTTGGCGATGGCCGAAAGCCAAAGATGTTTCCCAAGGAACACCCCGACTATGGAATCGGGGGGAGTCTGAAGGTTGTCCGAAATTGGTTGCCTAAGAGCAAGTTTGCGGAAACTAGCTCAAGTGGCGCACAGCTTACGAATGAACACGCAGATACCCTTAAAACTAATAAGGGACTGTATCAGATTCGGCTCGTTCAGGAAGCAGAGACTACTCGTTGTAGTCTGACTTTCTACGACACGCAAAATAAGATCGAAGATGAATTCAGGAAGCGCGTTTTTCGTGATCTTCTTGTTCGCGCAGGTGATAATGGCAATCTTGCGTTGTGGTACGAACGCAAGTTTGATGAGAAGTCTGAAGAACTTCTCAATGACCTATTCTTAACTGGTCATCAGATGCTTGTTCCTGCTCTTTTGGCGGGACTGGAACGGCTCAATACGGAAAAGCCTGAAAAGCTTTTCTATGCTTGGCCTATCGTTAAGGCTGCTTGACAAAGCAGTTGAAGTGTATTACACTTAGTCCATAGGACGGGAGCAAACTATGCGAATCAAGGCTAAATCAGAAACGAACTTTGTGACTGATTTTATTGATGATTCAAAAGCAGAGTTTGCTCCCGATCTTTGGATTAAGAGAATGATTGATACTATTCATTTAGGTACTCCTGATATTTACGCACATTTTAATGGTATTTTCTTACCTATTGAAGCAAAAAAAGGTTTTAGAAGGAATGGACTTATTTTAGATCATCATTTTAAGCCAATTCAAATTCATGAATTAATGATGTTAAGAAAATCGAGAGCTTATTCAATGGGTCTAATTTTTATGGATAATGAAATGCGGTTCATTCTTCCAGAAGAAATACCCGAAAATGGTAATTTAAATTTAGACTCATTCAATAAACTCCCGCATTTTTCATGGAGGACAATTCTTGATGAATACAACATTAGAAGCAAAAGTATCGCTCAAAAACAATAAATTTCGTGTTGAAGTTATCAATCGTGACCTAACTTACCTTGGATTCAAAGCACAGAAAAGATTCTATACATATAATGCAGAAATTACTGTTAGTAATCTTCTTGAATTAAAAAACATTGGATATGAAGTGGTTTATTCTCCAGAAGCCTTGGAGAAACGAGACGAATTAGCAAAAGCATATAAACGTATTTTAGAAGGTCAAAAATACAAACAATTTTCAGATGCTCAAATAGATACTGCTTGGGAAGAACAAAATATTTATGAAAAACTTCCAGCAGATCCAGCACAAAAAAGAACGATTCTTTTTGGTTTAGCAATTCATAAAGCTTTGCTTTATTTAGAAATGGGAATTGGTAAAACATATGTTGGATCAGTAATCGCGCAACAACTTTACAATCAAAAATTAATTAAACCTAAGTCTGTATTATTGATTGCACCATGTACTTTACAAGATAAAGAAAATTGGCCTGATGAATTAGGCAAATTTTGTGATTTATCCCATGTAATTGTAAGTAAAGAATCTGATTTCGAAAAATCTGCTGATATTTATATTATGAATACAGAAAAATTTAAAAAATTCTGTGTTGATGATAATGGCGATTACATTGAAGACAATCCAATTGATCGCAAAAAATTTGATTGTTGCATCTTTGATGAATCAACTAAAATCAAAACTCATAATTCCATTACCACGAAATGTTTTCTTGAATTTTCAAAACGTATTAAATACCTTTATTTAATGTCTGGACTTCCGGCACCAAATACTATTCTTCAATTATGGTCACAAGCTGCCGCAGTTGGTGGATGGCTTGGAGACAGCTATGGTCATTTTGCTGTAAGATATGCAACGGAACAAAGACGCGAAAATTATAGTAGAATGATTCCAAAACCTAATGCGGAAACTGAAATTAGAAAACGAATTGATTTAGTCTCTATTTTTATGAAAGCCGAAGATCATATTGTTCTTCCGCCTTATATTATTCAAGATATTGAAGTACCAATGCCTCATGAAATGGATGTGCTATATCAAAAAGTAGAACACGATTACATGATGACATTAAATAGTTTTACATCAAAAATGAATGTTGCTGAAAGGAAGATGTATTTCGAAAATGAAGCTTCAGTAAGAGCTAAGATGCTTCAGGTTTTATGTGGTTTTGTTATTGATACTAATGAAAAAGACGAAGATAAAAGAATTATCCGTTTGACATGGAATCCGAAACTGGATAAACTTATCGAACACTTGGAAGTGTTACTTGCTGACGAAACAAACAATGTCATCATCTGGACACGCTTTAGAGCCGAACTTGATGAGATATATGAAGCGTTAACACAAAAGTGGGTTTGTGCATACGGCAAAGGTGGAATGAGCAAGTCCGAAAGACGCGCTCAATTAGACCTTTGGCTTCACTCCAAGCATTGCAGGGTTATGATTGCACATCCTGGTGCATTTATGTACGGTCATACTTGGAATAAAGCTAATTTCAATATCTACACATCTGCTGTCGAGGATAACGAACATTATTCTCAGTCAAGAAGAAGGAATTATAGGCGTGGACAGACTAGAACGGTACGAGAGTATCGTTATGTTTTTGTCGGAACTTTAGAAAAACAAATTTGGAAGTCTACTGTTAATAAAATTCGTTTAGATCAATTTCTTAAACGAGGATTGTAAATGGCGAAAAATAAAACTGGGGCCAAAGCGCAACCAGCTACTAGCGCAGCACAGTTTAAATCTATTTACGATTATGCAAACTGGTTAAAGTCTCAAATTAAAATCCATGAACTCTTTACAGAGTTGACTGGAGAAAAATTTGTCAAACTTCCTGGTGATGCTCGTTTAAGAGCAAAGGTGCCTTGGCGTGATGACAATACACCATCACTATGTTTATATGAGCCATCAAATACATTAACTGATTTCGCCAGCAAATCAAATTACCTCAATAAAAATGGCGAAATTATTAATCATACTGATTTACTCCTAAAACTAAAACAAGTAACTACGTTTTATGGAGCAGTAGAATGGCTTGCAAATAAACTTGGCGAACAAGTTCCAGCGGATATCAAAAAGACTTCTGGCAAATATGAGAACTTAAACAAAGTTCTTAATCTTACATTTGTTGCATGTCTAGAAAATGCAAAAAGATTTTTAGAAGATCCAAATAATGATAAATTTAAAGAAGTTCGTGCTTTTTGTGAGAAACGTAAAATCCCATTAAACCAGGCTCTTTGGTCTGAATTAAATATAGGGATTTGGCCTAATCAGCCAGAAATCGCCACCATTGTAGACGATGCTGGAATTAAATTAACTAAAACTGGCAAACAAGAAAAAACAGATGAAAAGAAACCAGATTTAGGCTTAACGGACATTCCAAGGATTCACGATAATGCAGCGATTGTATTTCCGTTGCATGATAATAATGGGTTTCTTACAGGACTCGCATTAAGACCAACCACTTCTAAATACATGCTTAAAGCGCAAATAAATGATAATGGCGCTTATGGCATGTTAGATATATTAAACGAAGCAAAAAAAAATCCTGATGAATTATTTTATATTGTTGAAGGACAATTTAATAAGGTTCAATTAGGAGCGCATAGTTTTAGGGAGTTTGGAGAAAGTGATTTTGGAAAATTTTTAGTTCCAACACTATCTACCGGATCTAAGCATTTTAATTTAGACAAAATCAAAAAATACATTAAAAATGTTTGTTATTTTGCTGATAACGATATTGGAAGCGGACATGACAAGTCTTATTTAGAGACTGTTGTAGATGTTTACAATCAAGTTCAAGCAGAGCAGTTTTTTACTGTTTTTTGGGAAAACAAAACAGACCATTATGATATTGATGATTTTCTTCGTGAGAATCTCACTTTAAAAACAGAAGAACTTAAAAAACAATTAAAAATTGTCAATATCGTAGACTTTGTAGTTTTGGCAATTAATGATATTGTTGCTGGAATTCAAGATCCAAAACAAAGAAATTCTGCGAAATATGTACAATCAACTCTTATAGTCCCTAGACTTTACAATCCTGCGGATAGAGCAGAGCTTAATAAAATATTTTCATTTCAAGAAGACGATCTTGATAGAAGTTTTCAAGCAACATACAATCGTGAACAAGAACGCGATTTAGGTGACGGTCTTAAAGCACACAAAAATCGCTATATCTTGTCTATTCCAGATCCGAATGGTGGTCCTGATAAAGAAATTGAAATTTCTCAGTTCATTCTTGAAATGAAACAGAGAGTCGTAAAAAAAGAAACAGTTAAAGCTGGATTAAGAGAAGCGGAACATTCGGCTCATGAATTAACGAATTATGATTGTTATTTATATCATGCAAATGGCAAAAGAACTGATGCTGTATTTAAAGCCCAAGATTTTTCCGATTCTAAAAACTTTATTACTTCTTTAGCTAAAGTAGATATGGATGCAAGAGCGTCTATTGTTGTTGATAATGAAAAGCAGCTTTTTCAAGCAATTTTAAAAAGTATCGATACCAAGAACGAGTTGTTGCAATATACAATTCCGGGACCACATTTAGCCAGCACTTCACCTGAAGCTATTAGGTCAACTCTCCGTCCTGGAAAATGGGATTTCAATTTAAAAACATTTTTAAATAGAGGCTTTTCTGTTATAAATGGAGTAATCCAACCAAACAAATCTATTGATATTGAATTCGTGAATAATAATTCATTAGAGTTTGCAATCTATTCTGATGAAGAACACGAAGCAACTTCAAAGATGTTATGGGAAGATTTTAGAAGTATTCAGCAAAAACAAATGGTATCTGCCTTTTTAGGATTTACTTTTTGTGTGCCATTTAAGCATCTGTTGAATGACAATATTAACGGAATGTCCTGTGTCCTTGTTGGAGGTACAAAAACAGGCAAAACTTCTCTTGCGTTAATGTGTCAGAATTTTTATGGAACTATTCTTTCTGATGCAGCACTTTTAAATTTCCATTGCACACCATTAGCATTCGAAAGAATGTTAACTCGCTTAGGAACAACTTTAGCGGTGTGTGATGAATATCGTCCAAATCCCAGCTTTTCTACGAAAGACCTATCAATTGTCTTTCATAATGCATATGCTGGGAAAACGAAAGAACGTCTTACTCAGAATTCAGAAAGTATGGGAACTGAAATGTACACCGGTAATTATGTTTTTACTGGTGAACAAATCGGCAAAATGCAGTCTTCTACTGAGGCAAGACATTTACAATTTGATTTCAAAGAAGAAGATAAAACAACCGAAGAACATTATGTTAGAGTGAGAAGCAATCTTTCAAAATTAAAATGTTTTATGCCACGTTTAATTGCATGGCAACATGGAAATATTGAAAAGATTTCTCAATTCTATAAATCAAGAAAGAAACAATTACTTGAACTTCATAAAGATACCCAACAGGGTTCTCGTTTAGCTCAACAGATTGCTACTATTGATTCTGGATTTTTCTCATTTGTAGAAATGCTAAAACAACAGGGTACGATAGATAGCACAGAAGCAGAAAATGATTTTTTAGAATACATCACTTGGTCTAATGATTTTTCAGAAAAGAATGTATATCGTGCTGAAGAATCTCAGCACCATACAATTTTTATGAAATCGTTATATGATATTATTAATACGAATGCTGTAAATATGGTAATCATGAAAGAGGACGGCCAAAGTACAAGAGTCGATAAATACACTCATGATTCCAGAAAACAAGTTTTAATAATGAAATTTATGAAACACAAAACATGGCATTATGCCTTACTTTCGTTTGAACTAATTTTGAACGAAATTAACAAAATGTTTCATAGTCGAGACTTTACATTTGAACATTCAATTTTAAGAGAATTGTCTGCTCGTAAGATAATCAAACTCAGTCCTAAAAATCAAATTGAATCTACGAAGATTCCTGATCTTCTAGATCCCACAAAACTAAAAAGCGTCCGAGCCGTTGTAATTTCGGAAGCTAAACTCATGGAGTTTGAAAATGTCTGAAAATTTATATATGGATACAATGGCTTATTCTGGCGAAGAAAAGCCTTGGCATTTAAAGGGCACTCAGTTTGCCGAAGATTTCACTTCCGAAGAAGCTATCGAAGCCGCAAAACTTGGCTTTCATGTCGCAACCAAACAGCTTGGTCTGATTGCCGATGGTCGCCCTGTTGATTATTTTGCAACCGTGAATGGCGATACCAACGAAATCCTTGGGGTTGTAGGCTCCCGTTATACCCCATTACAAAATAAACAGGCTTTTGGATTCTTTGATGAACTCTTGGCTGAAACTGGCGCAAGGTATACAACCGCTGGAGCAATTGGCAAGGGCGAAAAGATTTGGTTGCTTGCTAAGATGCCTGGAACTTTCGAACCGTTACTTGGCGACCGTATTGAGGAATTCTGTCTTCTGGTTAACTCACATGATGGTTCGTATCCAATCACAGTTCGTTTCACTCCCATTCGTGTTGTTTGTCAGAATACGCTTCATATGGCATTGCACGATAGTACCGCAACTGTTAGTTTGAAACATACTTCTGGTGCGTCTTCACGACTTCAGCAAGCGGCAATGATTCTCAAGGAAAAGAATCGTTATTTCGCAAGTCTTGGTGAAACATTCAAGGAACTCGCTTCATTCAAGATTGACGATGAGTGGATCCAGGATTATGAGGATCTGCTTTTCGGCAAGATTTCCAAGGAGGTTGAGATTTCTGAGCGTGTTCGTAACAATCGTATTCAGAAGCGCACTGGTTTTGAGATTTATCTGAATCACGGTAAGGGTCTTGAGATTCCCGGCGTTAAGGGAACTGCTTGGGGTGCTTACAATGCAGCAATCGAATATGTTGATTACGGTCTTGCTGGTGATGATAATGATCCCAAATCACTTCTGTTCGGTGGTTTGAGCGATTTCAAGCAGGAAGCTTTTGACCATGCTTATGCTCTGGTGAGTAAGTGATTAAA
>ERZ724526.1742-NODE-1742-length-11000-cov-4.771220_pt1 | contig 11000 bp, 11 predicted proteins | sample MGYA00376059_ERZ724526 | MGnify/ENA primary metagenome ERZ724526 (study PRJEB28724, sample SAMN07190883) | activated sludge metagenome | isolation source: activated sludge of sewage treatment plant in Hong Hong | place: Hong Kong | collected 2016-03-17 ... | reverse complement strand
GGTCGTGCTGCTGGCGGGGGCGGTCGCGGGCCTGCTTGCCGCGCTGCCCAGGCCGGAATACCGCTGGCAGGACGAATTGGCGGCGCGACGCGAGATCGGGGATTTCCTGCGCGAGGATGCGGCGATCATCGCGAACTGGAACCGCCTGCTGGCAGCCGGGGAGCGCAACGGCCTGAGCTTCGACGAACTGGCCAACCGCATCGAGCGGGACGTGAGCGCCCGCTACCAGCGCAGCTTCGAGGAACTCTCCGCACTGCCGGGCGACCCGGCCCTGCCGTCGGCGCCGGCCATCGAGCAGTTCCGCGAGTATGCGGAACGCCAGCGCGATGCGTCGCGGGAGATGGCGGAGGGGTTGCGCGAACGCGACCCGCGCAAGATCGGGGAAGCGCTGCGCGAGGCGCGGGAGGCGGGCCGGAAACACGAATGAACGGCGGCGAATGAATGGCCGCACTGAACGGCGCCCGCAATGAAAGAACCCGGCCGCGGCCGGGTTCTCTGGGGTGCGACTGAAGCCGTCAGGCAGCTTTGCGCCGGCGCGCCACCGCGCCCATCAGGCCGAGGCCGGCGAGCAGCATGGCGAAGGTTTCGGGTTCGGGAACGGCCGTGACGCTGACATTGTCGAGCGATCCGCCGTAGGTATCCTGGGCACCGAATGCTGCGAAGCGGAGGGTGTCGGCACCCGTGCCGACGACGGTGTAGGAGTACTGCTGCCAGTGGTGGGTGCCGGTGTTGTTGGTGCCGCCCAGCGTGGGGAGCAGTGCGCTTCCGTTCCAGGACACGGAGATGTTGTTGGTGTTGGCCGGCAGGGTTGAGGTGTTGGGGCGCGGCGAGTACCAGAAGCTCAGGGTGTAGCGCTGGCCGCTGACGGTGCTGGAGAGCACCTGCTGCATGGTGCTGTTGGGGTTGGTGCCGTGGGAATCGAGCTCGACGAACTGGACGCCATCCTGGGCGACGCCGGCAACGTTTCTGCGCACCTCGATACCGGCACCGGAGAAGGTGGTCCAGCCGGGGATGCTGTTGAAGACCTGCCAGGTGTTGTTGGCGAGCTGCTGAACGCCCGGATTGGCGCTGAGATCCTCGAAGCTGCCGTTGACGATGAGGTTGGTGCTGGCGGCAGCGGAGCCGGCGGCAATGCCGAGGGCGAGGGCGAGGGCTGTCTTTGCGATCATTGGGCTGTTCATTTCATTCCTCCGGCTGCGCGGAATTCTGCAAGTTGGACTGGGCGCATGTTGCGGCTGCAGGCGATATGTCGCAATAGCCCGAACGGCCTATTCATTTGGGTAAACCCCGAGCCAGTCGAGGTCTGTCGTCCCAAGTCTTTTGCAGGCGCATGCGAGCGGAGCGGCCGGTTGCCGATGGCGAACTCGCAGTGTTCCGGCACGAGGACGGTACCAATGCACTCGATGAGCGACGGCGCCACCCCGCAATGAAAGAACCCGGCCGCAGCCGGGTTCTCTGGGGTGCGACTGAAGCCGTCAAACAGCCTTGCGCCGACGCGCCACTGCGCCCATCAGGCCAAGGCCGGCGAGCAGCATGGCGAAGGTTTCGGGTTCGGGTACCGGTGCTGCCGAGTATTCGATGACGTAGCCGTTCATCTGGTAGCTGTTGCCCGGGCCGCCGTGATCGTTCCAGCCGCCGCGAACCGCCCAGTTGATATGCAGGTAGTCTTCGCCGCCGCAGCAGTTGTTGGGCTCGCCACCGTTCCAGTTGGTGTAGGTGAAGGCCTGGCCGGCTTCGGGGCCATTGCGCCAGGTCCAGGCGTTGATGGCGTTGCCGGCATCGGAACCGCCCAGCCAGGCGAGCGAGCCATTGGCGAGGTTGGCGATGAAGGTGTTTTCGGTGGCGGAGGTGACGGTCGCGAGGTAGCCGCCCATGCTCATGAACGAGGCGGCGTTCGCGGCGGTGAAGGCGTCCTGCCACGTCACGGAGGTGCTGACGAATTCGTACCAGTGGTCGTTGCCGCCGGAGGCGCTGGTCCATTGGGTCGGTGCGGCAATGGCGCCGGTGGCGCAGGCAAGGCCGGCTGCCAGTGCAAGAGTCTTGAGTTTCATGGGTTCCCTCTGTTCGTTCTGTCTTGATGGGGGGTGCTGGCGCAGTCGCAGGGCGCTGTTTCGGCACCTGCCATCGGATGCTAGGAGCATTCACGCGGCATGGCTATAGCCCATATGGACTATGGAAACGTCATTCTGGGACAGCGGGCAACAGGGGTTCAGGCGTTCGCCAGCGTCGGCGCGGCGGCTTCGGAAGTGGCGTAGCAGTTCTTGCCGGCACGCTTGGCGCGGTACATCAGCATGTCGGCGATGCGCATGATGGAATCGACACACCTCGCCTCGGGATGGGGCAGCAGGCAGACGCCGATGCTGGCGCCGAGAACGAGCCCGGGGTGATCGGGCACACGGATGGCGCCGATGGCTTCGATGATCTTGTTGGCGAGCCGGTAGGCATCGTCGACTTCGAGCAGGTTGGTGACGAGCACGGCGAATTCGTCACCGCCGATGCGCCCGACCGGGTCGCTGGCGCGCAGGCAGCCGTGCAGGCGATGCGCGACGTCGGCCAGCACGTGGTCGCCGAGGTCGTGCCCGCCGCTGTCGTTGATCGCCTTGAAGCCATCGAGATCGATGTAGAGGAGGGCGCTGGTGCCGGCACTGGAGATGTGCTGTTCGAGCACTTCGTTGAAGCCGCGCCGGTTGAGCAGGCCGGTGAGAGGGTCGGTGCTGGCGGCCCGCTCGAAGTGGCGGGCCTTGGTTTCTGCATGCTCGCGGCTCTTTTCGATCCGCCGCGAGAGGTGCAGTGCGTAGAACGGGAGGGCGACGGCACCGATGATGATGCCGGCGGCCATGTACGGTTGCGCCTGCCAGAACGGCGAGCAGACGACGGCGATGCTCATCAGGACGCTGCCGACAAGCATGGAGGCGCGGGCGTAGTCGGCGCCGAAGCGGAGCCCGTAGCCGATGGTGGCGAAGATGGGGGCCCAGAAGACGAGCACGAAGCCGGCCTCGCCGGCGTAGTAGCCATAGGCGAAGACGATGTGGTCGAGCAGCAGGCCGAGCGCGATGCGCTGCGACGAGCGGAAGATGTCGAAGCAGATGACCCCGACCCAGGCGACGGCAAGGACGCTGTAGGCGATGGCGGGCCCCCAGGCCGCGCCGATGGCTTCGCCCTGGCCGATGAGCGTGAGGAGGCCGAGCAGGGCGAGATAGGCGCCGCCGAACCGCAGGCGCACGATGGCCTGGTTGGCTTCCGTACTGGATATCCGCGCCTGGTCGAGCAGCGAGAGACAGCGCCTGCGCGGCCGCTGCATCGGATCGACTGCGGGCATGGGAACTCCTCCTTGCGGCCGCATTCCCGTTGTTGTTGGTCTGGGGAGGGGAGACCTCCGGGCTTGTAGGGCGCCCGGTCGGCATGAATCCCGGAATGCGGAGGCTTCCATCTTCCTTCATCTCATGCGCGTATGCCAAGTGGAAAATGGGGCGGATGTGGGCCTGACTTCAGGGTTGGCGGGGGATTGCGGCGACCCGGCGGAGCGGATCGAGATCGCCGGAAACAGGCGACGGCCCGGGGGGCACGGGTGCGGGATTAGTCCGCTCGGGCTATTGCCGGTGTCATCGTGGCCGTCTACCCTGCGTTCATCCGGCAATCCCTGCCCGCCCCGAACGGAAACAACCATGAAGAAACTGCTCGCCATCGCTGCTGCCGCCCTGCTGCCGACCCTCGCACAGGCGGCTCCGCCGGTCTTCGCCGATGATTTCAACAGCAATACGTACGGCCTGAACAAGACGCCGACCGGCTGGTCGATCCTCGACAACGGTACGGTCGACGTGGTGGGTACCGGTGGTTTCGGTTATCTCTGCGCAGCCGGCGGCGGCATGTGCATCGACCTCGACGGTTCGTCCGGCAATGCGGGCATCCTCAGCCGCAACCTTTCGCTCACCGCCGGCATGACCTACACGGCGTATTTCGATATCGCCGGCAGCCAGCGCGGTGGCAGTGAAAGCCTGCTGGTGAGCTTCGGCACGGCGACGCTTCTGCTTGATCCGCTGGCCAGCGGTTCGCCGTGGACGACGTATTCGCTGACCTTCACGCCGACCGCCTCGGGCAGCTTCGGGCTGACCTTCAACAATGCCGGTGGCGACAACATGGGTGCGATGCTCGATAACGTGTCGGTCGTCGCTGTTCCGGAACCGGAATCCTACGCGCTGCTGCTGGCCGGCCTCGGCCTGATGGGCACCGTTGCCCGTCGTCGCGCACGCAAGCAGGCGTAAGCGCCGCAGTCGCCTGCCCCGGCCCGAACCCGAAAGCCCGTCACCCGACGGGCTTTTTGTTGGCCCCGCCGCCCCGTGATGCCTCGGGGCCGGTGGCATAATCAGTCTCCCGAACCCGTCTTTCCTGCGCCATGAAATCGACCATCCTCGTTACCGGCGGTACCGGCTACATCGGCTCCCATACCTGCGTCGAGCTGCTTGCAGCGGGGCACACGCTGGTGATCGTCGACAATCTCTGCAACAGCAAGCGCTCGGTGCTGCAGCGCGTCGGCCGGATCGCCGGCCGCATGCCGACATTTCACGAGGCAGACGTGCGCGACCGGGCAGCCCTGCGCCGGATCTTTGCGGCACAGCGGATCGATGCGGTGATCCACTTCGCGGGGCTGAAGGCGGTGGGGGAATCGGTGGCGCAACCCCTGCGCTATTACGACAACAACATCGCGGGCACCGTGGCACTGTGCGAGGTGATGGCCGAGCACGAGGTGAAGTCGCTGGTCTTTTCCTCGTCGGCAACAGTCTATGGCGATCCGCACCAGGTGCCGATCCGCGAGGAGTTTCCGCTCTCGGCGACCAACCCGTATGGCCGTTCGAAGCTGATGGTGGAGGAAATCCTGCGCGATGTCGCGGCGGCGGACCCTGCGTGGCGGATTGCGCTGCTGCGCTATTTCAATCCGGTCGGTGCACATGCGTCGGGAATCCTCGGCGAGGATCCGAACGGGATCCCGAACAACCTGATGCCGTTCATCACGCAGGTGGCGGTGGGCAAGCGCCCGGAACTGTCGGTCTTCGGCAACGACTATGCGACGCCGGACGGTACCGGGGTGCGCGACTACATCCACGTCGTCGATCTGGCGCGCGGCCACCTGGCAGCATTGGGCGCACTGACGCGACAGCCCGGTGTCCTGACGGTCAACCTGGGCACCGGCCGCGGCTATAGCGTGCTGGAGGTGATCGCGGCCTTCGAGCGTGCGAGCGGCCGCAAGGTGCCTTACCGCGTCGTCGCCCGGCGGCCGGGCGATATTGCGCAGTGCTATGCCGATCCGGCGCTGGCGCACAGCCTGCTGGGCTGGGTGGCAGAGCGCGGCCTCGACGAGATGTGCCGCGATGCGTGGCGCTGGCAGGAGTGGGCGGCGGCGAACGCCGGCGACTGAGTTCCGCGCGGGCCCGCCGGGCGCTCAGTAGCTGCAGGTGACCTTGACGGCGTAACCGACGGTGTTGGCGCCACGGGCGTGGCGGACGAAGCAGTCACGCTCGTCGAGGCCGCCCGGCCCCATGGGGAGTTGGCAGCCGATGAGCGAGGCAGGGGAGGTGAAGCTGACCTCGGGTGGCAGGACACCGCCCTGGAGCAGGGCCGGCAGGTCGCTGCAGGTGTTGACGAGGTGCCGGATCGGCGTCGCCCGCGCCGGGTCGATCGCGGAGACCGAGAAGTTGAGGGCGGTGGCGCTGCTGAGGGCGCCGGCCACGGACTGGGCGACGGCATCGCCGGCGTTGTCGGAGAGGTTCACGAAGCGTGGCAGGGCCGTGGCGGCGAGGATGCCGAGGATGACGACGACGACAATGAGCTCGATCAGCGTGAAACCGGCCGTCCGAACGGGTTGTGCTGACGTCGCTGACATGAAATTGTTCGCTCTGCCCTGGGATTGATGCGGAGTTGGCACTATAGCCCAAGCGCACCGGCCCGGCAGCCTTCCGGCTTAGTCCGATCGTACTATTGCCCTTGTACGCCCCCGGGTCTATCGTGCAGCTTCGCTCAATCCGATGTCATGACGCCCCCATGAAAAGCTTGCTGAAGAAATCCCTGTTCGCACTGGCTGTTGCCGCGAGCTTCGCCGCCCCGGCGCAGGCCGACGAGATCCGTTTCGAGACCGGCTTCACGACCAACTGGCAGGAAATTTCGCCCACCTTCGGTAGCGTTGCCGGCCTGCTTGATGTCACCTATCTGGATCCGCAGCGCAGCACGAACAGCTTCCGCTTCTGGGCCGGCGACTACAGCGGCCGCCCTGCGGCCTTCGCGGGCACGACCGATGGCGGCAGCACCGGCTTCATCACCCTGACCCCGACCGCCGGCAACAAGGTGAGCCTCGTCTCCTTCTTCCTCGGCAGCTATGTGAATGCCAACCGCGGCACGAGCTATTTCATCGACGATCTGGCGACGCCGGGCGTCGATTTCGCGTCGGGTGCCATCAGCGTCGGCGCGCCCGGGCTGACCGTGACGTCGGGGATCTCTTCGGCAACCGGCATCCGCATCGGCTTCGGCCCCAATGCCTACAACGTCGGCATCAACAACATCAATTTCTCGGTGACGCCGGTTCCGGAGCCCGAGTCCTACGCGCTGCTTCTTGCCGGCCTCGGCCTGATGGGCGCCGTCGCCCGCCGCCGTGCGAAGCGCATGGCCTGATCGCCGCCCGCCGTTCCCCCTGCAGACCCCGCCGCCCGGCGGGGTCTTCGTTTGTAGCACCGGCAGCAGCGTCGGCTATCATCGTCGGCATGGGACGTCTCCTTTCTTCGCTGCTCCTGCTGCTGACATTCGCCACGCCGGTGCTGGGCGGGCCGACCTTCATTCCGCCGCGGACCGGGCTCGTCGCCGAGGATATCGGGCTGCTGATCAACGAGGACGATCCGCTTTCACGTGCGACCGGTGCCCATTACCAGAAGGTTCGGCGAATTCCAGACGGCAATGTGATCCGGCTCCATTTCACGCCGGGACAGTCGGCGATTTCGCCGGACAGGTTTGCAGCGCTGAAGCAGCAGATCGATGCGGAAACGCCGCGGCACGTGCAGGCCTTCGCGGTGGCGTGGACGATGCCGTACCGGGTCGGTTGCATGTCGCTGACCTCGGCGCTGGCATTCGGCTTCGATGAGCGCTTCTGCTCGAGGCAGTGCGGACGGACGGCGGCAAGCCCGTACTTCAATGCCGCGGGCAGCTACCCGTTTACGGAGCACGGCCTGCGGCCGGCAATGATGCTGGCCGGCCACGATGAGGCGGCGGTTCGCTCCTTGATTGACCGGGGCGTGGCTGCAGACAGCAGCTTCCCCGCGGGCAACGCCTTGCTGATGAGCACCAGCGATCGGGCACGCAATGTCCGCGCGGCCTATTTCGAGCAGACGGCCAAGGAACTGGAGGGCGTATTCCCGATCGAGGTGCTGGCCGCAGACACAATCGCGGCGCGGGAGGATGTGCTGTTTTTCTTCACGGGTCTCGCCAGCGTTCCGGGCATCGAGACGCTGCGCTTCGCGCCGGGCGCCCTTGCCGACCATCTGACCTCGTTCGGCGGGCAGCTGACGGACTCCAGCCAGATGAGTGCGCTGCATTGGCTGGAGGCGGGGGCGACAGCGAGCTATGGTACGGTCACCGAGCCCTGCAACCATCGTCAGAAATTCCCGTTGCCGGCGGTGGCGATGTTCTTCTACGCGGGCGGAGCGACAGCGATCGAGGCGTACTGGAAGAGCGTGGCGTGGCCGGGAGAAGGCGTCTTCATCGGCGAGCCGCTGTCGCGTCCGTTCGGATGGCAGGCGAGCGAGCGATCACCGGGAGTCTGGGAACTGCGCCTGCACGCCCCCCGGCCGGGCCGCGTCCATCTGGAGCATGCGCGCTCGCCGATGGGCCCGTTCAGGCCGGTATCGGCGTCCCGACCGATCGTGCGCGGCATGAACCGGCTGACGCTGACAACGGCCGCCAATAGCGGCTTTCTGCGGCCGGCATTCACGGTCCACTGAGGATCCGTCGCTTCGCCTTGCGCCCGGCGAATTAGTTTCCTAGCATGACATGGTGATTGCATCCGCGATCACCGATACCTCTCCCGCCGTCCGGCGCCAAGCAGTTCAATTCGAAAGTTGGAGGTTCCCCATGCAGATCCGTCGTGCGTTTACCCGTGCCCTTGTCGCCTTCGCGGCACTTGGCACCTTTGCAGTTTCCGGCAACGCCCTGGCCGCGGGCGACTATTTCTTGAGGTTTGACGATGGCGGCTCTCACATCGCGAAGGGCAGCAGCACGGCGGAAGGCTACAAGGACTGGATCGAGTTCGAAAGCTTCTCGTGGGGCGTCTCGATTCCCTACGCTGGAGGCGGTGGCGGGGCTGGTGCCGGCAAGCCGTATTTTTCCGACTTCAACTGGACGCAGGTCGCCGACAAGAGTGTGCTGGATCTGTTCAGCGCGGCAGGTTCAGCCCAACACATCGACAAGGCCACCGCCGCCCTCACCACGATGGGCGGAAAGGACCAACGGATCAAGTATTTCGAGATGACGTTCCAAAATGTAGTGCTCACCAGCCTGCAGGTCGGTGGCAACAGCGGCAGCGTACCCTGGCTGCAGGGTTCATTCGCCTACGGCACGATCGCGATGGAATACTGGACCATCGACCCCAAGTCTGGCAAGACGACTTCATTAGGCAAACGCGAATTCGATCTGGAGAACAACAAAGGATCGGCCGCTGCCATGGCTGCGCTGTTCGCGATGGGTGCTGCCGGCCCGCAGTTCGAGGTGACCCCGGTGCCGGAACCGGAGACCTGGGCGATGCTGCTCGCCGGCATCGGGTTGATGGGGGCGGTGGCGCGGCGGCGGCGCACCAGCAACGCCGGCTGACGTAACCCATCCGGGGACGCCCTCGCAGTAGCGGGGGCGTCGTTCGCTCCGGCCGTCCGCCTGACGCACACTAGTACCTTTTGGCTATTGTGCAGTGCATGATGAGGCGGTACAGTCCGGGCAACTGTCACTATGCAATTGGGGTTCTCCATGCTCGCTTCCAGATTCAAGCTGCTCGCGCTCGGCGTTGCGATGATCGGCGCCGTATCGGTCAGCATGCCTGCCGCGGCGAACACCTACCATCTCGGCACGCTGAACACGACGATCGGTCAGTCGAACATCGGGGTATTCGGTGAGTTCGACGACACGTTCTCGTTCGTCGCCGGCTCGCAACCCGGCGTCATCGGCGGCATTACCGGTATCGACCTGTTCGGCGACCTGCAGGTGCAGTATCGCCTCGGCGTCGGGGCACAGCCGGCCTGGTCGGCCTGGTCGCTTCTTTCTCCGGTGCCGTCCGCGCCGCTCACGCACGTTTTCTCGTTTTCCGGCAGCGCCGGCAACCTGACGCCGCAGCAGACCTACTGGTTCGAGTTCCGCGGTGAAACGACGGCCGCTGTCTATTCGGTCACCCTGGCGCCGGTGCCGGAACCGGAAACCTATGCCCTGCTGCTGTCGGGCCTGGGCCTGATGGGTGCCGTCGCCCGTCGCCGCAAGAACAACGCCTGAGGATTCGCAATGAAGAAAATGCTCCGCCTTTCCCTCGCAGGCGCCGCGATCGCGGCAGCGGGTTCCGCCCATGCGCTGAGTTTCCAGACCGTGGCCAACTCGTCGTTCTCCGAGTATTTCTACGTTACCCCGGACAACACGAACAGTCTCGCGCTGCTGGTCTCCGGCCTGGAAGCACAGTTTCAGTCCCTGAATTTTTCGATCGGCAGCGTCGGCCTCAACGTCGGTGCCATGTCCTTCGGCGGCAACCTGCTCGCCGTTTTCAACGATCCGGCGAACAACGCTTACACGCTGCAGGGCAATACGCCCTATCTGCTGCATATCGAGGGTTTCACGAAAGCCTCCCCGCCGGGCGGCAACGGTCTGGTGTCGATTTCGGCCATCAACGCCGAAGTCAGCCCGGTGCCGGAATCGGACGCCTACGCGATGCTGCTGGCCGGCCTCGGCCTGATGGGGGTGGTGGCGCGCCGCCGTTCCCGCCGCTGAACACGCCGCAGCCGCAATTGAAAAGGCCGGATATCCGGCCTTTTCTGTTTCTGGCACCTGCCAGCCGGTTTTGCGGGCACCGACAGGCGATCGGGGCTGCGCGGATGCCCTTGCCCTGCATGGACCAATCACCTCACGCTGTCTGCTTGCAGTAGGTCTCGCGCGCAAACAGGATCAGCAGCAGCGACAGGACGATCGCCCCGAAGATCAGCGAGAAGCCCGCCTGGTAGGCGGCCGCATCGTAGATGCGCGCGCCGCCGGCGGTGCTGCCCAGCCAGTGGCGGTCGAGAATCCAGCCGACACCGGGTTGCAGGAACATGCCGCCCATCAGCGGGCCCATGTTGCAGACGCCGGAGGCCGTGCCCATCAGACGCGACGGAACCGATTCCTTGGCGAAGGCGAAGCCGATGATCAGGTTGCCGCAGGCGAAGCCGCTGACGATCAGCACGCCGACCAGCGCCCAGATCGGCAGCGGCAGGTAGATGACGATGCCCCAGCCGATCAGCGCGACGACGGTGGTGGCCACATAGAGCGGTTTGCGCCGGCCGATGCGTTCAGACAGCGCGCCAAGGATCGGCCCGCCCAGCGCCCACGCGACGAGCAGCGTCGAGGTGATGGCCGCCGCGGTCTTGGTGTCGAGCCCGTGCACCTGCTTCAGGTAGGGCACGCCCCAGAGTCCGGCGAAGGTGAGCACCGCGCCGGCGACGCCGATGGGGACGATGACGAGGATCCAGCTGTTGCGGTAAGAGAGCACCTGCATCAGGCCGTGCCAGACGGAACCATGATGCGTGCCGCCGGCTGCCGGCGCCGGCGCATGGCTGGCGTAGCCGCGCTCGCTCGGGTCGTCGCGTACGAACAGGAAGATGGCGAGGCAAAGCGCAGCCGTCACGATCGCGGTCACGACCATGACCGGCCGCCAGCCGAAGGACTCGACGAGCAGGCGCAGCGGCACGCCGGCGACGACGCCGCCGCCGACGCCGCAGAAGCGGGCGGTGCCGGAAGCC
>ERZ724526.1739-NODE-1739-length-11009-cov-3.572302_pt1 | contig 11009 bp, 6 predicted proteins | sample MGYA00376059_ERZ724526 | MGnify/ENA primary metagenome ERZ724526 (study PRJEB28724, sample SAMN07190883) | activated sludge metagenome | isolation source: activated sludge of sewage treatment plant in Hong Hong | place: Hong Kong | collected 2016-03-17 ... | reverse complement strand
AAAAAGGTTACCAGGAACTGAAATTGCAATCATACATTCCTGGCATGTATCATCTGATCATTCAAAAGGGCAGTGCATCACAAAACTTTACATTAGAAAAAATCAATAATTAAAATAAATCAGCAAGTCATGAATAAAATAATTTCTACACTCGTATTCTTGTTTTTTACTATGGTTTTGGCTGAAGCCCAAAGCTTCAAATACCAGGGTGTCGCACGCAATAACGCCAATGCGCCTTTGGTGAATCAGAACATAGCTTTGAGATTATCAATCCTTAATGCTTCCAATGTGCCTGTGTATGTTGAAACACATGCAATCAAAACATCCGACCTTGGTATCTTCAACGTCAACGTCTGTCAGGGTGCAAATCCAACAGGCAACTGCGCTACCATCGACTGGTCACAAGCTGGCTACCAGTTGAAAGTAGAATTAGATGCTGCGGGTGGAACTAACTTTACCAATCTTGGCAATTCACCAATCCTTGCTGTTCCGCTGGCCAATTATGCGACCAAAGCGGGATCTGTACCGCGTGACAATGACATGAGTCCAACCAATGAGATTCAGACACTTAATCTGAATACTGCTACAAACGCCTTGTCTATTTCACAGGGCAACAGTGTAGATCTCACTTCACTTAAAAATGACGCTGACTCTGATCCTGCCAATGAGATACAGACCATCAGTCTTGATACAACAAACAACGAGGTTAGTCTCAGTAAAGGTGGGGGAAAATTTACCTTACCAGCAAGCGGATCAAGTCTGTGGGTAAAAAAAGGCGACACGCTGGTTTACAAATCGACCAATAATATCGGTATTTGGTTTCGCAACAGCCGTTTTCAGATTGACTTTGGTCCAACGGTCAAGCGTCAATTTATATCAGGCACCAACCGCTGGATTGATGAATGGAATAACGCCTCCCCCAATTTGTTAAAAACCATTGCATTCGGAAGCACCTTGTTCGATCCGGGAGGTTCTGCAATCGCAGATCATCATATCATGACTTACCACTACATTGACAAGGATACCATGTTCCGCGTTCGATCTACAATTTATACTTCTCCTGGACTGTCCAGTGATCTTGGTTTATTTTGTAATGTTACGCAAAATGGACAAAATTTCCATGTACCCGGTGTGACACTTGTTGCACAAGGTGCTGTAGGTACAATTGTTTCCTATTTTGGAGGTGCGCCTGGATGCGGAATGCTTTCTGCCAATGTCAGTGGAACAGCAGTTCCTTACATGGGAATTTTTGGCACCACTCCTGGAACTTTAATAGGCGGAATGTATCGGAATGCATCAGGGCAATCTGTTGTTCAGGCGAACATTAAGAACTTCGTGATGGACCATCCTACTGATCCAACCAAAGAGATTTGGTATGCATGTGTTGAGGGTCCTGAGGCTGCTGCATACAATCGCGGTACTGCAACGCTGGTGAATGGTGAAGCTTATATCAAATTCAGCGATGACTTCCACGTTATTCTTAATCCTTCTACACTGACCGTCAATCTAACCCCACTTTCCGCAGAATCAGAAGGACTGGCGGTAGTTGAAAGAAATGCCGATGGATTTAAAGTGCGTGAATTGCACAAGGGAAAAGGAAATTACAAGTTTGACTGGCAGGCAACAGCCGTTCGTAAAGGCTATGAAGATTTCAAAGCAGTGCGAACCAAAGGCATAGAGACTGTGACGATTTCCGGTCCGAATGACATTCCTGCTGTCACAACCGGCAATAAAAAGTAATTCAGCTATTCTGATATGAAAGCCTCAGCTACGGCTGGGGCTTTTTTCTTAAAACACCAATGACTAAAATATTCCAGGGATAATCGCCTTGCGTGATTTGGGATAATCGTTAAAGTGCTCCCTATACCAGCGGTGATGTTGCCAGGCGCGGGGAATAAGATTCGTACAGGTCCAGCATAAAAAGGAGAATGCAGGAAGTGACCAGCACATCATTGCAAATCCAGACCACTCAATAATCTCACCCAGAAAATTGGGACAAGAGACCCATTTAAATAATCCGCCGTAGGGTATAACATATCCAACACTGGTTTCTTGGCGAAGTCGGATTAAATAACGATCGTGCCAGAAGTGAATAGAGAAACCCGTAACAAATAAAATCATACCAAGAATCTGGAACGTTCCAATCACAAAAGAGTGACCGGATTCTGAAGACAGTGATCCCAACCAGTAACCATTGAAAGAAGCGTTGACCGTATTAAAAAAAATCGCAGATGTCGCAATGGCCAGAGGCATTTTCTTATTCGTTGTTCGGATCAGCATAGGAAAAATCAATGCACGGTATATGTAATGACCAGCGAAAGAAAAACACAGAAGTCCCCTGAAATCCAAGGTGAATCCATTACCTGTAATTATAAAATAGCTGAATATAATCAGTGACGGCACCTCCATAACTAACCATCCTACACGATTATCAATCATAGGGCCCCAGCTGGTTTTGGTGTGTCTGCCGTATGGAGCCGCTATTCTAAATTGTAGCGGCATAATGATTAAACCAAGCGTCATCCACCACCAGATTAAGGTGTTGAAAACTTCAATTTTCATAGACTACTATTTTGTGTATTCATCCATTGCAGTGTATCCCAAATTGTACTTCTCAATACTCTGGGCTTGTAACCGAGTTCTCGTTCAGCTTTCTGTGACGAAATCTTCAAAGGGGCAGTCCTTAGAATATCCAAAGAAGTCTTATTGTACAATGGTTCTTTGCCCAGCGCATACATGATCTGTGAATAGATAGGAATCATCGTATAGGCTAATGAAGGAGGACAGAGGAAAGGGTTTTTTACGTTAGCATTAAATTCTCTAATGATGTCTACCAGCCCTGGAAGCGTTTCATAATGTCCACTCATAATAAATCTTGATCCTGATATACCATTTCTTGCTGCTTCAATACTGCCCATTGCGACATCTCTGACATCTACCCAGTTAAATCCATAGGGCAAAATTGCTGGCAGAGCGCTATTATAAATTTTTCGAATTGCCTGTCCCATGAGTGAGGGACCGAAATCAAAGGGACCGATGACGGAAGTTGGCAAAATAACGATCACGCGAAAATCTTTTACCTGAAGCACCTCAAGTTCAGCGCGAATTTTGGAAACGTCATAAGCCAGATTTGATTCCTGATTGTAGACTCGGCACTCATCCATCGTCTCATGTTGTGGTTCAGGATCAAGTACATGGATGCTGCTGAAATATACAAGTGTCTTTACTTTGGCCTGACGACAAGCTTCAATGACATTTCGGGTACCCTGCCAATTGATCTTTTGTGTTGCGTCTGCCTGCCGAGGATTAAGACTGATTCTTGCTGCCAGATGAAATACAGTATCAACGCCTGAAAATACATTAATTAATTGCTGCAAATCTTCAATATCAGCCACGACTCTTTTGATTGCAACGGAGGACAGCGCATCACTCCGATGATGAATAATGGCCCTGGTATCAATACCTTGTCCGGACAACTCACGACAAAGTACATTGCCGATATGTCCGTTAGCTCCTGTAACTGCGGCTGACGTCATTACTCACAAAGATATTTTATATTCAGCTGCTTGTTTTGATATTTATTTTACCGGGGTATAGCAAATAGAGAGGATGCTGTATAATGTTTAAAGAAAAAATCCAGTAAATAAAGACTTTTAAACTGTATTTTTAATACCTTACAATAGAAAATTTAATCAAGTTCAATGAATAATTTACTTATTAAATATTTGTTATTGTAAAATGACTATATTCTGCGCATTAGAAATATTAGCTTCTACAATTAATAGAATACTCTTTAATCAAAAGCAATGATAATTTCAAGTATGTTGCAAAAATTTTTTAATAGTAAAAAATAAATATAATTCAGAAGATGCAAGACCACGATATGGTATTTTATAAAAAATTAACCTATTAGGTCACTTAAATTATTGAACATGCATTTCGATTAATTTGTATGAAATTCTGAAATAAGTGGAAAAATAAAATGATTTTCGGTTTTAATATTATCTGCATTCCTTAACATAGGGTTACATGAGATAAAAGTTAGAATCAAAAATTTAGTTTTTATTACATTTTATAATACTCAATATTATTGAAAAACAAATTAATAAAATTATTTCAGATCAGTATTGTCCGGTCAAGAAAACTAACTGCCAATTAATTAGGGTCAAGGTGTAATTCCTGTAAGGATCGCGGACTTGCAACTTCTAGAAAATTCATCAGCTATATTGTTGATTTCTTCAAATGCAGTCAATATATTTGTGTAATATACAAATACGATGAAAAAGACTGGAAATGATTTTATGGTGAAATTTTTATTAATGCTGATTATTTTTCTAAACATGGGTCTGACTTCACCGCAACCGTTGTCATTTCCAATGTTATTTGTCTCCAGGCAAATTCCCTGTTGCGGCTCAGTGTATATGTCTGAAGCAAAAGCGCTTCCTGGCGTCGGTAATTTTAGCAAATATCAGGTTGCAGCACCGGGCTGCTTGTGCATTTTACAAACCAATGGTAAAGTTGATACATTAATTAATGGCGCTAAACCGGCATTATCAAGTATGTTTCTGATTGATGTTAGTGCGCCGTCCCTTGCGTATGATGCAAAAAGCATTGTGTTCGCCGGACTAGTGGACGGAATTTATAATAAAGGTAATGCCAATCAATATGATAAGGAGCATAATGCCTGGCGCATATACACCATTGACATTGATGGCCGAAATCTGAAAAAAATAACCGGGTTGGCCAATATACCTGGAAGTGATCCTGTATTGGATCTTTCACAGTTCAGGTTATCATCACCTAACGGCCCACTTGCGGGATATGATGATACTGATCCGATATTTCTACCGGATGGGAGAATCTGTTTCAGCAGCACCCGATATCCAGGATTTGCGATGTATAACGCAGGCAGGGCGAGCAATTTATTTGTTGTAAATTCAGATGGAACAGATATCCACCGAATAACCAGTGAAAAAAATGGTGCCGATCGCCCGGTGGTGGATCCTCTGACCGGCAAGATTGTTTTTGCGAGATGGTGGAGAAACTTTTATTGGCCTTATGATGGTATGGAAACAGTAAGATCAGTTCAATATCCCGAAGGATATCTCTATAAAGACGGTTTGACGAGCGACTTAAATTCTGTCATTAACGGACAGACATACATGTTTAATAATAATTCATTTCTCCTTACAGAAATAAACCCGGATGGAACTGATTTAAAAATTTTTTCAATGTGGTTTAGGGATAATTCAGCCAACGGATGTTATGGTGGTAACTTTGATACTGACGGAAATTTCATTGGCAATTGGTTTCCAATTGAACATGTCACTGAATCATCTGGATTTGGTGGAATAAAGAAATATTTTCGCAATGCTATCAAAGCACCTGAAGGATTATTAGGCACATATTCTTACGGTAACCTTGATTATTATAAGACAAATCCTACAAGTTATGGAATATTTAAAGGCGAATATGCAGCAGAGCCGTATGTTCTTCCAGATGGAAAAATGCTTGTAAGTATTGCACCTGATCCAAATCAGGATTATGGAATATACCTGGTAGATAATAACGGTAAAAACCGTGAAAAAATATTTGATAACCCTGGCACAACCGAATTAAAAGCACAGCTCGTCATTCCCAGGAACCTTCCACCGGTAATTCAAGATCGCAACTTCTCTCATGCCAATGCATTGCCGCCAAAAATTCAATCCAATTTATTCGATGAAGGAAAATTTATTTTTGATTGTAGAAATATTTTTTTCAATGCGCCTGTTGATCACCCCGCTGTCAGCGCCCCAAAGATAGGAGAAGTAGAAACGGTTCGTTTTTTTGCAGCTCCTCAACGTGAGCAACAGCATGGTTCCGTAGAGGCTCTTGATTATCCCTGGTTGTACGATGAAATCCAGGTTGATGAGTTTGGAAGAGTTTTAAATCTCAATTCACCAGCTCACCTTCCATTATTTGAACAAGCGAGGTCTTCACGTGTCAGTGGGTATAAAATTCCACGAACAGGAGGTGGGATTATGGATGGCGCTGCACATGTTACTGGCTTTAATTATGGTCGTCCTGGTGAAAAAGTAAGTTGTGTAGGTTGTCATGCCGGCCATTCTGCCATTCCGATTCCGCAAAATGCGGAAGATTTGCTCTTTACAAATTTGGCACCAGGTGCACGCATCAGGGCCAGCAGCAGTATGTCTAATCCCGGATATGTTATTGATCGTAAAAATAAAAGTTCTTCAAATTTTTGGTTTACACCGGAAGGAATTTCTCCTGATGGTCAGCGATTGGATCTAAATTGGCTGGTACCGATTTATGTAAAAAAAATTCGTCTGTATAACATTCCTGATCCTAACAGGCTGGTTGTTAATGAATGTGTGCTTAGACTTTATGAGGATAGCGCCCGGATAAATCAAATTAAGGAATTTATAATTAACCAGGATCTCAATCCCAAAGGCACTGAATTAAGTCTGGATAATATTATTAAAATTCAGGGTTTACAGCTTGAATTTAAGAAAGTGACAGGTGGAATATATCACTGGAATTGTGCTTCGATAGGAGAGATTGAAGTCATTGCCAGTCATATTTCACCGGATAGATTTTCTGAAATAGAGGACTGCCGGGGTATTGCATACGGTGAATTTAAATTGGATACCTGTGGTCGTTGTCTGCATCCTTCTGATCCTGAATTCAATAAATGCCTTACAAGCATTAATGCCGCAACAGAGATATCAAATATTAGAATATTTCCTAATCCTGCTAATGATCATTTCATTATTCATAAACTGAACCGTGAGATTGAAATAAATTTCGAAATTTATGGTGTGACTGGTCGCAGAATGACTAAAGGAAGACTGGACAGATCGCAGACTTTGATTGATATTGCAGAATGGCCCAGAGGAACATACCTACTGAATTTAAGCAATTTGCAGCAAAGTGCTGTCATGCGAATTATTAAATTGTAATTTAATTTACCTTAAATTCCAGGTGTTAATGGAGCAACAATAATATACTTGACAGGCCTTTCATTTTAAGAACTTCAAGAAAAAGTTTGTCTGTATGTTACAGGCATCATTAAGCTAGGACCATTGTCCATTATATAACAGGGCGAAGAGAATCCGGTCCTAAAACAGAACAGTCCATTTAGTAACAATTTTAAATGTTAGGATCAGATCATATTATTGTAAGATATGATCAAAGTACAGTGGTCTATTATGTTCAATTCTAATCTACGTATGAAGCCATAAGAAAATTGAATTCAATAGCATATTTCAATAAGTGAATAATGTTACATTTCTTCACTTCCGCGAAGTGTCATCGTCAGTCTCCTCAGGTATCGTTGTTGAATATACCAGTCAGCCAACTGTTCTAGTGTTATTGCATCACCTTCACCAAGATCATAGCGGTAGACAGCCTTTAACGCTTTTTCGTCAGATTCTTGCTTCATTCTTTGAAGTCTTCCCTCCAGTTCTGTTTTTTTTCCCTGATCTGAAGCAAGTTCCGAAATTTCCTCCCCAATTTCCATCATCTCAAATAAAAAGGCAGAAGAGGGCTGTTTTTCCAGCAATGCTGTAACTCCTTCCAGTTCCAATAGATGTCGAAGCCTCAAGATAGGATCAGACAATGTCTTGTAAGCGTTGTTATGGTGAGATATTCTGCGGTGATCATCTGCTTCAGAATAACTTGTCGATAAATCAGGATGTAATGTCCGACTTAGCGCATAATATTTTTTTCGAAGTTCTGCCTGATCAATGGCGTACTTTCTAGGAATACCAAAATACAAGAAGTAATCCTCCGTTGACATTATTTACCAAAGTGTCTCAAAACATCGAGGCCATTGGCATAAAGCAACAGACCAAGTAAGAGGATAAATCCGATCATCGTCGCTTTTTCGATAAACTTGTCACTAACTTTTCTACCAGTGACAACCTCAATCAGCAGGAATAAAACGTATCCACCATCCAGCGCAGGTATTGGAAGTAAATTCATAAAGCCAAGAATAATCGATATGATAGCGGTGGTATGCCAGAATGAAGGCCAGTCCCAGGTCTTGTCAAACATTCCGGCGATGCTTGCGAACCCACCCAGTGAATCCTTTGCCTTGATCTTGCCGGCAAACATGTGTCCGAATGCCTTGAGCTGATCCGATAGTAGATCAATACCCTTGGTGACCCCCTTCGGTAAGGATTCAAGAAAGGTGAAGCTTTCTTTGCTGATTATCAACTGATCAACCGGGGCCTCAAAATAAACTCCCAGCTTTTTATCTTGCGTAGACAAGGCGAGATGGATCGTATCGGAACCTCGTAATAAACTCAAATTAAAATTTTGTTCTTCCGTTTTACTCAAGTAATTTTTTACATCAGATTCATAAATTGCTTCCGATTGATTGATGCCAATAATCCGGTCACCAGCCATGACACCGGCTTTTTTGGCGGGCGAATCATCAGTAACCTCTTTTATCCTTGCCAGGGTTCGTGGTCTCCACAATATGTAATCTTTACTGTCGTATTTTGTAAAAAAGGCGATTTGCTCATCGGTCAGGGTAAGATCCAAGGGTTGCCCATCCCGGAGCAGATTGACAATATGCTTGTCTTCAAAAACCAGTTTTCGAATAACAGATCTGCGATCAAATCGATCCAGCTTTTCTCCCTGTACTCCGACAATCAGATCACCGTCCCTGAATCCCATCGTTCTCGATACGCTGTCGGTGGTTATACCATACTTCAGATCTTCAGTCTTGATATAGTCAATCCCTTTACTCCAGAGCAGCATTGCAAAAATGAAAAACCCCAGAATAAAGTTAATGGTCACGCCGCCAATCATAATAATTAGCCGTTGCCAGGCTGGTTTGGAGCGAAATTCCCAGGGTTGAGGTTCATTCTGAAGCTGAGCGGTATCAAAACTTTCATCTACCATGCCTGCAATTTTGACATAACCTCCCAAGGGAAGCCAACCAATGCCATATTCTGTCTCCCCGATCTGTTTCTTAAACAAACTGAAGTAAGGGTTAAAAAACAGGTAGAATTTCTCGACACGGGTCTTAAACCACTTCGCCGGAAAGAAATGTCCACACTCGTGCAATATGACCAGTATGCTGAGACTCAGTAATAGCTGCGCAATGGTTATCCACATGATTGAGCAAATTTTATTTGTTGACCCTTAAACGCAGAGATCTGCTCTTTGGTTTCTGAAAAGCTTAAATTCAGAGCTTATTTTCCAGGTAAAGGGTTCAAATTTAATTCAATATACGAAGCACTTCGTAATATTGCCTGATGAACTTGAGATATTGCTATTTAATGTTCTTGGTAATATGCTCAGAGATGCTTTGGGCCCAGGAAACACTTCCCACGATCAAAATACACCGGATCAACGGAAGCATCAGGCTAGATGGAATCCTGGATGACAATGAATGGGCTCATGCGGAGATGGTCTCCAACTTCAGAATGTGTTATCCAACAGATACAGCCTGCAGTATTTGGCAGAGCGAAGTCAGTATGGTCTTTGATCAGGAAAAAATCTACATCGGCATCAGATGTTTTGAAAGACGTGAAGACTATGTGTCCAACAGTATGAAAAGAGATTACGAAGATGACGAAACGGATCATATTGATATTGTCTTTGATCCTTTCCGCGACGGTCTCAATGGCTTTGTATTTAGCGTCAGCCCATACAACGTCCAGCGTGAAGGAACGATCAATGAAGGAAGTAACCTCAGCCTCGTGTGGGATAATCGCTGGAGTTCCCGCGTCAAGAGTTATGAGGACCATTGGGATGCAGAGATTGCGATTCCATTTAAAGCCCTTCGGTACAAACCTTCCGTTACCGCACAGAATGTCTGGAAAGTTAATTTTGTGAGAACCAAAATTAGGGCTTTTGAAAAGAATAGTTGGTCACCTGTACCATCGATCTATGAACCACTGAGCTTGGCCTTTGCAGGCGAACTAATCTGGGTTGACCCACCACCAGCACTCGCGAGCAATATCTCAATTATTCCTTATGTCACCGGAACCTTCAGTGCGGATCATATCCGGACAGAAGACGCAACTTTGCAGAGGGTCGAAAAAAGCCTCAAACCCAATGCTGGTGTGGATGCTAAAATAGCCATAACTCCGGGACTTAATCTGGACCTGACACTGAATCCAGACTTTAGTCAGGTCGAAGCCGATCAGCAGCTTGCCAATGTCAGTCGCTTTGAATTATTCTATCCGGAGACCCGTCAGTTTTTTATTGAGAATCAGGACTTGTTCGGCCGTTTTGGATTTCCCATTTCCAGACCGTTTTTCAGCCGAAGGCTTGGAATCGCCTATGATCAAGCTCATGAGCGCAATGCACGTATTCCCATTTTTGCTGGAGCGCGTCTGAGTGGAAAACTAACCAATAACCTGAGGATTGGTACCATGAATATGCAAATCAGTGAAAAATCATGGGACAGTACAAGCGTTCTTCCTGCATCCAATATTAGTGTTGTTTGTCTGCAACATAAGATTTTCAGCAGGTCCGCCATATCAGCCATATTTGTTGATAAAGAAAATTTTACAAGCAGTAAGATTCCAAAACTTCCTATTGGTTCGGCTGCCTATAACCGGATTGCAGGTCTCGAGTACAATCTTTTTTCAAAAGACAACAAATGGGAAGGAGAAGCATACTATCACAGGTCATTTTCACCCCTGCACAAGGAGCAAGGCTCATCTTTGGCAGGTTTTATCAATTATGATGTTCGAAAGTATTCCGTAAGGGCAGGTCTTTTCAGTGTAGATTCATTCTATACTGCGGAATCCGGATTTGTTCCAAGGACAGGATACATTGGGCTGGTCTCCGGAGCGGATTATCATTACTGGCTAACGCGCTCCAAAAAAATACGCCAGCTTCAAATCGGTGTAGCGTTAGAACATGCGCTTAATCAGTCGTGGCAACTTCTAGATTATCTTATTACACCAAATGTTGAAATTGAATTCAATGATTTTTTACCCGAACTCCTCGAAGACCCTTACCAGCACTCATTCTTCAGAAAC
>ERZ724526.1738-NODE-1738-length-11020-cov-5.829184_pt1 | contig 11020 bp, 12 predicted proteins | sample MGYA00376059_ERZ724526 | MGnify/ENA primary metagenome ERZ724526 (study PRJEB28724, sample SAMN07190883) | activated sludge metagenome | isolation source: activated sludge of sewage treatment plant in Hong Hong | place: Hong Kong | collected 2016-03-17 ... | reverse complement strand
TTATTGCAGGGGTCATGGTGGCTTAGTGGTGGCACATGAGTAATGCCTGCCGGTTTTCTGCGGAAAACCGGCAGGCATTACTCATGTGCCACCACTTGGTAATCTCGTATCCCAGATTTTATTTGAATTAATAAAGGATGAGTGCTACTACTTGCGAGATACCCGCATTTTAATCGCCGGTACACTAAATTCCGCCAACCTCAATCCTTCACTTCCAGGTGCATCTTGTGAAAAAAGCGGTGCAGCAGGGGCGACAGTACCAGGCCCGAAGCGGCAAGAAAGACCACACCGCTGTACAAGGCATACAAGCCGGCAAATATCTCCACCCGGTCCTGTCGTTCGGGCGGCAGGGCGCCGATATCCAGGGCCGGTCCCATGCCTGTGAGGATCATAGAGGCGTTGTAAAAAGCGCTCGTCCAGTCTGTCCCGGCAACAAAACGATAACCCGCCATGCCGATGAGGAGCGACATGCCGATGAGCAACCCCGAAAAGGCGGCGTAGCGCAGAGCGCGGGCCATAAACTGGCGGCGCGAGAGGAGCGGTTGGGTGCGGTGTTCAAACATGGTGGCCTGAAGATATTTACCGTTTCCAGGTATGAAAGGTTTCGATACGTGGCGATCGCTCAAAAATACAGGTTTGCGCATACGGATCAAAAACAACGGCCGGTTCACTCGATTGGAGTGAACCGGCCGTTGCTACAGAAGGAACCCGTCGGCGACGGGTAATACATGGTTCAGGAATTTCCCATCACCTCGTTTTTAATCGAGTTGGCTTTTTCACGGCCTTTCTGCGCCAGTACCGAGGCGGTAGTCAGTACTTCCTGAATTTTATGTCCGGCTTCTTCCACTACGTCGTCCAGCTTAGCCTTTACATCGTCGACCAGGTCTTCGCCTTTCCGGCGTATTTTCTTGCGGGTGTTAGAGCCTTTATCCGGGGCAAGCAGCACGCCTAACAGGGCACCAATGGCTACACCGCCCAATATGCCTAATAGAACTTTTCCAGTTTTCATATAAATATTGTTTTATGATGAGTGAATATTGATTTCTATATGTAGAACGCAATTTTCGCCCAAAATGTTGCAAATAAATACAAAAAAACAGGTAGTCGGTTCAAATGAATTCCGGGTGACATTCCCGGGTCCGGTCGATCAAAACCACCGCACCACTCCTTCGAGCATCGCCTTTACAATAGCCCCGTGTTTCCGGTATGGCGGCATAAACGGCCTCGTGATGGGGAATATCCGGTTCTGGCGCAATACGCCGCGGGCATTGGAGAATTCCAGGAATCCGAATTCGCCGTGGGTTTTCCCGATGCCGCTGTTGTTGACGCCCCCGAAAGGCAGGTTCGGGTTGTAAAAATGCGAGCCGCAATCGTTGACGGTCACATCGCCGTTGCGCGTTTCGGTCAGAACAAACTCAATATCACGGCTTCGGCTGCTCCAGATATACATGGCCAGCGGTTTTGGGCGTACGTTGATATAATCGACCACCTCCTGCAACGTGCGGTAGGGGCGGATGAGCAAAACAGGGCCAAACGTCTCCTCCCCCCAGATCGCCGCAGTATCGGGCACATGGGTCAGCATGGTCGGCTCGATGTATCGCGTTGCTTCGTCGGACCGGCCCCCCGCTGCTATACGCGCGCCTTGTTGCAGCGCGTCGTCGAGCAGCGCTTTCACCCGCCGGAAATGCCGTTCATGGATCATGCGGCAGAGGTCCGGCGACGCCTGCCGCGCTTCGGATGTAGCGCCGTAGTGGCTGTCGAGTTGCCGGGCGATCTTTTCAACCAGCAGGTCGTGCACCCTTTCCTGGACCAGGATATAATCGGTCGCGATACACGACTGGCCGGCGTTCATACCCTTGAGCCAGGCGATCTTGGCGGCGGCTTCATCGAGATCGGCGCTTTCATCCACGATCGTGGGGTTCTTGCCGCCCAATTCGAGCGTTACCGAGGCCAGGTGTTGTGCCGCATCGCGCATCACCAGTTTGCCCACTTCCGGACTGCCTGTAAAAAAGACGTGGTTGAACGGTAGTTGGAGCAGCTGTTGCGCCACCGATACGTCGCCTTCAAACATCGCCACCTCTTCCGGCGGGAAACACTCGGCGATAATCTGTTGCATCACGGCCGCGCTGTGGGGTGCGAATTCAGACGGTTTGACCATGACACAGTTGCCCGCAGCCACGGCTGATATTACCGGCGACAGGGTGAGATTGAAGGGAAAATTCCAGGGCGACAGCACCAGACAGACCCCCTTGGGCTCATAACGAATTTCGGAGGAAGTGCCGAACAGCACCAACGGCGTGCCCACACGCTTCGGCGTCATCCACGACCGCAGGTTCCGGATCACATGCCGGATCTCGCCGTTGATTACCCCCAGTTCGGAGATGTTGGTTTCGGTCGGACTCTTGCGCAGATCGTCCCATACCGCCTGTGTCACCGCCGCGCGATAGCGCATCATGGCATCGTGCAGGCGCTGCAGTTTGGCGATGCGTTCGCGTGCTGTGGTTCGGGCCACCACGTACTGATGCTGCTGTTGCAGTTCAAAAATCCGGCGCATCTCCAAATGTTGATCTGCAGCCCGGGCTGGCTTGGTTGTCGCTTCCGGCATGGCTTGTTTTTTTTGTAAAAATCTGAAAAATCTACCGTTCTTTTAAATATATATACCGTTTACGAAATATATACGCTTTTGCCTCAGTGTTATTTTCAGGTTTATTATTTTGCATAACACTAAATACCCGGTACAAAGAATTGAAAAAATTCGGTAGTACTTAAAAAAATAGGGAAAAAAACTTGCAGGGTTCGGAAAGAACGTCTAAAATTGGGTTGTGAAAAATAAACAAGGACTTATTCGCGTATAGTACTAAGCGGAACAGCGATAAAAACCCGCGGCAACGACAATCGGGACCATGATCCAAGAAAATCGGCATAGGCCGGTTATTTTCCAGGACGTCATTCAACGTCATCCGATTCGTTGCCGCGTTTAGATAAAAAATGTCCCGATAAGCCTTTACCAAATTATTCACCATTTAAAGTAGTGTTGAGTATGATGAACATTAATGTAAAGTCTGTGCATTTCCGTGCAGACGCCAAGTTGGTAACGTATGTTGAGAAAAAGATCGCCCGCCTGACCCGTTACTTTGATCGAAATGTAGAAGCCGAAATTCATCTGAAAATACAGGACAACGGAGGCAAAGTCAGGGAAAAAATAGCAGAGGTAAAACTTCATGTTCCGGGCGGCTGGATGATGGACAAAAAAACCGGAAAAACATTTGAATCAGCCATAAACGCATCATTTGTAACACTCAAGCGCCAACTACTCCGCCACAAAGAAAAACTTGGCCAAAGGGGCCTTGGGATAGAAGATCATTATACTGCGGAATAAATTTTCGCATTTCTCGGCCAAAAAGGCCGGAAGCCCGGTCACCCACGTCCGGGCTTCATTTTTTGCCGGAATTGCACATTTTAAATTCCAATCCAGCGTTTTATCCCGCAACATTGCTATTTTCGCGACCTACGGGACAGCATTTTCCATGAAAAACACTCCTTGCAAACGCGCTTCGGCCATTTTCCTGGTCCTGGTCTTCCTGGCGGCCTGGTCGCTCAAGAGCGTGCATGAGTTTTTCAGGCACCACAGCGATCATCCTGTTTGTACCGCTACCGTCAAAGGCGGCGGCAAACACCTGCACGACGAGCGGTATATCGGCGACAATTGTTCGCTGTGCGCCTTTGTGTTGTTTGTGCCGGAGCTCCTGTCTATCACGGCACTGGTCGCTCCCGCCAACAGGCCTCCCGATAGCCTTCCGCGCGATTTTTACCAGGCGCCCTTCGACGCCAAAACGGCCTTCGACACCACCCTCCGGCGTGGCCCCCCGGTCATTTAAGTCTCCCTTTTTTTCAGGGTATTTGCAACGCAACCAGTCGCACCATGCGGCCGGCAGGCGTGTTGTATACGGCCATCCCGGCAGGCCCTGACGCCAAAACCCGGACACTTTCCGTCCGGAATTATATCAATTTAACCTGACTTATATGCAGAAAAGCAAAGCCTTGCTAATTGGCTTTTGCCTCTTGCCGGTCCTGCTGCTGCGTGCACAGGACTGCCACCTCGCGCTGCGCGGCCACATCTTCGAATCCGAAACGGGGGAACCGCTCGCCTTTGCTTCTGTCAGCATTCCCGAAGCGGAAAAAGGCGCGGTAGCCGATGAAAACGGCTATTTCTTCATCGCCGGGCTGTGCGACAACCGGAAATATACCGTGGAGATCAGCCACGTTGAATGCGATCACTTTTCACAGGCCCTGCAAATCAGGGAGAATACGGAGATGGATTTCAGGCTGGCGCACAATACCGTCCTGAAGGAGGTTGTCGTCCGCGAAAAAGCCCTGGCGCCGCAGACAGCCCAGGCAGAAAGCACGGTGGGCCGGGAAGAGATGGAGGCCACCCGCGGTATCAACCTCGGTGAGACGCTGAAACGGCTACCCGGCGTCACAACCCTGAATACCGGGTCTACAATTGCCAAGCCCGTCATTCAGGGTCTGCACAGCAACCGAATCGCCATTGTAAGCAACGGCGTCGCACTGGAAGGGCAACAATGGGGCAGCGAACACGCCCCGGAGATCGACCCATTTACGGCAGACAAAATTGTCGTGGTAAAAGGGGCCGCAGGGGTGCGGTACGGAGCAGGGGCCATGGCGGGCGCTGTCGTGCTGACGCCGGCTCCGCTGCGCAAGGAGGAGGGTCGGGACGGCTGGCTGGCACTTGGCGGCTTCAGCAATGGGCTGGGCGGTGTTTTTTCAGGTTCTACCGACTGGCATTTGCCCGGCAAATCACTGGCCATCCGGCTTCAGGGTACTGTTAAACGCAGCGGAAACCTGCGGGCACCCGATTATTACCTCGGTAATACCGGCGCCTCGGAACTCAATTTTTCCGCAATGGCCGGATGGGAAAGCGGCCGCTGGACCCATGAAGCGGGCGCCAGTACCTTTAACCAGCGCATCGGTATCCTGCGCGCATCGCACGTGGGTAACCTGACCGACCTGCAACTGGCCATTGATAGCCCGGTACCGCTCAACAACACCGATGCCTTTGATTATGGTATCGAACGGCCCTACCAGCACATCCTGCACCACACGTTCAAGTACAAAGCCGAATACCAACTGACCGAAAAGTGGAAACTGACGGGTCAGTACGCGTTCCAGTTCAACAACCGCCGCGAATACGATATCGTGCGGTACACCGGTACCGCGTCAGACAAGCCGCAACTCTCTTTCCGCTTGTGGACCAATACGCTCGATATGGCCCTGGAGCACCGGCCATGGGCACACTGGCAGGGCGGGCTGGGCGTACAGGGCGTACAGCAGACGAACTTTGTCGGAACCGGCGGGTTGATCCCGGATTATAAAACGACCGGGCTTTCCGTCTGGGCGATGGAACGCTGGCGGCGTTTTCCCAACCCCTGGGAGTTCGAGTTCGGGGCGCGCTACGATTACCGCCGGACGGCAGCCACAACTGACGGCTCGCTGCAAAACATCGACACGCTCGTACATTTCGGGAATTTCTCGGCTACAGCAGGCGCCATTTACCATCTTTCAAAAAACCTGTCCGTCACCCTGAACACGGGTCTGGCCTGGCGCCCGCCACACGTCAACGAGTTGTTTGCCAGGGGAGTGCACCATGGAGCAGGCACCTACGAGCAGGGTCGACCCGACCTGATACCTGAAAAGGCGTGGAATACCAACCTTACCCTTCAGTGGCAAAAGGACCGCACGGAAGTTACCCTGACGGTCTATCGCAACCAGATCCGCGATTTTATCTACCTCGATCCGCAGCGCAACTTCGTGCTGACGGTGCGGGGGGCATTTCCGGCGTATTACTATCAACAGACGGATGCCGTGCTCGGCGGGTTCGACGGAAGCGTCACGCTGCCTTTGTCGGGAGGATTGTACCTCGAAAGCAGGGTTTCCCTGCTGCGGGGTTACAGACACGCTGCGGACTCCGTGACGGAGGGAGAAACGAGGCGCGACTGGCTTCCGCTCATGCCGGTCGACCGGTTCCAATACGGATTGAAATGGACAAATGGAAGCGGCAGCAAATCATCGGGCGACACCTATTTGCGCCTGATGGCCACGACCGCAATGCGACAGTCGCGTATCCCCGAGGAGGGACTGCTGAAAGAGGCGCCGGCCGCTTTCACTACACTCAGTCTGGATGCCGGATATAGTCTGTATCTGAACAAAATGCCACTGGAACTCGGCCTGAGCATTCAGAACCTGGCCAACATCCGCTACAGGGAGTACCTTAATTTCTTCCGCTATTTCGCCGACGAGCCCGGCATAAACATCGGGCTTCGGGCCAAATTGTTATTTGGAGGCTAACGACACGTACAACCTGACCGTTTCACGATCACCATAAAATTTTCCATACACCACAAATCAAACAATATGACATACATCACTTCTGCCATGCGCTTCCTGCTTCCGACCGCTGTACTTGCCTTTTTACTCTTCACAGGCTGCAAGGACAATAATACCGATACCGAGCAGGAAAACATTACCTCGATCGAGGTCGATCTTGCCGGTTTCAACATCAACCAGAAGTTTTACTGGAAAGACCTGGATGGTCCGGGCGGCAACCCTCCGGTCATTGATACCATTGTACTGCCTGCATCGACCCTTAATATTACCGGCCGGCTCAAGGTATACGACGAAAGTAAAAACCCTGTAGATGACATTACGGAAGAGATCGAGGCGGAAAACACGGCGCACCTTTTTGTATACAGCGCTTCAGGCGCCGATTTAAATATCGGGCCATACGATACGGACGACAATGGCGATCCTTTTAATCTGGTTACCGTCTGGAGAGCCGGCCAGCCGTCGACAGGGACCCTGAACATCAGGCTGTATCATGAACCGACGGACAAAATGAATTCTACCAATCCGGGCGGAGAAGTAGACTTCGACGTGACTTTTCCGGTGAGGATTGAGTAGGTAACTCCTGTATATTGGTGGCAAACATGAGTCACGCGAATCAGGGGTTGATTTTGGACTTTGAAAATCGAACATTTAGGCACGAGACCTATAAGGTTTGGCAAACACCTTATAGGTCTAAAAGGCTGAAAACCAATTCTCGCTTATTTTCAATCCCTGATTCGCATGAGTCATCCCGAATTTTGGCTAACACCAAGATTCGGGATGATTCATGTGTGCCACTATTGTACCGAAACCTCTATTTTTTAGCCTTTAACTACGCCTTTTGACACTATTTTTACAAAGTCCAAATAAAAATATTAACTATTTTATCGCTGCTCAATATCTTTGCGCCCTGAACTATAGACATACAACCTGTTAAACACAAAGGCTCATGAAGTACAAAATCCTTCCTCTTTTCTTCTTTTTTGCAGTGCTTTCGCTGATCTCCTGCAGTGATAAAGGGAAAAAACCGCTTGACATTCCGTCCGAATACGACGGCTCTGCTTTCGAGACCAATACCACCGTTCAGTCGGATGTTTTATTTCGCTTTACCCAAATGATCAATGAGGCCAAAAAAGGCCGCACTGCCGGCAAAACAGTATCGCTCGACTCTCTGTATTACTGGTATACCACCGGAACACCGGCGCTGCAAAGCCTTAACACGGCTTACTATTCGCTCCTGTCTACCAACTGGCTTACCGAACTGACCTATGCAAGCGGGGGCACCTATACCCCCGGTCCGCCAAGCGGTTATGGAGGCGTTTACGGCGGCTTTCTGTTTGATGGAAACGGGCTTGATCTGGAGCAAATGCTGGACAAGGGCAACTACAACGCCCTGTTATACAAACATTTCAACGACCTCGCCGCAGGCGCCGTCACGCCTGCTACCGTAGACCAGATGGTTGCAATCTTCGGGACCAACCCATCGTTTCCCAACAGCTATCAGGCTGCCTTGCACGCGAAGCCCGATAAATTCAGCGCGAATTATGCCGCGCGCCGCGACAAAAACGACGGGAAAGGCGTCTATACCAATATACGCGACCAGTTTATCAAACTGCAGGCGGCAGTGAAAGCCGGTCCGGAATACCTGGAAGAACGCGACGAAGCCATCTCGGCAATCCGCCTGCTGTGGGAAAAATCAAACGCCGCCACGATTATCAACTACCTGAATGAGGTCGTCAGTAAACTCAGCGCAACCAACCCGACCGACAGCGACATTGCTGCTGCGCTGCACTCCTATGGAGAAACGGTTGGATTTACACACGGCCTGCGCACCGTGGAGCAAAAGAAAATCACGGATGCAGAGATTGACGAAATCCTCACCCTGCTCCATGCACCTGCCGGCGAAACGGCTACTTCCTACAAATTTGCAACCGATCCCCTGAACGAACTGCCCAGACTTACCCAGGCGATCGCCAAATTCAAATCCATTTACGGCTTCACCGATCAGGAAATGGAAGATTTTAAGAAAAACTGGGTACTGGAGCAAAACAGGTGAGCAGGGCAAAACCAAAAACATTTAAAACTAAGAGTATGCTTAACCGAAAATCACTATCCCTTCTGCTGCCCGGTTTGGCTGCATTGTTCCTCATCCAGGCCTGCAGTTCGGACAAGGGCAATGGCCCTTCAGACAATTTTGACCGGCAGGCCATGTTGCGCAATTACGCGGACAACCTGATTAAACCGGCCTATGCAGATTTGCTCGGCAACACCGGGTCGCTCCGTGCATCGGTCGCGGCATTCAATGCCTCCCCTTCCTCCCTGGAACTCGGCGCGCTGCAAACCGCGTGGGCAGCAGCATATTCGTCCTGGCTGTACGCCAATGCCTATAATTTCGGGCCTGCCGGCGAAGAAGGCCTGCGCAAGGACCTGATCGAGGAGATCGGCACCTTTCCTGTCAGCAAAACAAAAATTGAGAACGCCATACTTTCAGGCCAGTGGAACCTGCAGGATTTCAACCGCGACGCGCGCGGCTTCCTGGCCATGGAGTACCTGATCTTCGGCGAAAACCAAAGTGCAGCCGAAGTAGCCGGCGCATACGTCACCGACGCCAATCGCCGCAACTACCTCACCGCCCTTGCCGAAGACCTGGTCGACCGGGTGACGGAAGTCTCCGACGCCTGGAACGGCGCCTACTACAATGCCTTTATCCAGAACGACGGCACTGATGTGGGCAGCAGCACCTCTGCCCTCTACAACGAGTTCGTGCGCAGTTACGAAGCCATCAAGAACCTCAAAATGGGTCTGCCGCTCGGCAAACGACCCGGACAGACCCAGACGGAGCCTGAACTGGTGGAAGCCTATTACAGTGGCGCATCGATACCGTCGCTGAAGATTCATTTTTCCGCCATAGAAAACATCTGGTACGGCCGCGCGAAAAACGGTCAGGATGGTATCGGCTTCCGCGAATACCTGGAAAGTGTGGAAGGCGGTACAGCCCTAATCGCCAGCACGGAAACGCAACTGGCTGCCGTCAAAACGGCACTGGCAGCGGTGCCCAACCAGCCAAGCATGCCGGAACAAATCACCGGCGACAAAACAGCGCTCGAGAACCTGTACACCGAATTGCAGAAAATGACCCGCTTTTTCAAAAGCGATATGTCGTCGCTGCTGGGAATTGCCATTACGTTCAGCAGTAGCGACGGCGACTGAATATGGAGGCGGGCTGGAGACCAACACCACTCCGGTGGCTGGATGAGCCGGTCAGCATCGCTCCCCTGGTCACGCTGCGCGTGGTCGTCGGGGCGATGCTGCTGTTCAGCACCTTGCGTTTTATGGCGCTGGGCTGGGTAGAGGATCATTATATCAGCCCGTCATTTCATTTTAAATATTTCGGTTTTGAATGGGTAGAACCGCTACCGGCAGCAGGGATGTACGCCGTCCACCTGCTGCTGATCGCGGCTTCGTGCTGCGTGATGCTGGGGCTGTTTTACCGACTCGCCGCCTTCGTTCAGTTTGTGCTGTTCTCCTATACCGAACTGATCGACCTCACCTATTACCTGAACCATTACTACTTTGTCAGTACTGTTTGCGCGCTGCTGGTCGCAGTACCGGCCAACCGCGCCTTTTCCCTCGACGTACTGCGCAACCCCTCCATTCGCCTGGAACAGGCACCGCGCTGGGTCATATTCATTTTCCAGTTGCAACTGGGTATCGTGTACTTTTACGCAGGGCTCTGGAAAATCAATACCGACTGGTTACTCCACGCGCTACCCCTGAAGATCTGGGTACCCGCAAACGACCGGCTGCCGCTGATCGGCGGGCTCTTCCGGCAGGAATGGACGCCCTGGCTGTTCAGTTGGGCAGGTATGTTGTACGACGTGACGATTGTTTTCTGGCTGTCGTGGCGGCGCAGCAGGGTTTGGGCCTACCTGACTGTGGTGGTATTTCACAGCCTTACCGGGTTGATGTTCCAGATCGGCGTTTTTCCGCTCGTTATGGTGGGCGCCACGCTGGTCTTTTTTTCCGGTGCATGGCACGAGCGATTATGGGCCGGCGTCGGCCGCTTATTGCGCCTGCCTGTGCAACGGGTAAATCCTCCCGCCATTGAAGCAGGCAGGGTAGCCGGGAAAACGCCGCGATGGATCATGGCAGTTCTGGCGATTCATTTCGCCTTTCAGATATTGTTTCCCTGGCGCTACCTGCTTTACCCCGGCAATGTTTTCTGGACGGAGGAAGGCTACCGCTTTGCCTGGCGTGTGATGCTGATGGAAAAAGCCGGTACGGCCACTTTTTTTGTAAAAGATACCCGCAGCGGTCGTGAAGGGGAGGTGGTCAACCGTGAATTTCTGAACGACCACCAAGAGAAGCAAATGGCCATGCAGCCCGATATGATCCTGCAATTCGCGCATTTCCTGAAAAACCACTACGCCCAGAAAGGCCTGCACGCGCCCGAAGTGCGCGCGGAAGTGTACGTCACCCTGAATGCCAGACCCAGTCGCCTGCTGATCGACCCCAAAGTGGATTTGGGTAAAATCCGGGATGGCTGGGGGCACAAAACCTGGGTTTTGAATGATGAATGATGAATGATGAATGATGAATGATGAATGATGAATGATGA
>ERZ724526.1733-NODE-1733-length-11024-cov-5.773999_pt1 | contig 11024 bp, 7 predicted proteins | sample MGYA00376059_ERZ724526 | MGnify/ENA primary metagenome ERZ724526 (study PRJEB28724, sample SAMN07190883) | activated sludge metagenome | isolation source: activated sludge of sewage treatment plant in Hong Hong | place: Hong Kong | collected 2016-03-17 ... | reverse complement strand
AATCTGCCAACAGGTGTTTCTTTTACTACATCAAATGTGGGTGATGATAATTTAGACAGCGACACCTCTCCAGCTGGCGTTATTAGCGGAATTGTGGTAACGGCTTCTACAGTTAATCTGAGTTATGATGCGGGACTGGTAAATTTAATTACACTACCTGTAAAATTGGAATTCTTTGCTGTAAAACAAGGAAACAACGTTCTACTTAGCTGGAAAGCCGCCATAGAAACGGATGTACTTAGATATACACTTGAACGTTCTGCAAATGGACTTCAGTTCAATGACATTTATACTGTTAATGCAGACGGAAGTGTTCTTTACAATAAGACAGATGCACAACCCATTCAAGGAATAAACTATTACAGACTAAGAATTACTAAACTTAATGGAAGTATTGAATACAGTAATATCAGATTAATCCGATTTACAGAAACAGGATTTATTACGTTGTTTCCAAATCCGGCTCAAGAGAAAGTAAATGTAATGCTTCCAGAAAGCTGGCAGGGAATTACAGTTCAAATTGAACTGTTAAGTCAAACTGGCCAAAAAGTTAGTGGACGCACTATAACCAACAGCAGCCAGATAGAGACACTGGATATTACGAACTTGCCTGCTGGAGCGTATTATATAAAACTAACAAGCAACGCAGGTACAGAAACAAAAAAAATACAGAAGATAAAATAAAAATCTTTAGAGTATTCTATAAATCAAATTCCACACCTAATATAATTTGGGTGTGGAATTTTTTATATCATAAGTAAAGCGTAAGTAATTTTAATTTGAAATCTAACTTGATGTTATAGATAGAAGTTTATAAACGATATTTTTAAAAAAAAGAAACGCTTTCTTCTTTTCATAATAACGCTCCTTTTTAAATGCAGAAAATCTCAACTCATAATGCTTACCTCACTCCATACAAAATCCTCTATCTCATCAAATAAAGTCCTTTCACGAGGTTTTCCTTTTGTTTGCTCTTCAAATTTGTTGGTTAACGTTAGCGCAAGCTGGTACAATTCATCAGTTGCAGAGTTATCAGCCATTTGCTCAAAACTTTTTGGTGCTTTTCCTTCCTCCAGGCTTCGCATATAGCAAAGCACTTCTACCACTTCAAAATGTGTTTTTTGCCAAGATTCAAATCCATTGGGAAAATCAGGTATGCTCATAAGAAATATTTTTAGTGAAAATAAATTAAAGTTTAATTCAAGCCTTTTTTATGTCCGGTTTTGTTTTTATAATCAACTTATTTGATAAAAAATAAATTAAACTAACCACACTCATAAAAATTGCGGTTGATAATATTTCCCATTTTCCCAGGCTTGTAAGTAGCCAGATAATGGATGCTATACCCACAATGGGAGTAACCCAACCGCCCGGCGCTTTGAACGAATTTTTGTTCTCTTCCTTATTGCGCAGCCTTAGTTTTACTACAGATAATAACACGGCGAGATAAATAATCAATATACAGGCACTTGCCATAATAGCCAATTGGCGAAACCCACCTGATATTGAAAAAATAAAAATTAAAGCGCCATAAGTAAGTATAGCCGTATATGGTGTGTTAAACTGCTGATGTATCCGGCCAAAAAATTTTGGATACAATCCATCTTTAGCTCCGGCAAATAAAGTACGAGGTGAACAGAAAATATCCAGCAAGGTATTACCAAAACACGAAACTGCAGCAGCAACTAATAATACAGTAGCACCTGCGGGTCCCATAATTTTTTCTGCAACAGCAGCTAAAGGAGCATCTTTGTACTGTGACATTTGCGTACCCAATACACCTTGAGCAACTGTTTGTAACAATAAATAAATAACCAGAATAAAGAAACCACCAAGGCAAATACTAAGCGGCACTGTTCGTTTTGGGTTTTTTATTTCGCCGCCAGCACACATGGATGTTTCAAAACCGGCAAAGGCAAAAAATAAAACCAGTACTGTATTACTAAAAGTACTTAGCTCGGGTAGTTGATTCCATTTAAGATTTGATGGTTGTATATGAGACAACCCAAAAATTATAATGCCAGCCAATGGTAATAGCTTGATTATTGTAATCAATTTTACAAATCCAACTGTATGTTTTGAACTTACAATATTCACAAACATAATAGTGGCAATGATGATAAAGAATAAAACAGCACGCATCCATCCATTGGCAAATACAGGAAACAGCACTGCCAGCGAATCAGCAAGTATATTCATAAGAGCGGCACTACCAATAATACCCCAGCCAAATGTGTAAAGCCAGTTGATGAGATATCCGGGAAATTTTCCAAAGGCTGCTTCTACATAAGCATAGGAGCCGCCGCTTTTAGAAACACGGCAACCTGCTTCGGCATAGCAAAGCATAATGGCAGCCAGCATAATACCACAAACAACATAGGCAAAAATGCCAAAGGCGCCAAGTGACACACTCACTACAGCTGGTAAGGCATAAATACCGGCACCGATAACACCACCTAAAATAGTAAGTGTTAAAGCTGGAACGCCTATTACTTTTTTAAATCCTTCATCAGTGTTTGTGGATGACAAGCTGTTGGTTTAGTAATGAAAACTAAGTGTTTTATTGAGAATGAACAAATTAATCCAACTCCCACAATTTTCTAATTTTTGCTTTGATCAATTTTAAAAGAATTTAAATTTAAAATGTCCAAAAAACTACTATTGCAATATCTTTATTAGTGCCTCAAAACTAAAATTCTTCGTAAAATTATTGAACATCCTTAACGATGAAGGTATCGTTACATACCGGAATGCAATGCTGATAAACTGCGGCTTTGCCGGTGATGCGGCAGCTGCTTTAAAATATTCAGGATTGTATTTATACAGTGGCTGGCTCTTATTTTCATTGTCATAAAACTTCCAGAAACGGTTGTAATTGGTTTGTTCTGTTAGCTTAGCCTTATAGTTTTGTGAGGCATCTTCTACCTTATTTACTATTGCCTGCTTGGCCAGCCATTCTTCCGTATTTTCTTTTAAAGCCTTATTTACTATTGAAATTTTATTGTCCACATCGGCCTGCCAGTTGCTATAATATTTAATATCATTGCTACGGTCAGCAGTAAGTTCGGCAATTAATTTTTGAAAATAGATTTTTTCTCTTTCATAATATTCCAGCAAGCTTTGTAAATATTCTTTACGGCTCACAGGGATGAGAACAGGTAAATCATTTTTCTTTACAAACCAATACCGGTAAATATAATTACTCCGGTTATTTGGCTTGATGTCTTTTTCAGCAACATCCTGAAAATAACCATTTCCACTGTTGATGGCTTCTAAGAGTGAAGAATTATTACAGGTGATATAAGTAAACAGGTTAATCAGTTTTGCATTTACATCAGCCGGTTTATGATTTTTCCAATCGGCATATTGCAGCCCAAAATCATAACTACCTAAACTGCTTCCAAAAGGGCCTGACAAAAAACGATCTAATGTTGTAAGTTGAAGCTGGTTTACATAGATACGTAATACTGTGCTGTATTCACTGTTTCTTTTTGCCTTTCCATTTGCACAAAAAAATTCATACAAGGCAGCCTGAAATGTGTATTGACCCAGCTTTGTGTTTGACAAATATTGATAGCCGGCGGTAGAAAAAGTGTTTTCCCAATTGCCTCCGGTGAGATTAAAACCGGCATGGCTTTGCTGTTCTGTTTTTTCTATTTGTTCCAATGTTTTTTTTGCCATTGCTTTGTCAGCAGCAGTTTTCATGTTGTTAAAATATTCTGCCCTTGCAGCAGGCCAGGGATATTGCGCCGCTGTGAGATACTTTCCCGGAGTGGCGTCTAAGTCTGCATTGGTTTTGCAGTCCTGTGCTTGCACAGATGCTGAAAAAAAGAACAGGAAAAAAATCGCTTGAGTAATAAATATTTTTTTTATCATTATCACTTTTTTTAATTGGGTGTGTTTACAAATATATTTGATGTGGTATTTCCTGAAATTAGGCTCATTCTTCCTTTTACACCAATCTCAACTCCTTTATCGCTTAATTGCGCATCGCCCATACCAGGCTCGTTGGGGTTATTGCCATTAGCATCTTTAATGTGGTTATCAAATCTATCAATGAAATTTGATTTTACATTAATGGACGCTTCGCCAGTGGCATACCAATCCTCTACACCTCGGCTGGTAAACTCAAGACCCATACCTGCTTTTACCGTTGCGCCAATTTGCAAAGGCCCTTTTTTAGTGGAAATACCTTTTTCTAAAACGGCTTCTATATTTCCTTTTACTAATTGGTCTTTCCCCTTGTCGTTCTGCTTAAAATTGAATTTCCCCGATAAGCCACCCGCATTAAATTCAACATGCATTTTACCACACTCTACTATTTGTTTATACACCCCAAAATCAAGTGTAGAAACGAAAGCACAATGCATCTCATCAAAATCCGCCAGCTTGTACCTTGAACTTTTTACTTCTTCCACCTTGCAATCGCCATATATATTGGTAGCAATATACCTGGTATCATAAAGAGCGCTGAGCCATTCCTTTTGAGCTGCAATTTTTGTCGCTTCAAAACCGGCATCATCCTGTATAAACTGTTTCCAATAGAGTTCTTCAGTAATCTTCAGGTACAGTTGATGCAGGTAATTTTTGTATGCTTCTTCCAAAGGTTTATTATATTTTGTATAAACCCATTCGCTGTATTTTTTTTGTACCACACAATTATCAAAGCCAATGTCCTCCCCCTTTTTGGCATCTTCCGATTCAGCGGTAGCCTTTATTGAATTTTCTTTTTCAATTTTTTTTCGTTGCGCTTGATTGTTTGCTGCAAAGTCTTTTCTTAATAAATCAATTTCTGCTTTTGCTTTCCTGAGCCTATAGGCAGCGCCACCATCTTTATTCATGGCTTCCAGGTATTTTTCTGCTGTTTTACTGTACAATTTATCAGGTGTAGCAGCGCTTGATTTCATATTAGCAACTTTACCATTGGCTTTTTTGTACTGGTCGTAAAATTGTTGCGCTTGTTGTGCATTTGCCTGTTGGTAAGGGATTAGAGATTTTCCTAATTCCATTGATTTATCATACGCTTGTTTTTGAAATGCGTCCCAATCACCAATTAAACGTAATTCTTCTTCGTACGAAGTAGGCACATCCGGTCGTATAAATTTTCTTAAACCCAGCGGATCAGGATCGGGACGAAATGGAATACGCATATCGCTTGCTTTTACGCTATATCCGAGTTTACGCAGTTTGTTTACTTTGTCTAAGGAATAACTATAGTGTAATGAGTTTTTCATTTTTTCAATAGCTGCCGTTTTGTTACCCTTACTTTCCTGAATCAAACACTGTGTATAGTTTGCCTGCGGATGATAAGCAAATGCTTTTACTACTTTATCTAACTGCGCATTGGCTTTATCAATTTCACCAAGATAAAACCAGGCTTGCCCCAGGTTGTTTTGAATAGTGGTATTGTCGGGATATTTTTTCAATAGGTATTCCAATACAGGAATGGCTTTATGTGGCGCACCACCCATACTCAGCATGGCTGCATAGTTGCTAAGCATATCATCATCAGCGCTGTTATTGCTACAGGCTTTGTTCATCAAAAAAACAGCAGGCTCTAAATCTCCATTAATCCAATAGCCCAGTGCAACGTTTCCAATTTCTTCAGGCTTGTATTTATTTTCTTTTAAAATATCATAAACCTGTTGCCCGAATGTTTTTGCATTTTCGCTGATAGATTTTTCTACATACGCATTAAGCGATTTGATATAAGCATCCACTGTAGTAGCAGTTAGCGGAATTTTCGGAATAGCATTGATCAAAGACTGGTTCTTTTTGGGAACAGCATCACCACCCACAGCCAGGCTAATCTGTTCATCAGAATACATTTGTTGATTGGTGGGCATATTGGTGGACATGCCCATTTGTTGCATCAGCTTTTTTTGTTCCGGTGTGAGATTATTTAATTGCTGTTGCGCCTGGTTTATTTTATCCTGCAGTTCTTTATTATTGGTAGGATTGGTTTGCTGGGCAAAACCTGTAATACAGGAACACAGTACGCAAACAAATACAATAGCTTTTTTCATACTAAAAATTTGTAGGGTAAAAATAGGAGAAGCATCAGGGAAGGGGTATCATTAAAAAAGATGATTTTTTTATTGCCGCCAAGGCACAAAGGCACGAAGCAACACAATGGAAAAATCTTCGTGAACCTTGGTGTCCTGGTGTCTTCGTGGCAAAAATGATTCTTGCCACTAAGGCACAAAGACTTGAAGTAACACTAAGGAAAAATATTCGTGGCGAAATCATTTACTTGCTTCCAATAAGTAGAAAAGAGCCACACTTGCCTGTCGGCAGACAGGTGTGACAAAATATATTTCTCTGTCTACCTCACTCCAACATTTTCCGCAAAGCCTCCATATCAAAGTTTTTTGAAAAATTAGTAATAAGCCGTTCTGAAAAGCCTTTGTCTTTACTCAATTCGTAACGAAACTGTACTTCCATTAAAATCGGTTTGGTTGTTGTACCTGATGTGGTATTTAAATATGCCGGGTTTAATACATAGAGGGCAAAAATATTTTTATCCCTATCTTCTGCTTCGTAAAAAACACCGGTTTGCTCCAAGCGATTTTTTGCATCCTGTGTAGCATTATTGCCGGCTACTATAGCAGGTGAGGTCAACCAAGCTTCTGTTTTGCTTGCCAACAAATCTTTTACCCGTGCTTTTTTTGCTTCGTAATGTTGGCTATATGCTGCTTTGTGGGCTTGCCAGGTTTGTTTTTGCTTAAGAGCAAAATCGCTATTATTCGCCGCCGAATTTTTGAGCGACTCATCTACGGTAAAATTGAAATTTGCTTTCTCAATTTCAAAATACTCCAGCATATCTTGCAAATATTGTTTACGGGTAACCGGTATCAATAGTGGAATGCCGGGCTTTGTTATGAAGTAATGCCGGTCAATCCTTCGGTAGCTATTTTCAGTAACCTTGTCATAAGGGCTTCCGGCCATATAATTTTCTACAAAGCCGGTACCGTTATTTAATTTTAAAAAATCCTGGTGATAGCTTTTGTAGGCATTAGATCTGCCTGCCAGTAAGTTGCTTTCAGAAATATACTTTGAAACCTTACTGGAGTTGCTCATCCGGCTTTTTTCGTAGTTGGGGCCCAGCAGGGCATCCGCCGGGAAATCATATCCCCACATAAGTGTGGTGGCTGTTTTATCAAATGAAATATTGCCGGTGCCGGGCCTTAATGCAGCGCCGGCATTTACTAAATCCGGATTTATATCAACACGCAATACGGTTCTGTACTCATCTACTATTTTAGGTACATGTTCGGTAACATGGCATACGTAAGGATAAACCCCTAATTGGTAGCCATACCGGGCATACACATTTTTGCCATAATTACTTTTGTCCCTTTGTGCAAAGCTTACCCGGGCGGCGCATCCGGTTAGTTTAAAATCTTTTCGGCTTGATTCTTCTAATTGTTCAATGGCGATGAGGTTTTTCATCATAGCAGCTTTTTCAGCTGCATTGCCTTTTAAACTAACAGGTCCATACTTGGTATTGTTGTGGTTGGTATAAATTCCGGCTACATCATCCGCACTATTATTGCATGGTACCTGTGGTGCAGTTATCTTTTTGGATTGCGAAAAGCAAGTACAAACAACTGCAATTGTAAAAACTACTATTGATACTAACTTTTTCATGATTTTGTTTCTGAGTTTATTTTAATTAAACATTCCGGTTCCTTGTATAGATCCTCTGCCTGTGATAATGCAGGATAACAAAGCCAGATTGAGCAACAATAAGTTTTTGTTCAGTTTCATTTGCTTTGAATTTTGATATGGTTTGATAGCTCTTGCTATTTCTGTTTTCAATTTTCGTTTAATACAATAAGTTGGCTATGTCAGAAAGTGTAAAACTAACTAGCTGACAACTGAACTCACCTCATTAAAAAAGATGATTTTTGGTATCTGCATGTCACAACAAATAAGGTTAGACACAGATGCACAGATAAAAAGTATTTGTTTCTACCTACTTAATTTTTTTAAGTAATTTGATGCTTTTTAAAACTTTGTCTGTGCATCTTTGGCAAAAAAACATTAAAACCCTTGCGGAAGCACGACACGCGATTTTCCGGAGCTGACTTCGTAGTAATAGCTACTGTCGTCCCATCCCGGGCTTCCGTCACGCTCGGTAGCATTATGGTGCTGAAGCATCAGGGTGTTGGCTTTATTGGCATCTAAATATTGAATAGAAAAGGGATAGCTAACATTCTCTAATTTCCTGTTAGATGTTTTTAGCTTCTTATTCCAAGTATCATTAATGGCACGGTTGCTCACATCACTGTTGCCGTTGGATGTTTTGCCGATTTTACTCCATTCTTCGTTTGCACCTTCACTTGGTGAAATAGTAACTTGGTTTCCCTGAACTGTATAGGTGCCCGTTTCGTATTGCAATAATTTTGTTTCATTAAAATGTGATGCAGCTACATACACAAAACGATAGGTGCCATCGTTGTTGAAATGATATTGCCATGTCCAGTATCCTCCGGTTTTGAACTGCATATTACCAGACCCGCTTTTTTCTAAAGTAGTGCCTTCAAAAGTTTTTCCGGCAAGAGGGGAAGCAACATTATCAGACCCCTGATTTGAATTGACTTACTGCGTTTTTGAAGATGGTACTGATGATTGATTTGAGGTATTGATTGTAAATCCCGGTGGGTTATCAATCAACGATTCCTTGTTGCGGAATGAATAGCGAAATTCATAAGGATCGTTCGGTGCATTAAATTTGCCGCCATCTCTGTTTGTTGGTTTGCCTGGCTTTAGTATGATCCCATTACCGTAAGTGGGGTCATTTATAATTTCAAAAGTATAAGTGGTTTTCTCCAATTTATAGTCTGTGTATTTTTTCAGCTTGCCCCATTCTTTAGTACTTTTCGTCTTTGCCCAAAAGCCACCTTTTCCATTCGCAGGAATAATGGTTAATTGATTGCCGCTTACAGTATAAGTGCCTGTTTCGTATAAGAAAGTAATATCCGCAGCTTTGGTGAGCCATTGTTTGTTGCGAAATGTGTAAGTGCCATTTGCATTAAACTGATATTCCTTTCTCAGATAACCGGCGGTGTATTGTGGCATTCCACCTACATTATATCCGGTAGTTTCAAGAATATAATTTGTCCATAAACCCACAATGGAAGAATTATTTGAATTGGATACAGGCTGACCATTTCTTATTAAAGTATTGTTGTTTTTGGCAGCAACGGCAGATAATTTTATTGAAGAGATAAAATCATTCAACGCTTTGGTATATGAATCAGCATTAAACATTACCAGCATATTCACCATTTTGCTGCTGTTGGTTGCTGTTACCAGCATGGCAATTCCAGCCAATCCATCTTTATTAAACTGTGCTGAACCGGTTTGAAGCTTCCAGCCATCTTCAGCACTTATGTCTTCCATTTTGGCATCACCTGCACCTAGTGGTTCTTGTACAATGCTTTTCCAGGCATTATCAAAATTGATTTTGCTGTCTGCATCTCCATCCAGTGATGGATACAATCTAATAATGCAAAAAGTTCCCTTTGCTTCATCCATTGATGTAAAAGTTACCGACTTATCCGTCTTCTCTTGACTCCAGTTTTTAATCGGCTGATAGGTAAACACGTCAAAGGTTTCTTTTTGGGCGAAGAGATTGGCAGTAAGCATGGCAAAAATGATAGAAAGATAGGTTGATTTCATAATCATAATTTATGATGTAAAAGTAGAAGAGGGAGTTGTGTGTGGGTATCATTAAAAATGATGATTTTTAGAAATATAGCCACAGATGCACAGATAATATTTAAAGAAATTAATGGCCACAGATGCACAGATAGCATTTAAGAAGCATTGTTTTTCATCTGTGCATCTGTGCATCTGTGGCAAAAAATTAAACCTGCATTATTTCAAAAAATCACTTCCAAATCCAGGTATAGAAGGGCCGGCTGCATTGAAACCACTGCTCACACTGATTTCTTCTGTGAATAAGTCCATACCAGCTTTGCCGCCGTTAGGGCCGCTTAGTTCGGCGCCAACTGTTCCTTTCACTCCTAAATCTACAGGATTCATATTGCCATCAAACTTAATCGTAGTTTCTACCGAAGCACCAATTTTTGACTTTATTTTACCAATCTCAAATTCTTTATCCTTGCCTGCCTTTGCCGAAATACTATGGCCGGTTGTTTGCCAGGTTACAGGATCAATACTGCGTTCATATTTAAATGAGCCGGATTTAAAATCAGCATAAATTGACCATCCTTCACAATTCATTTTAGCGCCGGTAACCATCAGGTCAATTCCAAAATCCACTTCACAATGTTCCATTTCCCAATCGTGTATTTTCCCTTTGGTAGAATTGTCTTTTTTTAAGTAGTCACCACAGGGTTTTGATAAGCCACCATCAACATAAATTGGATACAATGATCTAAAACTATTCAGGTCTTTCATATATTGTACATAAAACTGATAGTTGACAGCCGTAGGATCCTGCAGGGATTGCATCACCACAGTATTCCAGAAAAGATATTCCTGCAAACGCTGATTCAGCAGGTCTTCCATATTGTGGATATACTGCTCATTTATTTCAGCGCTTTTCTCTAACCATTTTTGCTGCCTGTCTTGTTGTAACTTGCATACCTCTTTTTCAATCTGCTCCATTCTCTTATTGGCGGCATCTTGCCCTTCGCCATCCTTTAATGTACTCTTCTCTTTCAACAAGGCGTTTATCTTGTTGTCAAAATTATTTTTCAATGCCTGCTTCAATTCATTTTCACTGTTCAGTCTGTTTACAGCTTCTGTTTTCATCCTGGAGAAATATGATTTACTGAACTGCGGATTGTCAATGCTTGACATCATGAGCGCTCCCTGTGCCATCAACGGATTGCTCAGTGAAGATTTCATATCCTGCATTGACTGGGCAAATCCGGGCTTACCTGCATTTGCCATCATTTGTTGAATCTGTGCCATTGTTTTTGCCTGGTTATTCTGCACTTGATTTTCATATTTTTTTGTCAATTCCTTTACTGTTTTTGAAGCTGCAT
>ERZ724526.1732-NODE-1732-length-11025-cov-10.831541_pt1 | contig 11025 bp, 3 predicted proteins | sample MGYA00376059_ERZ724526 | MGnify/ENA primary metagenome ERZ724526 (study PRJEB28724, sample SAMN07190883) | activated sludge metagenome | isolation source: activated sludge of sewage treatment plant in Hong Hong | place: Hong Kong | collected 2016-03-17 ... | reverse complement strand
AGGATGGAGCCAAGGTACGGGCGGAGTTGAACGAAGCCGGACGCGTGATCGACGTTCATCCACTGAAACCGGGTGCAGGAAGTTGATCCGTTCGATCGTTGATGTTTGAGAGTGAGTATGTAGGCTCCGGCCGAGCTGTGGAATAGCTGCAGCTCGGCCTGGCTGACTGTGCTTTTTCTAGCCTGTCTGTTCCCGGCTTAGGTCCCCACTCCTATCGGGATGAGCCAGAGAGATGAAGTCTGAGCCATTTCTGACAGGTAGCTATTCCACTGCTAATCTTGTTCGCGCATCTCAGTAAATCCTCCGTCTCGCTGCGTCAACTCTCAGCCAACGCCAGAAGCCAGAAATTCTCCTTTGTCACCGTCTCCTTGACGGAGGAGCTTACGCCAAGGTAACTCGCCCATGCTGATTTCTCTTCTCTAAAGGACTCTCAAGTGCGTGTTAAATACAAGCATTTATTATTAGATAGCCGGTCGTTCAGCCTATTGCGCTACGTATTGAATTCCACTACATCTATATCTCCTTCTCCACAAAAATTCGCGAGGTGATGTCATTCCTAACTCACCGTCGACCGCTCCCATAACATTTGTTGTTACAGGATCGCCGCGACCGTCTTCTGTGCGAGGGGCCGGTAGAGAAGCTTCTGGAGGGTCACTCCCTGCCGGTCTAAGGCGTGGCTCACTGAAGCAGTCGGTTTTTGTCAGTGCCCAACGTGGCGCTGCCGAAGATCTACGAGTGACGGCCGTCCCCGGCGAGGACGTTGTTGTGCTGGAGATCACGGGCGGTCCCTCTCTCCTGCTTCACCCTGAACACGCAAGAGATTTACTCATGGCCCAACAGGGCCAACCGAAGCCGAGGGGCGCTGCCGGGGGCGAACTCAAACCGACCAATGACATCCGAGTGCCGATCCAATTGCAGTGGCGTGGGTTGGAGCAGAATGTCGGCACGCGTGGCACGACGCGTGGGTTCCTGGGCGATGTCCTTCTCAAAGCCATTCACATTGTGACTGGTATCGGAACGGGGAAAGGTGCAGATCTTGTTGCCGATAAGGTGGTCGAGCGATTTGATAATCACGTCGATGAGGGCCTTTACAGGCTAGATCCCGCAGTTCTTTCACCGCTGAAAGGATATTCTCCTGTCTCTCTATCCTCGGCCAATGGGAAGCCGTTACTGGTGTTTGTGCACGGCACATTTTCGGATACAAGCGGTACGTTCGGCAAATTCTGGTTGCAACATCCGGGGCGGGTTCAGTCGCTCTTCGACAAATATGAGAAACGAGTGTATGCGCTCGATCATGCGACACTTGGCGTCAGTCCCATCCACAATGCGTTGACGTTGGCAAAGGCACTGCCGTCCTCTGCAAACCTGCATCTAGTGACTCACTCACGAGGCGGTTTGGTTGCGGAAGTGTTCGCAAAGGTATGCGCCGATCCAGATGCCGCGCTCAAAAACATCAATCTGTTTCCGAAATCTGATCACGATACTGAGCGACAAGAACTGAACGCGCTGGCTCAGGTGGTAAAAAAGAAGAATTTGCGCGTTGAACGAATTGTTCGTGTTGCTTGTCCTGCTCGCGGCACCCTTCTCGCCTCGAAGCGCCTCGATGCGTACTTGTCGATTTTGAAGTGGGCACTTGAGCTTGCTGAGATTCCTGTGTTGCCCGCCCTTGTCGATTTCATTGGAGAGGTGGCGCAACGCCGTGCTGATCCGACCAAGCTCCCGGGCCTGGCAGCCCAAATACCCGACAGTCCATTGGTGCAGTGGATTCACCACGGAGAAAAGCCGATCGAAGGAGACTTGCGTGTGGTGGCAGGGGATATCGAAGGAGATTCTCTGACCTCCTGGCTGAAAACCCTGCTTGCTGACGCCTTCTATTGGACCGACAACGATTTTGTTGTGCATACGCGAGCGATGTATGGAGGAGCACCACGGGCGCAGGGGGCCAGTTTTCTTTTTGATCAAGGCGGCAATGTTTCGCACTTCAGATATTTCAGTAACGAGACCACAGCGGACGCGATCACTAAAGCTCTTCTCGAAGAGGTGCCTACGGGTTTCCGTCCGATCGGACCACTTTCTTGGGCCGGCCAAGATGCGACGGGTGTCCGTGCGGCCAGGCGTTCGGGCGAAGCGGAAAGAGAAGCCACCGAGAAACCGGCCCTATTTCTGTTGCCAGGGATCTTGGGCAGCAACTTGAAAGTTGATGGGAAACGAGTGTGGTTGGCCTGGCGGTTTCTCAATGGACTTTCTCAACTCAAGTATCCCTCCAGGAGGCGGGAGGCGGTTCAGCCGGATGGGCCGATCGGGCACGTGTATGACGAACTGGCCGACTATCTCTCTGAAACTCACGAAGTTATCGAATTTGCCTTTGATTGGCGTAAACCCATGGAAGAGGAAGCGCGCAGGCTCGCCTCAGCGGTAGAGCAAGCGCTGGCGATACGTGAAAAAACCGGTCAGCCGGTTCGCATACTTGCGCACTCAATGGGTGGGCTTGTTGCCCGAGTGATGGGGTTGGAGCGCCCGGGCATATGGAAGCGAATGTTGGCCCATAGTGAGTCACGCATCTTGATGTTGGGTACGCCAAACTGTGGCTCGTGGGTTCCCATGCAGGTGTTATCCAGCGATGATCCATTCAGTAGCCGTATCGTCACATTCGGGGCCCCATTTAATGGTCAAGGCACTCGGCAAATGATGGCCGAGTTTCCTGGCTTGATGCAATTGCAAGCCGGTCTTCTAGATGAAAAACTCGGCTTGTCCAAAAGAGAGAAATGGGAGGAGCTCGCGAAGAAGGATTTGGATAGTGTTTTGAGTCAGGACTGGTGGCATATCGAAGCGATGCAACGAGATGAATACGCATGGGGTGTGCCGCCGCAGGAGGTGCTCAATCAAGCCACGGGGCTTCATCGACGACTTGAGAAGCAACGGCAGGAAGAGTTAGTGCCGTTCCGGGATCGGTTGTTGATTGTGACTGGACAGGCACCAGCGACGCCCGATGGATATGTGCTGGAGAAGGGCGGTCTCTCATATGTGGAGCTAAATGATGGCGACGGGCGCGTCACGCGAGCGAGTGCACAGCTTCCTGGATGTCGCACATGGAGTGTCGAGTGCGAACACGGAAAACTCCCCAGTCATACAGAGGCGTTTAAGGCCTACCGTGAGTTGCTGGAGACTGGAAGCACCAAGCTCCTGCCCACAGCCGGAGAAAAAGGGGATAGTCGTGCAGCCAGCAGGGCTGTCCCTACCGCGACGCGGAGTCGGCCATCCCGGACCCGAATTCAGGTGAGTCCTCCGGAGTCGACGCGCGAGGCGGTGGTCCATGCCAGCACGAAGCAACGACCAGAAGGTATGAGTGCCCCAGCTTCCGCTCTGCGGCTTTCCATCATCAATGGCGATCTGAAATTCGTACGCTATCCATTGATGATTGGGCACTACCGATCCATGCGATTGACGGGATCCGAGAGGGTCATGAACAATCTAGTGGACGGTGTCATGGCGGAGGCGTTGAAGGCGGGACTCTATCCGGATCGCGTGGGCGCCCACCAAGTGTTTGTGAACACGCATCGGGATCCTGAGGTTCTACGGCAAATGCCATGGCCCGAAGCCGTCATAGTTGCGGGACTGGGGGAGGAAGGAAAACTTCGTGCGGTAGACCTCATTCAAACAATACGTCAGGCCACGATTGCATGGGCACAACGGATGACCGAAAAAGTGGAGGGAGCGCCTGCAGCGTTTGACCTTGCGGCAACCCTGATCGGAAGCGGCGGGATCGGCATTTCCCCAGGTCAGTCCGCGCAGTTGATTGCAGAGGGAGTCCGCCAGGCCAATCAGCTTCTAGCCGATTCGCGTTGGCCACGTGTCGGTCATCTCTACCTAATTGAAATCTTCCCGGATCGAGCGAGTGAAGCATGGCGGGCATTGTCGGTGCAGGCCACGGCGACGCCGACCTACTTTCAGGTGACGGAGACCATTCAGTCGGCTCCTGGTGCGTATGGGCAACCCCCAGATCAGGGCTACCGGGGTGTGGGATATGACTTCATCACGGTGGTGGCCCAAAAAGGTCAGCAAGGAGAAGTCCAGCTGTCCTATGCCATTGATACCAATCGCGCTGCGACGGAGCTTCGGGCACAGGCGACGCAGAGCCGCCTTCTCGAAAGCTTGGTGGTTACGGCGTCCAACGACCGCAATACGGACCTTGATATCCGCCGAGCGTTATTTCGTCTGCTGGTTCCGATCGAATTGGAAGCATTCCTCGGCGGAACGTCGGAAATGGTCATTGAATTGGACGAACACACGGCAGGCATTCCTTGGGAACTGCTGGACACCGACGTCCGTGGTGGCGGCGACAAGCGCCCCTGGGCAATTCGGGCCAAGCTGTTGCGAAAACTGCGTGCCGATGATGTGCGTACAGACATCCAAGATGCAGGGACGGAGGAGAGTGTGCTCATCATCGGTGAGCCCAAATGCGATCCAACCCTCTACCCACGTCTTCCGGGAGCACGCTCAGAGGCGAGGGCTGTATATGAACTCCTCACGAGCCCAAGGGCCCTCGACGATAAAACAATTGTCGGACTGATCAGCTCTGATGATCCGGACCAATTCGGGGCCGATGCACTCACCGTGGCCAAGACCCTGCTGTCTAAGGATTGGCGAATGCTTCATATTGCCGGGCATGGTGAGCCGCCGGAAAAACTGGCATCGCAGCCAAGCCATTCAGGCGATCCTGAAATCCGGGACGGAGACCCGCGTGGCGTCGTGTTGTCTGATGGCACCTTCCTGGGGCCGCGTGAAATTCTTGCCATGCGCGTGGTTCCAGAGCTGGTCTTTATCAACTGTTGTCATCTGGGGGCGCGCAATATCGCCCAATTACATCCGGATGCCGAAAACACTCTTGGCGGGAGCTACCATCGTCCGCGGTTTGCTGCCACAGTGGCAGGAGAGCTCATTAAGATCGGGGTACGGTGCGTCATTGCGGCAGGTTGGGCTGTGGACGATGCGGCAGCCAAGCTATTCGCCGTGACCTTCTACCAGGCGATTCTTCGCGGGTGCCGTTTTATCGATGCGGTCGGCGAGGCGCGCGAAGCCGCGTGGGGCCTCGGAGGAAACACCTGGGCGGCATACCAGTGTTACGGAGAGCCGGACTGGACCTTACGCAAGGAGGCCTCAGATCCCCAGCGGCGATCAAGCCCACCCGCCGAAAAGTTTTCCGGTATTGCATCTCCTCACGCCCTGGTACTGACCCTCAATAATTTAGCGGTGGACAGTCAGTACCACCGGGCGCCAGCGGATACGCAGCGCGCATTGATTCGATATCTCGAGGCGCAGTTCGGGCAGTGTTGGGGCGAGATCGGTTCCGTGGCAGAAGCCTTCGGTTGGGTATGGAGCCAGATTGGGGACAAGGCGGCCGCATGTTCGTGGTACGACAGGGCTCTGAAGGCCAACGACGGCACTGCGTCCATCAAGTGTATCGAGCAACTCAATAATCTGAGGGGTAGGCAAGCGTGGGATCGCGTCAAGCAGGCGATCGTTGCACGCGATCAGGCTCGTGAACGGTTTCAGGCCTTGTCCTCTGGCCAAAGGGCGAAAGGGGCCAGGACGAAGAAGGGGCAAAAGCAGAAGAGAGAGACGGAACAGGAGCGAAGGCGTATTCGCGCGGAACACGTGTCTCGGATGGATGAGGCTGAGAGAAGTCTGACGAAGACTGTGCGCGCGGCGCGGGAAGATATTCATGAGGCCGTCCGTGCGCTACTCAAGCTGACTGAGGTCGAAACGACATCAGAACGGGAGAGTCTACTGGGGTCCGCATACAAGCGTTTGGTGATGGTCGATGTCGTTGAAGCCAAGAACTCGACTCGGTCTCTGAAAGGCATGGAGAAGCACTACCGCCGTGCAGAAAGTCTGGCCCGTACAGGCAAGCTCGCGAATATTTACTATCCGGCGTTGAACCGCATGGCAGCGGAACTCATTCTCAAGGGGAGACGGTCAACATGGGCGGGATTTGATGTGAAATACGTGACGGCAGTCAGGCAAAACCTAGAATCGCACATGGCGCATGACCCAGATTTCTGGGCCGCGGTAGGTCTGATCGAACTTCGAGTGTATGAGGCCGTGGCCGCGAAAAATCTTGCTGCTACAGTCAGTGCAATTCAGGCGCAGTATCAAGAACTATATGCGCGGGTGAGTGCGCGACGGATGTGGGGTTCGGTAGCGGATCAGCTCCAGTTTCTGGCTCAAGCGTATAAGTTCGGTAAGGGCGGTAAGGGTGGGGAGGGCCCTGCCTTGAGACAATTGCTCAACGTGATTGAAAGACTAGCGAGTGCTGAACCAACGAACTAGTGATAGAGAGGACACTGTTTTTATTGTCTTTACTGAAGTATGAGATCGAAAGCGGCTCGGTTTGTAAGAATTGGCAGGCGCGGAGATTTTGGTGGCCGCTGATCCGCGTTACTTTGCATCAGGCTCGTTACGCATGATAGGTTTTCCACCCGATAGAGCCGTGTTGGGGGGATGGTGTGGCGGTCAGTTCCGGGCATAAGTCGGACGTCTTCGTCAGCTATGCCCATGCAGATAACGAGAAGCCGTTAGGGTCGGCTATAGAGTACGGCTGGGTAACGACGCTCGCCCACAACTTGAACACCGGGCCGAACCACTACCGAAAAAACCTGTTCATCGACCATCGTCTCAAGCCGGGTGATGTATTCAGCGACGATCTCCGGACAAAGGTCAAGGAGAGCACCCTCCTCCTGCTGTTGCTCTCGCAAAACTATATCGACTCCAGTTGGTGCGGGTTGGAACTGGACCATTTCATCCGCACGCATGCTAACGATCCAGAGAAGCCGACCGATGTCTTCGTAGTCGAACTCTTCCCCTTCGACACATTCGCAAACGTCCCTCCCAACATTCACCAGCTGCGCAAACGCCTCATCCATGCGCAGTTCTGGCACCAGCCGGCCGATGCCGCGTCACCGTTACTTGCCGGCGATCCTTCGCCGCAAGAGAGTGGTCCGGAGGGACAACGCCGGTATTGGCGAGAATTACACGTATTGAGGAATGCGATTGACTCGCGCCTCCGCACCCTGCGCGGTGACCAATTGTCGTCGTCCGTTGTTGTGCCTTCGGCCGGAATGAGTCCAGTCCATCCACAGCCGAATGCGACGCCCGTGCTTGGTACGGTCCTGCTGGCCGATACGACGGACGACCTGGTTCCGCTGCGCAGCGCCGTCAAAGCGGCGTTGGAACCAGAGGGGATTGTGGTCTTGCCGGAGGGAGATTATGTCGGCCTGACTCCTGAGGAATTTAAGGCCGAGTTTGCACGAGACGCTGCTCGCTGCGAGTTGTTCGTGCAAATGCTCTCAACCACGGCGGGGCGTAAAGGAAAAAGCTTCACGGCGCCGTTGCCCCAGCTGCAGTTTGAAGGGGCCGTGGCGGCTCAATTGCCGATTCTTCAATGGTGTGAGCGCTTGCCTGCCTTGGGTGACATTGAGGATCCCGGCCATGCCGAACTCTTCAATACACCGTATCTGCGTGCCACCAACCGCACGGCATTCGAGAGAGAAGTGATCGAGCAGTTACGCGCCATGAAACAAGCCGCCGAACGCGCAGGTGCAGCAGTAGGCAATGGGCCGACACCGGTCGCAGCCAAGAAGTTGATATTCATCGACGACGTCGCCGGTGAACCGGATCTCAATCAAAAATTGCGCGCCATCCTGCAAAGCGTGAATTGCGGCATTCGCAGCGTACCGCACCAAGCGCTTCTGGGCGGTAACGGGATCGATATTGCACAAGTGCTCAAGCCGTGCCACGCAGGCATTACGGTATTTGCCGACAGCACCAAGCGAGACACGGTGTTCAATCGGTTAATCTACTTCTTGAACCAGATCGCAGAGTCACGCATCCCAGTGGCACGGTGGGGCATCTATGTGACCCCCGGCACGGCAGGATGTGACCTCGGGCTCGCGTCGGATGACTTGATTGCGATCGACGAGCGGCAATTGGCTGAATTCGTGCGTAGGCTCTAAGGGATGAAGCGCATCACCCTCACCCTGCCGGCCCCCTACATAGGCCTTCGCCCATTCGGCGAACGCGAGGCCGTGCTGTTTTTCGGGCGCGACCAGCATATTCGGGAGCTGCTGAGCAAGCTTGAAGGCAAGCAGCGCTTCATCGCCGTGCTCGGCGCTTCGGGAACCGGTAAGTCCTCGCTCGTGCGGGCCGGTGTGGTCCCAGCGCTGCATCGCGGCGCGCTCGCTTCTGCCGGGCATAGCTGGAACGTGTGTATCTTCAAGCCCGGTGATGCCCCACTCACCAATCTGGCGCAGGAACTGATCAAGCATCCGGGTTGGATGGATAGCGATGATCGCGCCGACGCAGTGGCGTCGCTGAGCGCCTCGCTGGCCATGAGTCCGCTGGCGTTGACCGAGTTATACCGGCAGAAGACCGCCGTGTTCGACGGTCAAGCACTCCTGCTGGTCGTGGACCAATTCGAAGAGATCTTCCGCTATCGGCAGAAGAACGTCGACGAAGCCGAGGCGTTCATCAACCTGCTGTTGCGCTCTGCCACCGAGGACGTCCCGATCTACGTCGTGATCACCATGCGCTCCGATTTCCTGGGCAACTTGGTGGCCTTCTTCGGACTGCCCGAAGCGGTCAACCGCGGCATCTATCTCACGCCGAGGCTGGGGCCTGACCAACTCAAATCAGTCATTACCTCGCCACTCGCGTTGATCGGCGGCGAGATCGATCCGGTGCTGGTGAACAAGCTGGTCAATACCTTGGAGGGCGAGGACGAACTGCCCATCATGGAGCACGCGCTGCTGCGCATGTGGAACCGGGCCTGCGAGGTGGGGCGCGCCTGTATTGAGCCGGAGGATTTCGAGGCGGTCTGCGCTCCGCACGACGGATCGGTGCCGAGCGGCGGCGCTTGGCGTGTACCAGACGGCCAGCCGAGGTTGTCCAATGCGATCGACAACCATGCCTCCGAGATCTACGATGCCCTCTCCTCGCAGGGCCAATTCATCGCACGCCGGTTGTTCCTCGCGCTGGTTGAGCGGCGCGACGGCCGGGACGTGCGTCGACCACGGGCCTTGAAGCAACTCGTTGAGGAGGTCGGCGAGGCCGAGCGAAACAGTCTGCTCGTCGTGATCGACGCCTTTCGGGCCCAGCACGCCGGTTTTTTGCTTCCCTCGGAGAGTGAATCGCTGAAGGATGCCACCCTCATCGACATCAGCCATGAAAGTCTGTTTCGCCAATGGCACCTGTTCCAACGGTGGCTGAGCGAGGAAGAGCTGGACGCTGCCGAACTAAAGGAATGGCAACAACGTGCAGTCAGGCAGAAGGAAGGCGGCGGCTGGTTGGATAAATACGATTGCACACGAGCTCATCGCTGGCGTGCACGGGTCAACGAACGCACCAAGCCGGCCGTATGGGCGACACGCTATGGCGGGTCCGTAACCTATGCCGAGGTGGACGAGTACATCAATGGCAGTGTGGAGCGCGTGAAGCAGGCCCAAGAGGAACAGGAACGCTTGGAGCGTGAGGCGAGGGACGCACAAACTCGTCGGCTGGAGCTCGAGGCGAAGGTGCAGCGAGAAGCAGCCGAGCGAGCCGAAGCCGAGCGGCGACTAGCCGAGAAGGAGAGGCAGCAAGCGCTGGCCAACGCTGTAATCAGCCATCGGAAAACGCAGATTGCACGACTGGGTATGGCCGTGGCAGTGCTGTTTTTTCTGGTTGCGTCCCTTGCGGCCTGGTGGGCCTATCAGGAAAAGACGCGCGCCCTAGGGATGGCGCTCGACGCCCTCTCTGGCGAACTCACCGCGAAGGCTGAAAACCTGTATAACCATAGTCCTGACCAGAGTACCTTGCTTGCGCTGAAAGCGTGGCAGATCCGTCCGATCGGCAAAGCCCAAGCGCTCATTCGCGCGGCGTTGGGCGACTACTTGGCCCAGACTGTCCTGCGCGGGCATGACGGCCGGGTCACGGCCGCGCAGTTTGCAGCCGACGGCAAGACCGTGGTGACGGCGGGGGAGGATGGGACGGCGCGGCTGTGGGACGTGGTGAGCGGGAAAGAATTGCAGGTCTTGCGCGGGCATGAGGGCCGGGTCACGGCCGCGCAGTTTGCAGCCGACGGCAAGACCGTGGTGACGGCGGGGGAGGATGGGACGGCGCGGCTGTGGGACGTGGCGAGTGGGCAGGCCCGGCAGGTCCTGCGCGGGCATAGGGGCTGGGTCACGAGCGCGCAGTTTGCGGGCGACGGCCAGACGGTGGTGACGGCGGGGGAGGATGGGACCGCACGGCTGTGGGACGTGGCGAGTGGGACGGAACTGCAGGTCCTACGCGGGCATGAGGGCGGGGTCACGAGCGCGCAGTTTGCAGCCGACGGCAAGACGGTGGTGACGACGGGCGGGGACGGAACCGCACGGCTGTGGGACGTGGCGAGCGGGAAGGAACTGCAGGTCCTACGCGGGCATAGGGGCTGGGTCACGAGCGCGCAGTTTGCAGCCGACGGTAGGATCGTGGTGACGGCGGGCAGGGACGGGACCGCACGGCTGTGGGACTGTCAGATATGCCGCCCGCTTGATGAGGTCATCGTAAAGGTGGAGAAAGCCATTGGGCGTGACCTGACCGCTGATGAGGCAATTCGGTTCGGTGTCCATGACGCGATATTGGCGACGAAGAAGTAGGCTCAGTGGTCCGAGCTTCCTCGTCAATCCCCCTGACCTGTACTCCAAAATTTGTTCCCATGTGCGTAGCCTTCATGAAGCTAAATCTGGCCGTTTATGTTCCTGAGAGGACCTGATGGATCTAGAAAACAAGTCCGACGTCGAGATTCTGGCCATTGCCGACCAGATCATGGACAATCTGATGGAAGCGTCGACGGCCATCGACCATACACGCCATGTCCGTGACTTTACCGAACGGCTCAAAGCCATCGTCACGAAAGACTATCTGGAGCGGGTGTGTCGGCAGTATCAAACTGAAAAGGGCACATTCGGCGCGCGGACGCCGGTCGCGGTGTTCCGTCGGCCCGGCTCCATC
>ERZ724526.1730-NODE-1730-length-11036-cov-25.082142_pt1 | contig 11036 bp, 6 predicted proteins | sample MGYA00376059_ERZ724526 | MGnify/ENA primary metagenome ERZ724526 (study PRJEB28724, sample SAMN07190883) | activated sludge metagenome | isolation source: activated sludge of sewage treatment plant in Hong Hong | place: Hong Kong | collected 2016-03-17 ... | reverse complement strand
TACGAAGGGGGAATACAGGTTACGAGAGACTTAACCCCAAAACGATTCTAGCCTATCGCGATTCGTGTCGATGAACTTTTTGAGAAACGGCGTCTCATGTCGTCTTGCGAGGTGTGGCCCTCTTAGCCGGTGGCTTCTGGTGGGCGGCGATCAGTTGAGTGAGAACATCGTCTTGGGCCAGGAGATGATGCTGAATCTCCTTGGCTTCGTGGAGAATTGCGACAGCATTGGCATAGGTATTTTCGGCCCTCTTGTCGGCAGCCTTGGCCTGGATGTTCTGGCCGACGATGATGATGGGGAGCAGCACCAGTTGGAGGAAGCTAGAAGAAAGCCACACCACCACGAAGTAGGTTCCCTGCTTCAGGGCATCCGGCAGAGCGAAGAGAGCCAGGAAGGCGAAAAGGTATGCGGCCCACATACTTCCAACAGCCAGCGTGACCTTCAATCCCAGTCGGGCATTGAGCCTGACCCAGAAGCTATCGTGATCGAGACCGCGAAGCTGAGTAGTCTTCGGCGGCGCAGACTCTTTCAGTTCATGGGCGCGAGGATGACGAACGTACCTATAGATACTCATCTCTCACCCTCACCCTCTTCGCAAAGTGGCTGTCCAGCAACGGGTTGTACTGACCATCGTCGGCAGTGGGAAGCTCCCACCCGTGACCCAGGTCGTAGATGGCAAGCTCATCGTTGTCGAGAGCGGTATCGACAGCACCCCAAGCACGCGGATCATGTTGGGGCACATCGAGATAGAACTTTTGATTCTCTTGATTTGCCCAGCCACCAAGGTAGTTTTCGGGATGACCTTGGAAAAGATCTACGTTGTTCTCCTTGAACTTCGCGACATCCTCCGGAGACATCTCATCGAGGGGGATGATCTCTTCCCGGTCAGGATGTGTGGAGACCATGTAGCCGGAATGTGGGCCGTCACCGGGACGGTCATGGAAGGTGAATCCACCACCCCTGATCGCATCAGCGACAGACTGAACCCATACCGGATCATCGAGAAGTGCTGTGTTGGCAAAAAGGTGATGACGCTGGCCTGCAGGCTTCGGACCACCTTGGGTGTACATGGCCCAATCCATCAGTCCCTGAACATCATTCGTAGGCTGTTTGATCGGGACGAGCCTGTTCCCCCTGACAGTCGGTGCCCAAAGCTGGAAGCCACCCTCATCGGCAGGACGAATCTCAAAGCCGGTGGGATGAGAATAGCCACCACCATCTAGCTCTTCCCAGTCTTGGGGGACGTAGGTGTGGGTCCACTCCATAGCCAGATGCTGTGCCGCCTCAATAGCCCTATAGGCTTCTCGCAGAGCAGCCGGAATACGAAGTGGCCGATTGCGATTCGGACGATGCTCGATATCGGGAGCGGGACGGCGAGTATCGGGCCGGGGATACTGCCTCTTCATCCCGCCGTTCTCATGCTCCCACCACTCGTAAAGTGGTGTCTTCCACTTCAATTCAGTTTTTGGCTGCTTCTTCGGCTTGTTGGGATCTGGCGGAACATAGGTCTCGCCAGGATGATTCTGCTCCCACTTCTCGCCACGGTTACGAACCTTGGCAGCATCGAGATCAGCCTTGAACTTGACCCAGATGATGGCCTGAACCTGCTTGGGCAGCAACGGCTTCTGGCCCTCTGCCCTCCGCTTCTCGTTAATTCTTTTGGTGGTCTCATATGAGATCTTGTCGAAGATCTGATAGCCGACATCGGTTAGCTCAGGCTCGCCGGTCTCTGGGTTGTAGCGAATCTCTTTGGCACTGAGGCTGGGGGGAGCGGTGTACTCAGTCTGGACCCGGCCACTAGTGGGAGTAGTCGCGGCCTTGGAGAAGATGGTATCTACCGTTGAATCAACATCAGAATGAAGAGTCCAATCCTCTTCTCCTGTTTCAGGATTGATGGGCATTCTGTAGTAGCCCTCGTCATCGATCTCACTATCATCTCCGACGTTGTGATAGAACGAGTGAGTCTTCGGGCCTTTGAGGAACTGCGTGTAGTCCGATCCGGTAGGAGCCATCCAGATCTGCTTGGCCGTATCGATGTTCTCCCCGATCATGGGAAGACCGGCCTGGACGATGGCCTCTCGCGGATCGTATTCGGGCAGCGGGATCTCAGTTCCCTTCTGCCGCTGCTTCTTTGGGATCGAAACTCCGTTGGGGAATTCTTCTCCTTCGGGACGAGCCTGGTCGAGAAGATACCGCTCGACATCCTTCTGCCTCTTGGCCCGTGCCTTGTCGGTCTGAGGATTCCGCGCCCGATCTTGCTTCTTCCCATAGCTTTTCAGATACTCGCGCATCTGCTTCATCTGACGCAGCGGAGTCCAGTGCTTCAGACCGCCGATCCAGTCCTGACGAGTTTCGCTGCCCTGCTCCAGGTTTCCCCACACACCGTGGTGAGCATCGGCGTAAGACTCTAGCTCCTGATCATTCTGCGGGAGGTTCTCCGGAGAGTAGTACTCATCATCAGAGATCGGCGTGAGGCCAGAGTAGTGACGAGATGCCCAGACGGCTGGCCGGTTGGTCCGCATCCATTCGTCATGAGCCTTGGGGTGAATGACCGGCTGCTGCCACTCATGCTTCTGCGCCGGGTCGTAGTTATAGAGAAAGTGCTGAAGGGAGTTGAGGTTACTGCCCCACTCGTTGTGGGGACTCATGCCAGCACCGATAGCAACGGCCTTGGGGAAGTCTTGGATCGTGTTGTCCGAAGCATCCTGAATTGAGTTGTGCGCGTTGCGATACCACCACAAACCCTTCTGGAACTGCTCAGGGGTGGCAGAGTAGAAGTGATCCATCAGGTTGCTGATAAAGCCTTCAGTATCAATATCTTTCGCTACCTGAGACTCAGCCTCAATCAGCCAGGGAGACAACATCTCCCATTGCTCGCGAGCACTGAGAAAGCTTCGTCCCTGTCGCCGTCCAGTGACGGGCATGCCAGCGCCTCCACCAGCAGTGGGAGCAGGAGTTGGAGTGGCAGGAGTAGTCGCAGGGGTGGTGGCTGCAGGAGTAGAGGGAGCAGCAGAGGGAGGAGGGGGAAGGTGATAGACGTTGTCAAAGTCTTGTGCCCCAAGGGCATTCCCGCCGTACTGAACTCCACCACTGCCGCTTGACTCAACATTGGTTCCATCTGGAAGAGTACCGGCCATGTGACCACCAGTGCCCTCGCCACCGTTGGTGCCGATGTTGAAAGCACCTGGGAGATAGCCAGGTTTGAAGCCGAATGACTCAAAGTCACTGGCAGTGTTGAAGCTATCGGGCCGCTCGCCCATCGGCTTTCCGGTGTAGAGGCTGTAGTAATTCGCCATCAGACCAGAGCAGTCGTAGGAATTTCCATTCTCACCGTAATGTCCATAGGCGTAAGGCATTCCGTTAGTACGCTCACCGAAAGCCTTGGCGGCATCGTTGAGATCGCCATAAGAACTAGGGTCAATGGGCGGCAGAGAAGAAGTTGGCTTTTGGTTCTTTCCACCATGCCCACCACCAGATCCGCCGCTCCCACCACCGTCACCGTTAGTGCCAGTACCACCCGACGAGAACTGAGCCGGGTAGTACTCACCAGATCCGGTGTTGTACTTGTTGTGAATAGGTTCTGCGCCGGGGATGTGGTACATCGGCGGCTTGGTCCCGTCGCCGCCCCAGTTGTTCTGGGTGGGAGCGTTCTTTTTCTTTTCCTCGTCATCAGAGGTATCGGCCTCAATGATCCACGGCGACAGCATCTCTCGCTGCTCACGGGCCGTAAGAATTCTGCGACCAGACTTCTGGGGACTGACCGTGGGAGAGCTAGCAGTCGGGCCGGAAGTCACCGGAGTCGAAGGAGCAGGCATGTTCTGAACGATGCTGTTGACGTAATCAGACCTGGCCGGTTGGGCATTGCCCTGCCAGTCACTCTGAACTCCGTTCTGCCCCACCACATCTGCCATCCACGAAGCCTGATCTTGCGGAGATCCGCTGGCCGGAAACTCACCGGCCACTGACTGCCGGTCCTGAATCTGCTGGGCCAGAGCCTGAGCATGCTGATCGAGAGTAGTCCCAGCCTGACTATCGGTGAATCCCAAAGTCGGTGCGCCGGAAGGGTTATTGCCCTCTGCCGCCGAAAAGCCTTGAATCAGTGGGAACATGGCCGGATCAACACCGGCCTTCTGAAGAGCCTGAGTCAAGCTGGCACTGGGCGGTCCACCACTGGGACTCGTTGTCGAATGGGGACCGTAGCTCTGGCTACTACCTCCGCCGGAACCTCCACCACCAGAAGAGAATTGGGCCGGGTAGTAGGCTCCGCTACCACTGCTGTAAGGATCTGGTGCATAAGGGTTTTGGCTGATCACCGCACCAGGAGCATGCGGTTTGTTCTCATCGTCACCGGACCAGTTCTTCTCACTGGTCTCTGTAGTTGTCTTTGAATCATCTTCTCCGACAACAGGTTTCCGCTTGCGGTCGTCGTCCTCAACGGCCTCAATCATCCACGGGGACAACAGTTCTCGCTGCTCGCGAGCGGTTACGATGCGCCTGGTCATGCCATCCCCTCTCTACTTATTAGGCAAGCTCTGCGGGACTGTCACAGGGTCAACAAAAGCCCGCACCTTTTGGAGGTACGGGCCTTTGCTGTAGCCTTGGAAAGAATTGTAAAACAATTCCGAAGAATTGAATTAGCTCTTTCGCAGAACTATAATGCCCCTGGGGTTTAGGATCGCAAGTCCGACCAATTCGTCCATAACCCAGCCTTTGTGGAATTGTTCCACCATATTGTTCTCTTCGACATCAAGAGAATACATTACGGGGAATACGCCGAGAAATTCCGGAGAAGGAGTAAGATATGTAGTACCCTTCGGAATGATAATCGACTTTCCAATTTGGAATTCACCGAATTGGACAATTCGTTCACCGGCAACAACAGAATCTTTGAATGCCCAGCCGGTAGTATTGATTTCCCAGCGATAGAAATCCCGATATTCCTGCGGATTGCACAGCAAACGCGAGGAATCGAGCAGTCGCTGGTCAGTGAAAGTGACCGCCGTGTAGAGATCATCAGGCTGCAAAGTATCCCCTGCAACTGCGATTTCGTTGGGCAGAGCACCACTACCGGGCACCGACGAACGATCCACCAGCCGGTAAGCCTGAACTGCGGCCTCCAGCAAAGTGACAAGACGAGAATCCTCTTGTCGCATAATGGCTTGTTTCGTCATATCTTGCGTATATTCAACAATATTACTGCGAAGGTAATAAAGGTCTTCCTTTTTAATCTTCGGGAATGAAGCAATTCGGAAGAGTTGAACCTCAACACGCTTTCCTTCAAAAGGCGTAATCTTAACTTCGCCTTCGTCGCCATGCAGCATATATGCCTGACCCAAATCGTCAAGCACATCGTACTGAATGGGGACACCGGGAGTCAGAGTATCCTCAAGAAGAACATTTCGCAGAATGCCCTGATAGCGCAACTGCAATTGAATCGGGCCAATCATCGATTGTCCGAGTCGGATCATTCCATTTTGCCGGTCATTCAGGATATGTGCCAGCTTGGCCTGCTTCTCGCGAGCACTGAGCTTGCGATTGCCCAGACGCTGCTTGGCCGACACAATGTCCTGCACGTACTCGTCAGACGAGCGCGAGAACCTTCCTAGCCCACTTCCGGTTGCAACAGGAAGAGACATGTTCCTACTCCTTCCTAGCTTCCGCCGATTGGGCTGGTCGGGCCGGGATCGAAACGATTCAGCCTGATCAGGATCTTGTCAGTGGACGGGACATCGAGAAGCTCCGCGATAGCGTTGCCTGCGTTGGCACCCGTAGGGGTCAGAAGACCGTGGTTGTTGCCGGTCAGAAGCCGACGACCACCGTCACTGATGTTGGCGGCAGTCCAGTTGGCCGTCGCATCGAAAGCCGGTGCGAGAACCTCAAAGACTGCCTGGGAATCGCCCACCCACACCGTGGTGAGATTCGTTCCGGTACTTGACGTTTCGTCAATTCCCAGAGACGGAGCGATAAACAGAGCCGACAAACCGAACGGCTTCTGGTTCCCAGCACCCGTGTACGGAGCGAAGATCTCGCCACTCTTCCGGTACATCACAGTACCCGGCAGAATGTCAAAGCTCTTGTCCCACGCGGGATCTAGGAAACCGCCATACGGAGTGCTCTGATGCTGTGCGTAAATCGGCCTGAGAGTACGCTTTTGGGCCGGATTCGCCAGAGTTGGACGGAACATTATTTTTCGCCTCCTTTCAGAAGGTCAGTGCTTAAAGGAACAGCGTGCAGTCGAACGAGGGATCGTTCGTTGCAGTGCGCGTGGTGCTTGCAACACGTCCCCTGCTGGACAGGCCAGCCGGGATTGCACTGCGAGTTACGGTCCCGCGTCGGTTTCCTGCGGTGACCTTACGTCGAGAGGCATTGGCCTGAATCACGTTCTCCAGCAGGCGAGTACGGTCAACCACCGTAGCGTGCCGCATCGTCTGGAAGGACGCGATCAGCTTCCACTTCTCGTCTTCGGGAGTCAGACCCGCCTTGATGTAGGCTTCGGCCAATCGAACCGCCGCAACCGCATCAGCCTTGCGAGCCTGACGCTCTCCCTCACCGGGTGCCCAAATCTGGCTTCCTGTATCCAGATCCGGCTCAGCGAGGTTGTCACCGGCATTGTTGCCAAAGTCCTGCAGATCAAACTGCGAAGCCTGGGCCTCTTCGTCGGTGACGTTACTGACAGGAGCCTCAACATCGATGCGGTCTTGCGGTGCTGCAACATCCAGCGATTCATCTGCATGACGACGCATCTTGGCCTCCTTCTCAACTTTTCTGGCTTCCCGCAACACGTTTCGCAGGGTGGGGAAAAGAATTTCCACCGGAGCACCCTGAGACTTGGCCCAGCGTGCCGCCTGACGGCGAAGGAAGTTGGGATTGTGCTGACGAGCCGTGCGGCCCGTGGTCTGGCGCAGCCAACTATCAAATGCCGCAAAGGCTTTCAAAGAAGCGTCACGCGGCTGGGTCTCCACCTTGTCGGGCTGAAGATCCTCAGTCGGAGACTGCAGATCCTGCTCGTCAGTACCCGACAGTTCCGGCGAGTAGCTATCGGCATCCGGCAGGCCACCATCAGCAGCCCACTTCCGGCGACGACCCTGCTTGGGAGTCAGCGGACCACCACCACCCGTGAAGTTCCCGGTCTCACCGAAGCCAGCGGCCTCACCGACACCGGGGTTGCCTAGAGCACCCTCATCCTGACCAGGAGCAGAAATCACTTCATGCTTGGGAGTCAGCGGACCACCACCACCCGTGAAGTTCCCGGTCTCACCGAAGCCAGCGGCCTCACCGACACCGGGGTTGCCTAGAGCACCCTCATCCTGACCAGGAGCAGAAATCACTTCAGCACGGCGGCGACGAGCATTGCGGAAAGCCTGGAGCTTCGCGGTGTCCCGCTTCAACTGCTCAGTGCCGTGCAAAACCCTTGCGACAAGGGTATTTTCAGTATTCTCAATGGTGCCGTCGCCGGGAACCGGAGCAGCCACAGGCTCCTCGCCGGGAGTCTGGGTGATGAAGATTTCCTCCTGCTCACCCTGATCATTCTCACCATACGGGCCACCATCGGTATAGCCACTGTCATCGGCAAAGTGCCGCATGCCACGGGAAGCAACCCTCCCGCGATCAGCCAGAGAGCCGCCCATTCCGTATCCTTTCCTTGTGTTCTGATGACGGCGACGAGCCATCATCTGTTGTGCTGCTGGATCTCCTTGCGGCGCACCCTGTTCCGGTGCTCCACCTCCGCCTTCAGCCTGAGCGACCTGAGCCACTACAGCCTGAATGACCTGGAAGACTGCCTGCAGTTCATCCGGTCCCAGACCGGCTTCCTGTCCCCATGCCTGGAGAGTGTCGGGACCAGGAGCAGCACCGGACTGATCACACCAGGCCAGATAGTCGGCCACTAGCTCCTGGGGATCACCGCCGCCACCCTGCGGGTCTTCAGGAGTCTCTTCGCCACCACCCGAATCACCTTCCGGCTCAGCCGATTCCGACTCTTCGTCTTCCGCGTAAAAGCGACGACTTCCCACTCTATTTCCCCATTCGTCGTAGTCAGGCTCGTAGTACGGGTCATACCCGCCACCCTGCCAATTGGAATTGGCTGGGCCAGGATAGGATTCAAAGTACGGATCAACATCTTCCGGAGACTCATGGTGATGACGAGGACGCCGCTTAGGCTTAGCCGTGCGATTACCCATAGCTGGAACCTCTCGTTCTAATCCCCTGCGCTGCAGGCGATCTGCCTTGCTAGTGTCCGGATCTTGAAGCTCTTCTGGGCTTTCGACCCAGTGCTTAAAATCTTCCTTCTTCACTTCTTTAGCACGGTTACGAAGCGTATTCACAGGCTGTGGTGCCTTAACTTCTCCGAATGCCCTCTTGAGCCGAAGACGACTGGCCTTATCGAAATAACCTCCGCCACCAAGCAATCCACTTGCTTGAGCGTGCTCACTCCCACCACCAATGGCGTGCTCACTCCCACCGCCACCAATGGCTCCATGATCTCCGAAGCCACTGTGGTAGGCATGAGTAGCCTCACCGGCAGGCTCAGAACCCTTGCCGAAAGGCGTTACTATCGGCGGCATTTGGACTGCCTCATTGTCCTCGCCATAGGTCTGGCCGGGGACATACATGGGGACAGAGAGTGCAGGCTTGGGATCATTGGCAACCGGGCCGACATCACTGGGGTCTATGTAGTTGTCGGCCCTCTTGCGATTCGCCACCAAAACCTTTGAGACAACGGCAGTTTCGTCAGCAGGATCGAAGACGTAGCTCAGTTCAAAGAAGCCCAATTTATAGCAGTTTTCATACACCATCACATCCTCGATCTTGCCGGTCTTGTGATTGTGCTTCCGAAGCTTCTCGCCCTTGTGGTACTTGACGTGATCACACATGTCATGCGTGTCAGTGGCCTTGTTATTGCAGTAAGAGCAGATGGTAAACCCGGCCTCGACACCCATCGAAACGGAATCCAAACCGCCAGAACGGATTTCGCTGGCGAGCTTGGGAAACCGCTGAGCGTCAACCTCCATCACAGTCTCGACATACTTATCGTTGCCGTTCTCGATGTATCGAGCGGCAATGACACGTCCGCGTGCTCTGGATGGATCAAAGTTGTTGTGGTTTACAAAGATTGGCTTTCCTATGAACGTCCTGTAGCTTTTCTTTAGCTCCTCTGAGGGCCATGCATCATAGTTTTGATTAATGCGTGCCGATATAGCTCTGACCTGGGAGTAAAGAAAACCGGGCCTTGGAACCCAATCATGAACTACCGCACCATGTTTGCGATAGGTCATTAGAAGCTGCTTGACTCCAGCCTCTGAAAGGTTGGTGGGTCTGATTCTGCCCCTGGAGTCTTCAAGCTGTGATTTCCGAATGGTCAAGTGACACACCTCCCTTCATCACATAATCAGCCGCACGAAGAAGAACCCCTACGTCATCTCCGAAAAATCCAAGGCCCGTATTGCAGTTATTGCACAACAATCCCCGCCACTCGCCAGTGGCATGGCAGTGATCTCGATGAATATCTCTCCCACTGATCTTCTTTGTGCAGATAGCACACGCGCCATCTTGGACAGCCAGTCTGGCTTGGTACTCGTCTGCCGACATGTCGTAGTGGTAGGCCACTCCTGATGCTCGACGCACAACCATCTGTTTTTGCTGATAGCTGTTGAAGCAGAGTCGATTACAGAACTTCCTCTCAAATCTCATGCCTTCTCCGTAGCAGTTACGCACCATGCGTACTTCCCCACAGTTGAGACAGGGAGACGAGGGAATCTTTTCCTTGGGCTTACCCCAGTTATGCTTCCCGCACCTACAGTGGGGAGGGCACACCTCTGGATTGTTTTTGCGATACTCAGGATCACCGTAGGTGTACCAACTGTTGTAATGCGGACGGCACCAACCACGGCAGTAGGAAGTCTTGCCACATCCTTCGATGTGACATATCTTCTTCGTCGCAGTCAAGACGACTCCTTCTTCTCTCCATCTATTACTAGATGGAGAATAACGGAGTTACAGGTCCGAAATGTAGTGTGTCCCAGCCAAGTCCAAGCCATCGAGGTTACGTGCTCCAAGGTGATGCTCTTCATCCTCTAGTTCGCGCTGCTCAGCGAGGCTATAGTTCCGCCCTGCCGTCCGCATCAGGAAACTCTGAGCATTGGCAGCAATGGCATCGTCGCTGAAAGATCCGCCGCCCCTTGAACTTCCGCCACCCTTGATGGCATCAGCAGCACCGGACTTGTAGAACGCTTCAATAGGATCTTCAGAACCTTTGCGCGAGCCAAACTTTTGGGTAGCGAAGTCATATAGCTTGTCTAGCTCTTCGTCTGAGTAGTCATTCCCAGCCTGATTCAAGAAATCCCCAACAGGGTCTTCCAGATACTCCCCTGCGTACTCCGCTGACTGCAGGAATCTTTCGAAATCGTGGATGGCCGCGCCCTGCTTCCGACGAACGGAATTGGCCTTCTTGCCCTGCTGCGGCTTTTCGGTGTACTTGATGATGTCATCGTCACCAAGATCCGTCACGTCCTCGTAGCGAGGACGCTCATGGGCATCGACATAATCCTCTGAGGACTCGTACCACAGCTTGGGATCGGGACCAGAACCGGCGAAAGGTTCATCGGCCCAGTTGCCACCACCAGGCTGGCCGAAAGCTCCACCGGGACCGGCACCTTGGTTGCCGACACCATAGGAAGAGGTCATGAACCGACGAGCAGCAGGATCTCCCGCATCAGCCCGACGCTGCAGTTCATCGAGGATGTGCTCCTGATAAGCAGAAGCAATCTCGCCACCGTGGTCATACCAGTCAGGACCGTGATCGTTCAGATCCCTTCTGGCTTTGTCATATTCGCTTATGAGCGCGATAGAGTCTAGATCGCTTGCACCGCGAGCAGTGCGACGGCTAGCGACGAATTGATCTGCGTCGTAACCTTTTTCGCGAAGCTCTTCCACAATCTCGCGGACATCGTCATTGCGATCCCGCATGTTGCCGAAGTCATCCTCCAGAGGTGTAGAGCTTTCCTCACGCAGTTCATCGAGAAGCTCACCGCCACCGT
>ERZ724526.1725-NODE-1725-length-11043-cov-6.512741_pt1 | contig 11043 bp, 7 predicted proteins | sample MGYA00376059_ERZ724526 | MGnify/ENA primary metagenome ERZ724526 (study PRJEB28724, sample SAMN07190883) | activated sludge metagenome | isolation source: activated sludge of sewage treatment plant in Hong Hong | place: Hong Kong | collected 2016-03-17 ... | reverse complement strand
CGGTAGGTAAGTCTTGACTTGGTTCGTCTAAGCCCTGGCTTACTTCGCCTAAGTCCTGGCTTACTTCACAAAGTGAATCAGTATCTTAATTCACATATTCAAGCAACCTTACAAGTGTCTTGACTTTCCGAAGGAAATCAGATTATCGACGGTGAGCGAAGAATTGCTATGGATGTGACGGACTTGGAGCCCACGCTCAAAAGTTCCGTCGAGGATTTTTTATTGACACTCCCAAAGAAATTTGGGATCAATTGCGCCGCTTTCCCACGAAATTCCCCCCGTAGGAATTTCGGTAAGTTCAGCAACGGAAAATTCCACGGCTTGAGGTCACGGTGGATCACGCCCTTGCGGTGGGCGACGACCATGGCTTTTACGACGGGAATCCACAGCTCCAGCGCGCGCTCGGGAGGAATCTGAATTTCGCGATCGATCATCGCCGACAGGCTCTCTCCTTCGAGCAGCTCCATCGAGATGTAAACCTGTCCGTCGCTGGTCCGTCCGCTATCAAACACCGTGATCGCGTTGGGATGATCCACCGTCGCTGCGGCTTGCGCTTCTCGCTCGAAGCGCTCGACCAGATCTGGATTGCGAACCAGATCGCTGTGCATCAGCTTCACCGCGACGTCGCGTCCCATCGGCAGCTGCGTCGCTCGGTACACCGTGCCCATGTTGCCCGAGCCGATCACGCTCTTGAGGACATATCGTCCGGCCAGCACTTGCTCGACCTGTTCCAGCGGCGAGCCGTCGCGCTCGCACACCGTGGCCTCTACGGGAAAAATCCCTCGGCACGATGCGCAATACTTGGCCGGGCTCGGCTGCGGATTCACGACGGGCACTGGTATTTCTTGGCGAACCTCACGCGCTTAACTTCCCATCGTACCGACGGAGCTAGCACGATCCATTGGCGCCGTTTTTCATCGTATCACGGCACGCAGAGCGCCTAAAACAGCCCGTTATTCATCCGGTCCGACACGCCAAGTCCCACGTCCCCGCGCGAGAGCAAACCGCAGACTCTGACGCGCAGCTACGGAACCAGGTAGCTCCAGAAGAACGTCTTTGGCCCGCCTTCCGCGTAGGCCGGAAAGCGCATGTTGCGAATCTTGTCCGTCACACAGCGAGCCGTTTCGGTGCTGGCCGACGGACCCATGACATCCGCTTTCACAACCGATCCCGACGGAGCGACGACAATTCCAATGCTCAAGTTCTTGCCGCTACCATCTTTGGGACAGCCTTGCCACTTGGGCTCAGCGACGGTCATGTGCTGTCGCAAAATCTGTGGGGTCAGCGAAGCCACCGGCGAATAGTCGAGTGCCGCCACCTTCGCTGGCTTCGGATCCACCTTCTTTGCCACCTGCTTTTCGGGACTCGGTGTCGTCGCTGGCTTCGAGTTCGTGGCCACCGCTGGCTCTGCCGGCTTCTTGACCACCGGACGAACCGAAGGCTCTGCCACAGTCGCTTTTTCCGTCGCCGCTTTGTTTGCACCGACAGGACTTTCACCGGCCACCGTATGAACCGGCACCGCCACTTGCGGACCTTCGTCGCGAACCACCGATCGAGTCGCCGTCTTGGTCGCCGACCGAGGCTTCTTGGTTTCCATCGGCTGGCTTGGATACAGCCACGCCACCACGCCGATCGCGATCCCGAGCGCCCCAATGCCAACAATCAGCAGCGGCAACCGATTCGGCTGCGCTGGCTGCGATGGAATGCTCAGCTCCGACGCGGATCGACCCAGTGACGGATCCGATGTTCCCGTCGTCCGCAGCATCGGCATCGCAGGATTGCTCGCGCCCCGCAGCATCGGCATCGACGGATTGCTCGTCTGACGCCCCAGCGGCATCGCCGGATTTCCCGTTTGCCGAAGCATCGACATTCCAGGATTTCCCGTTTGCCGAAGCATCGGAATCGCGGGATTGCTCGCCGACCGCATCGCCGCCAGCGCAGGATTCGACGCACGAACGCTCGGTTCGATCACCGGAGGAATCGACGGCGCACGAACCGGCCCCGACGGACCCGCTTGGTTCGCCAGATCCAGCACACTTTGAACGTCCGCCGCCGAGACTTCCTGAAGCGGAACCGGCTGACCGTCGCCAACGCCCAATCCCGGCAGCGTTCGCCGCAGGTTGGCCAAGTTTTCAGGTGAAACAGGTTCTTTGCTCATCACGAAGCCGTCGTCAGCAAGCTGGGCACAGTGCTGCGCTTTGATTATGCCACGCGACGTGAGAACGAAGAGAAAATACAGCTTCCACAGCGTCGACAACTACAGATTCTAGGGTCTGCGCGGACCTAGCAGCTTCGGCGCGCCCGCTGTTGCAGGTCGACCCGCAATCGGCCTGTGTAGCACCAGCTTTTCGCCCGCTTGTTTGCCCGCTGCACGCGTCTCGCTCCGAGGCTGACCTTGGCTATACACACGTCGTATGTTCGGGTGCCGATTGCGCAGATACTTGCTCAGCTCTGCGTCGGCCACCCACACCAGACCTTGCTGCGCCTGCCCTTTTTGCTGCTGCGCCAGCTTGTCCGCAAAGCCCAGCATCACCCCCGAAAGGAACGTCCGTCGCTCTCGATTGCTCGTCAGACGATGCTGACGCTTGTGTTCCAGCCACAGCCGCTCCGCCGAGTGAAGCAAGAAGTCGTACACGTAGGCGGACATCTCCAGGTTTTCGCTGCGACCGACGACTTCCAGCACGCTGCCTTGACGCCCGGTCAGCGGCTCGAAGCTCGATACCCAGATCGTCTCGACGAAGAAGAAGCGACCGAGCACCACCGCCACCAGCCGCAAGTGCTCATCGACGCGACCCCGAGGCTGCCCCAGGTGCCGAAACGAATAGCGCCGACCATCCGTCGTCGGAACTTCCAGGTTGTACTTCAAAAGCAGTCGCTGCGCCTCCTGCATGGCGCTCTCTGCTTCGTGGATGTTCTGACTTTCCGCCAGCGACAGCAGCCGAGCAATCTTCCGCAGCTGCCGGGCGCGATCTCCATCGACGGGCTCTTCCTCACTATCCGTCGAGCTTGGTAGCCCCGCCGCACTGGCATCGATGCCCATCCGCGCACAGACAGCCTGAAACGCCGGACCATGCGCACTTTCGTCGCTGCGCCCAAGAATTTCGTGAACGTACTGATGCGCCATCTCGTGCTTGAGCACTTCCAGCACAACGCCCCACGGCTTGGTCATCACCAGCGATTCCGACAAGAGCAGCGCTCGCGTCGCAGGAAGCCACATTCCCAGCTTCGATCCCGACGGTGACAATCCCAGCTGCGGAGGGTTCAGCGCCCGTCGAAACAGCGTCGCATTGAAGTGATGCCACGAGCGCAAGAGCTCTCGCACCGTCGCTGCATGAAGCTGCGCTGAAAGCGATCCGGTCTTGCCTGGCTCTGCGCTCATGTTGGGAAGTTCCGCGCTCATTGTGGGCTGCGTTTTTGACACACCCAAAGGCCCTTGTCACGTCGCTGAATCACGGAATGTGCAGATCGATTCGCGACCGCTGTCAGACCCCAAACATAGGGTCTTTTCCATGAACTCGATCGCATTTGTGCCAGCCTCCCGTGCCCTTTTCATCGCTGATTCCGCGAGCGAAAGCAGCTCCGGCATGCAGCACAACGCCCTGCTTCAGCGCATCAAAGCGCAAGGCTTATCGACGCAGGCTCGCATGCTGCTTCCCGGCACCGAGCTGGCGTATCGCAGCGCCAGCGGCGTGATGGTCGAGCTCATCGATGTACTCCCAATCCTGGCGGACCCAGCGTCGGAGCCAGCGCTTGCCGAAAGCCGCGAGCTGACCGCGCTGTCCAAGCTCTTGCGCCTGGCCTTGTCCGTCACGGAACGAGGTCAAGCGTGGCCCAAGATCAGTCGACTGGGAGCAGGCACGCGCTATGTGGCGCGATGGAAAGCGGCGCTGAGCGGCAGCGAAAAGGCCGATATGGCCAGGCTGAGCCACGAGCTGCGCATGGTGCTCGCAGAGCTACCGAACACGATGCTGTCGAGCGAGCGCTGGCAGAGCGCAGTCACGGGTCATCGCGTCGCATACCTACTGCTCGACGCGACGGTGGACTTGCTGGTTCGTGAAGCCTGCCGTCGGGGAGCTCAAGTCCGACTGGCTGGCTGCGCTGCGTCGATGTGGGAACAACGTCTGGTTTCGGCGCTGTGCGGAGACAAGCCGCTGATGCTCGCGAGCGCGCCCAGCGACGAGACCTTTACACAGCTGGTTGAACAAACCAATGCCTGGTCACGCAGTGCGCTCGACGGAGCAGCCAGGCCGCTGCTGCCTTCCCCGGAGTCTTGGCAAGCCACCGAGAGCCTGCAACAAGTCTCGTCGCGGATGCTGCGTCAGGCTGGGCTATTGTCAACGGTGATTCTGACGGGACAGCCTGCGCCACGGATGCTTCCGACTGCCGCATGGAAGCTGGAATCGACCCACACGCCGCGCAAGCAAGCGGCGCTGCCACGCAAGCTTCTCGACGAAGCCCTTCAGCTTCTGCGTGACAGTAGGCCCCGCTCGCCCGATCAGCATCAGGCGGCGTAGCAGCGTAAGCAAAGAATGGGAGCGGAGCTAGTTCGTCGACGGATGATTTTCCGCCGGAGGAACCGGCGGAGCGGGCGGCGTCACAATCGGCAGCGGTCCGGTCAGGACCAGCGGCAGCACGTCGTCCATCTTGGTGGCGTAGAAGATCTCCATGTCGTTCTTCACTTCGTCGGGCACATCCAGGATGTCCTTGCGATTGCGCTCGGGAAGAACCGCACGACGAATGCCCGCACGGTGCGCAGCCAGCAGCTTTTCCTTGATGCCACCGACGGGAAGAACGTTTCCTCGCAGCGTGATCTCACCGGTCATCGCGACATCGTTCCGAACCGGAATTCCCGTCAGCATCGAGGTCAGCGCAACGAACATCGTGATGCCCGCGCTCGGACCGTCCTTGGGCATCGCACCCGCCGGAACGTGAACGTGGAGATCCGCCTTGTCGAGGAAGTGCTCATCAATGCCATACAGCTTGGCACGGCTTCGCACATACGACGTGGCCGTCTGCGCCGATTCTTTCATCACGTCGCCGAGCTGCCCCGTCAGCGTCAAGCTGCTCTTGCCCGGCATCCGCGTCGCTTCGATAAACAGGATGTCTCCGCCCACCGGCGTCCATGCAAGTCCCGTTGCCACGCCCGGAATGCTGGTTCGCTCAGCCACTTCGGACAGGTACTTCTGCGGTCCCAGATAGTCGGCAATCTTGTCCGCAGCGATGGTCGTCTTGTCGGTGACTTCGCCTTCCGCCACCTTGACCGCGACGCCTCGGCAGACGCTTCCCAGCTCGCGCTCAAGTGTACGGACGCCCGCTTCTCGCGTGTAGCTGTCGATGACTTCGCTCACCGCTGCGTCATCAAATCCGATGTTTTCTTTCGTCAGACCGTGCTCGTCGACCTGCTTCGGAATCAGGAAGTTTTTGGCAATTTGCAGCTTTTCACTGCGCGTATAGCCAGGAATTTCCAGCACTTCCAGACGATCACGCAGCGCCGCCGGAATCGGATCCAGCACGTTCGCCGTCGCGATGAACATCACCTTCGACAGATCGAACGGCACTTCCAGATAGTGATCACTGAACGTGTTGTTCTGTTCGGGATCCAGCACTTCCAGAAGAGCGCTCGACGGATCGCCACGGAAGTCGTGCCCCAGCTTGTCCAGCTCGTCGAGCACAAACACCGGGTTGTTGGTTCCCGCGCGCTTGAGTCCCTGAATGATTCGGCCCGGCAGCGATCCCACGTACGTCCGACGGTGCCCACGAATCTCAGCCTCGTCACGCACGCCGCCCAAGCTGACCCGAACGAACTTGCGACCGACCGCCTTTGCAATCGACTTGCCAAGCGAGGTCTTGCCGACGCCGGGCGGTCCCACGAGGCACAGAATCGGACCCTTTTTGTCGTTCTTGAGCTTGCGCACCGCCAAATACTCGAGGATGCGCTTTTTCACCTTCTCGAGGTCGTAGTGATCCTCGTTAAGGATTCCGCGCGCTTCCTGAATGTCGATCTTGTCTTCCGTCGACACCGACCACGGCATATCCACCAGCCAGTCGAGATACGTCCGCGTCACGGTGTATTCCGCCGACGACTGCTGCATCTGCTTGAGCCGATCGAACTGCTTGAGCGCCACCTTTTCGACTTCCGGCGGCATCTTCGCTTCGAGGATCTTGGTCTTAAACTCCTCGGAGTCGCCACCGCCCTCGTCCAGCTCGCCCAGCTCTTCTTTGATGGCTTTGAGCTGCTGACGCAGCACGTATTCGCGCTGGTTGCGGCCCATTTCCTCTTGGACCTGCGTGTTGATCTTTTCACGCACCTTCAGCACTTCAAGCTGCCGCGTCAAAAACTGCAGCACCTTGCGCATCCGCTGCTTCAGATCGAACGTCTCGAGCAGATCTTGCTTTTCCTCGACGGGAATATCGAGCTGCGAGGTAATCAAGTCCGCAAGCTGTCCAGCCTCAGTCACGCTCTCAACCAGCGACGAAGCTTCCTTCGGCAGCTCTGGCATCAGCTTGATCACCCGCTTGGCGATGTCCTTGAGGTTCATCACCAGCGCATCCAGCTCGACGTCGGCCACCGTCGGATCGGGAATCGCCGTCACATGACCGTTCAAAAACGGCTCAGCGCCTTCGTAGCCCGTCACACGGAAGCGAACGACACCCTGAAGGATCACCGAAAAGTTGTCCTTCGCGAGCTTGATGACCTTCAGGATCCGCGCCGCAGTCCCGACGGAATACATGTCGCCTTCGCCGGGATCTTCGGTTCGCGCATCGCGCTGCGTCAGGATGCCGATGACCGGCTTTTCCTTCGCGATGGCTTCTTCGATGAGCTTCACGCTCTTTCGCCGACCCACATCGATCGGAATGATCGAACCCGGGAAGAGCACAGAGTTACGCAGCGGCAAAATCGAGATCACATCAGGAATCTCGACCGGGCCGCTCTGATCTGGGGTTCCCCCCTTGGGCTTGGACATCGAATCGCTCCTTCACAAAAAACCTAGCGAACCGACGACAAACCATTGCGCACTGGTCGGGCACCCTGCCCTATCGTCGGCACAAACCTTTGGATCAATGCGGCCTATGATAGTGCTTGGATTTCTCCACGCAATACCCGGCACTTTTTCTGCATGGTAGATGTCACCGGCATGCGGCTTGTTCAACATCCGTGCCGAAATTTGCCCATTTCCAGTGGCGAGTGCGTGGTTCCCGCCGAGCTAGAGCGCATCGACCGTCGCACCGCGCAGGCTTGGGCCAAGGATCTCTCCGTCGCCGAATACCTTCGCCGAGAGCGCGTTTTAAAGACCCGACCGTTTTCGCGCGGGCTCACCGTCTATGCGCTACTTGGCGACGATGACACCATCTTGGCAAGCTGCGAGAGCTATCGTGTTCCCGTTGCTGTTCCAGGACGCTCGGATCGAGGCTTTGGCTATGGCATTGCCAGCGTGTTCGTCGACGAAGCCCAGCGCGGTCATGGCTACGCGGCGGAGCTGCTGCGTCGTCTGCATCGTCAGTTTTTCGACGAAGGCGCAGCGCTCGTTTACCTGATGAGCGAGATCGGTCCGACGCTGTACGCCAAGCTCGGCTATGTAACGCGCCCGCTGCAGGTTCGACGATATCTTGCGCAGCCCATGCCACATCGCGCCCAGCTCATCCATGCGTCAGACATGGCGCAGACGATCGCCAACTTGCCCCCCCAACAGCACAGCCCACTACACATTCCACCGACGGAAGAACAGCTAGACTGGCACATCAGTCGCGGACGCTTCTATGCGCAGCAGCTTGGACGCTCGTATCCCGACGTGGTGGGCGCACGAAGTGGCAACGCGGTGATCCTGTGGCAGCTGGATCTGCCCCAAGACGCCAATCGGCTCCGCGTGCTTCTTTTGTCGTCGCCCGAGCCTGGACAAGACGTGACCGAAGTCATCGCGGCAGCACAGTCGGTGGCGCATCAGCACGGGCTCCCAACCGTCGAGCTGTGGGAAAGCGGCGCACAAAGTACGCTCCTGCCTGGTGGACAGCGGAGCCCGGCGGACGATGTACCGATGATCTTGCCGCTCGCCAGCGACGTGAACCTAGCGGATCACAGCGACATTCAGCGACATCACTGGCTGTGAATTTGCTGCGCGCAGGCTTTCTGGCAATGATCCGGCCATGCGGATACCCAAGCAGCCGACCGTTATCATCCGTCACTGCCCCGACTACGACATCGACCGCATTCAGCAGCTGTTCCGCGAAGGACTGGCGACGCTTGGGCTTCGTCCCACGGGTCGCACGCTGATCAAGCCGAACCTCGTCGCTGCGGGCCCACTGTTTCCCCACGCGCACACCCGTCCCGAAGTCGCCGAAGGTCTGATTCGCGCGCTACAGGAAATTTCCGACGACAGCGTGTCCGAAATCGCCGTCGGTGAGCGCTGCGGCATCACGATTCCTTCACGCGCCGCGTTTTCCGAGTCCGGCTTCGACGACATGATCGAACGAACCGGCGTAAAGCGCTACCTGTTCGACGAGGTTCCCCAAGTCGAGATCCGCTACAGCCACGAAGGACGACTTCGCGACTACGTCTTTACGCCTGAGCCCATCGCCAAAGCTGACTTTTTTATCAACCTGCCGAAGTTCAAAGCGCACCCGTGGACGACGGTGACGTTCTGTCTGAAAAACTACATCGGCATTCAGGACGACCGCCATCGACTGATTGACCACGACCATCGGCTAAACGACAAGATCGCGGACCTGCAGTACATCGTGCAGCCGTCGTTCTGTGCCATCGACGCGATCATCGGTGGCGAAGGTCGGATGCTGACGCCGAAGCCGTTTCCGCTCGGGATGCTGATCATGTCGGACAGTCAGCTCGCGCTCGACGCGGTGTGCTGCAACATTGTGTCCCTGAGCCCGCGCAGCGTCGATCACCTGCGGATGGCGGAAGATCGCGGCTTTGGCACCACGGATCTGGCCAACATTCGCATCATCGGCGATGTGACGCTCGATGAGGCCAAGCGACGCGCGAGCGGCTTTCAAGTCGGTCTCATCCGCATCGAAAAGTACTTTGAAGGCAGCCGAATCACCGCGTACGCCGGCCCTCCGCCGGAGCCCGAGCACAGCGACTACTGCTGGGGCGGCTGTCCTGGCGCGATGCAAGAAGCCATCGAGGTGCTGCGCCTGTACGACGAGCTGTGCGACAAAAAAATGCCTCGGCTTCACGTCGTGTTCGGCGCCTACCAAGGCCCGATTCCGGCGCTGCCCGGCGAAAAAGTCATCTTCATCGGTGACTGCGCCGAGTGGGAAGGTCCGTTACACGGCGAGCTGGTGCAGATCAAAAACGTGTACCAAGACGGACGAAAGCGCGATCCGTACAAGGCCAGCCACGACGACATCTTCGCCAAGATGGCGTCGGTGTCGATGAACATGCTGTGGAACGACGGCGCGACGCACATCCGTCTGCAAGGCTGTCCGGTCAGTGTCTGTGAGCAAGTGCTTGCCGTCGTCGCTCTCTCGGACATCCGCAATCCGTATCTGGATCCCGAACACGCGGTACCGTTTCAGAAAAACTACCTGGCGTGGCGAGCGAACCAAGCGTTCTCACGGCTGCGCGGCGTTCCGTATCAGCGTCCGGGAGCGTGCTCTCGCGGACAGGCTGCGCCCGACGTTTCTTCCGACGAAAAGTTATCGCGCTGACGACGAGACAAGCGCGCGCTGCATCCGACGCAGACCCTTGAGTCACTCGCGCGTTGTGTGTTACCTGCGCAGCACATGGCGAGTGACACACCGTCGGAACCCACCTTTGCTCCGCTGCCACTGACGAACGAAGCGCAATCGAGCGCAACCCGCGTCTGCATCGTCACCGATGACCTCGTCGGACCGATTCAAAATGGCGGAATTGGAACCGCCAACACGGCGCTGGCCGAGACGCTCGGGCGCGCGGACTTCGACGTCACCATCCTATTTTCCGCCGGTGCCTACAGCGAACGACACAGCTTTACGCACTGGATATCGGACTACGGATCGCGCGGCATCAAGCTGGTTCCGCTTCCGACGATCACACAGCCTTATGTCGACGGAGATCATCTGTTTCGCTCGTATGAAGTGTTTGACTGGCTCCGTCGCCAGCACTTCGATGTGATCCACTTTCACGAGTGGCACGGACGCGGCTATTACTCGTGTCTGGCCAAGCAAGCCGGTCTGGCCTTTGCGCAGACGACGCTGTGTGTGACGACGCACAGCCCGATGCTGTGGCACAAGCTGCAAAACCACGAGTCGCTGTCGGCGCTGTGGGAAATCGAGATGGATTTTCTGGAACGTCAGTCGGTCAAGCTGTGTGATGTTGTAGTCAGTCCAAGTCAGTACATGCTGCGCTGGCTGTTGTCCGAAGGCTGGGAACTTCCGTCGCAAGCGTACGTTCAGCAGAACCTGTTGCCACCGCTGCCATTTGGACTGAGTCCATACATCGATGGGATCGAGCCGGTTCGCGAAGTGGTGTTTTTCGGACGACTGGAGCCGCGCAAAGGGCTGGTGCTGGTCTGCGACGCGATCGATCAGCTTCCCGTCGAAGTGCAGCGCGGCCTCACGCTGACGTTCCTTGGCAAAGACAGCAGCGTCGATGGAATGGCCAGCAGTGAATACATTTTCCGTCGCAGCACCAAGTGGAACTGCGCGCATCAGTGCCTGACCGATAAGAGCTACGTCGAAGCGCTCACCTATCTGCGTGAGCCGGGACGAGTGGCGCTGATGGCGTCGCTGGCGGACAACTCGCCGTATACCGTGCTGGAGTGTCTTCACTCGGGAATCCCGTTTGTAGCGACGCGGATCGGAGGAATTCCCGATCTGATTGCCGACGAAGATCACGATGCAGTGCTGTTTGCGCCCCAGCCGGATGCGCTGGCCCAGCGACTGAAGCAGACGCTCGCCGAGGGAGTCCGTCGCTGTCGTCCGCGCATCGACGTACACCAAAACGAGCAAGCGTGGCTTTCCTGGCATCGATCACAGCCATGTCTGCGACGAAAAACACCACCAAGCCAGCGTCCGAAGCTGAGCCTGTGTCTGCTGGCGCTGATGGAC
>ERZ724526.1724-NODE-1724-length-11046-cov-12.463834_pt1 | contig 11046 bp, 10 predicted proteins | sample MGYA00376059_ERZ724526 | MGnify/ENA primary metagenome ERZ724526 (study PRJEB28724, sample SAMN07190883) | activated sludge metagenome | isolation source: activated sludge of sewage treatment plant in Hong Hong | place: Hong Kong | collected 2016-03-17 ... | reverse complement strand
GTGCAACCAAACTTTTGGCGTTTGGCGTTTACCCGTCTTCCGTAAACCGATGCAGTTTGTCGGTAAGCCGTAAGCCGTTGTAGGTGAGCGGTTAGCCGTAAGCCGTTGCCGGTGAGCCGTAAGCGGTTAAAAAAAAAAAGGAACAGTCAATGACCATTCCTTTGGTTTTGTGGTACCTCCCGGACTTGAACCGGGGACACACGGATTTTCAGTCCGATGCTCTACCAACTGAGCTAAGGTACCCCACTTTTAAAAAGTTTTGCAAAGATAAAATATTTTTAAAACCTGTGGTGAAAAATCTAAATTATTTCAAAAAATAGAGGTTTTGGCTATTTTATTTCTTAGATTTTGCGAACTTTTTCTTGATTTTCAATGATTTATAATCTTGCATTTGGGTAAGCTCACGGATAACGGTGGAGGCTACCCACAAGCCAAAGAGTGCGGGCATAAATGAGATGGTTCCGTAGTAAGATCGTTTGAAGTTTGTGCCATCTGTGTATTTCAATGCTTCTTTGGGTTGTAATTCGTCTGAGTAGATGGCTGTAATACCTCGACCAACGCCTCTTCTTCGCATTTGTTTTCTTACTTTTTGGGCGAATCGGCAATCTTTGGTGTCAAATAAGTCGCTGATGCCCATCCGTCCCGGGTCGGTCTTGCCACCGGCACCCATAGAACTAATCACACGGAGGCCGGATTTATAAGCCAGCTCCAGCAAGGTAAGCTTGGGTTGAAATGAGTCAATACAATCCAGGATGTAATCGTATTTGCCTGATCTGATCAAGCCCTCCATATCATCGGGGGTCATAAAATGATTGATGGCCAGTAAATCTATTTGTGGGTGGATGTCTTTAAACCGGGCTTCAAGCAATTGGGCTTTGCCCATGCCGATGGTGCTGTGCAAGGCCTGCAGCTGGCGGTTGATGTTGGTCTTGTCTACGATATCGCCATCTACCATTGTCAGGTGACCGATGCCGGCTCTCACCAGAAATTCTCCGGCAAAAGAGCCTACCCCCCCCAGACCTACCAATAATACCCTGCTCTTGGCCAGGGCTAACATCTTATCCTGCCCTACTAATAATGAGGTGCGCTCAAGCCAGGCTGGGGCCATTGTTTCCATTGAAAAAAATTGCAACAGTTTTGGTACATCTGTTTACGAAGTGCAAAAATATCGATTTTACGCAATTCTGCCATCAATCGATACCTGCCAACGATGTCAACCCTATGGTCGCTGTCTGTTTCCAGAAAATAATCATTGTCAGGCAGGTAGGACAGGGTTTCTGCAAATGATGGATTGATGCTATCGAAGGGACTAACCGAAAGTTTAATTCCTTCATCCAGCAGTTGTTTGGTAAGCATTTTATTTCTTCTATATCCATGTACCACCCATTGCTGGCTTCTCCAATGTTTGCGAATTTGCAGCAATCGGTCATACCTCCTTACACAATGAATGATCACAGGTGCATTGAATTTTTCTGCAATCGACAATTGAATTTCAAAATTTTTCTCCTGTATCTGGGCATCAGCTCCTTTTAGTCCGTCGAGTCCGCATTCCCCCACACCAATGCAGGCTTTTTCATCTTCCAATTGGTGATGCAACCAGGCTAGATCCTGCTCTAACAACCGGGTGTGGGACCACCAGGGATGAAAGCCCACGGTATACCACGCTGCTTCTTTTTTGACATCGCTGTGCATGGAAATAATTTCCACTACATCGTCGTCACCGGCATGCACTCGCTTGTGTGTATGAAAGTCTATGTATGGATATGGTTCCAGGCTGAACTGCATTATTTACAAAAGCAAAGGCAGGACAAACATTGTCGCCCTGCCTTTGTATCGTTTTTTGCTAATCGGGATTATTGTATCACTATTCGCTGTACACCTCTTCCTTCTGCTGTTTGCACCTGAACAAGATAAACACCTGGTCTCAGGGTATGGGTCAGAATGTTGTGTACATTTCTACCTTCGATGGTTCTGGTAGTTTGGTTGTAAACCATCTTTCCATCTGCGGTCAATACCTGAATTTTGGCAATACCTGCTTTTTGTGCTGCCAATTCTACCACTACATAGTCATGAGCAGGATTGGGGTAAACAGCATAATTCAGTACATTCTGCACATCTTTTGAAGCTACAATACCATCGCTGTCTATCACAATTTTTTTCAGGTCTGAGCAGGAACCATTTTCATTGTTGCTATTGGCTACACAGGCAATGGTTTCATATACCAGAAGATCCATCACTTCAACATCGTCAATGAACCAACCCCTTAGTACTTCGCTTGAAACACCACCTGCATTGGTTCCAAAACGGAATCTAACTTTGATGGATTGTCCCTTCCACGGAGCGAGGTCCAGGTAGGTATCAATAAATTCTCCGCCTGTTGATCCCGAAAATCCTCTAAGGGATGGAATTGCAAAAGTGTTGTATGACAAATCGCTGTTATATCCATTTTTGATAAATCCATCTTTTACCAGTTGCCAGACATTACCTCCATCGGTTGAAATTTCAAGGAAGCCTCCATCTGCTGATGACTCTGTATCATATCTGTGCCAGAATCTGAGTGCAGGGTTTTGTCCTACAACATCCAGATCTGGTGAAATGAGGAATTGGTCGATTTCGGTATCTTCTTCATAAATATAGAAAGAAGTCTCTCCGTTTTTGAAGGCTACATCAGTCTGGAAGAAAGTACTGGTACCTTCATTGCCATCAATACCCCAGTCATCTGCAAAACCTTCAAAGCCGTAAATGGCCAGGGTAAGAGATTTTTTGTCTCCTGCCCTCATTTTATAATTGATGGTATTGCTTTGGTTGAATGCTACTTCACCCAGTGAAAGTTTGATGTCGCTACCAGAAACCGTTGCCGGTACATTTGCTGATCCATCGATGTAGGTGAAGTCAGGAGGCAAATTGTCTACAATGGTTACACCACTTTGTGTTGCAGGTATATGGCTTACGGTGGACATAGACACCGTAACCTCTTCTCCCGGTTTTACCAATGGCAGATTGTCTTTTTTAATTTTCAATAATGCCACTGCATAAGGATTGGTATCAAAGTTTTCTACCCCATCATTTATGTCATTTGGATTGCCTCCATTTGCGTAGAAGCCTAAACCTCTCCTTGCAAAAACATCCCAGATCAGGTAGCCATTGGCACCACCATACAACAGGGAGTCTGCCGCCAGGATTGCATCTCGACCCCTGATAAAGCCAGGATTACAGCCTTGTATCTTCATGGCTTGAATGACCAAAGTAAGTGTTCTTGCATTTCCGGATGCAAAGTTTCTCCAATTGGCATCGTATCCATACCGATCTACAAGTGCCCAGTAAAGATCCCACAAACAATCGGTCCAAATCTCCCCTACCGGGTGGGGTGTTACCACATTGTTGGTTTTGTTTCCTTTGATATCGTCAAAAGTTTGTGGATTTACGGTCATGTCAGTTGAATAAGGGAATCTTCTGATGCCTTTACCGCTGGTAGGTTCACCTTGTGCATAGGTTCCAATACCTCTTACATCAGAACCTTTATCTCCTGGCTCAACAGTTGTAATCAGTGAAAAGAAGTCACTCCAGCCCTCTCCCATCTGTTCTTCATTGCTAAGGCATCCTGAATTGGTTGGCCCACCGGTAAGACGGGTTGAAATACCATGAGCAAATTCGTGGGCAATGATGCCATTGTCAAATGCACCATCCAGGTATCGTGGGCCGGTAGAAGCAGCCTCCTGGATAGTCATGATCACTTCAATTTCTTTACTAAGTTGAAGCCTGATTTTGTCGCAATCTGATTTTTTCAAAAACACAGTAACCACTTTATTGGGAGATACTGCTCCTGCTGTCATATTGCTGATCTCTTCTCCTGTACCTCCATTGACACCGGGAATATTGCAAATAATAACTGCAATGGCACCTCTGTCTTCTGCCAATTTTGCTTTTTGGCTAAAATTGCACAGCCCCCTGTCGATGAGTGCAATCTTACCGGTTAAATCTGTGGTGATGGTTTTGCAACATGCTGTGGGATTAGAAAGGTCGATGTCTTTGGCAATAACCACGCTACCCACAATGGCAGGCTCAGTAGATAGGGGCACCGGATCTCCAAAATCCGCGGTTCCATAACTATCGATAAATCCTTTGATTTCATCGGGGCTGTCAATTCTTAAACCTCCTCCCGGAGCATTCCACAAAAACATTTGCATTCTGCCGTTACCTCCATCAGCAGGAGTAGAAAAGTTGGCATTATCAGTCTTGGGAGTTGCAAGTCCAAATCCATCAAATGCCTGGGCGAGTACATAATCCCCGCCAGCACCTTTTCCGGTGTAATTTTTCGCCTGGAAATTGCCCCACTCTTCATCGAAGCCATAGAGTGCAGAAATATCGTGCATCATGTTGACCATATAAAACAAATTGGTCTGGGCTGCCTGCGGGCTTTGCAGGGGCTCCTTGCTTTGGTCGTGAGGGAAATCAAAGAGCAGGTTGGCACCGCCATCGGGTTGGGCAACATCTGCATCTATGTCATCATCATCATTTTTATCTGAATATGCATTGGCATTATTACCTCTTGTGATGGTAAATTCTGCACCATCAATGCCATTGGTGTCATGCCAGCCATAAGGTGATACTTCAGGGAAATGGGGGTTAGTTACAAGCGAATAAGCTCCATGGTTGGGGCTTTCTGCCGGCAAAGCATAAACCCTGTAGGTTGCGTCACCGCTAAGGGCATCGGCAACTTTTACAGATTGACCCTTCATTTGCTGATAAGTGTGGGCCTCACATTTTTCATGTTTTGCATATTTTCCATGATGGTGACTGCAATATACGGTGAGGTTATTTTTGCTTACAAAGCTACCATCGGCAGCACTCATGCGGATCTCCCAATAGTCGGCATTGTCTTTCATATCCATGGTTAGTTCCCATACCGGAATCAATTTGCCGTCTTTGAGGTCATATTTCATTTCGGCTGTAACCAAATTATCAGTAAGTACAGAAGGAGCAAAAATGGTCTTATCTCCATTTCTTTGTGTCACGGCCGGAGCTTTAACACTGCTGTAGCCAAGGTGGTCAGCGGCAGCTTCAAAGGCTTTTTCAGCTGATAAACTAACCCTGTCATTCACCACTTTTTTATCCTTGCCGGATACAAAGGTGTTGCCCACAAAAGCGACCTTTCCTTGTGGCGAAATGGTGTAATTGAGAATGGCATTTTTGATGGGAAAGCCATTAACCGTCTGATTAAAATAAATGTATGAAATCCCACGTGCGTCTGTGGTTTCAAAATTGATTTCCATGTCTTTGTAATCAGATGCCTCCAGTCCCAATGACTGGTGTTTTTCTTGTAGATGGCGCAATGCAATGTCCAATTTGGAATTGCTTTGTCCAAAAAGTCCGTTCGCCAGCATTCCTCCCAGCAAAAGAAGTAAAAGTTTCCTCATGAATTTAGAAGTGTTTAAGTGAAGAGTATTACCCGTAATAAAATTGTTTCTAAGAACGCACAAAATACATATTACTTATGCTTTTTGGGTTTCTAATGACACAATATTTTTTAAAATGTAATTTAGCGACATTTTGTTTTTGACTTCGGCCTCTTTTTTATTTCTTTGCCCCATGCAAACCAGGGACAGGAAAAGAGACCAGGAAAATCCGGAATTGGTATTATCGGGTAAAAATGCCCTTGTAGAAGCCATCCGGCAAGGCAGGGAGATGGAAAAAGTATTTGTCCAGGACAAATTGAGGGGTGAAGTTGAGAAAGAAATCCGCCATCTGGCCCGTGACTACAACATTCCATTGGTTAAAGTTCCGGCTGAAAAGCTCAATCAAATGGTGGGCCACAACCGCCATCAGGGGGTAGTAGCCACCATCAGTCCCATTCCATTCCACCGTCTGGAGGATGTGATTCCGCACTTATTCCAACAGGGAAAGCAGCCCTTCTTCATTGTTTTGGAGGGTGTTTCTGATGTCCGCAATCTTGCTGCCATTGCCCGATCTGCCCATGTGATGGGTGTTGATGCCCTGGTTATAACCTCTCGCAACATTGCCCGCATCAACGACGAAACGGTAAGGATTTCGGCGGGTGCCATTCTGAAATTACCGGTTTGCAGAGAAAAAAACATGCCCGAGACCATTGAGACCCTCCAACGAAATGGAATCTGTGTGTTGGCTACGGATGTCAAAGGCGGGGCTCCTGCTCATGCGGTTGATTTCAGCCAACCTACTGCCATCATCATGGGAGATGAACACCATGGCGTAACACCCGAAAGTCTCAAAGCAGCAGACCAAAAGGTCTACATTCCGCAGGCTGCTGATTTTGATTCCCTCAATGTATCGGTTGCTGCCGGCATCCTAATGTACGAGGTTCACAGACAGAGGCTTCATTCCAAATAGCGTTGCCCATGGGCCAATCGCCCTGTAATTTCCTGGAAAACCATTTCTGGTAGTTTATTGTGCCAGTTTACATCATTAAATACCGCACCAAAATGGGTGTAGTATTGCAATCTTGTCCTTTTCATTTCGGTAGCCACATGATCAAAAGAATTGACCATACAAACCCAGCCGCCCGCATCCTTTATATCATCCCACCACTCTTCATAATAACAGTCATCTGATCCATGAAAGTTGAGCACATTATCACACAATAAAATAAATTTATTGATGCCCTTTTCAATCAAAACATCTGCCACATCTCTTTTTAAAAACATGATGTCGTTGGTTATACAATCGTTCCACTCCCCAATAAATTCCATAATGGCATACCCATCATCATAATCCACAAAAAGTAATTTCATATATAGAGTAGGTGAACCAAAGTAGTCCCATTGGGGGTGTATATAGTAATTGTATATCTTATCTGTATAGTGCAGTTCACTGTACTCTCTGCCATAAAAAGGTGAGTCCTTATCTTCTGCCGCCACGTAATAGTCCCTCCACCTGTAATAGGGTTCTATATCCTGCATTTTATATGGTTGTTTTTACTTAACAAAGATATCCATTTTCGGTTGCATTGTTGACCGACTTGCGAGTGGCGACGGGCGTTTGGCGACGGGCGTTTGGCGACGTGCGACTTGCGTTTAGCGACGGGCGTTTAGCGACGGGCGAGGGGGCGACGGGCGAGGGGGCGACGGGCAACGGGCGACTTGCGACGAGCGACTTGCGTTGGGGCGTTTGGCGACAGGGGGTATTCATAGTTCCCGAATTTATTTGCGTTGCTGTCCAAATCGAGCGAAATTCTCCCACAAACTGCAAATTTTAATTTTCTAAATCGGACTCAAATGAACTTTCCAATGCAACTCCCTTGTCAAATGTCCCGTGAAGCATGTCCCTTGATGCATGTCCCATGTCGCTTGTCGCAAGTCGCTTGTCGCAAGTCGCAAGTCGCATGTCCCGCGTCCCATGTCCCGCGTCGCATGTCCCATGTCACTAATCGCATAAAACAAAAGTAAAATTCAATCTAAACCCAAATTTTGTTACTCTCCCCATACCCTCTATCTTTGTGAAATGTGCGGAAGATCATCATTGACCAAAAACGAAAAAGAACTGGAAGCAAGGTTTCAGGCTAACTTTTACAGTGAAGATTTGGAACGTTACAATCCTCTGCCCAATTACAACATGGCACCTTCACAGATGTTGCCTGTGGTGGTGATGCAGGACAAAAGCCACATCCAGTTGTATCGCTGGGGGCTAATCCCATTCTGGGCTAAGGATGAAAAGATAGGTTATTCGATGATCAATGCCCGCATTGAAACACTCGATGAAAAGGCTTCATTTAAAAACCTGATAGCCAAAAACAGGTGTCTGGTGCCGATGGATGGCTTCTATGAATGGAAGGGTGAAGGCAAAGAAAAACAGCCATACAGGATCATTGCAAAAGATCAGGAAGTATTTTGTTGTGCCGGATTGTTTGATACCTGGAAGGCACCTGATGGAAGGGTGGTCCATTCCTACACCATCATTACCCTGCCGGCGAATGAATTCATGCAACAACTTCATGACAGAATGCCTGCCATGTTGAGCCCTGAGACGGAAAAACTGTGGTTGGATCCGGCTATGAGTAAAAAAGATGTATTGGATTTGCTGGTACCCTACGATTCAGATAAAATGGATGCCTATGCTGTTTCAAAAAAAGTGGGCAATGTGAGGGAACGGGGAGAAGACCTTATTGAAAAAATTAAACTCTGAAAGGCTTTTATGGAATCAAACAACTTTCTGATCCAAAATGAAGCAGGAGTACTGGCTCTTTTGTTGGTCACACTCGCAGTTATTCTGTACACGTCTTCGCTGTCCACGCCATTTTGGAAAAAGTTTTACACAATTTTTCCTGCTTTGTTGTTGTGCTATTTTATTCCGGCACTTTACAACTGGCCATTGGGTTTGATAGATGGACAAAACGCAAAAATCTATCCAATTGCCCGCGACTATTTTCTACCGGCATCTTTGGTGCTGCTTTGCCTAAGCATTGATATGAAAGGCATTCTTTCACTTGGACCCAAGGCGTTGATTATGTTTTTGGCAGCTACTGTGGGTGTCATTCTGGGTGGACCGATTGCATTGATTACCGTAAAATACTTTTTTCCTGAGCTCATCTCATCTGCCGGATCCGATTTATGGAAGGGCATGTCTGCCATTGCCGGGAGTTGGATTGGTGGCAGTGCCAACCAGACCGCCATGCGGGAGATTTACAATGTACCCCAGGATTTATTTGGCACTATGCTCATCGTGGATGTTATCGTAGCCAATTTCTGGATGGCCCTTTTGTTATACGGAGCCGGTAAAACCCAAAAAATTGACAAATGGCTTAAAGCCGACACTTCGGCCATTGAGGCACTCAAACTAAAAACGGGTCAATACCGATTGAGCATAGAAAAAAACCCGGGTACGCTGGATATCGTGCTGATGCTGGCGGTCACTTTTGGCATTGTGGGCGTTTCTCACCTTATTACAGCAGCCATTATGCCTTATCTTAAAGCCAATGGTGCAGTTCTTACTTCCTGGCGTTTGTCAGCCCTTGTTTCAGGGTTCTTTTGGATTGTAGTAATAGCTACTACCTTAGGGGTTGTTGCCTCTTTCACTCCTGCTAAAAAACTGGAAGGCATCGGTGCCTCAAAATGGGGATCTGTATTTATCTATATTCTGGTAACTACCATAGGTATGCAGATGAATTTAAAAGAAGTCTTTCAGCATCTGGGACTTTTTGCCATTGGCATCATCTGGATGATGGTACACGCTCTTATCATATTTGGTGTTGCCAGATGGATCAAGGCGCCCTTCTTTTTTGTGGCGGTAGGTTCACAGGCTAACATTGGAGGTGCGGCTTCGGCTCCTATTGTGGCATCTGCATTTGATGTAGCCTTGGCACCTGTGGGTGTACTACTGGCTGTATTGGGTTATGCTTTGGGAACTTACGGGGGCATTGTATGTGCCCAGCTCATGCAAATTATCTGACGTCATCGTCCATACACAACTCAACCAATACTCCATTTGTGCCTTTAGGATGCACAAAACACACCAGTTTGCCATCTGCTCCTTTTTTGGGCTGATCCTGTAAAAGGGTGAACCCAGCCTCTCTGAGTCGCTGCATTTCTGCGTAGATGTCGTCAACATGAAAGGCGATGTGGTGGATGCCCTCTCCCCTCTTTTCAATGTATTTGGCAATGACCCCATCTTCCGATGTAGAGGCTAACAACTCTATTTTTTGTCCTGCTTTGAAAAAGGAGGTAATTACTTTTTCTGATGCCACTTCTTCTCTTTTGTATGAAGGTGTGCCCAATAAGGCTTCATAGATGGCCTCGGCCTGGTCGAGGTTTTTAACGGCTATGCCTATGTGTTCAATCCTTTGCATGGTTTACAATTGAGCGGTGATCAGTTCTTTTGCATTTTCGATGGCCGCTTTGCCCGGTTTTTCGCCACTTAACATCTTGGCAATTTCCATCAGACGATCCTCGTTGGATAGCAATTTCATTGACGATGTGGTACGGTCGGCAGCATCACTTTTATATACATAATAATGGTGTTGAGCCTTGGCAGCAATTTGAGGAGAATGGGTAATGCTGATCAATTGATGTGATTGTGCCATCACTGACATGATTTGTCCCATACGGGAAGCCACTTCTCCTGAGACGCCTGTATCAATTTCATCAAAAATCATGGTGGGCAGTTCCATCTTGGCAGCGATCACCGATTTGAGACAAAGTGTCAATCGAGCCATCTCACCGCCGGAAGCCACATCTTTGAGAGGTAAATAATCACTGCCTTTATTGGTGGCAAATAAAAATTGTATTTCATCTTTTCCCGTGGCTACAAAGCCCGGCAGTTCTTTCATCTGCACTTTGAGGCGCGCATTGGGCATGGCAAGAAGAACTAGTAAATCGTTGATCTTTTTCTCGAAACCCGGAATGGCTTTTTTCCTTGCCTCTCTGATTTCGGTTGCTTTTGCTACCATATCCTTTTGCAGGGCATCGATTTCTTTTTCAAGGGCAACAATTGTTTCATCACTTTTTTCAAATTGTTGCAGCTTTGCCTTAAAACCATCACGTAAGCTGATCAGCTCTGTATTGTTTTCTACCCCGTGTTTCTTTTGTAAACGGTACAACAAATTGAGTCTTTCCTGGGTGGCATTGAGTTGATCATCATCTGCCTCGGTATTTTCAGCAATGTCTGATGCCTCGGCTGCGATATCTCTCATTTCCTCGATGGTAGAATTCAACCGATTGTAGAGGTTTTGAAAACCCTCGTTGATACCTGTAAAAGCATGCAGTTCACGCATTAATCCGGTTACGCGGTCTGAAATGCTGTTGTCCTCTTCATCGAGTGTCCGGCTAATCTTTGACATAATGGCTTTGATGCCTTCTGCATTACGAAGCACTTCGAGGTTGCTTTCCAGGTCTTCCTGCTCGGTGGCTTGCAAGCGGGCTTCTGTTAGCTCTTTTAATTGAAAGGAAATGAAATCTGCTTCCTGCCTGGCCTGTTTGGCACTGTTTATTTCCTCATGCAAACTTTTTTCAAGTGATAAAAAACGTTTGTACAAAGTTGTAAATTCTGCAACTTTGCTTTGTGTGTCTGCCAATGCAT
>ERZ724526.1723-NODE-1723-length-11055-cov-3.596636_pt1 | contig 11055 bp, 12 predicted proteins | sample MGYA00376059_ERZ724526 | MGnify/ENA primary metagenome ERZ724526 (study PRJEB28724, sample SAMN07190883) | activated sludge metagenome | isolation source: activated sludge of sewage treatment plant in Hong Hong | place: Hong Kong | collected 2016-03-17 ... | reverse complement strand
AACGCGCTTCGCCACTCGAACAAATGATGATATTTGTGCAGAACAATAGTATTTCATTCCGACATGTAAAGTAAAACAATAGTATTGCGGCAACATTACTTGGCATTAAAAAAGAATCTCACTCAACAAGAATTATCATTTTTTAAAATATGCTCCAAACCAACGATATTGTATTTGAGGACGACAGCGTTGTCTGTCTCAACAAACCCGCCGGCATTCTCTCCATACCCGACCGCTACAATCCCAATTTGCCTAATGCACAGACTTTTTTGCAAAAATTATATGGGCAAATTTTTACGGTGCATCGTTTAGACAAAGAAACCAGCGGTATTTTGTGTTTTGCCAAAACAGAAGCGGCTCACCGACACCTTTCTTTGCAGTTTAACCAGCATAGCGTCACCAAAATCTACCATTGTTTGTTGCAAGGTAGTCTACTCACCCCCGAAGGCACTATCGACCTGCCTATTGGCGAAAATCCTTTGCGAGCAGGCACGATGCGCATCGACCGACAACACGGCAAACCGTCCGTGACCCACTACAAAGTCATTGAGCGATTTCGGCACTATACCTACGCCGAAGCCCAAATCCTCACAGGACGAATGCACCAAATTAGGGTACATTTCAAAGCCTTGGGTTTTCCGCTAATGGTTGATGCCATTTATGGCAAACAACAAAAATTCCTTTTGTCGAGCATCAAACCGAAATACCATCTTCAAAAAAATGCTGAAAACGAACTCCCTTTATTGCAAAGAGTACCGCTTCATGCCCACACGCTTATACTGACTCATCCCGAAACAGCGGCACCCATCCACCTAAGTGCAGACCTACCCAAAGACTTGCGCGCCACCCTCAACCAATTACGCAAGCACGACACGCTATAAGCACAGGCTAATATGCCGAAATTCCACACACACAAAAATTTAATATCTCTTGGACAAGACCATTTTTTATAGTTTAATAGCATTGTCCGTAGGCGGCATGGCGTTTCTTGGTGCTTTTGCTCCTGCCAACCCAAATGCCTTATCCCTACCCGACCCACCAGCTAACTTTGTCGAAAACGATACCAATATGCTTTCGACCGACAGTCTGGCGCTCCAACTCAACAGCGACGAAGCAGAAGAAGCACCCATAGACGCTTTTGAAGCCGCTGCAACCTATTGGAGCAATATGCAACATATTTCCAATATCTATGACATAGACCCTGCCAAGCAGTATACGGTTCATGAAGGTGTAGTGGGCAAAAACGAATTTTTGAGCGATATTCTGAACGGCTGCAACCTTTCTGCCGCCGAAATCAGCACAGTAGCCAATAACACCAAAAAGATATTTGCCAAAAACTTCAAAAGCGAAAAACCCTATATTGTGCTATGCGACGAAAACCAAAAAGCACAATGTTTTATCTATGAACAAACACCCACCGACTATATTGTTGTCGACCTCCAGAATGGCGTTAATGCCTATAGCTGCCAAAAGGAGGTAGAAAGCCGCCTATTGGTGGGTGCAGCCGAAATTCATGGCTCGCTCGGAGGCACTATGGCACGCACGGGTCTCAATCCCAATTTGTCTATTTCGTTGGCAAAAGCCTTTGCATGGTCTATCGACTTTTTCAAAATCAAAGATGGCGATAAATTTAAGGCAGTTTATGAACAAAAATATATCGCAGGCAAACCTATCGGTACACCCGAACTAAAAGCTGCCTATATGCAACACAAAGGCGAAGATTTTTATGCTTTTAGCTATTATGCTGACGACGAAGACCAAAAAGATTACTACGACGAAAAAGGCAAATCGGTGCGCAAAGGCTTTTTGAAAGCACCTTTGAAATTTACCCGCATATCGTCGCGCTTTTCCATGAATCGTTTCCACCCTGTTTTGCACCGCAATAAAGCGCATTTAGGCACAGACTATGCCGCTCCATATGGCACACCAATTATGAGTGTGGGTGATGGTGTGGTGCTTAATGCAGAATATGGACGTGGTAATGGCAATTTTGTGAAAATCAAACACGATGGCACCTACACCACCCAATATCTCCATATGTCGCGCTTTGCAAAAGGTGTGCGTCGCGGTGTGAGAGTCAAACAAGGGCAGGTTATTGGTTATGTTGGCAGCACAGGTTTGGCAACAGGACCGCACCTTTGCTATCGTTTGTGGAAAAATGGCACACAGGTAGACCCGTATCGTCAAAAAAATATTACGATGATGACCAAAACAGTGCCACACAAAGAAGCAACCGCTTTCAAAGAATATGCCCGTCAAATGCAAGCCGTGCTTGACCAAACACCTTATCCAATCCAGCAAGAAGACCTTAATCCCGAAGAATTTGAAGAAGTAGCCTTGAACAAATAAAAACACGCTATTTTTTCGAAAAATACCAACGGCTTGCCCTATTTTTGTGGAGCAAGCCGTTTTTTTGTTATTCCGATATTAACTCCTTGATGAACATTCTAATTATCACCTATCAAGGTGACGTAGCAGGCTCGACCTATTCTATCAGCTATTTAGCCAAAGGTCTATCCGAGCGCGGACACCATATTTGTGTGGCGTGTCGGCGCGAGTCTTTGCTATACCGCCTATTAACCGATACTGCTGTTGTACTTATTCCCATGACTTTTCGCTCCAAATGGGATAGCCTTGCGATGCAAAAAATTCGCGATATAGTAATCCAGCACCACATTCAAATCATCAACGCGCAGTCGAGCAAAGACCGCTATTTGAGCATTTTTGCCAAATGGCGCTATCGTTTGCCTGTAGCTATTGTCCACACCCGCCGCCAAAAGCCTGAAAGCATGGGAGGATATTTGCAACGGCAATTTTATGTTCACAATACAGCAAAAATAGTGGCCATTAGCTCCGAATTGAAAAAAGAGATGGTGCGAAATGGTTTTCCTGAACACCATTTGCAAGTCATTATGAACGGCATTGATCCCCAAAAATTTGCTGTGGATATACCCAAAGAAAAACAGGAACAACTGCGCCAGCACCTCCAATTATCTTCTGCCGACACGGTGATATTGTGTGTGGCGCGCCGCAAAAATCAAGAACAATTGATAGCTGCGTTGCCTTTTTTAGCCAATTCGATAAAAGTAGTGTTGGTAGGTGTTGCAGCAGATAGTTATTCAGATTTGGCGCAAAAATTGGGTGTTGCCAACCGTTTGCGTTATGCTGGCGTTGTGCCATTTGAAGAGTTATTGGCATATTATAGCATTGCTACGCTCAAAGTTTTGCCTTCAACAATGGATGGTTTTGGTATGGCATTGATAGAAGCAATGGGTATGGGTGTTCCGGTCATTGGCACGCGTTCGCAAGGAATTATTGATGTGATTGGAGCAGATGAAAAAAATGGCTTGTTGTTTGATGACAACAATATCCCGCAGTTAGTACAACAAATCCAACGTTTTTTGTCGGACGAAATGCTGCGAAAACACTATATCGAGCAAGGCAAAAAAGCTCTTGTTGAGCAATTTTCTATTCAACGAACTATACAAGAATACGAACAATTTTTCCAAACATTGCTTGTCAAACATACCAAACAATAGCTGTCACTTTGTCAGGATTTTAAAATTGGCAAGATATTTGGAACATTTTAGCAAAAACATTGCCGAATGAATCCCAATATACCTGAAAATAACGCAGAAAATAGCGAAAACGCTTTACATATGGTGGAAGAAACCCCTCAGACAGAAGAAACACCGCTTACAGATGCCCCTGAACCGACTTCAACTACGTCAGAAACTTCTGCCGAAACCGACAAATTGGCAGCAGATTTGGCAGCGATGAAGGACAAATATCTGCGCTTAATGGCAGAGTTTGACAATTTTAAGCGCCGTAGTGCCCGCGAACGTATCGAATTTTCGCGCACCGCCGCCAGCGGAATCATTGTAGATTTGTTGCCTGTTTTGGACGATTTTGAACGAGCTTTCAAATCGGCAGGCGATGCCAATGTTAAAGGTTTTGAGTTGATTTATAACAAACTCAAACACATCTTAGACGCACAAGGGCTAAAAGCCATGGAGAGCATTGGCAACGATTTTGACCCCGACTTGCACGAGGCTGTTACCGAATTTCCTGCTCCGTCCGACAATTTGCGCGGCAAAGTCATAGACGAAGTAGAATGTGGGTATTATCTGCACGAAAAAATTATCCGTCATGCCAAAGTCATTGTGGGCAAGTGACTTGCTTGGTTGCACCAACTTTTCAATTAATTTTTTTCCTAAATCCACACTAAAATTATGTCTAAAAGAGACTTCTATGATATTTTGGGCGTGAGCAAAACCGCTACTCCCGAAGAGATAAAAAAAGCATATCGCAAAGTAGCGATGCAATATCACCCCGACCGCAATCCGGGAGACAAAGAAGCCGAAGAGAAATTTAAAGAAGCCGCCGAAGCGTATGAAGTTTTGAGCGACCAGCAAAAGCGCGCCCGCTATGACCGCATGGGACACGAAGGTGTGCGCGGCGGAGCAGGTGGTTTTGGTGGCAGCGGCGGCGTGACGATGGAAGACATTTTGCGCAACTTTGGCGACATTTTTGGTAACTTTGGTGGAGGCGATTTTGGCGACATGTTTGGGCAACGAACAAGCTCGCGCCATGGTGGTAGAACAGGTAGCAATTTGCGCATCAAAGTCAAAATGACCTTAGCCGAAATTGCCAACGGCGCACAAAAGAAAATAAAAGTCAAAAAGCATGTGACTTGTGATACCTGTCAAGGTTCGGGCGCTCGTGATGCCAATTCTGTGACCACTTGCCAAACCTGCGCCGGTCATGGTGTTGTTCGTCAAGTAACCAACACCTTTTTGGGACAAATGAGTAGCACCACCACCTGCCCTAAATGCCAAGGTTCAGGCAAAATGATTACCAATGCCTGCAATACTTGCAAAGGTGAAGGACGTGTTTATGGCGAAGAAACTTTGACCATCGACATTCCTGCGGGTGTGAACGAAGGTATTCAATTGTCAATGAGTGGTTATGGCAATGTGGGTGAGCGCGGCGCACCTGCGGGTGATTTATTGGTATCTATCGAAGAAATACCCGACGAACACCTCCAACGCAAAGAAAACGATGTGCATTATACGTTGCATGTCAGTTTTATTGATGCCACATTGGGCAACAATGCCATCGAAATTCCAACCATTAATGGTAAAGTCAAAATCAAAATTCCCGCAGGCACACAGTCAGGTAAAGTGTTTCGCCTAAAAGGTAAGGGCTTGCCGCAACTCAATGGCAGAACTGTGGGCGACCAATTGGTGGAAGTGCAAGTTTGGATACCCAAACAACTCACCTCACAAGAAACAGAACTGTTGGAACGTTTGCGCAATGCACCCAATTTTCAACCTAATCCGAGCAAAACCGAAAAAAAATCGGGCATTTTTGATAAAATGAAAGATTATTTTGGTTAATTTTGTGGCGTTTTTCAGCAATTCTCCAAAAATTGAATAAACATGTCTTACTCCAAGTTTAACCTAAACAATATACAAACAAAGTTAGGACTCAACGTGGTGAGAAAACCTATATTTGATGGCGCAAATATCGAATCGATTCCGTTATCAGAGTGGTTGACTACAAGCTTGAGTATGGGCGAGCAAATATCATTGGTCAGCGAAAAAGCGCGAAGTGAATTCATTGTTACGCCAATATTATTGGAAGTATTGCACAAAAATAATTACAACTTTTCGCTCTTATCAGGGATTAATTTAGATATTGACCCTGCAAAAGGCTTGATAGGAGAATGTGATTTTATCATTGCAGCCAAAGCCCACATTTTGTCGATACAAAGCCCTATATTAGCCATTATAGAGGCAAAAGACAATGATATTCAGCGGGGAATACCACAATGTGCTGCCCAAATGTATGCAGCTCGGATTTGTAATGAAGAAAATAATACCTCTCAAACAACTATTTGGGGTTGCGTAACAACAGGAACAGATTGGCAATTTTTGTGCTTAATCGACCATACTATCTATGTGCATTTGCAATTATATTATCTGAATCAAGTGCCAGAATTATTGGGCATATTGCAATATATTGTAGATAGTTCTATTGTTGTTACAAATGATTAGTGTTTGTTTTTAATGTGTTTTCCCAAAAAAGCAAAATAGTGTTTGACATTATCAAATGTAGTGACAAAACAACATTTCTGACACAAAACGCCAACAATTGTTGTTTTTTTATACATTTTGGGAACTTTTTGGTGGTTGATATTGTTTTACTACAAAAGACTTCGCAATGCTAAAAAATATTGTCGACTCTGTACTCTCTAATTTTAAAAGTATGAGCAAGAAAGAACAAGCACAAAAAGTTGTGCAAAACCACATGTTGTTTGCGGGTGGTGCGGGTTTGGTGCCGCTTCCCGGTCTCGATTTGATTGCTGTTACGGCGGTTCAGATTGAGATGTTGCGCCAATTGTCTAACCTTTATGGCAAGGACTTTTCGGAAAACCAAATCAAAAACTATATTTCTGCCATTACAGGCGGCTTGGTGGCACGCGCTGGTGCTTCTGCCCTCAAAGGTATTCCGGTAGTGGGGCAGTTGTTGGGTAGCGCTACCATGGCAATTACATCGAGTGCAACAACTTATGCCATTGGACAAGTGTTTGTGACACACTACGAAAGTGGCGGGTCTAACGAAGATTTCGATGTAGAAACTTTTAAAAAAATGTATGAGCAAGAGTTGAAGAAAGGCAAAGAAATCGCCAAAAAACAACAGCAACCAAACAAAAGTGCTAGTACAGTTGTTAACGAAGACAACAATGGCGGTACAGATATCTATGAACAAATTCGCCGTTTGGGAGAACTGAAAGAAAAAGGATTGCTCTCCGACGAAGAATTTGCCGCCGCCAAAGCCAAATTGTTGAGTAATTTATAAGTTTTAAGTGTGGAATAATAAAATTTAATCAAAGTTGGGTTTACGGCTGTAGGTATTTTTATAAGTAATATATTTACAGCCGTAAACTATAAAACTTGCGATAATAAATCTTTCCAATCTTTATTTGGACCACGACAAAATAATAAAAAAACAAATGATGCGTAATCTATATATTCAAGCCTTCGTGTTTTTTAGGTGTGTCAAATAGTCAAAAATATTATTTTAAACAATGATAAAGTCAATAAGTATCAATAATTTCCGATGCTATGGAAATACCACAATTGAAGGTTTTAAAAGAATTAACCTTATAGGAGGTTTAAATAATTCTGGCAAAACAATATTATTAGAAGCATTGCTTCTTAGTTGTTCTCCCACAACAGCAAGTATTTCGCTTTTGAAACAATTGCGTGACAACGATTCAGACATAAAGGAACTTCCTGAATATGCTTGGAGCAGTTTTTTTCTTAATCAGATTATTGACAAACGCATTGAAATAAACACAATATATGATGATGGAAAGAGTATTGCGATAGTTATGGAATGTAACGAAAAAACAGATGAATTTGAGCAATTAGATGAAAAAGATTTAGAAGAAACCAATGACATTCAAACTATATTTAACGATTTTGTTATAGACGAAAGAGTGCTAAAGTCGGTCTTACATATCAAATACAAAAACAGGATCGATGCGAAAGAGATTCCTATATTGACCCTTATGGCTCATAAAAAAGGTACCACTGCCAAAGAATTAAATGTACCATTCACATTTGCCACCTATATTCCTGCTTCTATGAAGCGAAAATCTGCTATTTTGGCAAGAGAATATGGCATTGCTGAAAGAAAAGGCAAAGAAAAGCAAGTTTTAGAAGCTCTTCAAATTATTGATAATAATATCGAAACAATCCGAGTTTCGGTAATCGGAGGCGTGCATCTTGAGGTTAAAAAGAAAAATGGCTCATTTATGCCGATTTCTTTGTATGGAGATGCTATCAACAGAATACTAAACATGATATTATCGCTAATTAACAATGGCAAGAAAACTGTTTTGTTGATAGATGAAATAGAAAATGGAATCCACTATAAAAATCATCAAAGTTTTTGGCGTTTCCTTTTTCAATTAGCCTCCAAAGAACATTTTGATGTTCAAATTTTCGCCACTACACACAGTATAGAGATGATGGAAGCGTTTGTAAAAACATCTTTCGAATTTCCTGACGAATGTGCATATATCGAACTGTATTATAGAGAATTAACCAACGAAATTGACTATAATATACATAATATGTCAACTTTAGCTTTTGAACTTTCTAATAAAATGGCAGTAAGGGGGGAACAATAATATGAAAAATAGTTTAATCGTAGAAAGTAAGAATGATAAATTTTTCGTTCAGGCTGTTATCAAACATTTGGAAATTACCAATACAGAATATGTCAATATTTGTGATGAAAATTATGAACTTTTGAACGGTTTGAGTCATGACCGTCTTGTTACTGTCTTGGATACTATTAAAAACAAAGCAAAAAAAGAAAATATAGAGCGCATAGGTATCATTATAGACCAAGACAAAGCAGATAACAATAGAATCGATTTTGTGAATAATGCTATCAAAGAAGTTTTTGGTGTTCCACAACTTTTTACGAAAACTGGAGAATTCAAAACGGCACCTATCGATTCGCGCCAAACAATAGATATCGCAACTTATTTTACCAACGTAAATAATGAGGGCGAGTTAGAGACGCTATTGAAACAAATTAAAAAAGGAGATTCTGTTTATGCAGATAAATTAGCATGTTGGCAAGATTGTTTGCGAATGGAAAGGAAAGAATTGAAAAAGAAAGATTTTGATAAATTGTGGGTGCAATTGTATATTAGATATGACCAATGCAGTAAAAAGGAGCAAAAACAAGCAGATGGAAAATGCAATTTTGAAACGTCTCTACTACAAAAAGACATTTGGGATTTTGAACACGAATGTTTGTCTAATTTGAAAAACTTTCTATGTTTATTCAAGTAATTAGCAAAATTTATTGAAATATTGGTATAACATTATTCAAACATTCACCAAAAACTCTCCTTTTGCCGCCGCCAAAGCCAAATTGTTGAGTAATTTGTAGAACAATAGCGTAACTTTTTGGTAGATTTTGCGTCTAAATAATAGCAACAAAAAACTTTTTTATTACAAAATAAATTAATACAATATGAATACCATCGTGCGTTATATCACATTAGTAGTTATTGGTGCCTTATTGGGTACTATCGGTGCATTATTGCTGGCACCAAGTAGCGGACGCAAAACCCGCAAAAAACTTCGCAACCAAGCCAAACGTTGGCAATTGGAATGTGAAGCACAAACAGAAAAAGGCTTCGACCGTGTTAACAATTGGAAACAAAGCGTGGAAGACATGGCAGAAGATGCTGCTAAAAACATGAATGGACATCGCACCAGCGAATTGTATAACTAATTCATATTCATCTCATTTTATCCGTTGTTGACCTTGTTACTGTGGTCAGCAACGGATAAAAGTGTTTTTATACAAACAACAACAATTTGCTATATACTGCTTTAATAAAACATATTTTTTATTCTATTAAAATCATCTCTTTGTTGCGTGGCAAACCAAGACGTTTCTATCTACGAAAAATTGCTCACCGATGTGAAAATATACATTGAGCTACAATTGGATTATATGAAGCTCACCACTGCCGATAAAGCTTCGAGCGCAGTGGCTAATTTAATACTAGCCATTATGCTGGTCATATTGCTCATATTTTTATTTTTGTATGGCAATATTTTTTGGGCTATTGCACTCGGTTGGTATTTTGAGTCCTACCTCATCGGCTTTGCAGCTTTTACTGGAGGGTATTTTTTGCTAATAATATTTCTTCTATTATTATGGTCTCCCCTTCGGAGGGCTATCCGCAACCGATTCGTCGATGCTTTGGTAGATAACGATTTTTCATCACCCAAAAAATCTTAAGCCATGACCAGAAAAATACAATTAGAAAAAGAGCGTATTCGTCTTAAAATAAAGCAACAAGAGTACGAAATCAAAAAAAGTTTTTTGGACGTACAACGCCGTTTCGATCCTTTGCAATTAGGTCTCAATTTTGTTAGCGATTGGCTATCGGGTGACGATGAGTTGGATAAAATTGCCGATGCAATGACCGCTACCGATGACCCAAATTTGCAAAAAGCTATTGCAGAAGCCGGTTTACAACGCCAACAACGCCAACAACAAGTCCGCCGCGCCGCCGACCTTTTGACCAATATCTATTTGGCACTACGCAATTTTATTCAAATGACTTTTGGTGGAGATGATATTGGAGCTGGTTTGGAGAAAAAAAAACCAAAAAAGAAAAGAAAACCAACAACGCCCAAAGAATATGATGAAGAAGATATTTATATGATTGGGCGTGATGATATATAACCCAAATAGTCTAACAAAAATCCGAGTATGTTTTTTCGAACATACTCGGATTTTTTGCAAAAGGTTACTTGATTTGCACGTTTATTCATCATCGTCGTCGTCATCATCATCTTCGTTGTCAAGACTATTGCCACTGATTAGACGCATAATAATTTCGAATAATTGAGGTGGGGGAGCAATAAAATGTTCGTTTTGGGCAGTCACACCTGTTACAAAACGTTGATATTTACCTTCATAAAACCAATAAAATTCATCAGTGATAGGATATTCGTCTTTTTGGTAAAAATCTTGAATCAACTGTATGATAAAAGCAACATAGTTCATTACACTTGCATCATTGACAGGATAAATAAAACAAGCACTTTTGCTCGGAATAGCCACTACTGCTCCGTATTGCCCAATGGTATAATAGAAATTTTGATTTAAATGAACTGCCAAACTTGCTGCATAATTGCCACTAAAGACTCCAAACATTTTAATGTCTTCTGTCAATTCCACTTCTTTGACAGTAGCTTCCTCTTGCAAAAGGTTTTGAAAGGCATCTTCGAACAATTGTTCTTCGGGTTGTTCCCACTCCGTAACATGTTGACGGTTCACAAAATGAAATTTATCCTCAAAATCGATGACCACAAAACTGTAGGTGTTGGGAAAGTCTTCGCGATGCACTAATTGGTCGATGGTATCAGGAAAACAGTCGGAAGGTTTTACTAATACTTTTAACAAAGTGCGCGCAAATTCGTAGTCTTTGAAAATATAGTTTAA
>ERZ724526.1719-NODE-1719-length-11068-cov-6.108781_pt1 | contig 11068 bp, 8 predicted proteins | sample MGYA00376059_ERZ724526 | MGnify/ENA primary metagenome ERZ724526 (study PRJEB28724, sample SAMN07190883) | activated sludge metagenome | isolation source: activated sludge of sewage treatment plant in Hong Hong | place: Hong Kong | collected 2016-03-17 ... | reverse complement strand
GGCATGCCGGGCATGGGCGGCATGGGTGGCATGGGCGGCATGGACATGGGGATGTAATCTCCCGTCCGGCGCTGAGCCAACAAAAAACCGCGGTTTCGACCGCGGTTTTTTTTCGTCCTCCGGCGACGACGTCGTCGTCGCACAAGCGGAGCGTCAGCCCAGCAGCCGGAATTGCAGGATATAGACGCCGGCACCGGCCAGATAGCCGATCAGCGCCAGGCCGCTGATCTTTTTCACGTACCAGAAGAAGTGGATCTTCTCGAGGCCCATCGCAGCGACGCCTGCGGCAGAACCGATGATGAGGATCGAGCCGCCCGTGCCGGCGCAGTAGGCGAGGAATTCCCACAGGAAATGGTCGGTCGGGTAGGTCTGCAGGTCATACATGCCCATGGCAGCGGCGACCAGCGGCACGTTGTCGACGATGGCACTGACCATCCCGATGACAAGAACGATGAGGTCCAGCCGGCCGATGCTCTGGTCGAGCGTTTTCGCCAGGTCGGACAGGATGTGCGTGTGTTCCAGCGTCGCGACGGCGAGCAGGATGCCGACGAAGAAGACGAGCGAACTCATGTCGATGCGGGATAGGGCATGCGCCAGCGTCAGGTGCTGCTTGAATTCGTCCTCCTTCTTGCGGTGGATGAGATCGCCGACCAGCCACAGGATGCCCAAGCCGAACAGAATGCCCAGGAAGGGCGGCAGGTGCGTCACCGTCTTGAAGACCGGGACCGCAACGAGGATGCCGAGGCCAAGGCAGAACATGACGTTCTTTTCGAACTCCGACGTCTTCAGGCCATGATCCGTCTCGATGTGCTCGGGCGACACGACCGGCTGGCCACGCAGGGCATAGGCGGTGACGCCGAGCGGCACGATCAGGCAGACGATGGAGGGCAGGAATACCGATTCCATGATGTTCAGCGAGGTGACCTGGCCGCCGATCCACAGCATCGTCGTCGTCACATCGCCGATCGGTGTCCAGGCACCGCCGGCATTGGCGGCAATGACGATGATGCCGGCGAAGAACAGGCGGTCGTCGTGCTTGGCGAGGATCTTGCGCATCAGCGAGATCATGACGATGGTCGTCGTCAGGTTGTCGAGGATGGCGGAGAGGAAGAAGGTGACGAAGCCGACCAGCCACATCAGGGACGAGAGCTGCGTCGCCCGGATGCGCTTGGTGATGACTTCGAAGCCGTTGTGCGCGTCCACGACCTCGACGATCGTCATCGCCCCCATCAGGAAGAAGGCGATCTGCGCAGTACCCATCAGGGATTCGCCGAGCTGGTGGGTGATGACGTGATGGTCGCTCGTGCCGAGGGCGTAGATCGTCCACAGCAGGCCGGCACCAACGAGCGCCGAGGCAGACTTGTTGATCTTGAGCGGGTGCTCGAGCGCGATCGCCGCGTAGGCGATGACAAAAACGACGATCATTGCGCTCAGCATCGTGCGGCCTCGGGTTGGAAGTGCGACATGGAAGCGTCTCCGGTCAAGTTGTCAGACATTTAAGGGTCCGAAATTCTAGCACCAAGTAATTGATGCGAAGCGTATTCCCGCCATGTGGAAACTACTTACGCGGTGACCGCGTAACCAAATGTGACGAAATCTTGCGTGATGTAAGACCTACGTAAGAACCCGCCGGTAATGTTCGGCTCGTACTCTGGCTCAGAGTAAGGTGTTAAACCAAAGAGAGGAGCACTCGATGTCACAACAAATCAGCAACAACATCGCCTCGGACCCCAGGTTCCTGAAGTTCGTCGCGAAGCGCAACAGCTATTCGGTCATCATGACCATCCTTGGTGCCGTGGCTTACTACGGCTTCATCCTGCTGGTCGCCTTCAACAAGGAATTCCTTGGTCAGAAGATGGGCGCCGGCGTCACCACCATCGGCGTGCCGATCGGCGTGGGCGTGATCGTGTTCACGATCATCATCACCTGGATCTACGTCCGTCGTGCCAACGGCGAGTTCGATGACGAAGCCAATGAAATCATCAAGGGAGCGTCGAAATAATATGACTATCAAGCACATTATTGCTGCCGTTGCCGCGCTGGCTGTTGCCGGCGGCGCATACGCGGCTGGCGCCGACCTCGGTCAGGCCCAGAAGCAGGACATCAACACGACGGCCATCATCATGTTCGCGTTCTTCGTCGCTGGCACGCTGTGGATCACCAAGTGGGCGGCAGCCAAGACCAAGTCGGCTGCTGACTTCTATACCGCCGGCGGTGGCATCACCGGTTTCCAGAACGGCCTCGCGATCGCCGGCGACTACATGTCCGCCGCCTCGTTCCTGGGTATTTCCGGTCTGGTGTTCGCCAACGGCTTCGACGGCCTGATCTTCTCGATCGGCTGGCTGGTCGGCTGGCCGATCATCACCTTCCTGATGGCCGAGCGCCTGCGCAACCTGGGCAAGTTCACGTTTGCCGACGTGGCGGCCTACCGCTTCGCCCAGACCCCGGTGCGTACCTTCGCAGCCTTCTCGTCGCTGGTCGTCGTGGCGTTCTACATGATCGCGCAGATGGTCGGTGCCGGTCAGCTGATCAAGATCCTCTTCGGCATGGACTACATGTACGCCGAAATCATGGTCGGCATCATCATGCTGATGTACGTGCTGTTCGGCGGCATGACCGCAACGACCTGGGTGCAGATCATCAAGGCCTGCATGCTGCTCGGTGGCGCCACTTTCATGGCGATTTCCGTGCTGATGCAATTCGGCTTCTCGCCGGAAGCGCTGTTCACCAAGGCCGTTGAAGTTCACTCGAAGAAGGAAGCCATCATGGCGCCGGGCGCCCTGATCAAGGATCCGATCTCGGCGATCTCCGTCGGCATGGCGCTGATGTTCGGTACCGCTGGTCTGCCGCACATCCTGCAACGCTTCTTCACCGTCCCGAACGCCAAGGAAGCCCGCAAGTCGGTGGCCTGGGCGACGACCTGGATCGGTTACTTCTACATCCTGACCTTCATCATCGGTTTCGGCGCCATCACCAACCTGATCGCCAACCCGGGTGAGTTCTACGTCGGCGGCGAAATCGCCAAGGGCCTGAAGGGCGGCGGCAACATGGCTGCCGTGCATCTCTCCAAGGCTGTCGGTGGTGACCTGTTCCTCGGCTTCATCTCGGCCGTGGCCTTCGCGACGATTCTCGCCGTGGTTGCCGGTCTGACGCTGGCCGGTGCTTCGGCCGTGTCGCACGACCTCTACGCCTCGGTGATCAAGAAGGGCAACTGCTCGTCGGCTGACGAACTGCGCGTCTCGAAGATCGCTACCCTGTGCCTCGGCGCTCTGGCCATCTTCCTCGGCATCGCCTTCGAGAAGGAAAACGTCGCCTACATGGTGATGCTGGCCTTCACGATCGCCTGCTCGGGCAACTTCCCGGTCCTGTTCATGTCTGTGCTGTGGAAGAACTGCACGACCAGGGGTGCGGTTGTCGGCGGCTTCGTCGGCCTGATCCTCGCCTCGGTGCTGACCATCGGTTCCGCCTCGGTGTGGGAAGCCGTGCTGAAGTATCCGAAGGGCTCGGCCTGGTTCCCGTACAACTCCGCCGCGCTGTTCTCGATGTCGGCTGCCTTCTTCACGATCTGGCTGGTGTCGGTTCTCGACAACTCGGAACAGGCCAAGAAGGAGCGCGCCCTGTATCCGGATCAGCAGATCCGCTCGGAAACGGGTGTCGGTGCTGCTGGCGCCAGCGGTCACTAAGCGACCCTCGCTTCATGAAAACCCGGGCTTCGGCCCGGGTTTTTTCGTTTACAGGACGGAAAGCCGGGGCGGGCGGCTACGCAGGCCGCAGCAGGTGCGATGCGGGAAAAGCGGAAGCGGCGGGAGGCGCGGACGTGCGAGGTGAAGCGGGAGGGAGGTAGAGCGGGAAAAAGAAGGTAGGGGGCTATTCGGTGCAGGTTCGAACCGCCCCCTGAGCCGCCGCCGAAGCCGCGAGCTCCAAGACCATAAAAGGAGAACAGCGGAACGGATGTTATAGTTTCACGCTTACAGCACCCTTACTGTTTCAAACACGGTTCGAAAAACAATCCCACGGGCATTTTTCCGATGCGCATCCTGATTGCCGAAGACGATTCCATCATTGCCGACGGTCTCTGCCGCAGCCTGCGTGGCAGCGGTTACGCGGTCGATCGTGCGGCCAACGGCATGGAGGCCGATACCGCACTGGTTTCTACGGCCTACGACCTTCTGATTCTCGACCTTGGACTGCCGAAGCTGTCCGGCCTGGAAGTGCTCAAGCGCTTGCGTTCCCGTGGCAGTGCGCTGCCTGTCCTCATTCTCACCGCGATGGACGGGACCGAAGATCGCGTGCGCGGCCTCGACCTCGGCGCCGACGACTACATGGTCAAGCCCTTCGAACTCCCCGAGCTGGAGGCGCGCGTGCGTGCGCTGACGCGGCGCTCCGGCGGTGCCGCGCCGACCGTGCAGTTCGGCCCCCTCAGCTACGATCAGGTGGGCCGCGTGGCGCTGATCGACGGCGAACCGCTCGATCTTTCCGCGCGCGAACTCGGCCTGCTTGAAGTGCTTCTCTCGCGTTCCGGTCGCCTCGTCAGCAAGGACCAGCTGGTGGACCAGCTCTGCGGCTGGGGCGAGGAGGTCAGCCACAATGCCATCGAGGTCTATGTGCATCGCCTGAGGAAGAAGCTGGAGCCGGGCGGCGTACGCATCGCCACCGTTCGCGGCCTTGGCTACTGCCTTGAAAAACCGCAAGAAAACCGCGGCGCCTGACGGCCAGCGTTCGCTTTTCGGCGAGATCCTCGACTGGATGCTCGCCCCCCTGCTGTTCGTCTGGCCGCTGTCGATCGCGGTGACGCACTACTTTGCCTCCTCGGTTGCCACCTACCCGTACGATCAGGCCCTGCGCGAGAACGTCAATGCCATCGCCCGTCAGGTCAAGTTCGCCAACGGCAGGCCCCTCATCACGCTGCCCGCCTCGGCACGGGCGATGCTGCGTGCCGACGAGATCGATCGCGTCTATTTCCACATCGTGAACCGCAAGGGCGTCAAGCTGGCCGGTGATACCGAACTGCGGATCGCCGAGGATCTCGCCTATCAATCCGACGAACTTGGCGAAATCTATTTCCGCGAGGCCGAGGTCGGTGGCCAGGATCTGCGGGTGGCCTATACCTATGTCGGCGATCCGGCGCTGCCGCGCGAGAAGTGGCTTTTGGTCGAGGTCGGCGAGACGCTGGAGAAGCGTTCCCAGCTTTCAAACAAGATCATCGCCAGCGTCATCCTGCCGCAGTTCGTGATCATTCCGCTGGCCGTCGTGCTTGTGTGGTTTGGCCTCTCGCAGGGCCTGCAGCCACTGACGCGCCTGCGCGAGCGGATCGAGGCGCGGGCCGAGAACGATCTTTCGCCGATCCGGACGCGACGCGTGCCGGAGGAGCTGCAGCCGCTGATCGACGCCTTCAATGCGATGCTGGAGCGGATGCGCGGCAACCTGGAGGCGCAGCATCGCTTCATTGCCGACGCCGCGCACCAGATGCGGACCCCGCTGACCGGTCTGAAAACGCAGGCGCAACTGGCGATGCGCGAATCCGACCCCGCCGAACTGAAGAATTCCCTGCGCCAGATCGCGACCAGCGTCGATCGTGCCGCCCACCTCGTGAACCAGCTGCTGACGCTGGCGCGTGCGGAGGCCAGCGATCAGGCACAGCAGGCGCTGGAACCGCTCGATCTCGACGGCATCCTGCGCGGGCAGGTTGAGGAATGGGTGATGCGCGCCCTCGACAAGCGCATCGACCTTGGCTACGAGGCGGCGCCGTCCTCCGAGATTCTCGGTAATGCCCTGCTGCTGCGCGAACTCATCAGCAACCTGATCGACAATGCCCTGCGCTATACGCCCGAGGGCGGACGCGTAACCGGTCGTGTCGTGGTCCAGGGCGATTTCGTCACGCTCGAGATCGAGGATAACGGCATCGGGCTCAGCGAGGAGCAGGCGGCGCTGGTCTTCGAGCGCTTCTACCGGGTCGATGGGACGGGCGTCGACGGCTCCGGGCTCGGGCTTGCCATCGTCCGGGAAATCGCCGAGCTGCATCATGCCGACGCCAGCCTGCGTCCGAATCCGGTGGAACGGGGGGCCGTCGCGCGGGTGGTCTTCTCCCGGCACCAGCCCGATGTCGCGCATCCCGCCTTCGATGCCCAGGTCGAAGGCGAACTGGGTATCCGCAACCCGCCGATCGGCTTCGTCTGACCGCCCGCGGTCAGCCCCCTGTAAGCCTCTCCGCCTAGACTTCGCAGCAGGAGCGAGGGCGGATCGCCGTGCACGGCGATCATGCCGAATCAATAACAGGCTGGAGACACATGGCGACTGACGCCATCGACTGGGCGGCGATCGAAGCTGACCCGCGCTTTCAGGTATTGCATCGGCGTAAGACGCGTTTTCTGGCGGCGCTGATGCTGCTGTCCGTCGGCTATTTTTTCCTGCTGCCGGTGTCTGCCGCGTGGTACCCGGAGCTCTTCCGTATCCGTATCGCCGGCGCGATCAATGTCGGCATCGTCTTCGCGCTGTCGGAGTTTACGATGGCCTGGGCGGTGGCAGCGCTCTACCTGCGACGGGCCAATCGCGAATTCGACCGGCTGACAGCGGACATCCAGCGGGAAATCGTGGCGCAACGGCGCACGCGGGAGGATGCGTGAGGCGCTGGCCAACGGCTGCGGCCCTGCTGCTCCTGACCTTTCCGGCACAGGTGCTGGCCGCCGGGCCTGCGCCGGAAGCGGTGGTGCCGCCACAGCACCGCTGGCTGACCTTCGCCGTCTTTTCCGTCGTCATCGCCATCACGCTGATGATCACCTATGTTGCCGCGAAGCGCGTGCGCACGCCGGCGGATTTCTACACTGCCGGCAGCAGCCTTTCCGGCCTGCAGAACGGCTGGGCCATTGCCGGCGATTACCTTTCCGCAGCCTCGTTTCTCGGCATCGCGGGGCTCATCTCGCTCTGGGGTTACGATGGTTTCATGTACTCCGTCGGCTGGCTGGTTGCCTATATCGCGGTGCTGCTGGTGATTGCCGAACCCTGCCGCAACATCGGCAAGTACACGCTCTCCGACATCCTCGCCTATCGCAACAACCCGCGCCTGGCGCGCGTACTCGGCGCACTTTCCGTGATTACCGTCTCGACCTTCTACCTCGTTGCCCAGCTGGTTGGCGGCGGCGTGCTGGTGAAGGCGTTGATCGGGATCGACTACGAAGTGTCGGTGCTCGTCGTCGGCATTGTCATGCTCAGCTACGTCATCTTCGGTGGCATGGTGGCCACCACCTGGGTCCAGGTGGTCAAGGCGGTGCTGCTGGTGCTGGCCTCGCTGCTCATGGTGATCCTGGTCTGGTCGCAGTACGGTTTCTTCGGCGATTTCTTCGCCAGCGTTGTCGGTGACCCGAGGGTGCAGGCGCGCGTCGCCTTCCTGCTCGGCGATGCGGCGAAGAACATGACGCCGGCGGAGCTCGGGCAACGCTTCCTCGAACCCGGCCTGCTGTTTTCCGCACCGGTCGATCAGATTTCGCTCGGTCTGGCGCTGGTCTTCGGTACCGCCGGGTTGCCGCACATCCTGATGCGCTTTTTCACCGTGCCCACGGCACGTGCCGCGCGCAGTTCCGTGATCTGGGCGATGGCCATCATCGGCGGTTTCTACCTGCTGACATTGTTCCTCGGGCTGGGCGCTGCGATGAAGGTGGGGGCGCCGGCGATCCTCGAAGTCGACACTGGCGGCAACATGGCGGCTCCCTTGCTGGCGCAGGCGCTCGGCGGCGGGGCAGACAGCATGCTGGGCAACTTCATGCTGGCGTTCGTCGCGGCCGTCGCCTTCGCCACCATCGTCGCCGTCGTCGCCGGCCTGCTGCTGGCCGCGACTTCGGCCATTGCCCACGATCTCTACATCGGTGTCATCCGCAACGGGCAGGCCGGGCTCGACCTGCAGGTGCGCGCCGGCCGGCTGGCGGCGATCGGCTTCGGTATCGTCGCGATCGTGCTCGGCATCGTCGCCAAGGGGCAGAACGTCGCCCACATGGTGGCCCTGGCCTTTGCCGTGGCCGCCTCGGCGAATTTTCCGTGCATCCTGCTGACGCTTTTCTGGCGGCGCTGCAATACCGGCGGCATCGTCGCCGGCATGATCGTGGGATCACTGGCCGCCATCGGACTCGTGCTCGTCTCCCCGAACATGACGTACCCGCTCGAAGTGAAGGCGGCGGCGCAGCGCCTGCTCGACGATGCCCCGCGCCAGTTGGCCCGGATCGAGGCCGAGCTTTCCTCAGGCGACTTGCCGCGCATCGAGGCAGCGAAAAAGGCGCGCACGGCCCTCGGGCGCAAGGTCGTTCAGGCCAGGGGCGAGCTTGAACGCTATCGTAACAACGATACCTCGCTGGTCGGCCTGCGCGCACCGCTTTTCGAACTACGCAATCCGGGGCTGATTTCCGTGCCGCTCGGTTTTCTGGCCGTCCTCCTGGGCTCGCTCTTCTACCGTGACCCGCGCGCACTCGCCGTCTGGGACGAGTGCTACGTGCGCCAGAATATCGGGGCCGTGCCAGGCGAGGGGTCGGATGGGCGATGAGCGGCCAAACAGGTTTTGACGCCCACGACTTCGGCCGCTATAATGCGCCCCTCTTGGCCAGTTAGCTCAGTTGGTAGAGCAGCGGATTGAAAATCCGCGTGTCCGTGGTTCGATTCCGCGACTGGCCACCAGATACGAAAACGGCCCGCCTTGTGCGGGCCGTTTGCTTTTCGTGGCCGGCTAGACCAGGTTGTTCTCCTTCAGGTGCTTCTGGTAGAGCAGCAGGTACTGCTCGTCGGCCTTCTTCAGGCGCTCCGCGGCGAGGCGGAAGAAGATCTGCAGCATCTTCGACTGCAGCGCCGGCGAGGCCTTGTGCAGGTGGCTGTACGGCCATTTGCCGACGGTCACGGTATCGACGGCGGTGACAGTGGCGCTGCGCGGGCTGGGCGTGGTTTCGGCGAACGCGAGTTCGCCGAACAGGGTGCCGGCGTTCAGCCAGTTGATCAGCTTGCCCTGCTGGGTCACCTTCGCCTCTCCCTTGAGCAGCAGGTAGCAGGATTTCGCGTCCATGCCCTCCTGCACGAGAACGGTGCCGGGCGGTACCCGGTGCCAGCGCGAGATGCGCAGCAATTCCCACAGCTGGGCGCCGTTGAGATCGGCGAGCAGGGGCAGTTGCCGCAGCTGGTCGTAGAGCTCTGCCTGGGCCGGCTTCTTGCGCGGGTCGGCGGCGTCCGCTTCGAGGCTGGGCAGCAGTTCGGACAGTGCCGCGAGAACGGCAGGCCAGTCGGCGAAACGTTCTTCGAGGTTGCGGGCGATCATGCGGCCGACGAGCGTCTCGAAGGCGGGCGGCAGGTCGGCACGCAGGTCCGAGAGGTGCGGCGGGTCGCTGTTGAGGATCTGGTACATCAGCGATGCCGGGCTGTCGGCGCGGAATGGCTGTTGCCCGGTGAGCAACTGGAAGAGGACGATCCCCAGCGCGTAGATGTCGGCCTGCGGGGTCACCCAGTGGCGGAAGAGCTCCGGTGCCATGTAGGCGAGCGATCCGATATCCATCACCTGCGTCGAGTCGTCCTTGGCCCAGTAGGCAGCGCCGAAGTCGCAGACCTTGGCTTCGCCATGCCCGACGTACTGCAGGTTGGCCGGCTTGATGTCGCGATGGACGATGCCGGCGCGGCAGGCGTAGTCGAGCGCGCTGGCGCACTTGTACATGATCTCGAGGACTTCCTGTACCGGCTTCAGCGTGTCCGGGCGTGTATAGGGCTCGAGCGTGCCGCCGGGCAGGTATTCCATGACCAGGTAGGCGCTGCTGGGGCTGACGCCGGCGTCGTACACCGCGACGATATACGGGTGCTGCAGGCTGCCGGCGAGGTGCACCTCGTTCAGCCAAGCCTTGCGGATGATGGCCTGGTCCGGGTTGTCGCTGCCCGAAAAGATCTGCGGGTGCGCAACCTTGATCGCGACATCACGTTGCTCGAAGGTGTCGTGCGCGAGGTACACAGCTCCCGTGGCGCCCGCGCCGATCTCGCGGCGGACTTCATAGCGATGGTGCAGGCCGCAGGCGACAAGGGCGGAAAAGGATTCGTTGGGCATGGCAGCGCGGGCGGGAACGAAGCGACGATGGTAGCGTGTCGGGCAGCATTTGTGGAGCGCTGTCGCCCCCGCCGGTCGTCCCGGTGGCGAGTAATTGCCGGCTGGCGTGTCGGATCCGAAGGGCGGCATGCTCCCTCGCCCCGTGCCGTATCAGCAGGCATCTGCCAACGGGATGTTCTCCGGGAGAAGTCCGCCATGGTCTCGAATCGCATCCCGCGTTGACCTGCGTCAGCCGGGGCGTGGCGGGGGTGGATGCTATAATCCGGCCCCATCTCCCCTAGGGTTTTCCACGCGCATGGCGCTGTTTACGCTCGGCATCAACCACCACACTGCTCCGCTCTCCGTGCGCGAGCAGGTGGCGTTCAACGCCGACAAACTCCACCACGCGCTGACCGAGGTGACGCGCGCCAACATCGTGCGCGAGGTGGCGATCCTCTCGACCTGCAACCGCACCGAGCTCTACTGTGCTGCCGACGATCCGGAGCGCGCCATCCAGTGGCTGGCGGACTATCACACGATCGAGCACGGCGTCATCCAGCCCTACGTCTATACCCTGCCGCAGCATGAAGCGATCCGCCACGCCTTCCGCGTCGCCTCGGGTCTGGATTCGATGGTCATCGGCGAGCCGCAGATCCTTGGCCAGATGAAGGATGCCGTGCGTGCCGCCGAGGAAGCGGGCACGCTCGGTACGCACTTGCACAAGATGTTCCAGCGCGCCTTTGCGGTGGCCAAGGAGGTCCGTACGACCACTGCCATTGGCGCCAACATCGTGTCGATGGCGGCGGCCGGCGTGCATCTCGCGGAACGGATCTTCGAACGGATTTCCGACCAACGCGTGCTGTTCATCGGCGCCGGCGAGATGATCGAGCTGTGTGCGACCTACTTCGCGGCCAGGCAACCGAAGGAACTGGTCATCGCCAACCGTACGATGGAACGCGGCCGCGCACTGGCCGAGCGTTTCGGCGGCTCGGTGATGCGCCTCGACGAGATTGCGGACCGGCTCGGGCATTT
>ERZ724526.1717-NODE-1717-length-11078-cov-5.233875_pt1 | contig 11078 bp, 6 predicted proteins | sample MGYA00376059_ERZ724526 | MGnify/ENA primary metagenome ERZ724526 (study PRJEB28724, sample SAMN07190883) | activated sludge metagenome | isolation source: activated sludge of sewage treatment plant in Hong Hong | place: Hong Kong | collected 2016-03-17 ... | reverse complement strand
TAAATGGTTTGTAAGAGCATACAGCACCTCCGAAGATGCAGGTCAGTCCTATGATGCTTATTTTACAGCGCTTTTGTTACAGCGTAGTGCCAAGAGTGATGGCCATTGGAAAAATGACTATGAAAATTTCTGGAATGGTAATTATAACCTGAGCTACATCAGGAAGCTTCCGGGCTTTCCACCACCTCCCGGTTTTGGTCCGGCTTATGTGCAGTGGCTTCAGTCTGTTAATCCTTTCTTGCTGAACAACTACTATGATTCATTGGTATATTATCATCAGCAGGCACAAGCTTATGCCAGTGGCGTTGGTAATCCTCAAAATCAAAACCTGGCATTCTTCGAGCCTGGAACTGCACGTTTCGATTCCGCTTTTAATGCAATTACATCACGCAAGTCATATTCAGAAGGGGGTTCACGGTTTTATGATAAATCCAAACTATATCACATACAAGGCGAATATCACTATACATTCAAATGGGTTGAAGGTGTAGTAGGAGGAAATTATCGTCTTTACAAACCCAATTCTGACGGAACAATTTTTTCTGATACCAGTTATGTGCATTATAATATTTCAGCTAACAACGATACCTTGTCAATAGACACCTTGCGTAATAAACTTTCAGTTTATGAATTTGGTGTTTATGCCGGATTGGAGAAGAAAATTCTGAAAGACAAATTAAAACTCAATGCTACGGTCCGTTTGGATAAAAATCAGAATTTTAATATGCTTGTTTCTCCTGCAGGTTCTGTTGTTTATACACCAAATAACAATCATGTCATCAGGGTGTCGTTTTCATCAGCTGTAAGAAATCCTACACTTACTGACCAATATTTGTTTTATCAGGTAGGCAGAGCTACGCTGCTTGGCAACATCAATGGCTACACCAATCTTTTAACTCCAGAATCGGTAACTGAGTTTTACGACAGTAGCAAGTCGTCATTCAAATTTTTGAATTTCTTCAATGTTGATCCTGTAAGACCGGAAAAGGTTAAAACCATTGAAGCCGGTTATCGGGCAACTTTGTTTAACCGTTTGTATGTTGATTTGAATGGGTATTATTCCTGGTATCATGATTTTATCGGATATCAGATTGGTGTTGATGCCGACACTTTTTCTATCAATACTTTTGGGGGTACTATTTATGATTTGGTTTTTAATCGTGTGGTGAGAGTGGCTTCTAATGCACAGAGTGAAGTAACTACACAGGGCGTTTCTGTGGGGTTGAATTATTATATCGGAAAATATTTTGCGTTTACAGGAAATTACTCATGGAATAAACTGAACAAAAAAGGTACTGACGATCCTTTAATTCCTGCCTTCAACACACCGGAAAATAAATACAATATAGGTTTTAACGGACGCGACATTAAAGGTGTTGGTTTTAATATAAACTATAAATGGGTGCAAGGTTTCAAGTATGAAGGCTCACCCCAATTTACCGGAGAAATTCCTTCTTACGATATGGTTGATGCACAAGTAAATTATCATCTGAAAGATGCAGGTACAACTTTTAAGTTAGGTGCAATGAATCTGTTCAACAACAAGCATTATGAGATTTATGGCGGACCCAAAGTAGGAAGGATGGTTTACTTTAGCATTTTGTTTGAAGTGGAGAAGTTGTAATTGATGAAATCATATTAAAAAAAATACTTTTAGAATGAAAAATGTTGCAAATAGTGTTGATGATATTTTGAAAAACGTACAGGAAGATAGGAAGGAGGTATTTCAAAAACTGCATCAGGTAATATTAAAAAACCTGCCAAAAGGTTTTGAGGCTGCAATCAGTTATGGTGGGTTAGGTTATGTTGTACCACATTCTGTTTATCCTGATGGCTACCATTGCAAACCTGCTGAGCCTTTGCCTTTTGCAGGAATAGCTTCTCAGAAGCAATCAATAAATTTTTATCACATGGGTATGTATTCCGATCCTGATCTGTTGAAATGGTTTGTAAGCGAATTTCCAAAACACAGCAAACAAAAATTGGATATGGGAAAAAGCTGTGTTCGTTTTAAGAAGATGGATGATATTCCATACAAACTCATTGGCGAGTTGATGAAAAAAATGACGGTGAAAGAATGGATTCTGAAATATGAAACGGCATACAAACCTAAGGCTAAGGTAGTGAAAGTTGACAGAGAAACGAAGCGAGGGAAATAGAGAATTGCAAGTAAGAGACAACAAACAAAAAAGCCCCGTTTTGCGGGGCTTTTTTTATGCATTCAATAATTTTATTTGGTTTCTGCATCTAATGCTGCTTTCACTTTTGCATAATTTACAGTATCGTTGATGGTAGCATAAAGTTGTTTCAATGAAATCATTGTGCTTTGATCTTTTGGATTCAACTCCCAGGCTTTTTCAAGATAAGGTTTTGCTTCTTTAAACTTTGCTTCAAATACTACCTTAGCTTTTGCATATTGATTATTGTCCTTGATGCTGTTGGCTTCATTGGCTAAATGCGCAGCATCGTTAAAATAGAGTGCACCCAGATTGTAATAAGCATCAAAATAATCTGCTTTAAGTTCAATAGCTTTTTTATAGGCTGCAATAGCTGCGTCTTTACTCTTTTCAGTTTTCTCTACTAATGTGCCTTTTGCAAAATAAAGGTTGGCATTGGTCGAATCTTTTTCTATTGCCATGTTTATGGCATTGAGTGCTTCTGCTGTTTTTCCAGAGCTGATATAAATGTTTGTCTGTGTAATAAGAATTGATTTCTCTTCAGGGAAGCGGGATAATCCACGTGACAATACTTCAAGTGCTTTTGTTGTGTCGCCTTCGGTAAGATAAAGTTGCGCATAGCTGTGATACATTTTTGCATCTTTATATTGCATCTCATCTAATTTGGTGTAGAACTGTTTTGCTTTAGCTACATTACCTGCACGCTCAGCGCACAATGCTGCATTGAAGTATGATGAAGTGTCATTGGGCATGATAGCAACTACACCTTCATAAGCTGACAGCGCACCTGCAAAATTTTTCAAATTATAATTTACATAACCCATGTCGGCAAACTGCTGCGCCAATATTTTTTTCTTTTCTGTAATATCGTCAGCATATTCAAATTTAGGATTTAATTCTAAAGCTTTATTGTATGAACGTAAGGCTTCGTTAAGCGGATCGCTTGACAGGTTTCCGAATTTTTCATTCTTGTAAAGTGCCTGATAAATCAGTCCGCGATAGTACCATGCTTTGTCATAGTTCATGGTATTTTCGTTGGTTACTGCAATATCAATGCTTTCTTTTGCTTTGTCTAACTGCTCGTACTTAAGGTAGCTGTAAGCCGATTGTACCTGTGCGCGCTGTGCATAACTACCAAGGGCTAAACTTATAAACACAGCTGTGAGAATTCTTTTCATTTTATCTTGTTGTTTAAATATTAATTATTCAGGTTGACTGTTGTTTTCCTCTGTTTGATTGTTGTTTTGTTTGTCAGTGTCTGTAACAGGATTTTCTTCTGTATCGTTTCCGTTCTCTTTATGATTACCGTTGCCTGTAATTTCCATATCAATTTTTGCGACCGATGCAATGGAGTCATCATCATCTAAACGAATAAGTTTTACACCCTGTGTGTTACGTCCCATAACGCGAAGGTCTTTTACCTCCATACGAATTGTTATGCCGGATTTGTTGATGATCATCAGATCATCATCTTCCTTAACGCTCTTAATTGCTATAAGGTCACCTGTTTTTTCGGTAATGTTCATGGTCTTAACACCTTTGCCACCGCGGTTTGTTACACGATAGTCTTCCAGGTCACTGCGTTTTCCATATCCTTTTTCACTAACTACTAAGATAGTTTCTTCTTTTGCGTTTTTTATGCAAACCATGCCTATCACTTCATCTTTAGCATGATCAAGAGAAACACCTCTTACACCAATAGAGTTACGACCCACAGTGCGGACAGCGTTCTCATTAAATCGAATAGCACGACCGGACTTTACAGCAAGTAAAATTTCATTGTTACCATTGGTAAGTTTTGCTTCAATCAATTCATCACCATCATTAATCACTATGGCATTAATACCATTCTGACGTACACGCGAATAAGCTTCAAGCGGTGTTTTCTTTATCACTCCCTGACGGGTGCACATCACAATAAAGTTGTTGTTGATATACTCTTCGTCTTCCAATGTCTTGACATTAATGAAAGCAAATACTTTATCATCAGGTTCTATACTAATCAGATTTTGAATTGCACGCCCTTTAAACTGTTTGTTGCCTTCAGGAATTTCATACGTTTTTAGCCAGAAACAACGTCCTTTTTGTGTAAACAAAAGAATGTAGTTGTGGTTGGTAGCTACAAAAAGGTGTTCTACAAAATCTTCATCACGTGTGCTGCTGCCGATAGAACCTCTTCCGCCACGGTTTTGAGTTCTGTATTCTGTCAGCGGTGTACGTTTGATATATCCCATGTGTGAGATAGTGACTACCACAGCTTCATCTTCAATCATATCTTCCATGCTGATGTCGTCTGCAGCGTAAACTATTTCTGTCCTGCGTTCATCACCATATTTTTCTAAAACTTCTGCTACTTCTTTTTTCAATAAAAGCATACGCAACTCTTCACTGCCTAATACTTTTTTCAGGTAGTCAATAAGTTTCATCAACTCTGCATACTCTTCTTTAATCTTATCGCGTTCAAGACCGGTCAAACGTTGCAGGCGCATATCCAAAATAGCTTTTGCCTGAATTTCGGAGAGTGCAAATTTTTCTATCAATCCGGTGCGGGCTTCATCAGGTGTTTGCGAAGCACGTATCAATGCAATAACTTCGTCTAAATGATCGAGAGCAATGAGTAAGCCTTCTAAGATGTGAGCACGTTTTTCGGCTTCGGCTAATTCAAATTTTGTTTTACGTACCAGCACATCATGGCGGTGTTCAACATAGTAATGGATAAGGTCTTTGAGGTTGAGCAACAACGGGCGACCATTTACCAATGCAATATTGTTTACACCAAAAGAAGTTTGCAATGGCGTATGTTTGTAAAGATTGTTCAGCACTACGCTGGCCATTGCATCACGTTTTATCTCATATACTATGCGCATGCCATCACGTCCGCTTTCATCTCTTATATCAGTAATGCCTTCAATTTTTTTATCGTTAACAAGGTCAGCTGTTTTCTTAATCATTTCAGCCTTGTTAATCATGTATGGTATTTCCGTAACGATAATGCGTTCACGTCCATTGTCAAGGGTTTCAATGTTGGCTTTTGCGCGCATCACCACACGTCCTCTTCCTGTAAGCAAAGCTTCTTTTACACCGGAGTATCCGTAAATAATTCCTCCAGTAGGAAAATCAGGTGCTTTTACATATTGAAGCATTTCTTCAACCGTAATATCTCTGTTGTCAATATAAGCAATAACTGCATTACATACCTCTGTTAAATTGTGTGGAGGCATGTTGGTGGCCATACCCACTGCAATACCGGCTGCGCCATTAACCAAAAGATTTGGAATTTTTGCAGGTAATACCGTTGGCTCCTGTAGTGTATCGTCAAAGTTCAGTTTAAAATCAACAGTGTCTTTATCAATGTCTGCCAACATTTCTTCTGCAATTTTTTTCAAACGTGCTTCAGTGTAACGCATGGCAGCAGGGCTGTCGCCATCAATACTTCCGAAGTTACCTTGTCCATCTACCAATGGGTAGCGCAAGCTCCATTCCTGCGCCATACGCACCATGGTGTCGTAAACAGAAGCATCGCCATGCGGGTGGTATTTACCTAAAACCTCACCGACAATTCTGGCTGATTTTTTATAAGGACGGTTGGATAACACGCCCAGGTCGAGCATGCCGTAAAGTACCCTGCGGTGAACGGGTTTAAAGCCATCACGCACATCGGGTAAGGCACGTGACACAATTACCGACATTGAATAATCAATGTAGGCTGTTTTCATTTCTTCTTCAATGTTAATGCGAACTATTTTTTCTCCTTCTGACATAGTGTGTTAATACAATATTTGTTCTGAAATTTATTTGAAATTACGAGTGAAAAAGCTTAAACGGGCAAGGGTAAACATGTCATGTTAAAATGCCTTTTTTTGCTTGTTTTGTCATGTCTGCGAAGGTAGTGTTTTATTGGCATATTTTATGATAAAATCCTCATAAAATGTTATGAAGATTTACTAACAATGCAAAAACAAAAAATATTGTTAAGTTTGTTGTTCACAATTAAAAAAATTGCATCAGAAGTAAAAGAAAACTATTTCGGATTTTTACCGTTAAAATTGAATAAATACACAGAATATGGAAGCAAAATTTAGCCCCAGAGTAAAGGATGTGATAACCTATAGTAGAGAAGAAGCCCTGCGATTAAGTCATGATTATATCGGAACAGAGCATTTGTTGCTGGGACTTATCCGTGAAGGTGAGGGTATGGCAATTAAGTTTTTAAAATCGCTCAATGTAAACTTAGTGGAATTGCGCAAGTCGGTTGAGAATGCCGTAAAGGGAAGTGTTAATAACGTTAGCAACCTTAACAATATCCCACTAACCAAGCAGGCAGAAAAAGCCCTAAAAATCACCTATCTTGAAGCTAAAATATTTAAAAGCGATATTATCGGTACTGAACATTTGTTGCTTTCAATTCTAAAAGACGAAGACAATATTGCCACACAAATATTAAATCAGTATGGTATCAACTATGATATTATGCGCGAAGAGTTAGAGACCTTCAAATCTAATTTCAAATCAGAGGCACCACAGTCGCCATCTGACGATCCATATAGCAAAGATGATGATGAAGGTCCGGGACTGGGTAGCGGATCTACAGCTAAAAAATCCGGTGATGCCAAGTCAAAAACTCCGGTGCTCGATAACTTTGGTCGCGATCTGACTAAGGCAGCCGAAGAAGGAAAGTTAGACCCAATTGTAGGACGCAGCAAGGAGATAGAAAGAGTTTCGCAAATACTATCTCGCAGAAAGAAAAATAACCCTATTCTTATTGGTGAACCCGGTGTTGGAAAATCCGCTATTGCCGAAGGTCTTGCCTTGCGCATCATTCAGCGAAAAGTTTCCAGAGTGCTTTTTAACAAGAGAATTGTAACACTTGATTTAGCATCATTAGTTGCAGGAACAAAATATCGTGGTCAGTTTGAAGAGCGAATGAAAGCGGTGATGAATGAATTGGAAAAGTCGCCCGATGTAATTTTGTTTATTGATGAAATACATACCATCATTGGTGCCGGTGGCGCCAGCGGTTCGCTAGATGCTTCCAATATGTTTAAGCCTGCATTGGCTCGTGGCGAAATACAATGTATCGGTGCTACAACATTGGATGAATACCGTCAGTACATTGAAAAAGACGGTGCCTTGGACAGACGTTTTCAGAAAGTAATTATTGATCCTACTTCTGTTGATGAGACTGTAGAGATTCTCAATAACATTAAAGACCGTTATGAGGAGCATCACCATGTAAATTATACTCCTGAAGCATTGAAAGCCTGTGTAACGCTTACCAACAGATATATTACCGATCGTTTTCTGCCGGACAAAGCAATAGATGCATTGGACGAAGCAGGTTCGCGAGTGCATCTTTCAAACATTCACGTGCCTGAGAATATTGTTGATCTGGAAGGGAAGATTTCGGAGATAAAATCCGAGAAGAACAGGGTTGTACGCAGTCAGAAATATGAGGAGGCTGCACGCCTTCGCGATTCCGAAAAGCAACTGATTGATCAGCTTGAAGCGGCTAAAAAACAGTGGGAAGAGGATACAAAAAATCAACGTTATGCAGTAACTGACGAAGATGTTGCAGAAGTAGTTTCGATGATGAGCGGTATTCCATTGCAACGGGTAGCACAGGCAGAAACAGCACGACTGATTCGTATGCCTGAAGAATTGAAAGGTAAAGTAATTGGACAGGATGATGCAATTAAAAAAGTTGTGCGAGCAATACAGCGTAATCGTGCAGGATTAAAAGACCCTAACAAGCCAATAGGCTCATTTATTTTCTTAGGTCCTACAGGAGTGGGTAAAACAGAACTTGCCAAAGTGCTTGCCACATACTTGTTCGATACTGAGGATGCTTTAATCCGTATTGACATGAGTGAATATATGGAGAAATTTGCTGTATCGCGTTTGATTGGAGCACCTCCCGGCTATGTAGGCTATGAAGAGGGCGGACAGCTTACAGAAAAAGTAAGACGCAAGCCATATTCTGTTGTTTTGCTTGATGAAATTGAAAAAGCACATCCGGATGTGTTTAACCTGTTATTACAAACATTAGATGACGGACAACTTACCGATTCATTAGGTCGCAAGGTTGATTTTAAAAATACAATCATCATCATGACAAGTAACATTGGTTCGCGTCAGTTGAAAGATTTTGGAACGGGAGTAGGGTTTGCTACAGGTGCCAAGAATGCACAATTTGACGAGCATGCCAGAGGTGTTATTGAAAATGCTTTAAAGAAAGCTTTTGCACCTGAATTCCTCAATCGTATTGATGATGTGGTAATATTTAATACGCTCAGCAAAGAAGATATTATCAAAATTATTGATATAGAATTGGAGAAACTGTATTCGCGCATTGCAGGCTTAGGTTATAAACTAAAACTTAATGATGAGGCTAAAGATTTTCTTGCAGATAAAGGCAACGATGTAAACTATGGTGCACGTCCGCTTAAACGCGCAATTCAGAAATATGTCGAAGACATGCTTGCAGAAGAAATTATAAAGGCAGAATTGCAGGAAGGTGATAACATAGAAGTGGTTTTTGATAAAGAAGCACATGTGCTAAAAGCTAATATTTCCAAGTCTTCGCCACCGCCACCAAAATCTAAAAAAAAGAAAGAAGAAAATAATTCTTAAAACAAAGAGCCGCGTATTTTTCAGCGGCTCTTTGTTTTTAATATTTGTTTGTTGCAATTGCAGTACAATTTGTTCGGAACTCAATACAAACCGACAATAAAAAACAGCTGCTTTGTTTAAAGGCAGCTAATAAAATCGTTTTATATCCCTTTTTACTCTTTTAATTGGGTTGTGCAAGGTTGACTTGATTTTATACGTATCACCCGACTGTTTCCATGAAAATCTACTGTCAGAGTTTAACACAACTGTTTGATTGAAAAATGTAATAGACGAAGCTATGCAGTTGCGAGTTTTGTAGACAGGTGAGTTTCCAGTGTCGTGTTGCAAGGCTTTTAATTGTGAAAGCAAACATGGTGGTATTTCTTGAAGACTATTCCCATTTAACACTAATTGAGATTTCTGTATTTCCATTCGCTTTAGTAATCTGTTCCTTGTAGGCATCTTTTCCGAACATGTAATCACTTAATTTAAATCCAACGCTTCCGACTTTATCTGGGTCAGTTACTGAGTCGTAATCATATAGGAAAATAAAAATCGTCTCTTTTAAATCATCTAATACAAAACCCTTTCCAGTGAGCGAAAAATATACCGGCAAGTTTTGTGGGTTAACATCTTCTTTTCTTTCCATTGGGTTTAAACTACGAAGTATTTGTCCGTTTTTATCTGTAATGATGTAGTAAATATCTGGAAGATTATTTCCGAAGGGATTGTCCCAAGGCTCGCCTGTGCTTTTTATTGAAGGAATTTTATTAATTGCAATTTTTGTGATTACTGCTTTGGAATATGTCTTAGAATTAGCATTTGATATTTCATCAATACCAATAATAAAGAAAGTCCGCATTAAATCTTCAAAGGATTTTGAAGTTTCGAGAAAATCGTTTGCAGGTGTGTTGAAATAAATTATAAACATGGATGTATCTTGAAAAGTTATAAGAACATATGCCATTGAGGAAGTAGAAGTCTCCTTATCAGTATAGAGATACGTATATTTAAGTGATTTAAAATTTGGATAAGTTGCTATCTCTGACTTTATGATTTGTCCTTCGCCTAAACTTTTAGAAAGGATGTCAGCCATAGTTTCTTTTAATTTATCGCTTGCGTTTTTATCAGTTTGAAAACGCTCAACACTAACATTTTGCAAATCGGATGATATTTGTCTTCCAACGCCCATATTGAATTTTTTTTCTGAATCAATGTTTACATTTAAATCCTCTGCAAATAAATTTTCTTTTTCTGTAGTTTCTTTTTGAGTAAAATTTCCAGTTGGAATGAAAAACAGATAATCGTTGTTTTTCCCAAGATGTAATTTTTCATTTATTTCTTTTGCTGTAACAATGTCTGTTTTAACTGCATTGATTGAAGCATTAGTAACCTGTGTTGGTGGAGTAGGTTGGTCTAGTATTCCTTTTTTTATGTATGCTTCGGAAAATGCAACTGTTTTAACTAATCCATTTACAGCAGAGGCATAATCTTTTCGGTTGATTGCTTTAACTCCGTCTGTAATACTTTTTTCCACCTGCGATAAGAATTCTTTATTTAAAACCTTTACATTTTTTATTCTGTAAATAGCATCAGAGACTTCATAAGCCGCTCCTTTTGCATCTTGATTAATTAATTTTGGCACTGTTTTACTAATAATTTCTTTAGTTAGTGGGTCATTAATTTTCTTTAAAATGAGTGGCGAAACAAATGTCCAACCCATTTGTATCATTTGTGCATCCACTTTAATCTTTTGTGCAAACGTGTTAGAATAAAGAACTACCAAAAGCAGTGTAAAGTATTTTCTCATTTTATTTTGGTTTTAAAAAGTCAAATGTAAATATCTTGTGACAACGGTAGTGCAGCAGGGTAAAGTAAAATGTGAAGTAAAAGAATGGTATGCTTGTGTGCAAGCGTTGCTTCTCTTTTTATTTTAAAGAAGCGATAGCCAAAACGGTTTTGGTGACTTTCTGAGCTCGTCATTTTCGCTTAGCAGTAACGTTCAATCGGAGTGGTTAACATTGCCGCTAACATCAGTCTGTGAAAAAAATAATTTCAGAAGCATTTACAAATATAAATTAATTTCATTTGATTTAAGGAAAGAAACAGCAACTAAAAATGCCACTTATGCAAGGGGTCAACCGTGAACAAATTATATTTTCAAATAGCCAAAACGAGCCTTAAAGTCCAATCTCTTGGTTCAACCATCACTTTGGCAAAGCAAAAGCAACGAGGAGACGAAAGTTTGTTGGAGGTTTACACAACACTAAACCCATCTATCTGTGAACCGCT
>ERZ724526.1716-NODE-1716-length-11080-cov-5.496417_pt1 | contig 11080 bp, 9 predicted proteins | sample MGYA00376059_ERZ724526 | MGnify/ENA primary metagenome ERZ724526 (study PRJEB28724, sample SAMN07190883) | activated sludge metagenome | isolation source: activated sludge of sewage treatment plant in Hong Hong | place: Hong Kong | collected 2016-03-17 ... | reverse complement strand
CGTTCCACTCCTGCAGAAGAAGCCGCCGCTCCTCCCCGCTCAGGATATCCAGTGATCCGATCGACCGCCCGGGATCGGCCGCCGCCTGTTCGAGCAGACGCAGAAACCGTTCCTGATAGCCTGCAAGATCGGCCGCCTCGTAACGAGCGGGATTGGCGTCGAAGTCGATCTGAATCGTACCGCCATCGGAGCGGTCATAGACCGATATCGCGATGTCATCGACCGGTCCGAGCGAGAGGTTCCGCGCAATCGCGGCGGCGCCCGCGAAGCGAAAATCGTAGTCGAACGGCATGATGTTGACGCTGAGCGCAAACGCCGGCCGACCGTCTTCTGCTCCGCGCGCAATGCCGCGCGTGCTCCGCCGCAGCTCCGCGATCGGGTAGCGCTGACGCCGCAGCCCTCGGCGCATCTGCGCAGCGGCCTGCCCGATGACTTCGGCGACCGACAGCCTTGGACCCAACGCCAGGCGCAGCGGCAGGACATTCGCGACCATGCCGGGGATGCGCAGGGATTTCCGGGTGCGGGCCGTGGCGGCGAGCCCGATGATCAGATCGGTCTCGGCGGTCAGCCGATGCAGGAACATCGCCGCCGTCGCCGTAAGGACCTGGGGAACGCTTGCGCCGGTGCGACGGGCGACCGACCGAAGGGCTTCCGTGCCTTCCTCGCTCAAGTGGGTCGTCCGACGAATCTTGACGTCGGAGGCCGGCACCGGACGACCCGCGAGACCGGTCGGTTCGGGCCGATCGGCGAGATTCTCAAGCCAATAGGAGCGGTCTTTCGCATACTGCTCGGAGGCCCGGTAGTCGGCCTCGTCTTCGAGCAGGGCAGCGATCGAGCCGGCTGGGCCGCGCGATGGAATTTGTCCGGCGCACAGCCGGGTATAGGTCTCGGCAACCCGCCGGGCCACCAGGCCCATCGCGAAGCCGTCCATGGCGATGTGATGATAGCGGGCGTACCAGAGGAATTGTTCGGCCGATATCTTCAGCAAGGCGAAGGCGAACAGCGGCCCTTCGGACAGATCGACCGGGCGCGCCATATCGGCGTTCATCCAGGCCTCGGCGCAGGCTCTCCCGTCCGGCGCTGCGCTGCAATCGATGAGCGGCATCGACCAGCGCGGCGAGGCGTCGATCGTCTGGCGCGGCACTCCGCCGTCGTCGACAATCCGCACGCGGAGCGCTTCCGTCTCCGCGACGACGTGCCGGAGCGCCTGCTCGAACAGCGCCGGATCGATCGGTGCGCAGAATTCTAAGTATTCACCGAAATTGTATCTCGGGCTCGACAGGTTGATCTGCAGATCCAACCAGATTCCAAGCTGCGCGGCCGATAATGGGAACATGTTTTCCGGCAGAGACATGTTCTTAATTTCAAACAAGACCTGAGGTTAACGACAAAGCGGTTCCGGGCGCGGCTTTGCGTTCGCGGCATCGCACGCAAAGAGCTGGGCAGGCATCGAGATTAGCCGCGCGGCCGGCATCGCGTAGTACGGACCAACTTGCACGACGTTTCTACACACTCATTTCAAACACTTGTGTCCGCATGACCGTCTTTCCGCATTAAATGTGCATCGCACAAGGAAGGTCAATTCTCTGTGGGATGGACCGAATCTGTTGCGCCGCCATCGCAATTTAATGGTAGCGAGGGAATGTGCAAAGAGCCGGGTTCCACGTGCGGACGTCGTTCGGACGGGGCGGCGCATCCGCTCTTTGCAACGCGACGTCGACGGAGGATCTGCCTGCACCGATCCTGCGCTTCGCACGACCGGTTCGGCGGGGGCGAACGTTGTGACGCATCCGAAATTCTGTTTCGATAGTTGTCCTCGAGGTTCGACCGTTGTCGCCGATTGGAGGAATTCCTTGCCCCTGACCCGCCGGGATCTCATTCGTGGCACCGCGCTAGCGGCCGCATCTCCCACGCTTGCAGCGCTTGCTCAGCCGCAGCCGCCAACGGCACCGCCCGCGCATGCTCCGGCGCCGCCTCCGCCGGAACCAGGCATGAAGCTCCCGTTCCGGCACGGCCTGTCAATGTTCGGCGATCTCAAATATCCGCCCGACTTCAAGCATTTCGACTACGTCAATCCAGAAGCCCCGAAGGGCGGGGTGGTGCGCCAGAGCGCCCTCGGCACATTCGATAACTTTAATGTCGCGGTGGGGGGCGCGAAAGGGCTGATCGCCGCCGGCGCCGACATGCTCTACGACACGCTGATGGCGCGGGCGCTCGACGAAGTGTCGGCGGAATACGGCCTGCTCGCCGAGGGCGCGAGCGTCCCGGAAGACTTCAGTTCCGTGACCTTCCGCCTGCGACCGCACGCACGCTGGCACGACGGCAAGCCGGTGACGCCGCAGGACGTCATATTCTCCTTCGAGGCGTTCCGTAAGCACCATCCGCAATTCATGGCCGACTTCCGGCACGTCGCGAAAGCCGAGCAGACCGGCGAGCGCGAGGTCACATTCCGGTTCGACCAGCCCGGCAATCGCGAACTGCCGCAAGTGGTCGGTCGCTTCCAGGTGCTGCCGAAACACTGGTGGGAGGGCAGCGACAAGGACGGCAAGAAGCGCGACGTTTCCGCGACGACGCTCGAACTGCCGCTCGGCAGCGGCGCCTACCGCATCAAGGAGTTCGTCGCCGGCCGGTCAGTCGTCTTCGAGCGCGTGCCGGATTACTGGGGCAAGGATTTGCCGGTGAATGTCGGCCGCGACAATTTCAACGAAATCCGCTTCGAATACTTCCGCGACACCACCATCGCGCTCGAAGCCTTCAAAGCCGACCATATGGACTGGCGTGTCGAGCCCAGCGCGAAGAACTGGGCGACCGTCTACGACTTCCCGGCGGTGCAGGACAAGCGCGTCGTGCTCGAGGAGTTCCCGGTCCGCCATCTCGGGTTCATGCAGGCGTTCGCGTTCAACATCCGGCGCGACAAGTTCAAGGACAGCCGCGTCCGCCGCGCGTTCAACTACGCATTCAATTTCGAAGAGATCAACAAGCAGATCTTCTTCGGCGAATACAAGCGCATCACCAGCTATTTCCAGGGAACCGAGCTGGCCTCGTCCGGCCTGCCGGAAGGCCTGGAACTCGAGATATTGGAGACGGTGCGCAGCGAGGTGCCGCCCGACGTCTTCACAACGCCTTACACCAACCCCGCCGGAGGCAGCCAGGAGGCGATGCGCACCAATCTGCGCACGGCATCCCAGCTCCTGCGCGACGCCGGCTACGACATTCGCGACCAGAAGCTCGTCGACGCGAAAACCGGCGAGCCCTATACGGTCGAGTTCCTCGCCTTCGATCCGAGCACCGAGCGCTTCATCCTGTTCTACAAGCCCTCGCTCGAAAAGCTCGGCATCACCGTAGAGGTGCGCACGGTGGACGATGCGCAGTTCGAGAACCGGCTGCGGCAATGGGACTTCGACGTCATCATCGCGACCTGGCCGGAAACGCTTTCGCCCGGCAACGAGCAGCGCAGCAACTGGGGCTCGGAGGCCGCCGACCAGCCGGGTTCGCACAACCTGATCGGCATCAAGAATGCGGCGATCGACAAGCTGATCGACCGGGTGGTCTTCGCCAAGAACCGCGCCGAACTCGTGGCCGCGACGCGGGCGCTCGACCGCGTTCTGCTGCACCATCACTTCGTCGTTCCGCAATGGACCTACGGGAAGCTGCGCACCGCGCGCTGGGACCGTTTCGCAAAGCCGCACAGGATGCCCGAATACGGATTGACGGCGTTTCCGACCATCTGGTGGTGGGACGCCGCGAGAGCGGCGAAAGTGAACGGACGCCAATGAACCGTCGCCGCGACCTGCCATGCAGATCAACCTGCCACGCACAATGCGTCGCGCCGCCGCGATGCGTCAATTCGACCGCTCTGGCATCGCTACCGAACGCATGGTAGTGTCGAAAAGTTATATGCGCTGCACAAGGCGAAATTAAAATACTGTATGGTGAGCTGATTTGATCGCGATGCTCTCCTAGATAATCGACTACGAGCGAACGTCGAAACAGGAAGGCTTCCACATGGAACAAGACGTGACCGGGTCTGCAAGTGCAGAGACGACCGAATCGACGGAGATGACCGACGAGCGCCGTGACGAACTGGCCGCGCAGATCGTCGATCGGTTTTCGCTGTATTCCGGCGCCGCCGGGCTCATCCCGGTGCCGCTCGTCGACGTTGCGACCGTCGGCGGCGTCCAGCTGCAGATGCTGCGCAAGCTTTCGGAAATCTATGGCGTTCCGTTCACGGAGAACCGCGGCAAGTCGATCATCGCGAGCCTGGCCGGCGCATTGATCCCGGCGAGCGGAGCGACGAGCACCGCGATGGGCGTCGGGAGCCTGCTGAAGAGCCTGCCGGGAATCGGTACGCTGGCCGGAGCGGTCTCGATGCCGGTGTTTTCCGCCGGCGCCACCTATGTGATCGGCAAGATCTTCATCCAGCACTTCGCTTCGGGCGGCACCCTCCTCGACTTCGATCCGCCCGACTATCGCGAATTCATCAAAGCCCACAAAGATAAGCTGGGCATACCTTCCAGCAAGACGACCGCTTCCGAAAAAGAAACCGTAAGTCCTTGATGGTCGAACGCGCTTGACCTTTCTACTGGGCCGAATTTCCGATCATGATCGGGGCAGTCGGCGGCGGCACGGACGCATGGTGCAATGGCCGAAGCGATCGCGATAGTCGTCTATATTCTGTTCTGCGTGCTCGTCGGGTTCTGCGGCAGCCAGCGGCGCATGGGCTTCACTGGCACATTCATCCTGTCCTTTTTCGTGACACCGCTGGTGATTCTCATCATTCTGCTCCTGACGGGACCCTCGCAGCGCGTCGAAGCGAAGCGGCAAGGCAAATAAGCCGAGGTGTGGTCGGCGCAGAGACCCGCTGAATCGGTTACGGGCGTTGGCGTTCTGAACGCGGTACAGGCGGACCACATCTTATGGCTTTTCTTCAACTTGTTCGCCGGGAGATGCAGGGCTCTCTCAGGCGGCTCATCTTCGTGTCGCTTATTGGCGGGGTAAGCGGATACGCGATCCTGGCGTCGATCGTCTCAGGCGGACAAGCCGCCGATAAGGGCACGTCGAATGTCTGGTCGGCCGCCCTGTTCGTCGTCGCCTTGCTGCTTTTCGTTCAGACCCAGCACTACATCCTGATCACGACCACCGCCGAGATCCAGGCCATCATCCATAAGCTGCGGATACGCCTGATGGACTACGTCCGGCGGTCCGAACTTCTGCCGCTGGAAACGATCGGACGCGCCGAAATCGTCGCCGCCATCACCCGGGAAACCGCGACGCTGACGCAGGCGGCCAATGCATTTCCGTTCGCCGTGCAAGCCGCGCTCCTCATTCTCCTGGTCGCGGCATACGTCGCCTATGAATCGCTCATCGCCTTTTTCCTGGGAGCATTGATCGTCGGCGTCGGCGCGACGCTGTTCTATGCGAAGAACCGGCAGCTCACGATCGAGATGCAGGAAGCGCACAAACAGGAAAATAATCTGTACGACCGGCTGACCGACCTGCTCGACGGGTTCAAGGAGGTCAGGCTCAACACCGCTCGCAGCGACGACCTGTTCGACGACATCGTCGAAGTCTCGAGGGCGGCCGCCAACATCAAGATTCGCACGCAAAGCGAGACGTTCAAACGGCTGGTGGCGCTGCAAAGCTCCCTGTACGCCCTGCTCGGAGCCGCCGCGTTCGTCGTCCCCGTGCTCAGCTCCGCCTCGCAGTCCGGCTCCGTCAGCAAGACCATCACGGCGCTCGTCTTTATCGTCGCCGCATGCTCCGGCCTCATCCAGTCAATTCCCATCGTGACGGCCGCGAACGAGGCCGCCGACAGCATTCAAAAACTCGAAGCGCGACTGCTCGGCATAGCGCAGGCGTCCGAGCGGCCGATCGGCGACAGACGGAGGCGCTTCGAGAAGATCGAGGTGCGCGACGTCGAGTTCAGCTACGTCGACAAATGGTCGGACACCTTCTTCAAGGTGGGGCCCATTCATTTCACTCTGGAGCCCGGCGACCTCGTTTTCATTACCGGCGGCAACGGGTCCGGCAAATCGACGTTTCTGAAACTGCTCGCCGGGCTTTACATCCCGGAAAAGGGCGAGATCGTTTTCGACGGTATCCACGTCACCGACCGGACGCGCCAGACCTATCGCGAAATGATCTCGGCGGTATATCCCGACTTTCATATTTTCCAGAAGCTTTACGGCATTCCCGATCCCGACCCCGACGAGGTCGAGCGCCTGTTGGCCGAATTCCGCCTGCTCGACAAGACGGGGATCGTCGAACACCATTTCCGGACCGTCGACCTCTCCAGCGGCCAGCGCAAGCGGCTCGCCCTCATCGTCAGCCTGCTCGAGAAGCGGCCGATCATCCTGCTGGACGAATGGGCCGCCGATCAGGACCCCGAGTTTCGCCGGAAGTTCTATTACGATCTTCTCCCCGCCCTGACCCAGGCGGGGGCGACGGTGGTGGCGATAACGCATGATGACCGCTATATAAACGAACTAGACGTGCCTGCCCGCAGGCTTCGCATGGACGAAGGCCGTTTTGTGGGGCAACAACAGGCGGAGAACGAACAATGAAAGCGGATGTCTGGTCGCTTGACCGAAATTCGCCTCAGCCAGGGATGCGCGGCCGGTGGCGGCGCTTCGTCGAGCGCGGCCTGCCCACGCTGACGCTGTTTCTGATGGTGATCGCGCTTGTCGCGGTCGTGCTTCTTCCGCGCATGGTGATCACGGTGCCCAGCGGCGAGGTGGGCGTTCTGTGGAAGCGCTTCGAGGGCGGAACGGACCTCGATCCGCGCAATCTGAAGGAAGAAGGGCTCCATATCATTCTGCCCTGGGACAAGTTGTTCATCTATAACCTGCGCGTTCAATCCCTCACCGAAACCTACAACGCCATCTCCGCCGACGGCGTGAACATGAACGCCACGGTCAATACCCGCTTTCGGCTGCAGCACGACTCCATTCCCACGCTGCACCAGGTCGTCGGTCCCAACTATACGCAGTTGCTGGGGCCGCAAATCGCCAGCGTGATGCGCGAGGTCGTCGCCGAGTTCACGGCGGAGCAGGTCTATTCGACCGCGCGCCAGCAAATTCAGGACAAGATCCGCGAACGCGCGCTGGACAAGCTCAGCCATAAGATGATGGAGCGCGAGACCGACGAGCGGTCGTACAATGTCGCCATGCGCGACACCGTCGTCCTCTACGATACGCTTCTGTACGGGATTGAACTGCCGGCGCAGGTGGTCGCCGCCATCAATCGCAAAGCGGAGCAGTATTACATCTCCGAGGAATACAAATTCCGTCTCGAACGGGAGAAAAAGGAATCCGAGCGCAAGCGGATCGAAGCCGAAGGCATTCGGGATTTTCAGCAGATCGTCAGCACGGGAATTTCCGACTCCTATCTGCGCTGGCGCGGCATCGAAGCGACGCTGCAACTGGCGCAATCGAACAACTCGAAGGTCGTCGTCATCGGCAGCAACAAGGACGGCTTGCCGATCATCCTCGGCAATGACGCGGCCCCCGCAACGACGGCGTCGGCGCCCGCCAAAGACGACGAGGCGTCGAAGCAAACCACCCGGGCTGCGGCGCCATCGACGCCGCTGGAAAAGACGCGCGCGAGCGACCTGACGACGCCGCGCGAAAGGGTGCCTCCCGCCGAATCAGGCGCTTCCTCGGAAAAAGCCGCGCAGCCGGCTGCGGCGGCTAAAGAAGACGTCAGTGCGTCCGATACTGTCGGCTCCGCGCTTCCGTTCAGCCTGACCGATGTCGGCTCGTTTTATCGACAGCTTATTCAGAAGATCGAGCCGAGGCTGGGCTTTGGCCCGCGGCAGACGGCGGACACCCCCGCACCCGCGGAACCGTCGAAATAGCAGCAGACCGAAACGACAAAGGCCGCTCTGACGAGCGGCCTTTCATGCGTTGTTCCGTGCGCTCCGCAGGGCTACCGCATCCGGGCGCTTTTCCGCAGCAAACCGATTTCGGCTTCGCCGGATGCTTTGATCGAGCGGGTTATCGCTGCTCGATATTGACCCAGTCCGCGATCCGGCCCTTGTCGTCGGTGTGATAGCCGACATTCACTCTCACGCCGGCCTTGATATCGGAAAAAGTCCCGTTCTTGCCCTTGACCCGAAATGCGGTTTTCGGCGTCGTGCGATAATTCCAAGTCTTGTCTTCCCATTTGCACACGAAGGTCTTGGCGCCCTCGTCGATCGAGATGATCGTCCCGGTCTGTTCCTTCGCATAGGCGCCGACCACAAACGCGCTCGAGAGAACCACCGCCATCAAGGCCTTGCGCATCGCTATCTCCCTAAACCATCGCCTCCGTGATCGTTGGGATCACCATACGAGACTTAGCACAATTGCCTGAGGCGAGACGCGGCGAGTCGTCTCACTTTGGACTCGCGCACTTTTTATTGCCGACGGGCTAGCCCTCGGTCGCTCTCAGGAGTCTGGCGCCGAAGGGAGTGCGACCCGCTCGCCCCTGAAAACCAAGCGCGACCTTTCCTGAAAGGTATTGGTTCTAGGCGCGTTCGCCGTCGCGATGCGGCAGAAACGCCAGGACGATCAAATGCGTTGAAATGCAGAATCTCAATTCGGCCGTCCGGCCGTTTCGCACGGTTCCCTTGCGTCTGGAAAAATCGATCTGAACGTCGTGGTGTTCGAGAAACTTCCGGTCGAGCGGATAAACGGCCTTGTAGACGGCCTCCTTCGCCGCGAACAGCAGCCGCCAGTAAATCGGATTGTCGCCAAGGCGCGGACGCTCGTCAGGCGTTGCGATAATGTCGAGCAAATCCATCGGCAGCGACTCGGCGGGTTCGATATCGATCCCCAGAGCGTCGATCCGGCGGCGATCGGCGACGGCCGCGACCGCCACGCGGCGATCATGCGCGAGCGAACCGATCACGCCCGCAGGCCAGACCGGCGCTCCTGATGCGGCGCGCGGCAGTTGGCAATCCGCATGGCCCAATCGCTGCAGCAGTTCGCGCGCGACGATGCGCGCAGCGCCGCTGGCGCGCCGCCGCTCGACGACGCTTTCCGAGATGCCGCGGACCTCCTCTGCCCTCAGCGCGTTCTCATCGCCTGGCGCAATCAGGCGATGGCCGATCGCAACGCCGGGCAAGGCAAGCGCATCCATGGCCGATTGAAGTCTTGGGTCCGCTGTCACCGGCATGCGGCCCTCGCTCCGCCCTCACCACCGTTCCGACAGCGGCGCGCCGAAGAGAACCTCGGCAATGCGGGTGCGGGTTGCCGGCGTCGTTTCGGCCGGAAGCGCGTCGATCGGGAAAAACCCGGTGGCGATGATCTCGCTGTTTGGCCGGTGCGGCGCGTCCTGGCGGAATTCGCGCACGACATAGAGGGTGACATGATCGCGGCGCGAAACGTGCGAATTGAAATAGGCGCCGTGCAGCGCCGGCGGCCCCATGATGTCGATGTTGCCTTCTTCCTTGAGTTCGCGCGCAAGCGATTCCAGCATGGTTTCGCCGACCTCCACCCCGCCGCCGGGCAGGTGCCAGCCCTCCACATAACTGTGCTTGACGAGAAAGACGCGGTTCCGCTCGTCGAGAACGAGCGCGCGCACGCCGAGCGTCATGCCGCGGCGGAAGCGCCAGTAGACGTGCAACGTCCGGCGCATCGCCGGCTCGCAGGCTTGCCGCAGGCGAGAAAGATTTACGTAAAGTGGACGCCTCGCCGCGATTTCGTTCGATCCAGCCATAGTTCTCGCGTCATAGCCACAGATCGGACGGTGGGCGTTCAGCCGATACGACCGCGCAACGTCCGCTGTGATCTCCGCCCCGCCCGGCAGGATGGTTATATAGAACATGCCATATTCCACCGGGATCCGCCATGAAACGTTTTGCCGACCTGTCCGAACAGGAAATCCTCGCCCTCGCCATCAGCAGCGAAGACGAGGACAACCGCATTTATCGCGACATCGCGGAGGGGTTGCGCGAGGAATATCCGACCTCCGCCGAGATGTTCGACCGCATGGCGGACGAGGAACTCCGGCATCACGGCCGATTGCTCGACCTCTATCGCAAGAAATTCGGAGACTATGTTCCGCTTGTCCGCCGGCAGGACGTGAAAGGCTTTGTGCGGCATCGCCCGGTCTGGCTGGTGCGGCCGCTCGGGCTCGAACAGGTGCGCAAATTCGCCGAGACCGTCGAATACGAGAACGCCCGTTTCTACCGCAAGGCCGCCGAGCGGACGAGCGACCACGCGGTGCGCGATTTGCTGATGCGGCTCGCGGAAGCCGAGGAAGGACACGAGAAGCTCGCGGGAGCGCTGGAAGGCCGCATCCTCACGCCCGCGGCGCGCGCCAAGGAGGACGAGACCGCGCGGCGGATGTTCGTCCTGCAATACGTCCAGCCGGGGCTCGCGGGCCTGATGGACGGCTCGGTCTCGACGCTCGCACCCTTGTTTGCGGCGGCGTTCGCCACTCACGACACCTGGGCGACGTTTCTGGTCGGTCTTGCCGCCTCGGTCGGCGCCGGCATCTCCATGGGCTTCGCCGAAGCGCTCTCCGACGACGGCTCGCTCACCGGCCGCGGCTCGCCCTGGCTGCGCGGCGGCGTGTGCGGGCTGATGACGACGGTCGGCGGGCTCGGGCACACCCTGCCCTATCTCATTCCGGAGTTTTTCACCGCGACCGCCGCGGCTTTCGTCTACAACCTGACGACGGATCTGGTCGGCGGCGTCGAGGTGACGCTCGCGGATCGGGACTAGTCAGCAGGCCTGCGGGCGCGACTGACGTCGCGTTTTGGGCGCAGAGGTACCCATACGGTAATCTCATCGCTCGGCCGCAAGGCCACTTTCGGGCCTATAGCTCAGGCGGTTAGAGCGCTTCGCTGATAACGAAGAGGTCGGAGGTTCGAGTCCTCCTAGGCCCACGGAAGTCGGTAATACCGACTCCCCCACCGGAAGGGTGCACCGTGAGATTGGTTCTGCTGGTGCTCGGTGTCATGGTCGCAGTCGCCGCCGGCTTCGTGTGGCGGACCCGGCATGGCGCAGAGGTCTGGCACTCCATTCACCCGGACACCATCGAGGGGCCTTAGCTCAGTTGGTAGAGCGCTGCCTTTGCAAGGCAGATGTCAGGA
>ERZ724526.1714-NODE-1714-length-11092-cov-11.251427_pt1 | contig 11092 bp, 13 predicted proteins | sample MGYA00376059_ERZ724526 | MGnify/ENA primary metagenome ERZ724526 (study PRJEB28724, sample SAMN07190883) | activated sludge metagenome | isolation source: activated sludge of sewage treatment plant in Hong Hong | place: Hong Kong | collected 2016-03-17 ... | reverse complement strand
AGATTTTATAACATTGTTTTATACAAGAAGATAAGTGTCGTTGGTTTCATAAGGATGGCGGTGATGATCATGGGGTGAAAGATCATGGGTATGATTAATAACTGTCTGATAAGGTAGAAGTAACATAACCATAAATATGGTCTGATCTTTTATTCACTTATCTGAGCAGATTAGTATTAAGCCGTCTATTTAACATGGTCAAATGCTTATCTTGACCGTAGCTTTAATGGGAATATGATTTCATATAACGCATTATTTCTTTGTAACTTCTTTGCTCCCTGTCTTCAAATACGGCTTTAACATCAATGTAAGGTGGATTGTGTGTTTTATATCCACCTGTAAGCAGGTCAATCGCTGTGAAAGTTCCGAGTGTAAAAACACCTTCAAAAATTAAAAGTGCAAATTCGATTTTTCGGCCAATTTTTACTGTCTTGGTGACATTATGAGAAGTCAGATCAAGGGTAATGCTTTTTTTAGGCTTGAATTTAATTCTCCGACCAACAAAATTTGTGATAGTTGTAACGTTGCTTCCGATAATCGTTTTGGATGTATAGCCTACTATACCTGTGTCAATTTTCACTACTTCACCGGTGTCATGGTTTTTAATAACCAGGTCTGCAGGAGCATCAATTAATGCAACGGGCTTTTTAATACCTTTATAAGTGCCGCAGCTTGAAAGACATATTGCAATAATTGATAGAAAATAGAGTGTTTTTTTTGGGAATATTTTCATTATTAAGGATTTTAAAATGTGTTTCTATTGAAGATTATTAATTAGCATAACTACCTTAATAGAATAAGGTGATGTAAGCTTCGCGTTTATAGTACAATTTAATTCTAAAACCATTTCTCGTGATTTGATCGAATCACAACTTAGCTAGCCAACCATCCAAGCTTTATTCTCATGCTAACTTATTTTCTAAAAAAAATTATGCAGTTGTTTTGACAATTTAGTTCTTATAGGTACTGTAAATGTAATTATTTCATTTGTAATTTAAAAGCAAGACATTGAGTTTTTACGCAATATTGGAATCACGAAATGTTATTTGGTATTTATGGTTTTTATGCGGGTCTGACGGTATAATATTGCGTATTTAATATTTATAGAGATACGTATTACCTGCTTCTTCAAAAATGTATTATGGTGTTATCCAAAGAGGACAAGGAAGAGGTGTACAAGGAGCAGCCTGTTTGTAGGTGGGGCTGGCTTTACGTTAGGGGCGTTTTGTTTAGGGCGTTATTTCTGAATGATGCATAACAGTTGGATCAAATCAGAGGGTATTTATTTTCCATTATTTACTTTCAGGTCGCCAACAATAGTCGGTGCTTGCACATAGTCCGGCACAATGGGCACGCCAAGTATCAATCTTTTAGTATCATCGGGCTGGGTGGAGTAGTCTTGGTGGGAGGCCAAAAGATCATCTATCAAGGTTCTCCAGTAGGGTATAGAGGATGGGGGACTAGGAAGATGGTGAAGGATATGAGGCTTCTCTATTTCATATTTGGTTCTTGGGTTTGAATGTGGCTTGGTTGCTAGTATAGACGAGGGTCAGTCCCGTTAGGGCTAACTCTTGTCCTTTACTGTGTTATAGTTTAGTGATTTTCTTTTTTACTAATTCTTTAAAATCTTTCATTTTAGAAATTTCATTCGCTGAGTCTACTTTGTGTTGAGGGATTTGAACTTTTTTAAATCGGTCAAGACTTTTGTCTTTAACCATCAGTGGATTTTTCTTTAAATCTCTTTTAGTTAATTCTTCTACTCTCACGATTTCTTTTATAATTGTATTAAGAAAGCTTCATAATTGACACCTTTGGTAAAACGCAAAATTTTATTATTGAGTTTCCCAAAAATATCAAAATCTTCTGATAACTGTTCAATAAAGTTGCTAATAGCCATTTGATAAAGCCTTGTTCTCCCATTATCGCTTCCTTTAAAATGGAGTACGCAGTCTGAATTCTTAGCGAAAAATGCGTAAACTGTGTCTACAACTGAGGCTAAGACTTTATCTCTATCTCCATTGTTAGTAATACTGTCAAAGTCAATTTTATCAGATTCTTGGTCGTAATCACCCAAAGAGAGATTATACAATTGGGGTTCATTCATTTCTGAATACAGCACAATCTTTATTATATCACCTTTTGGACCACGACTTGTGAACCAAAAAACGGTTTGATCTTCATTTGTACTTATTTGATATCTAGGTAAATCCATCTATTCCAAAAACACTTTTTTTGTCAGATAAAGATAAAAAATTTCAGTCAGATTTTCTTTAAACCTAAGAGTTTTAATAGGATGATGAATTTTCAGATAGTGTGGATTGTGTTGGGCAGGCTTTTCAATCAATATGTTTGATATGCTTATAACTACTAGTTTGATCTTAACACTCTTTTCCAGTATCCAATCTCCTCGAGCCAGCATTAAACCGATAGAATCTTGTCCCTTTACCTAATTCGTTCTTTATCTTGGGTCTACTTATTATTCTGGGTCAATATTGATAGTCTTTTGTTTATTTGTCATGGTCAAATTGTTTATTAGGTTGTTATTTCTGCATCTAATAAACTTAAAGTCATACCTATGGCCTTCATTTCGGAAACCTCGGATTGGATTTTATTCTTCTGATCTGATTCAAATGTCTTTCTGTATGGGCTATCCAAAGCAGGGTATATTGATGCAGGTCTCTGATGTGCCAAACGCCCCAGTCGGGTGGTCTGAAAATGAAGTGTAGTCTGAAATCTGCTTTTGTGTCTTGCACCAATTGTATTACTTCTTTGCGCAAGAGTGTGAAAAAATGGACCAGGTCTGCTTTTTCTTTGAATCGACCCATGGGTTTTGCGATTAAGGGGGCCTGCCCTTTGTTGGGATCGGTAGCATATTCGATCATTATACTGTCTATTCCTTTTACTGCACTTACCAGATCAGGTCTTTCCTCAGTATATTGATTGTTGAGCAAATCCCAATACAACAGTTCTTCATAAATGCCAAGGTGTTCCATTACTTCTGCTATTGACCACTGGCTGCTATCCGGCTTAAAGTGAATTTGCTCCTGTGTCAAACCCTCCACTTCCTGCAGGAAATGGCTTTGACTTGTTTCTAAGCCCGAAAGCAGGTATTGCCGATCGGAGGGTGTCCACACTTGTGTTTTGCTTTGGGCCCGGCTTAGTGCAGGAAAAAGTAACAGGGTGCAAATGATTATTAGTGGTTTCATTGATTTTAGTCGTTGGCTACATTTATTGCAGATATCAATATCGGGTTTTGAAAAAAAAAGTCTACTAAAAGCTAATGACAAAGCTAAATGTTATCATGACAATTTTCCAATGAAAATTGCTTTTGCGGAGTAATCTTAGATTTTGACATAAGATTTGTAGTTGTCTCCATTAGTGGGAAATTTTTATTCCCGGGAATAGTGCTTTCTTGTAAAAATGTAGTTCAAAATTCCATTACAATCATAAGCAAAGGGAAAACCTAATTGCTGTTTTGCCAGTCTATCTCTTTCATTGCCTATAGGTGGCAATTTGTATGTTCAGCTTACTGAAGTTTAGTTCTTTAGCTGATTAGAATATTTGGCACTTACCACGGAACCTGGTATTTGATTTTATTCATCAAAATGGTAGTATACATTAGCATTCAGATAGTATGGTTTTAGATTATCCTTTTGCCAAAAATTATTGTCAATAATTCCATCCAGGCTTTTGGAAAATTCCAAACCAAACGATAAACAATTGCAAGAATTTAATTTAATCTTTTTACTTACTTCAAACGAATAAGACATGTCAAAAGGATCAAAATCATAATTATAGCTGGGTGGTGATATTCTTAGACTTTTAGTGGTAGTCCTGCCAAGGCTAATTTGTGTTAAAAAGAATAAGGAGGATGAAATTTTATAAACCAGACCCGTTGATATTTTTATCAAGCCAAAATTTACTCTTTTATTGTTTTCAATTATCAGGCTATTAAAATTGATATAACCTACCGATGCTCGAAGCCCCAATCTAGTCAAATATTTATCATATCCTGCTTTTAAAGTGAAATTGTAATCAGGTGAATACCTTTTCTTATAGTTGGAAGATAAATTAGAATAGCCACTACCCAATGACACAAACGTTTACTGTGCTTCTATGGTGTATGGAAGAATGAAAAAAAGGATTGATAAAATTGAAAATTTCATAAAGCCAATTGAGTTGACTAATATACACTTCTATAAAGATAAGTCAACAAAGTTATTGAAGGAATGCTTTTTGGGTTTCGTTTAAGATACTTGCTGTGGGTTTACACAGCAGTTAACCTATTCTTTTTGCTTTTTCACAAAATTGAGATAATCGTTTGCCAAATTGATGCATTAATTAATTTTTAAATTATTAAGGCAATAACAAAGTGGGGACGCAATGCATTGCGTCCCCACTGGTAGTTCCCAACAGGTAACATTTGGGCGGTTTGCCGGGTATGGATTGACCATAACTGGTTTGGGCTGGATTAGATTTGTTTAAATTGGTCTGTCGTTTTGAAGGATTTCTGGCTGTTTGAAGATGGTGGTTTCAATGGGGGGGGGGTAGTGGGGTTTTGTCACCATTTTTGATAGCTGTTTCACATCTGTCAAAAATGTCGCCAAAACATATTTTCCCTCTCCACCCGCCCCTACATCAGCGTAGCTGATGTAGGGGCTACGAAGATGTCTCGCCGCTGGCGCGAGAAATATATCCCCAAATAAATGGGCAATACCATGGTGGGGACGCAATGCATTGCGTCCCCACGGGTAACTCCAGACAGCTTGCATTTGGGTGGTTTGCCGGGTAGGGATTGACCTTAACTGTTATAGGCTGGATTAGATTTGTATGCATTGGTCTGTCGTTTTGAAGGAATCCTGGCCGTTTGAAGATGTGGGTTCCATAAGGATGTGTAGTGGGGTTTTGTCACCATTTTTGATAGCTGTTGCACATCTGTCAAAAATGTCGCCAAAACATATTTTGCCTTTCCACCCGCCCCTACATCAGCGTAGCTGATGTAGGGGCTACGAAGATGTCTCGCCGCTGGCGCGAGCAATACATCCTCCGATAAATGGGCAATAACAAAGTGGGGACGCAATGCATTGCGTCCCCACTTTTGCAATATTTTGCATCGCTATGACTTTAAATATCCCAACCACTTGCCTATTGCCTCCGCCCGGTGGCTCATGCTGTTTTTAACGGCAGGGTTCAATTGGGCATTGGTGACCTCATAGCCATCGGGGATGAAGATAGGGTCGTAGCCAAAACCATTTTGTCCGATGGGTTCGTGGGTGATGGTACCGTGCAAACTGCCTTTGAAAAAATGGCTGGTGCCATGGTGATCGATGAAGCAGAGGCAGGCAGCGAAATGGGCAGTGCGATTGGTTTGGCCTTCCATGTTTTGAAGCACAAGCTGAAGGTTGGCTTTGTCATTGCCATGGCTGCCGGCGTAACGGGCCGACCAAATGCCGGGAGCACCGTTTAAGGCATCAACAAAGAGTCCGGAGTCTTCGGCCAATACTGCCTGGCCTGTTTTGTTGTGCAGGTATCTTGCTTTTATTGCTGCATTTTCTTCGAGGGTAGTGCCGGTCTCTTCTATATCGTCTGTAAAACCGGCAGCTTCCATCCCGATGACAGCATAAGGGCTATCCTTCAGCAGGAATTCAATTTCTTTTATCTTGCCCTTGTTGCGGGAAGCAAGGATCAATGTTTCTTTCATGCTTTTATCAAATCAAACATGACCTGTAATGACTTCCACAACAATCCTTTTTTGGTTGTATCTGTGGATAAGTCAGTAGGACTATCCCCAAACAGCAAGCGCTGACCTTCCATTTGGATGATGCGGTATTTTTTCTCTTCAAAGTTGAGATCCAACTGATCAGCAGTGCAGCCCAGGATTAAAATTTTACGGTAATTTTTAAAAATTCTACCCGCCGAATAACCCGATTCAGGCACCCAAACCAGATTAAAATCGCGATCTAAATCCAGCTTCAACGCCGTAATGATGGCTTTGATCAAAGTCACACTACTTTCGTTTTTCTCTTTTTCTGGTACTAACAATAAGTTGTCACATTCTGACACCTTATTTTCTTCTGCTTTTGGTTTAATATCAAAATAAAGATCGGTCATATCGATTTAGAACAATGTATGGTTAAAACCTTTTTAAAATAATAAAATTTCGTAAAAATAATTTTTAAAATATAAAATTTACCTTTTACCTTTGCGAAGTCCCCTTTACCAAACATCGTTTGCTTTGGGGAAGCAACAAAGTTAGTTAATTCCTAAACCTCATTGGCATGCATCAGGACATTAAAATTACCAGGACCGCCAATTCCAGAATCGATTCTTTGGATTTCAACAACATCCCGTTTGGAAAGATCTTTACAGACCACATGTTTGTAGTAGATTATAAGGACGGTCAATGGGTAAATCCGGAAATTCTACCGCTGGATATGATCCCTACCCACCCGGGCAATTTAGCCTGGCACTACGGACAGGCAATTTTTGAAGGTATGAAAGCTTCTAAAAGCAAAGCAGGCAATGCCTTACTTTTTCGTCCTGAACAACACGCCATACGACTCAACGAATCTGCCAGAAGAATGTGTATGCCCGAAATTCCGGCAGAATTGTTCCTTGATGGTCTGCGCAAACTTGTAGCCCTGGATGTAGCTTGGATACCACCTCAGGAAGGCAGCGCACTTTACATCCGTCCGCTGATGTATGCTACCGATGAATCGATTGGAGTAAGACAGTCTGATACCTATAAATTTATCATCATGTGCCTGCCGGTTGGGCCTTATTACAACCAACCTGTAAAATTGAAAGCCGACGAATTTTATGTTCGCGCCGTACAGGGAGGGGTAGGAGAGGCCAAAACAGCTGGCAACTACGCTGCTTCACTGCTGCCTGCCAAGCTGGCCAAAGAAGAAGGCTACGACCAAATCATGTGGCTCGATGCCATCCACCACAAATTTGTGCAGGAGGTGGGTACCATGAACATCTTTTTTGTAATCAACAATGAAGTCATTACCCCTGCTACCGATGGTGCCATCCTTAAAGGCATTACCAGGGCTTGTGCCATTGAATTGTTAGAGAGCAAAGGCATCACAGTTGTTCAGCGCCCTATATCTATCGATGAAGTGGTATTGGCCAGTCAAAACGGTACCTTGCAGGAAGTATTTGGCACCGGCACCGCCGCTGTGGTGAGCCCGGTGAGCCTGATTGGTTACAAGGAGGAGAAAATTGAATTGGATCCATCTAAGTATACCATTGCTCCCATGATCAAGGATACCATCAACAAATTGCGCACCCAGGACGTACCTGATACCTTCCATTGGTTGGAAGAACTGGTTTAAACCATCGTATAAATCAGGGGGTTGATCGAAATTATTCGTTAGAATCGAACGAATGATGCCACTTTTGTATTCTAATTATAAAAACTGAAACATGAGTGATACAGTTAAGAAAAACAGAAGTGAAGAGGCGGGATCCATTATCAAAAACCACATGATCTGGTCTATGGGAGCAGGCTTGATTCCGGTGCCGGTAGTAGATATGTTTGCGGTGAGTGCCATTCAGCTGGACATGATCCGCCAGTTGGCTACCTTATACGATATCGATTTTAAACAAACCGAAGGGAAAGCCAGGATTACAGCCCTCACAGGTACAGGTCTTGCCAGATTGGGCGCAAGAGCGGTCAAATTTATACCCGGTGTAGGTTCTGTTTTGGGAGGAGTGACCATGGCAGTGCTTTCAGGAGCCACCAGTTATGCTTTGGGAGAAGCCTTCAAAAAACATTTTGAAACCGGCGGCACCATGCTCGATTTTGATCCGGCAAGATTCAAGAAATACTATAACGAAAAATTTGAAAAAGGCAAGGAAATAGCCAAAGAAATGCAAAAGCAACAGGAAAAAGCCCAAAACAATGCGTCGGCTTCTTCACTGGTAGACAAAATCAAAGAATTGGCCGAAATGAAAGAAAAGGGGCTGATCAACGACGAAGAATTTGAAGCATTGAAGAAAAAAATCATCAACTAAATTATATGCAGATCAGGGAATCCAGGATACTTTTTTTATTGGCGGCCATCAACTTTACCCACATCCTGGATTTCATGATCATGATGCCTCTGGGAAACTACCTCATTCCATCCTTTGGTCTGTCTGCTTCAGAATTTACCATCCTGGTGAGTGCCTACGCCTTTAGTGCCGGACTTTCCAGTTTTCTTGCTGCTTTTTATGCCAACAAATTCGACCGTAAAAAAATCCTCATCAGGGCTTACATTGGCTTTTTGATGGGTACCCTCGCTTGCGGACTGGCACCCGGATATGAATACCTGCTATTAGCGAGGGTCACAGCCGGCCTCTTTGGGGGGCTGTTGGCGGCGCAGGTCATTTCCATTATCGCCGATCTCATTCCCTTTGAGCGCAGGGGCAAGGCCATGGGCAAGGTGATGGCAGCTTTTGCCGTTTCATCAACCATTGGTGTGCCCTTTGCCTTATTCCTGGCCAATCTGATTTCGTGGCACGCACCTTTCATCCTGGTGGCCATTCTGGGCATAACCCTGCTTCCATTTTTGCGCAGCGATATACCCTCTATGACTTCTCACCTGGATGAGGCCCAAAAGGCATCTTCAAGCCAGGTAATGTTTGATGTAATCAAAGATCCCCGGCAAAGAATGGCCCTATTGTTTTCGGGGCTCATGTTTATGGGACATTTTATGATCATTCCCTTTATCAATCCTTACCTTGAGTTTAACATGGGATTTGACAAGCGGCTCACGCCCATGGTTTACCTCTTTGGGGGCATTTGCGCTTTTTTTGCAGCCCGCATCATCGGAGCCTTGTCTGACAAATACGGTAAGTGGCGGACTTACATCATTTGCCTGCTGGCCAGCTTGCCTTTGGTAACCCTCATCACCCATTTGCCACAAATACATATAGCATGGGTCATTGTGGTCTTTTGCATTTGGTTTACAGTGGCAACGGGCAGGGGAGTGACCGCTAGCACCCTCATCAGCAACGTGGTTTCGCCTAAGTTCAGGGGAAGCTTTCAAAGTTTTAATTCATTTATGCAACAGGTGGGTACAGGCTCGGCTTCATTGGTGGCGGGTTGGGTGGTAACCAAAAACCCAAACGGCAAACTCGATCATTACTCCTCACTGGGCTTCTTTTCCATTGTCATCTTATTACTCACCATAGCTGCCGGTTACAGCGTATTCAAAGACGACGGCAAAGCGACGCCAGGAGAAGCATAGATTGCACAAAACATTATAAGGTAAATTGAAGTCTTTGCCTTATCTTTGATGCAACTTAATAATCACTCATCATGAAAGAATTTTTGGTCAGCCTTGAGGCGGAACCACACATCGGGCGTACCCGTGAAATAATTAAAAAATATCCCCAAATCAAAAACCTGATGGGACGTAATCCCATGACCTTTGTTTTTATCGTGGCCATTGTAAGTATGCAACTCACGCTTGCCTGGGTATCGTCTTCGCTGGCGTGGTACTGGATCCTTCTGCTTGCCTATGCCGTTGGTGCCTTTGCCAATCACGCCTTGTTTACCCTGATCCACGAATGCGCACACAACATGGTCTTCAAATCCAGGATTGCCAATCTATGGTCGGGCATACTGTGTGACCTTCCCAATGGTTTTCCGAGTTCTGTACAATTTAGAAAATACCACCTGAAGCACCATGCTTTTCAGGGCAATTACGAAATAGATGCCGATATCCCGAGTGTGTGGGAGGCAAAATTGATAGGCAATAGCTTTTTGGGTAAAGCCATCTGGCTGTTATTTTTTCCCATTTTTCAACTGACCCGTCCACCAAGGCTAAAAGAGGTTGAGTTTAGCAGCCTCTGGATGTGGATAGACCTGGTAGTAGTATTGGCAGTAGATGCAACGCTGTTTTATTTCTTTGGATACAAAGCCCTGCTTTATCTGGTGGCATCGTTTTTCTTTTCAGTTGGCCTCCACCCACTGGGAGGCAGGTGGATCCAGGAGCATTACCTGGTAGCTGCCCCGCAGGAAACCTATAGTTACTACGGGCCGTTGAACAAAATTGCTTTCAATGTAGGCTATCACAATGAGCACCACGACTTTGCTTATGTGCCCTGGAACAAATTGCCGGAGATCAAAGCCATAGCGCCCGAGTATTACAACAATCTTGTTTCACATACTTCATGGACAAAATTGGTTTGGAAGTTTCTCACAGATCCTGAAATGTCCTTATTTTCAAGAACGATAAGAGATAATAAAGGAGGCATCAATGTATCACGTGACTCAGAGACAGATTTTAATGAAGGCATTAAGATCAAAGAATCGCAAGTCACTGCCTGATTAAAAATAACAACCATGGTATCAGTCAAAATTGAAGAAGGCATCGCCTTGCTAACGATCGAAAGGCCTGAGGCGCTCAACGCCATCAATAAAGAGGTCATGGAAGCGTTGGGAGTTTTTTTTAGAGAAAATGCAGGCAACAGAGACATCCGTGGGGCCATCATTACAGGTTCTGGTGAAAAGGCATTTGCAGCCGGCGCAGATATCAAAGAATTTGCATCCCTAACCGCCGAAGAGGGGTCTGCCTTGTCAAAAAAAGGACAGGATGTATATTTTGCCATAGAAAACTTCCATGCTCCCGTTATAGCCGCCGTTAATGGTTTTGCCCTGGGTGGAGGATGCGAGCTGGCCATGGCTTGTCACATGCGCATAGCAGGGGCAAAAGCAAGGTTTGGGCAACCCGAAGTAAATCTGGGATTGTTGCCCGGTTACGGAGGCACGCAGCGATTGGCGTCATACATTGGAAGGGCAAAAGCCATAGAATTGTTGTTAACCGCGGATATGATCAATGCGGATGAAGCCCTGAGACTGGGTCTTGTCAACCACGTTTGTGAGGCAGGTACGGAAGTAGCTACTTCCAGAGCGCTGTTGTTGAAAATTGCAGAGAAGGCTCCTATTGCCATCGACTACATACTCAGATGTGTACATGCCGGAGGTGAAGGATATAAAATGGAGTATGACCTGTTTGGCCAATGCCTCGTTACCGATGATGCCAGAGAGGGAGCAAGTGCCTTTGTAGAAAAAAGAAAGGCTCAATTCAAAGGAAGCTAA
>ERZ724526.1713-NODE-1713-length-11093-cov-4.932596_pt1 | contig 11093 bp, 9 predicted proteins | sample MGYA00376059_ERZ724526 | MGnify/ENA primary metagenome ERZ724526 (study PRJEB28724, sample SAMN07190883) | activated sludge metagenome | isolation source: activated sludge of sewage treatment plant in Hong Hong | place: Hong Kong | collected 2016-03-17 ... | reverse complement strand
CTCTGCTTCAACAAAGAGTTTTAAAATTGCTTATTTCGAAATGGATTCTGTTGAAGCACATTTCGATATGGTGAAAGCAGTAAAAGATGAAATAGGTGCTAAGAATAATGAGTTGGAAAAAAATGTTGGCGATCTGGATGGTAAGTATAAAGCAAAATATGAATCACTGGCTGCCAAAACCTATACTACACAAGAAGAACAGGAAAAGGCACAGGAAGAGCTGAGGCAATATGCTGAAACTTTAAAGCAACAGAAGGATGATTATGAACAAAAGTATCAGGATTTTGTAATGCGTAAGAATCTTGCAGTAAAAACAAGAATAGAAGATTTTTTGAAAAAATTTAATAGCGACAGCCGCTATTCATATATTATTTCTTATGAAATTGGTTTGTTCTACTATCGTGATACGACTTACAATATCACCAATCAGTTGATCAAAGGTCTGAACGAAGATTATCGCAGTAATAAACTCGCCCCCGAAAAAAAATAATCTCCTGTACATGGAGGATTTTAAAAAACTATTCAGCGACTTCTCTGCACTCAAAGTGGGTGTGATAGGTGATGTAATGCTGGATTCCTACATCTGGGGTCATGTAGATCGTATTTCACCGGAAGCGCCGGTGCCCATTATTTTATTGGAAAAAAGAGAACAAAGAATAGGTGGTGCCGGTAATGTTGCTTTGAATTGCCGCTCACTGGGTGCTGCTGTTTCTATTTTATCGGTTTCTGGAGATGATAGAAATGGGGAAGCATTAATTGACCTGTTTCATCAAAATAATATTGACACTACTTATCTTATAAAGAGTAAAGAAAGAGTTGCAACTAATAAAATCAGAATTATCAGTAGAAATCAGCAAATGATGAGATTGGATGATGAAATAACAACAGATATTTCAAGTAGTGATGAAGATTTGTTTTTACAAGCAGTATCCGCATACATACAAAAGGAATCGCCTCAAGTATTGATTCTGGAAGATTATAATAAAGGGGTATTAACGGAAAGAATAATATCAGAAATTATCCAGTTATGTAAACAGAAAGGAATTGTAACCGCTGTAGATCCGAAGAGAAAGAACTTCTTCACATATAAAGGCGTAGATATTTTTAAACCCAATTTGAAAGAAATAAAGGAGGCACTCAATTTTATTGGAGAAGATATTAACCTCTTAGTATTGCAACAGTTTCATAAGGAGTTGCATGCGCAATTGCAACACAGGGTTTCTTTCATCACACTATCAGACAAAGGAGTATTTTATCAGCAAGACAATCATGCAGCAATCATCGATTCGCATATAAGAAATATTGCCGATGTATCCGGCGCAGGCGATACGGTAATTGCAGTAGCGGCTATGGTGTATGCTGCTACAAAAGATGTAAAACGAATGGCTGCCATCGCCAATATTGCAGGTGGACTAGTATGCGAAGAAGTAGGCACAGTGGCCATCAATGCCGAAACCTTGCAGCAAGAATGTGAGCTATTGATTGTCTGATTGAAATCCTTGTTCCAGTTTCTCCTCGTTTATTATTTTACCGTAATCAATAAATAATTCAAAAGCAATTTTGATCATTGCGAAGATGATGATGAAAACCTTGCCGGCTCCAAAAGTAAGAAAGATGCTCCCTAAAATGACAGTAAACTGTTGAATAAAGATGCGGATATAAGGCTCAAACATCAAGCCCACCAGTGTTGCAGTTTTATACTTGCCGGTAAAAATAAAATCAACAAGCATTTTAAATCCATAGCAAAAGAAAAAGGCTATCAGCATTATTAATGCATCTTTATTGAGTAGCGATGGCCATTTATAAAAGAAATTGAAAAATCCGATATTAGCCTTTGAGGCTATTCCTGAAACACTAAAAAACAATCCCATTTGAATAGCCACAAACATACCATAATGAAATATGAAAAATAGCATTAATGCTAAACCGGGCTTTACACTTTTGCCACCTGCTGTTTGCCAGCTTTCTTGATTTCGTGTAATGGTTACAATACCCATTTTTACCAAAGTAAGAATACCAATGATGATGGTTTCAAGGCAATAAACAATAAATACTTCAATGGGGCTCCAGCCCCAAGCCAATACGCCAATAACCGGTAATATATTGGCAGCAATTAAAAAATATTCTGATGGATGAATGGTACGTTTGAACATATCGGGGTGTAAAATAACTAATTTCGCCTTTTCAGAAGGAATCATTATGTCAAAATTTACCATTGCCATTCATGGTGGAGCCGGCACCATATTAAAGTCGGAAATAACAGCTAAGCAGGAAGCTGATTATAAAAACGCTTTAGAAGTAGCTTTGACTTGCGGCTATCAGGTACTTGAAAAAGGAGGTAGTGCATTAGATGCTGTAAGAGCAGCTGTAGTGTCATTGGAGGATATTGATTTGTTTAATGCAGGAAAAGGCTCAGTATTCGCCAGTGATGGAAGCCAGGAAATGGATGCGGCCATAATGGATGGAAAGAATTTGGACGCAGGCGCAGTGTCTGCTGTTAAAAATATTCGCAATCCTATTGAACTTGCTTTTGCTGTAATGACGCTAAGCGATCATGTAATGCTAAATGGTCGCGGTGCCGAAGATTTTGCACGATTGCATAATATAAAATCAGAGCCTGATGATTATTTCTTTTCAGCACTCAGATTTGCACAATTGAAACAGGCACAACAGAAAGGTGAAATGATGCTGGATCATCGTTCATTAAATCCTAATAAAAAATTTGGAACAGTAGGCGCAGTAGCCTGCGATGCACAAGGTAACATAGCAGCAGCAACCAGCACCGGAGGTATGACGAATAAAAAATGGGGCAGGGTGGGTGATAGCCCCATCATTGGTGCTGGTACTTATGCCAACAATCAAACCTGTGCCATCAGTTGCACAGGCCATGGCGAACCTTTTATACGTTCCGTTACAGCATACGATGTAAGTTGCCTGATGGAATACAAAAATCTTTCACTGCAAGATGCAATGCACATTGTAGTGCATGATAAATTATTGAAATTGCATGGCGAAGGGGGTATGATAGGTGTGGATGCAAAAGGAAATGCGGCGATGATGTTTAATAGTGAAGGCATGTATCGGGCAATGAAAAATAGCGAAGACGCAATGGAAATCAGTATTTATAAATGATGGAATGAGCATGAAAAAGATTGCAATAATAGTAGCCGGTGGACAAGGTGTAAGAATGAACAGTAAATTGCCTAAGCAGTTTATGTTGCTGAAAGGGAAACCTGTTATTTACTATTCCATCAAAACTTTCCTGGATGCTTATGACGATTTGGATATTGTACTTGTGTTGCCCGAAGAATATCAGGCAATAGGCCGGGAAATGGTAAACGCATATTTCAATACTGCCCGTATTGAGATAACAGCTGGAGGTGCTACCCGGTTTCAATCAGTAAAAAACGGACTGAAACTGGTAAATGAAAATGCAATCATATTTGTCCACGATGGCGTACGTTGCTTAGTTTCAAAAAAATTAATACATCGCTGCTATCATGATGCCGTTCAGCATGGAAGTGCCATACCTGTAATACCTTCAAAGGATAGCGTAAGATTATTGATACAAGATGGAAGCCAATCGGTGGACAGAAGCAAACTGATGCTGGTACAAACACCACAAACATTTCAAAGCAATATTTTGCAGCCTGCTTATCAAATTGCTTATCAAGAATCGTTTACTGATGAAGCATCGGTAGTTGAAAGCCATGGCGGCAAACTGTTTTTAACAGAAGGGGAAGAATTGAATATGAAAATAACAAAACCGATTGATTTATTAATTGCTGAAAAAATTTTGGAAAGCAAACAATAAACTTGCTGTTCTGCTTTCAAAAATCATCGGCGTTTTAGCCATTTTAAATAAAAAGGCAACCTATTTATTTTAAGTGCAGGATAGGGTTCGTTTCCGGCGCCAAATCCTTTGTAAAATGCAGCTAAGCTCGCAATATCGGAACCTTCAAAATCAAGGATGATTTTTTTGCCGGCATGATCTTTAATAAATGCATCAATTAAAGCATGTGATGCGCCACTGTCTCGCCCCGAAGTCGCATTGCCAACCAAAATATAATATGCACGCTGATGCGAATAAAAGAATACTGCAGAAGCTGCAATGTCTTCTTCATGCAAACAAACGCTATAGTTCGTCGCCATTCCTTTTTCTGACAATATTTGATAAAGCTTTTTAAATCTTGATATATTATCTGAAGATTCCTGCCCTTGCACTTTCATTTGTGCAACAGCAAGTGAAATAATTTTATCAACATCAATATTCTTTCTTACAAAGCCTGCCAGCTGGTTGCATTTTTTGATATTTCTTTTTGTGTTTTCATTGTATTGATTGTAAATCGTTTCATAATGCTTGTTCAAGTCAAGCGTAAAATTATTTCTGGGAAAACTGAAAGGATGTGGTGCATCCTGTACATTGCCAAAGTTCAAAGCAATATCAATGTATTTAAATTGTGCCGGAATAGCTGCTATAAACCGGTCGCGGATGGCTGTGGTAAGTTGATTGCCAAATATGCCCAGTTGTGCGGTAATAAATGGCTGATATAAATATTTGATTCCCCATTTGCTTTTCCAGGTAAGTGGCATTATGAATTCATAATCATTATAAACCAACACATCCCAGTTTGCCACCATGGTGTCTAAATAATAAGAATAACCATATATCATCCCATTGGCCGCCCTTTCCATACAGGCATCCCATTTTGTTTTATCAACATGTTCATGTTTGATGTATTGTATCGTTCCGTTTTCGTTCATCAAAAACTAAGATTGCGTTCTATACGTCGGGGATTAAAATTGGAAACATCAATTGAAAAAGAAATTTTGCTGAAAAATATTTTTTTCTTTTCAATAGTGGAAAGGATGTAGTCTTTATAAACCGGACTATACACCAGTGGCAAATAAATATTCACCAAACCTTTAAGAAATGATAACTGCAAACCTGCATCATACAAAAACCTGTCGAGGGTTTCTTTGTTTTTCCATGCTTCTGCATAAGTGCCCAGGTCGGCAAAAACTTTTACCGGAATCTTTACAGGTAACAATGCAAATGGATTAATAGCTGCAGGTAGTGTGGTTGTGAAGTTAGTCGCAATTAACCAATCGTCTGTTTTGCCTACTTTGCTGGCCAATAAATCTGTTCTTACTTTAAAGCCTCCATCTCTCATCATAATTTGCTGACTGGCCATGCCCTCAAATTTATTTCTGCCAATAAAATAATCGCTATAAGTATAATCTTCATAGCCATTAGCGCCTGTCATATTTAAATGGAAACGATCATTATTAAATTGCGTAGAAATGGTTTTTGAAGTTGTATAAATAAATTTTCCGGCAAACAGTCTTACATCCAAACCACCGCCTTTGGGATAATTAAAAAAATAGTTGCCAGTAAAGGCCGGACGAATAAAATCTTTACCTTGTTCAACCTTCAATTCGCCTTTATATGGATACAGCACCCTGTTATTTTCAATAACAAAGCTTAACTGATTCAGCACCCGGTTTTTATTTTCGGTTGTAACTGCAGTGAAGTACTGATAGCCGCCACCGGTATCAGGCACACTATCTCTGTAAAATCTGAAATTGTCTTCAGAGAAAAGAAATGATTTAAAGCGGATAAATTTATTAAAGCTGCTTCTTGCATTTTTATTGGCAAATGTGAATTTTATTTCCGGAACGATTTTTTTGTAGCCGGTAAAGGTTTTATTTCCGGCACTGTCTTTATAAAGATTCATGGTAAAGGCAGCAGCATTGAAACCTAAATCAATCTTTCGGAAAATATTGCGGGGATAAAAAGTATAAAATCCAAAACCAAGACCGCTGATAGATTTGGAGCCGGTGGCATACAGGGGAGCTAGTAAAAATTGAAAACGGCTGGGTGGAAGTTTTACATTTGAAATGACTATACCCGCCATCAGTTTATCATAAGCATTAAAGCCGGTAACCGGAAAAAGACTGATGATTGAATTCTTTTTTGACAGTTCCCCCGATGTTATTTTATTAAAAACGTTCAATGGTGTTACTATTGAAGTACCTTGCTTAACAACATCGGGCAATAATCCTGTTTTATTTAACAAAGAAAAAATAGAATCTAAATTTCGGCCGCTGGCATCTTCCATTGATTTTTTAAAATCTTGCGGCTGTGGATGTTTAAACTGCCATTGTTTAAAATATGATTGCATGGCTTTATTAAATGTGGCTGCGCCCAATTCTTTGGATAGTAAACTCATCCATTTGGAAGTTTTGTAATAAGCAACCAGCGCATAATTTGCTATACTGAAATGCTCAGCGGTAGTTTCAATGGCCTGATCTTTATGGGTAGCCGACAAAGTTTCCAGTAAAATTTGTTCTAACTGGGTAATTGCTTTTTGTTTTGTAGCATTTACATATAGATTTTCATAATAAGAATTCATGCCTTCGTCCATCCAGGGATGCTTTCTTTCGTTTGTTCCCAGTATGCCGTAAAACCAGTTGTGCCCCAGTTCATGTGCAATAACTCTGTCAAGCAAGCTTCTGTTTTGCATGGGAGATATTATCGTAATGGTTGGGTATTCCATGCCGCCGCCAAAACTTTTGGGGCCTTCAACAACCTTTACTGTGGAATAGGGATATTCGCCTACTAAATTTGAGTAATGCAGAACTGCTTTTTTTGCAAAATAAGCTGCGCTATCCCAAATCGTTTTAGAATTATAAATATAATAAGCTTCAACTTCAATTTTTTTACCGGATGGAAGGATTAAGGAATCTGTATTTACAACAAACCTCTTATCGGCAAACCACGCAAAGTCATGCACGTTGTCTTGTTTGTATTCTAAGGTCTTGTAAGCAGCAGATGTGGGTGGAAAGGATTCTTTTGTAGTTTTGATAGCGCCAAAACTGTTTTTTCCCTTTTGAATGGCTGGCGACCAAGAGAAATTTTTTCTGGAAAGCAGCCATTGTTTTTCGTCAGTATTTTGCAGCACACCGGTTGCGGCTACTACATAGTTTTGGGGAACTGTAATGCGTACCTCAAAACGGCCAAACTCGCTATAAAATTCTCCTTGGTCGTGGTAGGGCATGGGATGCCAGCCCTGCTTATCATACACTGCGGGTTTGGGATACCATTGTGTTATCTGATAGCTTTGCCCATCATGCCCGCCACGTGAAAAATTAAAAGGCATCTTTACATGAAAAGGAGTTGTGATGTTAATTTTTTGTCCGGGAAAAAGCGGAGCAGGCAAAAGCAGTTTTACAATATCAATATATTGAGGGTGATCTTCAGTAGTGGCAGTAATGTTGTTTACTTTAAAATCTAATTTATTGATATATCCTTTTTCTTCTTTAGAAGAAAAATAAAATTTTGTATTTCCGTTTTCAAGCGATTGATCAGTATATGCGGTTTTGTCATTTTTATAAGCATTGGGCCAAAGATGAAACCAGATATAATGCAATGTATCGGGCGAATGATTGATGTATTCAATATTTTCAAACGCATCCAACGTATGTTCTGTATCGTTTAAAGAAACATCAATTGAATAATTGACCTCTTGCTGCCAGTATTGTGCCTTTCCCTGTTGGCAAATGATTTGAAGAACACATATTAATAAAATGACTTTTCTCAAAAGACGGAGTTTTCTCAAAAATAAAATCAATATTCTGCAATAGGAAATCTATTATCTATTTTCCTTTGCCCGTTAAAATAATTCGTAAAGTGTGAAGCATGATTTTAAAATCAAGCACCAGAGAAATATTTTCAATATAGAGCAGGTCAAATTTGCTGCGCTCTATCATGGCATCCACATTTTCGGCATAACCATATTGTACCATGCCCCAGCTGGTAAGGCCGGGTTTTACCCTCAGCAGATATTTGTAATAAGGAGCTTGCGCAATAATCTGGTCAATATAAAACTGCCTTTCGGGGCGTGGGCCCACCAGGCTCATATCACCTTTAAGAATATTCCAAAGTTGTGGTAGCTCATCAATCCTCCACTTACGCATTATTTTTCCCCAGCGAGTTATGCGTGGATCATTATCGGATGAAAGGGAAGGGCCATTTGCTTCAGCATCAACAACCATTGAGCGAAATTTATACATACGAAATGATTTCCCTTTGTAGCCAATTCTTTCTTGTACAAAAAAGACAGGACCCTTTGATGAAAACCATACACGAATGGCTGCGAATAATATTAAGGGTGATAATAGAATGAGACCCAACAGTGCCGTTACAATGTCAATTATTTTTTTAATATTTTGTTGCCACTCGGGCATTAAGCCGGTTTGTAAGTCAATAAGTGGCGCACCCATTACATTGATGGTTTTTACCGATCCGGAAAGAATATCCAACGTATTGGGCTGAATTTTTATTTCTACATCCTTTTCGCTGAGGCGGCTGATAAAGTTTTCCAGGCTTGCCTGTTCCGATTTTTCTAAAGCCAGTACTACTAATTTTATTTTTTGACTGTCAATGATGTTTTCAAGTTCATCTGTACTGCCCAGCCTTGGAATCATTTTTTGCATGTTGCTTTTTCCATTGGCATCTTGAGTGATGTAGCCTACATATCTGTATCCGCCATCCTGCAAGCTGTTTTTTGTTTCTTTATAAATACGCAAAGCATTATCATGACTACCGACCAGTAAAGAAGGAAAAAAAACTTTTCCACTCAATAATTGATTTTTTGCTTTATTGAGAATGATTAATCTGCCTGTTAATGTGAAAATAAAATGAATGGCAACCAGAACACCGAATGAAAAGAAATAGTATGAAAAATGGGTATGAGGATCGTTTAGTACAAAGGCCAGCATTAATCCGATGCAACCCAAGAGGGTACAGACAATAGTAAGTGTAAACTCTGCCAGCCTTGATTTTTTATACAATGCTTTATATGTGCCTGCCAGTGTGTAGAGTGTAAGCCATCCAACAGGAACGAAAATAATAATCAGTAACCACGATTTAGTGCTGATTGGATAAGCACCTTTATCATCTAAAACATTTGATCTGTAAAAATAAAAAAACAACCAAGAGGCAACTGCCGTTAAGTAGTCAATCCACACATACCAGCCCATGGCTATTTTATTGCCTGATTTTGTCATTGAGTAATGGTATTGTTGCCAATTTTTTCCAGTATCTGATGTGCGACATCCATTGCCATTAAACCGTCAATTTCTGAAACAACCGGTTTTGTATTATTTTGTATGGATTGAATAAAAGCAGTGAGTTCTTCTTTGATGGCATTCACTTCAGGTACTACCGGATTTGCCATTGCTATGGTTTTCTTTCCGGTAGGCGTTGCTATATCAAAAGCAAAAACATTTGTATCCTGCGGCTCTTTCAATTTGATGATTTCAGTTTTCTTGTTCAAAAAGTCAATACCGATATACGCATCTTTTTGAAACAATCTAATCTTTCGCATTTTTTTCATGGAAATACGACTGCTGGTCAGGTTGGCAACACACCCATTGTTAAATTCTATTCTTACATTGGCTATGTCAGGCGTTTCTGTCATAACGCCTACTCCGCTTGCAGAAATATTTTTTACATCGCTTTTTACCAGACTGAGAATAATATCAATATCATGAATCATGAGGTCAAGAATCACACTTACTTCGGTGCCTCTTGGGTTAAACTCGGCCAGCCTGTGAACTTCAATAAACATGGGATTGAGGTGTAAGTCTTTAACTGCCAGAAATGCCGGATTAAATCTTTCCACATGACCCACTTGAAGTTTTATGCCAGATTCTTTTGCTAAGGTTACTAATTGCCGGGCTTCATTCATCGTATTGGCCAGTGGTTTCTCTACAAAAACGTGGCGGCTTTTTTTAATCGCCATTTCACAAATATCAAAATGGTGGTTGGTAGGGGCTACTACATCTACGACATCACATGCGTCCATCAATGCGCCGGCATCTACAAACCGGGGTAGTTGGTATTTCTCGGATACTTCTTTTGCAATAGCATCATCGGGGTCGAAAAATCCAACCAGTTCTACTTCGGCTATTTCCTTCCAGTTGTTCAAGTGAAATTTTCCCAAATGGCCTGTGCCAAAAACTCCTACTTTGAGCATAAGTGTTCAATTAAATAATACCCAAAGATAAAGATTGCATTGCGGCAGTGCGAAAGAGTTATAAACAGCCCTGCATTTTTACAGCATTCTTGAGTGGCTAATATATGATGGATGAAAAATGAAAAGGCAGGAACCGTTTTTAATAGTGTTGATGATGCTTTCAGCGTATTGAACGGGAACAGCCGGACAACCCTGGCTACGTCCAATATAGCCTTGCGCATTTACCAGATCCTGAGAAACATAAGGCGCACCGTGTACTACAATGCCACGTTCAAAAGCATTGTCATTGATACCGGATTCAACTCCTTCCAATTTTAAAGAGTATCCGTTTTTGCCCTCATAAGTAGGGCCGGTAATGTAAAAACCAGGGCTACTCATAAATGAGGAGGCTTTGTTTGAAAATGTATTTGCAAGTTCTTTTCCTGTATTTCTGCCATGCGCAACCAGCGTTTGAAAAAGTACATTATAGTTTTTTATATCAATTACAAATAATCTTTTTTCGTTACTTGGCTTACTGAAGTCGATAATGGAAATAATAGAATCATTTATCAGTTTGCCTTCCTGTTGCAAAAAGTCGAATCCCTTTTTGGCATACTCATAAGCTTGAGCGCTCAGCCCTTTAATATTAAGGTGCAAACTATCGTAAACAGATTTAATAGCAGGCATCAGACGGAGCGAGTCGGTAGGTGTATGGCTAACTGTAGTGTCGTGAGTATAAAATATCTTATTTCCGGTAGCGGATTTTGCAAAAGCAAAAGGAATTTGCAAAAGACCAATAATTAAAGAAGAAAGAAATAAATAAGTTGCTTTGAATTTCTTAATCATCACCTTTACACATTTTGTTTTACATGGATATTAAAAAATATTCATTCATCCTATGTTACAAATCCAATCTTGAAACAGTTCCATTTTTTTAAAATAAAACTGCCCGTGAAATATTCACCGGGCAGTTTTGGATTTTTTTGTATCAAGGTAAAAAACAGTCCTTGATTTAATTTTTGCGGACCGGACGGGACTCGAACCCGCGACCTCCGCCGTGACAGGGCGGCA
>ERZ724526.1705-NODE-1705-length-11141-cov-3.502526_pt1 | contig 11141 bp, 8 predicted proteins | sample MGYA00376059_ERZ724526 | MGnify/ENA primary metagenome ERZ724526 (study PRJEB28724, sample SAMN07190883) | activated sludge metagenome | isolation source: activated sludge of sewage treatment plant in Hong Hong | place: Hong Kong | collected 2016-03-17 ... | reverse complement strand
TAAAACATGCATTGAACATTATTGTAATGTAGACGTATATTTTGAATTTACCATTACCCCTCATTTGAAGCCGGATCTCACCCATCACCCCAGAATTTCCCCTTCATTTTAACATAACCTTAGTCCCCGATTTAAATCCAGGTTAAATCCCCCCTTCACCGCCCACTGCATTTTCACACCCCTTAATTTGGCGGTATAAACACAAATTTCACATGACATCAACTCCATGGATGCGGATGCTGATCCTGCCCGCCTTTGCTTTGCTGACTTCCTGCAGTCCCTCGTACACCTATTTTACCAAAAGCCTCTACGAACAGGAAAAATGGTCACCGGAAGATATCCAGCGGATCCAGTTTTATGTCTCCAGGGATATAGTGCTGACCCGGAACTTGTCAAGTGGAGAAACGTCGATTGCAGAAGGCAAGATTAAAATTGTCAATGGCAGTAGGGTGGAACAGGTGGTGATCAAATCCGGTACGCCCGGGGTTTTGGTTCTAATGCCGCGTGAGGATCGTTTTGCCATCAGCTTCGAAGCAGATGATGAAGCTTTTCTCATGTTTGGGCCCAATCCAAAGTTTGACGATCGATTTGCCTTGCTGGCGCAGGAGTGGCAGCGGGATGGGGGACAAGTGCACTACCGGGACAAGGTCTATTATGCGGATGCTTCCAATGCCTATGCCAGCCTGATGGTGGACCTGAAAACTGTTGGGGAAAGTAAGGTCGAAACACGCCAAGCTCCCGGCAGAACCGTTCAGGATTAGACACAATTCCTTATTGGATGCCTTTCAGAAAGGGCACAAATTTGAATTGACCGAAAGTTTCACTGCGAATCTCTCCGTTTTCAAGCCGGGTAAATCGCCACATGGTCTGGCTGTCTTCATCACCGATGGGAATCACCAGGTGACCGCCTATGGCAAGTTGACTGAGAAGATTGTCCGGTAAAGCTGTAGCCCCGGCAGTGACCAAAATCTTGTCAAAGGGAGCAAACCTCGGTAGTCCCGCATATCCATCTCCGAGAAATGTCCGGATAAGGCCAAAACCAAGTTCGCGGAGCAACTGATCTGTTTTTTCATACAGGCCGCTTTGGCGCTCGATACTGTACACTTTGGCGCCAAGCAGGAAGAGGACACAAGCCTGGTACCCTGATCCGGTGCCCACCTCAAGGACCTTGTCTCCTTTCCGGATGTCCAGGAGACTGGTTTGTGTGGCAACCGTAAGTGGTTGAGAAATCGTCTGGGCACAGCCTATCGGGAAGGCTACATTCTGATAGGCCCACTCTTCAAATGCTTTATCCAGGAATAGATGACGGGGTACTTTGGACATCGCATCCAGTACCCTTTCGTCCCGCACCCCTTCCTGGCGCAGGGTGTCCATGAGCTGCATACGAAGTCCCTGATGACGGTACGTATCTCTTCGCAAGTTTGATTATTTTACCACCTGGTTATGAAGCACGGAACAGGCCTTTGATTGAGGCTACCCCGGTAGGGCGTTCCGCAACGGTAAAAGTACATATTTATATTATAAAAAATAATAATATATGAGCGATATCAAATTCGGTACAGATGGATGGCGGGCCATTATTGCAGATGACTACACGGTCCAGAATGTCATACGCGTGGCAGAGGCTACAGCACTCTTCATGAAGGAGCGGTCTATGCAAAAAGTCATTATTGGCTATGACTGCAGATTTGGTGGAAAGCTGTTTGCAGAAACGGCAGCAAGAGTGATGGGAACCTATAAGATCGAAGTCGTCATGGGCGACCATGTGGCTTCTACACCAATGGTGTCACTGGGCGTCCGTAAACTTGGGGCCGATCTCGGCATCGTGATCACCGCAAGCCATAATCCTCCATCTTACAATGGATTTAAACTCAAATCTTCTTTCGGTGGCCCTTCCATACCGGCGGATGTTACCTCAGTCGAAAATCATATTCCGACACAAGCTATGAAGGCGTTGGTCTCGATAGATGACATGAAATCAAATGGACTGCTCAAGTACATGAACCTGGAGGACATGTATTATGATCATGTCATGGCCTCCTTCGATGTTCCGGCTATCAGGAATTCAACCTTTACCATTGGATATGATGCCATGTATGGAGCAGGATACCTGATTTTCCCCAGGATCCTCCCGCAGGCTAAATGTCTTCACTGCGATTATAACCCATCCTTCTACGGACAGGCTCCGGAACCCATTGAGCGCAACCTGCAGCCTTTTAGTGACATGATCAAAGGGGATCCCGGGATGCAGATCGGTATCGCCAATGACGGAGATGCGGACCGCATCGGTATGTTTGACGGTGATGGCAATTTCGTTGACTCCCATCATATTCTTCTGTTGTTGTTACTCTATTTGCACAAATACAAAGGCATGAACGGAAAAGTGGTCGTGACCTTTAGCGTGACGGATAAAATGGTGCAGATGGCCCAAAAATTCGGATTGCCTTATGAAGTGACCAAGATTGGATTTAAATACATCGCTGAGATTATGACCCGCGAAGATGTGTTGGTTGGGGGTGAGGAGTCCGGCGGACTTGCGGTCAAAGGGCACATCCCTGAGCGGGATGGTGTTTGGATTGGCCTGATGATTCTTGAATTTATGGCTAAAACCAACAAGTCGCTGAAGGAATTGGTGCAGTTGGTCTATGATGAGGTGGGCACCTTTGCGTTTGATCGGGATGACCTGCACATCACTCAAGCGCAAAAGGAGGACGTGTTGGATAAATGCAATCGGGATCAATACACCACCTTCGGTACCTACACGATCACCCGTACCGAAAAACTTGATGGATTCAAATATTACCTCAGCAATGGCACTTGGGTGATGATACGGCCTTCCGGTACAGAGCCTGTTCTCCGGGTATACTGCGAAGCACCAGACCGGTCCATCGCAAGGACTACATTGGATGCTGTAAGAAAAGAATTATTGGGAGCCTGATCAGTTGCCGTCGTATTGCTGGATTTTATCCACGCCTGCGATCCGTTTCAGCATATTTCTGAAAATGAAATAGTGGAAGGGCAGCATGGCGTACCAATAGTTGCGACCGAGGATGCCTTGTGGACGGAAGGTAGCTATTTGCTTGAGCACACAACGGTTTTTACTTTTCACGATCGAAAATTCCAGCCAGGCTTCACCTGGGAGTTTCATTTCTGCAAAAAGCAGGAGGCGATGATTTTTACGATCCGCCAGTATCACGCGCCACAAATCCAAAGATTCTCCCGCCTGGATGTCGGTTTCACTGCGCCGGCCTCGTTCTATGCCTACGCCACCAACCATTTTATCCATAAAACCACGGATTCGCCATAAGCGATCCGCATAGAACCAGCCATTTTTACCTCCGATACCAAAAAATCGATCCGTGACTTCTTCGACTTTATCCTGAGGTATTTCAACCCATTTCCGGTCGGTATAGCATCCGTTGACAGGAACTTCGATATGCTGATTGACCTCAAGATTGGTCAGACTGCTGGATGCGGCATCAGTCCAACTGGAGACCACCATATTTTGCTCAATCCGAAGGAAAGCCATTTTGATCGCCTCTTTATAAGGAATGAGCTCCTGAGGGATGATGTCCTGTACAGAATTCTCCTGGCAGATGACATCATTTTTCATGCTTTCCACGAGTTGTTTGGCAATCGTAAAATTGGCGGAGGTGGTCAGATACAACCAATAAGCAGACAACCCCGGGAAGACCACCGGCATAGCTATGATATACCTCTTGTATCCGCGAACCTCAGCAAAGTCAAGAAGCATTTGTTTATAGGAAAGAACATCCGGTCCCCCGATTTCAAACGTCTTGAAATACGTCTTTTCATCCCTAAGGCATAGATGCATGTAGTTGATGACATTGCGTATGGCTATGGGCTGGCATTTTGAATTCAGCCAGCGCGGAACGATCATCACAGGTAATTTTTCAGTCAGGTCGCGGATGATCTCAAAGGACACGCTTCCTGAGCCTACGATAATCCCTGCTTCAAAGATGGTATACGGTATGCCTGAATCAACGATGACATCCTTGACTACTTTTCGGGCCATCAGGTGGCTGGACAACTTTTTCTGGTTGCTGATGCCTCCGAGATAAATGATCTGTCGCACCTGGCAGAGAGAAGCAACCAGGATGAAACACCCGGCTGACCTCAACTCATATTCTTTGAGGGTGGTACTGGTATCTCCCAGCGAGTGAATAAGGTAATAGGCAACATCGAAGATCTTTTTGTTGAAATGCTGCAGCGCGTTTTCAGGCTTCAGGAAATCAAATTCTATGATCTCGACTTTACTCCGAAGATCTTCGGAAGGCTTAAAACGGTTGACGTCCCTGACGACACAGGTGACATCGTGACCTGCTTCAACCAGCACAGGCAATAGCCTCATGCCGATATACCCGTTTGCGCCAGTAAGGAGGATTCGCATAGTATAAACCTGAACACTAAATTACGCTATTTCATAACACGCCATGGTGAAGTCAACAGCAGAAAAGAAAATACCTCCTATCATTCACTTATATTTGAAACGTATTTCACCCGAATGTTGCTGATGAAGAAATCCTTGTTTCTCTTCTTTTCTATCATGCTGGTTATCCCTCTTATTCCGTTCGCCATCTTTGGTGAGTTGGATGGAATACGGTGGATTGAGGGAACCTCCGGTTGGATCACTTTTCTTTACGGGATCATTCTCTTAGCCAGCGATATTGTACTTCCGCTACCTTCCAGTCTTATTGCCGTTTTTCTGGGCGCCAAACTTGGATGGCTGGCAGGTAGTGCTGCCATTTTCCTTGGTTTGATGTCCGGTTCACTGATTGGATTTGGGATGGGATGGGTCGTGGGCCGAAAAGTATTGGATCGTATGATATCCGAGCGCGGTCAGGAGCTCTATACCCGACTTGAACATCGGATGAGCTATTGGGCGCTTGCCTTATGCCGGTCAGTACCGATGCTTGCCGAAGCTTCAGTGATTGCAGCAGGCGTTGCGAAATTGGACATTAAAAAAACTTTGCCAATGCTGCTGATGTCCAACCTTTGCCTGGCGATTTTGTACAGTCTGTTTGGATTTTATGGAGACCAACATGCCTCTCCCATGCTTTTATTTGCCGGAGGTATCCTCGTGCCGGCTTGCGGAATGCTGGTCCTTTTAGTACTTTTCGGTAAATCCATGTTTAGCCGTCCCTCACCCGACCGTATATGCTAAGAACCAGAGAAGAACTCATCTATTTGCTGACCAAAGCGGCTGAACTGGAACACCTTCTGGTCTGCCAGTATCTTTTTGCCGCATTCAGCATCAAACGATTTGAACATGAAGGCCTTACGCCTTTGCAACAAAATGCTGTGGATGAATGGGGTCAGCGGTTGTTGCTGATCTCCCGCCAGGAAATGGAACACCTGGGCCTGGTGAGCAACATATTGACCTCGATTGGAGCCATGCCTCATTTTGAGCGGCCTGCGTTTCCTAATACAGGTCCATACTATCCCTTTCCATTGGTTCTCGAACGGCTCAACCTGGAAACCATTCAACGGTTTGTTTGTGTCGAGAAGCCGGTGGATGTCAAAACACCGTTGTGTAAGGAACCTCCGCCACCCACGCACATGTTGGATGTGGGATCACCCACCACCTTCAACAGTGTTGCACAACTCTATGCGCTCATCCGGGAAGCAATTATCGAAATTCCCATTCCTGACACTGATTTATTTGTTGGCCCCAGGTCTGCCCAGGTTGGTGGCGATGAGCTTGATCTTGATTTCGGGCGCATCGGTGCCGTGGGTGGTGTCTATGATGTCACCTTGTTTCCTGTCTATGATCGTGCCACGGCCATTCAGGCTGTAGATCTGATCACCGAACAGGGCGAAGGCACTCCACATGTCAAGCCGGATGAACCCTCACACTATGCGAGGTTCCTGGAGACCTATGGAGAAATGAAGAAATTTTTAGCTGAGGATCCCGGTTTTGATCCTGCCAGAAATGTAGTGTCCAATCCCCGGATATGGGAACATGACAATGTCAAAGGCAGTACACTCATCACGGATCCGATGACAAGGGAAGTGATGCTTTTTTTCAATCTCAGCTACGAGCTGATGTTGATGATGATGATCCGCTTCTATGCCCATACGGATGAGACTTCAGATGAAATCAGTATTCTCAAGTACGCAGCCTTCTTTCCCTTTATGACCATGGTGATCCGTCCATTGGGTGAAATGCTCACCACCATGCCAGCATTTAAAGATCAGCCTGATGGTCCAAGGGCGGGCGCCGGATTTGAACTGAATTATATCCATTCCTTTTTGCCCCATAAGACGGCCGCATGGACCTTGATGTCCGAACGCATGAAGACCATCTCGTCCGAAATGGCGAGAGTGTCCAAATTACCGCATGCGCCTAAGGGACTGGATTATATTGCTGAAAGTATTGCCCTGGTCAACAGGAATTTTACACAAAACTTAATGGGAAGATAACAATGCTCGACATCCAATTTGAAGGCTGGTTTCAATGTCGTTTTGCTACAGATCCGGATCCCACAAATGATCCGCGCGGCCTGAGTGGCCCGACACAGGTGGTGCCCGGAGAGCCTGATTTTGACCGGCTGATACGGCTCAATAATTTTTCAGCTGCACGCTATCCGTTTGAACAGGCGAAAGGGGTGACTGTAACCTCCGTTTCTTATCAGCAGGATACCCTGGCCGAACATTTTCTTGTTGGCGCTTCTGTCAACCTGCTCGATAATCCGCAGTTCCATCAGCGCAACCAGATCACCTCACCTTCTGCATTGCAAAGCGCTATCGATCCGTTTCATTTGGAAATCCGGAAAGACAATGTGATTATACAGCGCAAGGATTTCTGGGATCAGACCCGACCCAACCTTACGTTTAATGATATTTTCAGTGATCCTGCCCTGGCCAATCGCAGACTTAATACCGGAGTGATCCAATCTCCTGTAGTGGCTGAGCAACTTGGAATACTCAACTATGAGCAATACAGAATCGATCGCAAAGCTGACCTTCTGCAATTACTTGAGAAGACAACAGATCCTGTCAAGCGCGCCGGACTGGAAAAACGGATCCGTAATATCCGCACAGATAAAACCCAAACAGGTGTGATGCTCGCCGCTACACAGTTTCTGGGCTTGCTCGCCCAATATGGTTTTGATATCAATGGCACGGCATTCATCACGGATCCCAACAACCAACTCGGTGGCGAGATCGGTTGTTCGCAAAACTGGCCTCTTTCCTTTTGGATGGGCGGGTATGATGTCGATACCTTTTTCGGGTATATGAAAGGGACACTGAGTATCCCTTTCTATCCCAGGAAATAATAGCTTCTAATTATTTGGGTTTGGCCCAAATGTCTTCGATAGGAACATATTGACCTGCATAGCCTAATGATTTAAGCGCTGAGGTCCATGCAGGCATGATCGCCGGTGCGCGCAACTGGGGAGAACTCGGTGAGCCGATGACCACTACCTCCTTGCCTTTGGCCAGTCCAAGATCAGCATTGGAAAACGTGATGCCGTCTGTAGTCAGATAACTGATCAGGTCAGGTGCAATCGCCACCGGATGCATTTTGTTGCTCACCCATCCGATCAGATTTTCATTCTGATTATAAATCGTCATCGTGTTTTTCTTTTTATCCTGCAGCACCACTGTACCAAAATCAAAACCTCCTTCTGTGCTTTCTGTAGTGTCTACGATTTCTCCTTTAAACAGGATATACCCTTTGAGGAATTTGACCACCGCCTTTACCGGATCCTGCCCGGCTTCCAGGGCCGTATGCAGCGCTTTGCCTAAAGCAAGCGCATAGGAGAGGGTATTGACGACAGCATTTTGTCTGACGGTGTCCCCATTCATATGCCAGAAGGCAATACCGGCATCCTCCGTAAAGGTGCCGCTGCTGATGATCGCCCGCATGATGGGTTCGGCTTCTGCCGCACTGTCTGCAGAAAAACTAACCTCCGTGGTTTTATTGGCCAGCACAATCGGAGATATGGGAAGTTGTGCGTAAGTGCATTGCGTGAGGGAAGGTATCGCACGTCTTGCTCCTGAAGCATCCACAATGGGAATTTTTAGTTGGGAGGCGATAGCCAACGGAACAAACGTATTGCCGGCACCCACTTCGCCGGGCAGGACACCCATCAGTTTGACCGGAGGGTTTTGCTGAGCCAGTGATTTATCCAATGCCTGAAAAGCCATCTTGGGCACGTCCGTTGGAAAATTGTTGGCAGCTGCAAGAGGTGAACCTACTCCTGCTCCGACAGCGACCCACTGATCTTTGGTGATGTCTTTGGGATCAATGACCTGTACGGGAGATTGTTTGAGGAGGTACTTCATGAATTGCTCTCCTATGGATTTAGGGCCGCCACCGCCACTGCCAAGGATAGTAGCGCCATCCAGGATCCGGCGCAGATCGTCATGCGAAAGTGTTGTCATTTCATTTTGTTTTAGAAAATCAAGATACAAAATACCTCACCAATTCATCCGCCTCCTTTTGGTTGACAGCAATGCGTTTTGGATCATAGGTCATGTGGAAAATCTCCGAAGCTTCTGACACCCTTCCTTCCCGGATCAAGACTTGCGCCAGGTGTACAGTGGCATAAATGCCATGAAGGTAATTGTCATGCTGTCGGGCCAATTCACAGGCTTTTTGCAGCCAGGAAATAGCTTCTTCCGTTTGACCTAATGCCAGGTAGGAACGGCCGCGCAGGGCATACAAGGCAGGGAAGAAAACTCTTTCTTCATAGGTAGACAGCAGTGCTTCTGCTTTTTCAATAACACCGAGCACTTCGCTCCAGCGGGCAGCGTGATGATAGGCATCTACCAATAGGGTGTAAAACATCCCGAGGCCAAGGGTCGCACGTGAACCCTGCCATTTTTCAATGATATCGTGGATTTGCTGAATGCCTTGTCCTGCATCTCCACGTTTGGCCATCACCCATCCTTTAACGGCCAAAGCCATCCTGATGAAAACAGGAAATCCCTGCTGTTCAGAAAGTTCAAGCATACGTTGTGCATTGATTTCAGCCTCATCGGTCTGCTGAAGGAATGCATTCAGAAAGGCTTCAGCCTGTATGGCCATTCCTTTGGAGAATGCATGCTCCATCCGGTCGGCCAGTTCATGCATTCGGCCAATCTGCGTGAAAGCGGCTTCAGGCTGACCTCTCATGGCCAAGGACCAGGTGTGGCAGATCCAAACTGTGATTTTTGGGTTTTGAGCATAATGCGCCAACTTTCCTTTGTAAGCCACATCCGGATACAGGGCAAGCAGTTGTTCGACATGCAGATCCTGTGTGTTGAAATCTCCAAGCCAGAAAGCACAATTCGCCAACATCAGGTGGGCTTGAATTTGTTCGCCGGTGAGATGAAGACGCTTTCCAGTCTCAAGCATTTCTTCAGCCAGGGCATTGCATTTCGCGATAGCACCCCGCATATAGTAGTGCACACTCAATCCGAACAGCACTGTAGCTTTTTGAGGAATATCTCGTTCGATTTGACGGGCAATCTCCTGGGCTTTAAGGTAGGTTTCTCCGGTGATGTCGGCACTTTGTCCATAGGTGACCAACCGGATAGAGCCAAGGGTCAACATAAGATTGAGCAGCAGTTCCAGGTTTTCCTGTGTGACCGGAATTTTTTCGAGAAGACGTTGGGCATGTACAATGACTTCTTCTGCGCCTTTGTATACACCGTTTTCTACAGCCTGTTCACCGACTTTACTCCAGTACTGTGCGGATTCCGCATAGTCTTCGGCAGCCTCAGCATGATGACCCAGGACGTGATAGAAAGAACTGATCTGGTCAGCATACGTGAGTTTGATCCAATCCACCAATTGTAAGTGAATACGACGTCTGAGCTCAAACGGAACCAGTCCATATACAGCCTGATGAATGATTTGGTGTTCAAATTTATATTGCGTGGATGAGCCACTTTCCAGTGTGGACAGGATCCGGCTTGATTTCAGACGTTCAAGCGTTTCGTTGAGTTCTGATTTATCTTTTTCAACGGGATAAACGGCCGTCAAAAATTCAATAGAAAAAAGTTCGCCGAGAATACTTGCCACTTTCAGTGCCAGTTGTTCTTTGGTTGGCAATCTGTCGATGCGGTTGATGATAAGGCTGTGGATACTGTCGGGCAGTTGCATCACCTTCAGATCTTTGCCAGGATCTGCGAGCGAGCAGATACCTCCATGAATCATAAGGATACCATCATCCAGCAACGCATCAATCAATATGCGGCTGAAGAGCGGATGCCCGCTGGTCTTTTCATAAATGGTATCTACGACCGAAGCTTCAATTTCATTGACAGAGAGATAGCTGCACAACAACGGGTTGAGCTCTTCTTTCGGGAGCACTTCAAGGGTCAGGTGTGTGAAACTCTGGTGTTCATTCATGGTTTTGAGTTGTTCGTATGTTGGTTTGTATTGACGGGTGACAAACAGGATCAGGAGATGCCTGGCCATTTCTTTACCCTTAAGGGACAGAATCAATGACTCAGTACTGGAATCCAGCCATTGACTGTTTTCGAAAAGCAGGAGTAATGGCCCTGAAGACAAATGGCTGAGTACGATTTTCTCCAGCAAATATCGGAGCCGGGGTTCCTTGTCCTGAGCTGCAAGTGCTGCTGTAACTGGTGTAGGTGACAATTGCAACGGTAACACCATGTCCAGCAATGGTGCCCATTCAGAAAGTCCGGCCTCCATTCCATCCAATGCATCCAGGATATGTTGTTCGCGTGCTTCTGTCGATAGTCCGGGCGATTCCAGTTTCAATACGTCCTGGAGGATCTGGATCATGCCAAAGTAAGGCGTGCGCTCTTCAATGGATTCGGCCCTTGAAACAACGGTCCGGAAACCGGACTGGCGGGCGATGCCTGTAAGCCATTGGACGAGATTCGTCTTACCCACCCCGGCCTGTCCTTCAACGATACACCATTGGTCGCCGGGTGAGGATTTCGTTCTCTCTACCAGTTTTTTAAGTAGCGCTTTTTCTTTGTTTCGACCGATAGTCTTTGCGGCATCCTGGGCCTGTAGTAGTTGCGAGGCCTCCCTGCGGCGGGCCAGGGCAAAGATGGAAACAGGCTTGGTAAATCCTTTGATGCGCAGGGTACCCAAAGGGGAGAACTCAAACTTATGGGCATTCTCAGTAATGGGTTGGCTGACCAGGATT